>Ga0209426_1000280_pt1 | contig 64075 bp, 49 predicted proteins | sample Deesub1362B_J571_FD_187697 | JGI IMG/M metagenome (GOLD analysis project Ga0209426, IMG submission 187697) | Deep oceanic, basalt-hosted subsurface ecosystem from Juan de Fuca Ridge flank, Pacific Ocean, CORK Borehole 1362B_J2.571 (SPAdes)... ... | reverse complement strand
GAAATGGCTCATCTGGTATAACACTAAGAGACCTCATAAAAGTCTTAACAAATTAGCGCCTTTAAGATATTATATAGACTGCTTTATAAAAGACTCTCAGCAGTCCAATATGTTATGGACGCTTACAACCTCTTGACATACACTATATTGTGCATTATATTAAATAAGCCTCAATATATGGGGGTAAGGAGGAGAAAATATGGCTAAAGAGAAAAATGAAGGTTTTTCGGAAAATGCAATAAGGATTTTAAAGGCTCGATATTTTATGAAGACTGAGAAAGGAGAGTTTATTGATAAAAAACCTTCGGATTTGTTCTCCAGAGTAGCGAAATACATTGCTTCTGCTGAAAAAACTAAAAAAGAACAGGAATACTGGGAGAGAAAATTTTTTGAAATCATGATGAATCGAGATTTCATGCCAAATAGCCCAACTCTTACTGGTGCAGGAAGAGGCATGTGTTTGAGCGCTTGCTTTGTCCTCCCTATTGAAGATTCAATGGAATCTATTTTCGAAACAGTTAAAAGTGCAGCCTTAGTCCATAAGGAAGGTGGCGGTTGTGTTCATGAAGATACTTTAATTGTTGACCGTCAGCGAGGTGTAATGCCCATTAAGGAGCATCCTGAAATTAAAAATAGAGAGCACTTCCCTCTTGGAAAACCAATTCCTGTAAGTAGTCCAATAATAACAATCTCTTATGATGAAGTTTTAAAAAGACATGTACACGGATTAGTAACACATGTATGGAAATTTGAAATTCCATTAGAAGAGCAAATTATCGTAGAAACAGATGGAGGATGGGTAAGAACATCGGAATGGCATCCATTTATAGTTCAAAACTCAAATGGTGGATTAATTGTAAAAAGAGCAGATGAATTAAAGCCAGGAGACAGACTCATTGGTATCGACCCAAAACAGCAGGAACTTCTTCCTATAGGAATTGAAGATGACCTTGCCTGGCTTATTGGATATTTTATAGCAGATGGAAGCCTTGATAATTCTACAAATGGTTTAAGACTTAGATTTTCAGATAGTAATTTGGATGCATTACAAAGAGCTCAAACAATTTTAGAAAGATATTGTGGAAGTAACGGCTGTTTAACAAAAGATAAAAGAGAAAATTGCTATGCTGTAACACTAACCTGTCATTTGGATTCTAATAATGGTAATGCTAATAAAAAAGCTCAATTCTTACTTAAAAATTATTTTCTGAAAGTTTCTCAACCAGGCAAAAAATATGAAAATTTAAATATAAATTTTCTCCGCGAAATAAAAAACCCAAGAGCTCTTGTTGCTGGATTAATTGATGGAGACGGTTATGTAGGAAGAGAAAAAGCTTGTTTTGCAACTGCTCATAACCCTTTAGCAGAATTTGTTACAGAACAATTGAGTATATTAGGTATAAGATCTCATATTCGTGAAAGAGAGCCTCGGAGAATGGGGAAGCAATCCACATATGAAGTAGCTTTTGGAGCAGGCTGGATGAAATATCTACCAACCGTTAAAAAACCACGAGCTACAAGACTCACCATTAACAGTAAAGACCCTGTGGTGCTCAAAACTTATAGACCAAAATCAGGTAGTACAATTTTTTATGATTTTACAGTTGAGAAATACAACAACTATATAGCAGGAAATGGAGGATTTCTTTTAGTGCATAATACGGGTTTCGATTTCAGTCGCTTGCGTCCCAAAGGAAGTTTTGTGCGCAAAACTCAAGGTATTGCCTCTGGTCCTGTTTCTTTCCTCAAAGTTATTGACGCAGCAACAGAAGCTGTAAAACAGGGTGGATGCGTTGCACCAGATACTATTATCCCTACTGATAAAGGTATGATGGAAATTAAAGAATTAGGCCCCACAAGTCAACCCGGCTGGTATCCTCTAAAAATAAAAGTCCAAACTGATGAAGGTTTAATGGAAACTGATGAATTTTATAATAATGACAAGGTATTAGTTAAAACTATTATTACAGAGTGTGGATATCATCTTACTGCTACTCCAGACCATAGAATTAGAGTGATTAATGAAAGAGGCGAATATGTTTGGAAAAAGCTAAGTGAAATTAATGAAGGTGATTGGGTAGCCCTTCAAAAGGATACATATATTGACACTTTTTCATCTTTACCAAAATTAGAAATAAAACCTCATTTTAATGCAAAAAAAGTTCGTCTGCCTGAAAAATTAACCCCTGAATTGAGCGAGTTAATTGGATATTTTATAGGAGATGGATGTTTTCATAATGGAAGATTAATTCTTTCAATTTCCCATTCTCAACTGGATTTAAAAGAATACTTTGAAAAAATTGTAAAAAAAGAATTTGATATTGAAAGTCGAGTTGAACAAAAATCAAATGATGCGAGCATAAAACTTATTTTTCAGAGCATTATTCTTGAAAAATGGTTTAAGAAAATTGGAATAGTTAAAGAGTCTTCCTCAAAAGCAGAAATACCAGAAATTATTTTTAAAACAACAAAGGAAAATGCGTATGCTTTCCTAAGAGGTCTCTTTGAAGCTGACGGAACCGTATCAAAGGAAGGTTATATTTCTTTCTCAACTATTTCTGAAAAACTAATTGATCAAGTCCAAATTTTATTATTAAGTCTTGGAATTCCTACCCGTAAATTTTACCTGTCAGAAAGAGAGAATAGTTTTGGCCGTAATCCTTTGTATAGATTAAATATAATCACCAAAAATGGATATGAAAATTTTATTAATAAAATAGGTTTCACAAGTAAATTAAAAAGGGAAAGATTGCAGAGTATATCAGAAAAGGCATGGGAATTTAATGATGTTATACCGAATCAAACCTATATAATTACTGCCTGCTATAAATATGTGGGTGCAGGATGCAGGGCTGGAAGAGCCAAAAAAGGAGTAAATAGAACTCTTTACAGAGATATCCAGCATTATCTGGTAGAAGTTACCTCACCAAGGAACTTGACTCGTTCGAGACTGAATTATCTCATAGAAAAGCATCCAGAACTCAAGGAAAATGAAACTCTTATGTCTTTACTTAAGAAAAACCAGTTCTACGATAGAATAAAAGTAATAAAAGAAGGTTATTCTTTAACTCTTGACCTCTCAGTGCCTGGTTCTCATACATACATTGCTAATGGATTTGTCTCACATAATACAAGACGTGGAGCAAATATGGGAATTTTGAGAGTTGATCATCCAGATATTGAAGAATTCATAACAATGAAAAGGGATGGTAGAACTCTTACCAATTTCAATATTTCTGTAGCTGCAACTGATAAATTCATGCGGGCTGTAAAAAATAATGGAACTTATGAAATTTATAATCCTCATCTCAAAAAGGTGGTAGGTAAAAAGAAAGCGCGTGAAATTTTCCGCATGATAGTTGAGTCTGCCTGGGCAATAGGAGACCCAGGCCTTGTATTTATTGACAGAATTAACAGACTTAATCCAACACGAGCTTTAGGACCGATCCGAGCCACGAATCCTTGTGTGGTAGGAGATACATTAGTTGCCACAGAAAAAGGATTAATAAAAATTGAAGATTTAGCAGAAAAATATCCAAATGGTGGAATAAAGATTATGACGGATAATCGTGTTAATCCCATGACTACAATGTTAGAAGGAACCTATGGAAATATAGTCACAACTGAATCTGGTGTAAGTTTTTATCCGTTTAGTAAAGCTTTCTATACAGGAATCAGGCCTGTTGTGAAATTAACTACAATAGAAGGTTACGAACTTATACTTACTCCAGACCATAAGATAGCTACTATTTCAGGATGGAAGAAAGCTGAAGATTTAAATCCTGGAACTAAAATTTTAATTCATTCTGATAAAGGAGAAGCTTATGCTACTATAAAAGAAATAATTTCAATTGGCAAAAGGAAAGTATATGATTTAATAGAGCCTGTCACTCATTCCTTTATTGCTAATGGAATTGTATGTCATAATTGTGGTGAACAGCCTCTTCATGATTATGAATCCTGTAATCTGGGGTCAATTAATCTTTCAAATTTTTACAATGAAAAGAAAAAAGATAATTTTGATTGGGAAAGATTTGCTGATGTAATACGCTCTGCAGTTAGATTTTTGGACAATGTTATTGAAGTAAATAAATATCCTCTTCCTCAAATTGAACAGATGACCAAAGCAAATCGAAGAATTGGACTTGGAGTAATGGGTTGGGCTGACCTTCTAATTAAAATGAAAATAAAATATGATTCTCCTCAAGCCCTGAAATTAGCAGAGAAAGTTGCATCTTTTCTTAGAAAAATAGCAATAGAAGAATCACAAAGACTTGCAGAGGAGAGAGGGAGCTTTCCAAATATTGATAAATCAGTTTATAAAGACAAAAAAATGAGAAATGCAACGGTCTTCACTATTGCTCCTACTGGAACAATCTCCCGAATAGCTGGCTGTTCATCAAGCATAGAACCAATTTTTTCCTTTGAAATTGTCTCAAAAATAATTGACCAGGAAATAAAAGACATTCATCCTCTTTATGCTGAATGGAAGGAGAAAAATCCTGGAAAACCTCTTCCTCCATATTTTGTAACTGCCCATGGAATTTCTCCTGAATGGCATATTAAACATCAGGCAGTTTTCCAAAAGTATGTGGACAATTCAGTATCAAAAACAATAAATTTCCCAAATAAAGCAACAGTAGAGGATATTGAAAAAGCTTATTTATTGGCATATGAATTGGGCACAAAAGGAATCACTATTTATCGGGATGGTTGTAGAGCAGAACAGGTTCTTTATAGACCTGAGCAAATGGAAAAATTAACTCCAAAAGAAAGACCAGATTCCTTAGTATCAGTGACTGATAAAATTACAACTGGCTTTGGAAACCTCTATGTAACAATTACTTTTTATGAAGGTAAACCTTTTGAAGTTTTCGCAAGCATAGGGAAAAGTGGATATTCTACAATGGCTGATGCAGAGGCGATTGGGCGTTTAATTTCTCTTGCTCTTAGAAGTGGAGTTGATCCAAGAGAAGTAGTGGATCAGTTAAAAGGAATAGGTGGAGCTGAGCCAATTTTCCATGGTGGTAAATTAGTTCAATCCATTCCTGATGCAATTGCTCAAGTTCTTGAAAGACATATTGGGAAAATAGAAAACAAAAGAAAAAAGGATATGTATGTGAATATCTGTAAAAATTGTGGTGCAACTTTGCCAGATGAAAAATGTCCAACCTGTCCTATTTGTGGATGGAATAGATGCTCAGGAGCATAAAAAACTAAAAACTAAGAGCAAAAAATGAAAAATTATAGCTTAAAACTAAAAATTATCTCCAATGGAAAGAAAGATAATTTTAATTGTAGATTTTAGATTTTCGTTTTAAGTTTTTAGCTTTTGTATGGAGGTAAGGGATGTTGATGCCGGATAAATGGATAAAAAAGATGGCTTTGGAGAAGAAAATGATCGAGCCTTTTATTGACCATCAAGTAACAAAAGGAGTTATAAGTTATGGACTTTCCTCTTATGGTTATGATTTTCGCCTTGCAGATGAATTTAAAATTTTTCAAAATAAAATTTCAGGAATTGTTGACCCGAAAAATTTAAAACCTGAATTTTTTGAAACTTTTAAAGGAAAGGAATGTATAATTCCTCCTAACTCTTTTATTCTTGCAAGAAGTCTTGAATACTTTAGAATTCCAAGAAAAGTTACTACAATAGCCCTTGGAAAATCAACTTATGCGCGCTGTGGAATAATTGTCAATGTAACTCCCTTTGAATCAGAATGGGAAGGTTATGCAACTCTTGAAATCTCAAATACAGGTCCTCTTCCTGCAAAAGTCTATGCTTATGAAGGAATTTGTCAGATTCTCTTTTTTCTATCTGACGAAGAATGTGAAATCTCATACAAAGATCGCAAAGGAAAATATCAGAAGCAAAAGGGCATTATTTTACCAAAGATAAATTCTGAGTAAAAATTTTTAGAATGAATCTCCATAATATAGCCACTCAAATTTTTCAATCTGCCCTTAATGAGGTAAATGCAGAAAAATTAGTAAAAAATGCGGTCTCTTTAAAGAATAACAACCTTTATATCAAAGACCAGAAATTTGACCTCTCTTTATTTAAAAATATTTATATTATTGGAATAGGTAAAGTATCTTCTTATATGGGAAAAGCTCTTTGTGAAATTTTAAAAGATAGGATTACATATGGAATTATAGTTTCTCTTCCTGAACATAAAGTGAAATTAAAAAATATAATTTTTTTACCAGGTTCTCATCCTATTCCAAATGAAAAAAGTTTAAAAGCTGGAGAAGAGGTTTTAAAATTAGCCAGACAAATAAGCAGGAAAGATTTAGCAATAATACTAATTTCTGGTGGAGGTTCTGCTTTATTAGCAAAACCTCTTGAAGGAATTCCATTGGAAGATAAAAAGAAAATAACTCATCTTTTGCTTGCTTCAGGAGCAAATATTTCTGAAATTAATACAGTGAGAAAACATCTTTCTCAAATTAAAGGAGGAAATCTTGCTCGTGCTATTTTTCCTGGTTCAATTATTAACTTAGCAATTTCTGATGTTATTGGAAATTCCTTAGAAGATATTATTTCTGGACCAACTTATTGGGATTCCTCTACTTTTTATGATGCATATTCAATTCTAAAAAAATATAAACTCTGGGACGAGGTGCCTCTTTCTATTCAAAGAATAATCTTGAGAGGTATAAAAGGTGAAATTTTAGAGACTCCAAAGAAAAATTTCAAAATTTTTGAAAAAACTTCAAATTTCGTAATAGGAAATAACAGAATAGCTCTTGAATCTGCAATGAAAAAAGCTCGGGAATTTGGATTTGATACAAAAATTCTAACTGATTCAGATTCAGGAGAAGCGAAAGAGAAAGCCATATATTATACTTCAATTTTCAGAAAATTAATTCAATCTAATAAACCCTCGTGTCTCCTTTCAGGGGGCGAACTAACTGTAACAGTAAAAGGAAAGGGGAAAGGAGGAAGGAATCAGGAATTCGTTTTAGCCTGCTTAATTGAAATGAGTAAAATTTCAATAAATAAAAATTGGTTAATTGCAAGCATTGGTACAGATGGAACTGATGGGCCAACAGATGCAGCAGGAGCCTGGATTACACAAGAAATTATTAATAGAACCAAAAAGTTAAACTTAAAACCAGAAGAATATTTAAATAACAATGATTCTTACAACTTCTTCCGAAAAGTGGATGGACTAATTAAAACCGGACCAACAAAAACAAATGTAATGGACATCAGAATTTTTCTCATCCAATAAAATAGTTAAGTAAAACTGAATTTCTATAATGGATTAATTTGCTGTGGCAAGTAAGCAATAATTAAATAGATAAATTGAAATTACTATGAGCAATAGTTTACTTCATTAAAAGTTAAAAAGAATAAGTAAATAAAAATTCAAAATTATTAATATTTAGTCTTCCTGGATTTCTTCCTCTTCTACGTAAAGTCTTCCCTTACTTTCTAATTCAAAAGTTAAACAGCACATTAATCTTCCACATAATCCAGATATTTTTGTTGGATTTATTACAACTTGCTGTTCTTTTGCTTTCTGAATTGTTACTGGCTCAAATGCTTTCATAAAACTGAAACAGCACAGAGTTCGACCACACACACCAATACCTCCTACCATTTTAGCTTCATCTCTCACTCCTATTTGCCTCATTTCAATTCTCATTTTTAGTTCCTTAGCCAAATCTTTGACTAATTCTCGAAAGTCTATTCTACCATCCGCAGTATAATAGAAAATCCCCTTTCTCTCATTAAAAAAGTATCTTACTCCCACTAACTTCATTGGTAATTTTCGAGCTTTAATTCTTTTTAAACAGAAATCAAATGCTTTTTTTTCTTTAAATCTCAATTTTTCGAATTTTTCGAGATCTTTGGGAGTTGCTTTCCTAACAATTTCTTGTAAATTTCCCTTAGATTTATAATATTCACAGATTACAGGTGATTCATTTATAACAATACCAAGTTCTCCTCCCAAAGGAGAGGGTACAATACAAAAGTCACCAGCTGAGAGTTTCTCTTTCCCAGCTTTTAGCCTCATTAATTTTCCTGTGCTTCTTACTTTTACGCAGATTATATTATTGAACATACTCACCTTCCTCTCTAAAAGCAAAAGTCGAAAATAAATAATTTATTAACATTCCTATTTTAACATTTTTTTCAAATGAATAAATGAGATTTTCAATTTCTCTCAAATAATTTTGAATCTCTTGCAAATTAATATGTTCCTTTATTTTCAAAAATTCAGATAAAAAATCAGGATTTAAAAGATATTTGGTATTACCTCCTTCTTTTAATAAAATAATATCTCGACAAAATGAAACCAGAAGTTCGAGAAAATCCTTAAAATCTTCTTTAAATTTGGTAGAATAACTTATCTGTTCCAATTTCTGATAACTTTGAAAAAGATTCTTCCCTGTTATTAAACTTTTAAATATTTCCCATGTTTTCTGCTTTTTTTCTTGCACTTCCTCCCAATTAATGGAAAGTGCTTTCTGAAGACTTCCTCCAGCTAAAAGGGAAATTAATCTTGCTTTCTCCTTATTGTAGCCCTTTTCTTTTAAAATAGATTCTATCTGTTCTTTTTTTATTGAAGAAAATGGAATTATCTGACATCTGGAGCGGATTGTGGGAAGAAGAAAGGAAGGATTATTTGTAATCAAAATAATTAAAGAGAAAAGAGGTGGTTCTTCAAGAATTTTTAAAATTGCATTTGAAGCTTCCTCATTAAGTTTTTCAGCTTGGTCAATTATAAAAACCCTATTTGAGCCTATCATAGGTTTAAGATATGCAGTTTGAATAAGAAATCTCATTTGATCTATTTTTATGAATTGACCCTGTGGTGAAAAAATAATAATATCAGGATGATTTTCATTGTTAATTGAATGACATTGAGAACATTCATCACAAGGGTCAAGTTTATTTTTCTCACAATTTAGAGCCTTTGCTAAATTAAGAGCCATAAGTTTTTTCCCTACTCCATGGGGGCCTGCAAAAATTAAAGCATGAGGAAGCCTTTCTTTTCTTAAAAATGCTTGGAGAATTTTTTTTACTTTTTCATTTCCTGGAATATCTGAAAAAGCCATTTTTCAGAACCTTCCTGAATATAAATTTTAATCTTAAATCTTATGCAACACTTTCCTTTGTGTCTTTGTCACTCTGAGCCTTTGTGCTTTCTTTTATAGAATTTGCAATTTGGAATTTGTTATTTGAATTTTTATAATTCAGTATATTTTTCAGAAATTGTCCTGTATATGAATTTTTACATTGAGCAACATGTTCAGGTGTGCCTTCAGCTACAATTTTTCCTCCCTCCTCACCTCCTTCTGGGCCAAGGTCTATTATATAATCACAGTATTTTATAACATCCAAATTATGCTCAATTATAATAACAGTGTTACCTCTATCTACCAATTCAGAAAGAAGTTCAAGGAGCTTTTTTACATCATCAAAATGAAGTCCAGTTGTAGGCTCATCTAAAATATAAAGGGTTTTACCAGTTCCTTTTCGACTGAGTTCTTTAGTTAATTTAATGCGTTGAGCCTCTCCACCAGAAAGAGTAGGAGCTGGCTGGCCAAGCTTTATATAACCAAGACCAACCTTTTTCAAAATTTGAAGTTTTTCTTTAAGAGCTGGAACATTTTTTAAATATAAATACGCTTCATCTACTGTCATTGAAAGGTAATCTGAAATATTTTTCCCTTTGTATAGTATTGCGAGAGTTTCTTTATTATATCTTTTTCCTTGACACCTTGGACAAGTAACAAATACATCTGGTAAAAAATGCATTTCAATCTTTTTTACTCCTGCTCCTTTACACTCCTCACATCTACCTCCTTTGACATTGAAACTGAATCTTCCTGGCTTATATCCTCTCAATCTTGCTTCTGGAACCCGGGAAAATAATGCTCTTAAATGAGTAAATAAGCCTGTATAGGTTGCTGGATTTGAACGAGGAGTTCGGCCAATTGGTTTTTGATCAATTGAAATAACTTTATCAATATTTTCTAATCCAATTATTTTATCATACTCGCCGGGTGTTTCCTTTGCTTTATATAGTATTTTAGCAAGAGCCTTGTATAAAACATCATAAACAAGAGTGCTCTTACCAGAGCCAGATACACCAGTCACACAGACCATAACACCCAAGGGAATTCTAACATCAATATTTTTTAAATTATGCTCGCGAGCGCCTTTTATTATTAACCAGGCTTTGGGTCTTCTTCTTGAAAGGGGAACTGGTATATACTTTTCTCCTTTAAGATAAGAAGCAGTTAGGGAACGATCAGAATATTTGAGAATTTCCTCGAGATTACCTTCTGCAACTTTATATCCGCCCTGCTCTCCACCACCGGGTCCTAAATCCAATATAAAATCTGCTGATCTAATAGTTTGCTCATCATGTTCCACTACAATTATTGTATTTCCTAAATCTCTTATACCCTTTAAAATTGAAATTAATTTTCTATTATCTCTCTGATGTAGACCTATTGTTGGCTCATCAAGAACATACATAATGCCTCGAAGTTTGCTTCCTATTTGAGTCGCCAATCTCACTCTCTGAGCCTCTCCCCCTGCTAAAGTAGTAACAGGCCGATTCAAATCAAGATAGGAGAGACCCAATTCATTCATAACTTCTAAACGAGAGCATATTTCCTTTAAGATTTTTTCCGCAATTATTTTTTTATGGGAAGGAAATTTGAGAGAGGATATTTCCTTAAGTAATTTTCCAGTAGATAATGAAGACCATTCATAAATATTCTTTCCACCTATTTTGACCGCTAAACTTTCAGGTTTCAATCTTTGTCCTTTACATGACGAACATACTTTATCAGTTAATTCTATTTCTCCCCATTCATTGTAAACTATTTCAAATCCAAGTCCATTGCAAACAGGACAAGCTCCATAGGGACTATTAAAAGAAAAGTTTCGAGGTTCAAGCTGGGGGAGACTAATTTCACAATAGGGGCAGAAAAGTTTCTGAGAAAACAATCGCTCGTTGCTCGATGAATCAATTATAAGCAGATTACCATCAGCAAGTTGTAATGAACAACTTATTGCTTCCTTTAATCTCCTCTCTTCTTCAGAAGAAATAACAATTTCATCAATTAAAATTTCTATGTTATGCTTTTTTGTTTTTTCTAAACGAATAGGCTCTTCTAATTCCCTAAAATCTCCATCAATTCTTGCTTTTAAAAATCCTTTTTTTCTCATTCTCTCAAGAAGTTTATGATATTCACCTTTTCTCCCCCTAATTATAGGAGAAAGGATTTTAATTTTCTGATTTGTATAGTCAGTTAAAATTTTTCTAAATATTTCTTGAGCTGTTTGAGATTCAATAATTCTATTACACTGAGGACAATGAGGAACTCCTACTTTTGAGAAAAGGAGTCTTAAATAATCATAAATTTCAGTCATAGTGCCAACAGTGGAACGGGGATTGTAAGAGATTGTTTTTTGATCAATTGAAATGGAAGGAGATAGACCTTCAACCAATTCTACATCAGGCCTTTCGAGTTGTTCAATGAATTGACGTGCATAAGTTGAAAGACATTCAATATAACGCCGTTGACCTTCAGCATAAAGGGTATCAAAGGCTAATGAAGATTTCCCTGATCCACTTGGACCAGTAATTACGATAAATTTATTCCGAGGTAAACTTATATTGATTTTTTTTAAATTATGTTGAGAAGCTCCTCTGACTTTTATCTTCTCTATCACACTATCATTTTATATCTTTATAGAAAAAATGAAAAGGGGAAAAGGAAAACTTTCTTTTTTACAAAAATGTTATTAATTAAATAGAAGAGAAATCAAAAAGTCCAAAATTTAAAAGCTAACTAATTGCTAATTTTTGTTTAATATGTCTAAAAGTTTCAAGTACTTTTTCCAATTGTTCATCAGTATGAGTGGCCATATAACTTGTTCTAAGAAGGGACATATTTGGCGGAACTGCAGGAGGTAAAGCAACATTTGTATATATACCAGCCTCAAAAAGAATTTTCCAGGCCATCATTGTTTTCATTTGGTCACCAATTATAATTGGAATAATTGGAGTTTGACTATTCCCAATATTATAACCCATTGCTTTAAACTCCCTTCTCATCATTTCCGCAATCTTGTTTACTCTTTCAACCCGCTCTGGCTCTTCTTCAATGACATCTAAAGCAGCAAGAACTGATGCAACATTAGGAGCAGGTAAACTTGCACTGAAAATTAATGGGCGGGCAAAGTGCTGAATCCAGTGTATGGTTTCTTTGTCACCTGCAATAAAACCTCCAACTGATGCAAATGATTTACTAAAAGTTCCCATTATCAAATCAACATCTCTTACACAATTAAAATGAAAGGCAGTTCCTCTTCCTCCTCCTAATACTCCTACAGAATGAGCATCATCAACCATTAAACGCGCCCCATATTTTTTACAAAGAGAAATTATATCAGGAAGAGGAGCTATATCCCCGCCCATACTGAAAACACCATCTACTATTATTAATTTTCCTTGTTCTTTTGGATAGTTTTGCAAAATTTTCTCCAGGTCCTTCATATCATTATGTTTAAAGTATCTTTTCTCAGCTTTTGACATTCTAACTCCATCAACAATACTAGCATGTACTTCCTTATCAGTAATAACTACATCATTCTTATCAAGAATAGAAGAAATTGTTCCAAGATTGGTTTGGAAACCTGTACTAAAAACAAGAGCTTTCTCTTTTCCTACAAATTTCGCAAGTTTTTCTTCCAGCTCCAGATGCATTTGCAAAGTTCCATTTAGAAATCTTGAGCCTGTACAGCTTGTTCCATATTTCTTAATTGCCTCAATAGCTGCTCCACGAACTTTAGGATGAGTGGTGAGTCCAAGATAATTGTTGGATCCAATCATTATTAATCTTTTATCACCTATTACAACCTCAGTCCCTTCTGTTTCATTTAAAGGAATAAAAAACGGATAAACTCCCATTGCCTGAGCTGTTCGAGGATTTGTAGGATAACCTAATTTTTGAGCAAATTCAGGTTTTGAATAAAAAGCCTTACACTTTTCAAATATATCCATATCCCCTCCTTTTCTACATTGATTTAGAATTCAAGCCCAATACCTCTCTCCAACCATCTTACACTTATAACATAAGGAAAGAGTTGAGTCAAAAAAATGATTAATCAATTTGGAATTCAAAAGTTGTGTGTTCTATAGGAGATTGCCATAAGTGTTCAGGTGCAGTATTTGTTAAATGGACATTTTCATCAAGAATGTCAATTCCTGCCTTTTGATAGCAATAACGGACATAAGAACTGCAATACATTGCATGTTCATCATCAAGAGGGTTAGGTAACCAGACTTTATTGATAAGAATTTGAAACCAAGTCCCGATAAGTTCACCTATTGGATAATGAATTTGTTCTTGAACAAGACGAAGAGCTTCTGAAAGAACAAATCTTGCCTTTTCTTCTGATAAATGAAAATCCAAAACTGCTGCATGTTCAACCTCAGTTTTACACCACTTTTCTAATCTACTTTCCTGAGCACCATTTCTTATTTTAAATTCCCATAATCTTACATCCAAATCACTTTCAAAAATATAATAACCTCCATCTTCTCTTCTATTACCCATTAGAAAGGCGTGAGACCATTTTGATATTTTCTTATCTCGAGTTAAAGGCGCTTGAGCCTCTCGAATTGCTTTTCCTATAAAATCATTGGTCCCAACTAAACATATTCTTGCTGGTTTGAAATACTTAACAAAAAAATTAAAGAGCTTTTCATTTATCATAATTTTTTCCCTTTATATATACCTGTTATTTTTTGAGTAACCTGTTCATAAATTTTTTTTGAAGCAAGTCCTTTATCCACAAAAATTTTAAGAGCTTCTATTCTATGTTTTAGAGCAGAACGATGAAAATTCACCCAATTACTCTGGGGAAAATTATCCTTTGGTATCATTTGAATAATTCTTTTATCCAAACGTTTTCTTCGGTCCCAATTCACCCTTCCAAAAAATGCCTCTTTTCTCCATTTATAGCTATGATATTCGTATTTCTTTGGAAATCTCGAAAGACCTAATTTTTCTGAAATTAATTTTTTCCAATATTTACACCTCTTTTTTAATCTTCCTTCTATATTTATTCCAAATAGAATTTTATCTTTCAAATTATCAAATTCCTCAGGCTCTTTCACACCAATTTTAAGGGATAATTTACATAAATAATCTCTATAAACATTTTTAACAAAATCCAAATACCTATTTTCATTGGAAGCTGGTATATACTCATTTTTGTAATTGAAATAGACCCAGTTATAATATGGAATATCGGGAATTTTATAAGCCTCAACATGTCCTATTGCAGGAATTGGACCTCTAAAAATTTTAAATAACCAAAGTTTGAAATTGAAAATCATTTTTTTTGAAAAATTACTGTAAACAAGCAATTTCTGAACGCTGTTGACTTCTGACCACCTTCCTGAAAAATTTTGATGAGAGAAAGTATCTGCATATGCATGAAGCGCAATACCAATTCTATATGGATTTTCAGTTTTTAGTGCAAGATTTAGCAACTCGCCTGCAAAGGTATTTGTAATGCCATCTATTGTTATATATTTTTCTTCTCTATTTTCTCCCTCATTTCCAGGAATGAAATGAAAAGGATAATAAATCTTTTCCCATACTTCCAGCCAGAAGGATTCAAGTCCATTGTGAGCAGTCCGAATAGGATCAATAAATCCAATTTCTTCACCCTTTTTATTAAATAGAAAAATTTTCTTTGACTCAGTTGAATCATCTACATACTGGGAGCTATAGGCTATTTTGTAAGCGTAATCTGGATTTAAACCAGAACATAGGCACAAATAATAAACTACATAATAATGAAAATCCTTTTGCATTTTAAATTTTTTCTATTTCTATAATATTTCCTCCTGTCTTCTCAAATAACTCTTTTATATATTCATCTTTTGTTGCCAGAATTATCTGATATTCCTTAGAAATTTCTCTAAGAATTTCTAATGCTTCCTTTGCTCTTTGATGATCAAATGTTATAAAAGGATCATCCAAAATTAAAAAGAATTTAGCTTCCTTTCCTATAATTTTCTGGGCAAGGGCCAATCTCAAAGAAAAATAAAGTTGATCCTGAGCGCCTTTACTCAACCATGTAATTCTCTTCTTTTCATTGTTATTAAGTATGATATAAAATTCTTCCCATTTTGAAATTTCAATTCCTTTATATTCATTTTGGGTTAATCTCGAGAACCATTTGCTACCTTCTTCTTCAATTACTTTTTTCAAAAAAATCTCTGTTTCTTCTTCAATTTCTTTTAAAATTTTATAAAAATCAATAAGTAATAATTTCGATTTTTCTTTCTTCTCAATTTCCATTTCAAATTCATCTATTTGTTTAATTACTTCTGTCTCTTCAATTTCTAAATTCTTTTTAAACATGTTTATTTGTGTTTCCATACGAGCTATCTCTATATTGAAATTGTTTATCTTTTCATTAAGCTTCTTCACTTCATCATTCAATTTCAAATATTCCTCCTCTAAATATTTTTCAAATCTTTTTTTAGAAAGAAGATCAATTTCACTATACAAAGTGTCAATTCTACTAATATTCTCTTTTGGAGAAATAGCCTTGTCCTCCAGATTTCTTTTAAGATGATCTTTTTCAATTAAAAGATGAGACTTTCTCTCCCATTTTTTCTCATACTCTCTGAATGAATCAACACCTGTTTTCCTAAAAATTTCTTCCTTTTTTTCTTTAAATTCTTTCAATCTATTATTAAGCTCTTCAATTTTCTTTTTAATCCCAATCAAATTATCATTTTCTTTCTCTTTTTTGTTTTCTTCGTTTTCTCTATTTTTTCTTAATTTTTCTATTCTTAGGTGTTGAGCTGAAACTATTTTTCTTTTCGAAATTAATGTGGAAATTAAAATTGCAAGGATGAAAAGCATAATTAATGAAGGAATTAAGCTCCCCATAGGGAGAGAAAGAAATATTTTCAATATGATATTTAAAATTATTAAAATTAAAATTGAGAATATGAATAATTTTTTTCCTTTAAAATTTTGTTTTGTCTGATCAAAAAGATTTTTTTCTTCTTCTTTTAAATTTTTTAATCTCTCATCAATCTCTTTAATAGTCTGCTCAATATTTCCCTCTTTTTCCATTAAAATTTCTAATTTCTTTTGTAGATTTACTAATTCACTTTCTATTTTTTTTAATAAAAGATAGTCTTGCTCTGTAAAGTGATCCAACAATTCCAAGTCTTCATAAACTCTTTTTAAACCTTGTCTATGTGTTAACTCCTTCTTATATTCCTCGATTTTCTTTGCCCTCTCCATGTTTTCCAGCTTTTGCACTTTCTCTTTCAGTTGAGACTCTAAAATTTTCTTTTCTCTCTTCCTGTCCTCTATTCTAATCATTAATTTTCTTATCTCTCCCCAATCCCTCTTCTTTTTCTCTAATTCTGCTTTTTTTTCTTTTAAATTTCTTATTTCCTCTTCAATATTTGACTTTCTTTTGGAAGGAATCACTAAATTTCCGAGTTTTTCTTCGAACACATTTTTAAAACCATAAAAATTTTCCAATTCAAGAATTTTCTCTTTTAAATGAGAAGCAAAATCCACTCCACTTTCTATTTTCTTTGAAATTTCAAGCTCGCCTGTTCTAATGTGAAAAATATTCCTAAAAAATTTGGGCTTCATTGAAGTGATAAAATCTATAAAAGGAGACTTTCCTTTTATTAATTTTCCCTTTTTTAATTCAAAAATTTCATTATTATGTTCGAGAATAAGCTTTGATTCCTTTAAGGGATACTCTCTACTCAAAATTGCATTTGGAATTAATGAATACTCTACAGCTTCAAGAATAGTTGTTTTTCCACTTTCATTGGGACCATAAATTAATGTTAAAGGATTATCAAAAGATAGTCTTTTATTTTTGAATTTACCAAACTCCTCAATTATTAATTCTTTGATTTTCATTTTCTATTCCTGCTCTCCTCCCATAATTCAAAACCAGAAATCAAAACATTTCTCCAATATTCTTTTCTTTCAGGTTCCTCTTTTATTTTTTTCTCAATTTTCTCTTTAATCATTTGTCCCAGTTTTGTCTCTTCTATTGAAGCAAATGATTTGGTTAAATTTTCAAGAGTGTCAATATTTAAATCTTTTTTTAATTGATTTAGTTTTCTTGCAACTTCTTTTTCATTTTCTATTATTCCTTTAACAATTACTTTCAAAATATCATAATTTTCTCTTATTTCCTTCAATTTATCAATTTCATTAATATCAATAATTATTTCACCTACTCTTTTCTGTGCACCAATATTTACTGAATGGGGAATAAGCTCATCATTGACTTCAATCATAATTATTTTTCGCTCAACAGGCTCCTTAAAGGAAAGTATTTCTATTGTGCCAGGATATCCACACCAAATATTCCCTGTCCTCCATAAACGATGATAATGGAAATGTCCAAGAGCTAAATAATCTAAATTCATTTCCTTTAAATCTGAAGAAAAAATTGGGTAATAACCTTCATTTTGAAACAAGAGATGATCTCTTATTTCCTTGTCATCCATATAGGTACCGTGAACAACTCCTATCTTAAATTTGGCTTTAGACGGATTAGATTTTATAGCTCTTACCATTTCCTGGCTTGACCCATTTTCAGTAAAAGGAAAAAAATAAACATCAATATTACCAAAGCTTTTAATTTCAAAGGGTCTTTTTTTAATTATATTCACATTAGGACCATAATAAAATTCATCCCTATATGGAGCTTCTTGGTCATGATTTCCTGGGAGTATAAAAATTTCCGTATCGGAAATTTCAGAGAAAAGCTCTCTTGTTTTTTCCCTTATAGCTGAAGTAGCGCTCCATTTTCTATCAAATAAATCTCCTGAAATTATTAAAACATCCACTTTCTGTTTTTGAATTATATCCATTATTTTCTTTAATTGGGCAAAGACATCCTCTGTTCTTCTTGTACCTAAATGAATATCTGCTGTATGTATTATTTTCATCTAAAAGCCTCTCTTCCTGTTATTGCTTCTCCCACAATTAAGGTATGAATATCATGAGTTCCTTCATAAGTTTTTACTGATTCCAAATTCATCATATGTCTTATAACTGGATATTCATCAGTAATTCCACTTGCTCCAAGTATATCTCTTGCCATACGCGCAATTTCCAGAGCAATCTCAACATTATTTCTTTTAAGTAAAGAAATAAGAACATATGAGGCACGACCTTCATCTTTAAGTCTTCCAGTTCTTAAAGCCAAAAGTTTTCCCTTTATAATTTCATTAAGCATCCACACTAATTTATTTTGAATTAATTGAAAAGATGCAATTGGCTTTCCAAACTGTATTCGAGTTTTAGAATATTCAAGAGCTGTTTCGTAACAGGCAAGAGCAGCGCCTAAAGCACCCCAACCAATTCCATATCTTGCTTGAGTTAAACAGCTTAATGGTGCTTTTAATCCTTTAGCTTTTGGTAACATATTTTCCTCAGGAACAAGACAGTCTTCAAAAATAAGTTCTGAGGTTACAGATGCTCTAAGAGAAAATTTCCCTTTAATTTCTTGAACTGTAAAGCCAGGAACACCTTTTTCTACTAAAAATCCTCTTATTCCGTCATCTGTTTTAGCCCATACTAACGCTACATCTGCAATGCCCCCATTTGTTATCCATCTTTTTCTTCCATTAAGTCTCCAATGCTTTCCCTCTTTTTTTGCCCGAGTAATTATTGAAGCAGGATCTGATCCATAGTCAGGTTCAGTAAGACCATAGCATCCTATTTTATCCCCTTTTGCCATTTTGGGAAGCCAATAATTTTTCTGTTCTTCTGACCCATATTCCAGAATTGGCCACATAACAAGAGAAGATTGAACTGAACAAAAACTTCTTAAAGCACTATCCCCGTATTCAAGCTCTTTAAGAGCAAGCCCATAAGCAACATTGTTTATTCCAGCGCATTCATATCCTTTTAAATAAGCTCCTAAAAGTCCGAGTTTAGCCATGTCTTTAATCAGATGAGAGGGAAATTCAGCTTTTCTATGATATTGATTTATTATTGGTATTACTTTTTCTTTTACAAATTTTCTTATAGAATCACGAATCATTATTTCTTCATCTGTTAAAAGTTCCTCAAAATAAATAAGACTATTTAGCATTTCTTATTTTTTTCTATCTGAATTTTTTATGTATGAGATTAATATTGTCAAACTTAAAGAGAAAAGAATTAAATCTTGCATTAAAAGACCCCAGCTAACCTTTTGTCTTATAAACCCAAAACAACCACAATCAATTTGTTCACCTCGAATGAGAACAGAAAAAATTAAAAATATAAAAATAAATAACATACAGGAAATCAAAAAAGAACTTCCTCTTATCACAATTCCTGTTATTAAAAATATTCCGCAAATTAATTCCAGCCAGGGAAGAATTAGTGCTATCCAAAATGAAATGCTTTCTGAGACAATTTGATAATTTAAAATATCCTGAGCAAATTTTAGAGGATTTATTATTTTGGTAATTCCAGAAAAAATAAAAATTGCTCCTATTAAAATTCGAATTAGATGATAAAAATAATTTTTTTCAATTTTCATCAATCTTTATTCCATGGAAGTCCATTTTCGAGCCATTTTAACCATCCACCTGCTAAAACTTTAACCTTTACATAACCGGCTTTCTGCAAGTAATAAGCAAGATAGAAGCTTAATTTACAATCCCCCCCTTCACAATAAGTAATTAAAAGTTTATCCTCAGGAAGTTTTATATTTTTTAAATCTTCCGATGAAGTTATGGAATTCAATGGAATGTTAATTGCTCCTAAAATATGGCCTTTTTTAAATTCTTCTTTCGAACGCGCATCTATAAACAAAGCATTACCTTTTTGAAATAATTCTTCTGCTTCATAAATAGTTATTTCTTGTGGAGGTAAATTCTCATCGAAGAATATAAATTCACTATTAAAATCATGATTAATATATTTTTTAATTAGCTGAATATTTATAAAAACTCCTATTATAGAAGCTATTATGATTATAAGCACAGATTCTTTAATAATTCGGGAAAAATTTCTCATTTTAATTTAATTGTAAAAAGATTTATATCTCTCAAGTCCCTCAATTAAGATACGAACAGCTTTTCTCAAATCCTCCTCTTTTAATACATAGGCAATTCTAATTTCATCTTTTCCCATTCCTGGTGTTGCATAAAAACCCTCCCCTGGAGCAAGCATAACTGTTTCATTATTAATTCTAAAATCATTCAACAGCCATATAGTGAAATGTTCTGCATCTTTTATTGGTAATTTTACAATCATGTAAAAAGCCCCTTGTGGTTTTTCTAATACAACACCTGAAATTTTTTTTAGTTCATCATATAATACATCTCTCCTTTTCTGATATTCTACTCTTATGCTTTTGAAATAATCCATACTCATTTTATAAGCAGCCAATGCTGCTTTTTGCTCAACTAAAGGAGGGCAAAGCCTGGCTTGAGCAAATTTTAAAATAGCTTGATAAATTTTCTCATTACGGGTAATTACTGCTCCAATTCGGGCTCCACAACAGCTAAATCTCTTAGATATACTATCCACTACAATTACACGCTCAGCTATATCTGGAAATTCCAAAAGACTTATATGTTTTAGATTGTCGTAGACAAATTCTTTATAAACTTCATCACCAATTAAAAACAAATCATATTTCTTCGCCAATTCAATAATTGATATAATTTCCTCGCGTGTATAAACAACTCCTGTTGGATTATTAGGTGAGCAAATAAGAATAGCTCTTGTTTTAGGAGTAATTTTTCTCTCAATTTCCTTCATGTTTGGAATTCTAAAACCATTTTCTGCCTTTGTTATTATAGGAACAATTTTTACACCAGCAAAATATGCATAGCCATTATAATTAGTATAAAAAGGTTCTGGAATGATTATTTCTTCTCCTATATCAGCTACAACACTGAAGGAAAAATGAATAGCTTCACTTCCTCCAATGGTAATAATTATATTATCTTCATGTAAATCAATATCATAAAATTTAAAATAATCAACAATTGCCTTTCTTAATTCGAGAAATCCCTGAGAAGGTCCATAACTGAGAACTTCATCATTGTAATTATGGAAAGCTTCTAAAACTGGCTTTGGAGTAGGTATATCAGGTTGACCAATATTCAAATGATAAATGTAAGCCCCTTCAGCCTTTGCTTTATCAGCATAAGGTTTTAATTTCCTTATAGGAGATGCTTGTATATTTTCTCCTCTTTTTGATATATTCATTATAATTTCCTCCTCAAAATGTAAAGATCATTTATCATTTTACTTTAATTTTTCTTAATTTGAAATTTATTGTCAAGGAAATGCTTATTTTGGTATTATGCAGAGAAATCTAAAAGTTTTTTTGCCATCATTTCTGAATTGATGTTTTTCCATTGCTGGGACATAAACTACTGTACCTTCTCTTAATGTATGCTCATTTCCTTCTTGATCAATTATTTTTCCTTCCCCTTCTAAAACAAATACTTCATGTTCCTTAGAATGATTATGGTAAGGGGTGTGACCTCCTGGCCCTATTTCAATCATTCTGAGGTAAAAATGAGGCGGGTTATCCTTTTCTCCAATTAACCATCTAATATTGACTTTATCAGCTCCTTCCTCATTAAAAATTAAATTTTCTATTTCTTTATAATCTAAGATTTTCATTTACTGTTCCTTATTTTTATTAGAATAGAGGAAATAAGTTCTCTCGCAAGTTTTAAGTCCTCCAATTTTAAAGAACCTAAAATGTAATTTCTTATTCTAATTATTAATATTTTTTTATAAAATCTATCTTGTAAAGCAAATCCTTTTTCATTATTAATATTGATTTTTTCCAAAATGTTATTCTTTCCAAAATGGACTTTTAATTTTTGATACATATTTTGAGCATCTTTTTCATTTTTACCTTCTATTATAAAAAGATAAAATTTTTTATTATTTAAATTATATTCAGCCTCATAACCGCTATGGAGAAATTTAAGTCCCAGGAAATTTTTTAAAAAGAATTTTTCGCTATTTTTAATAAGACCTTTTTGTGGAAAATAATTTAAAACAATTGGTAATTTTCCTCTATTCTTAACTTTATTAATTATTTCCTTTGCAAAATTTAAAAGATAAGTCTTTGAATCTGAACCGCAATCATAGCAATTAATCTTAATGTAAAGGGAACTTATTATAAAATTCAAACTTTCTCCATTTATATATCCATGATTCCCAATTAATAAATAATTGCTTTCAGGAGAGCGCTCAATACTGTAAATACCAAAACAGTTTTTTTCATTTTCCATGTTATATATTTCAATAATGAGTGAAGCACCTTCCTGATTTTTAAACTCAGCTACCACTAATTCCTTAAAATCATACATTAAATAGATTTCAGCGCCTCCATTTATGTATTCATAAAGAGTATTTGGTAAAAAAGTCTGAGGAGACTCCACAAGTTGCCAGCCTTTAATTTCTGGAATTAAATTAATTAATTCTAATTCTTTAGGAATACCAAAATTTAAAAATAAGAAGATGCATCCTATAAATAAAAGTACAAATTTCTTTTTTATCATGAACTTTATATTATTATAATTAAAAGGAAAACTCAAATCTTTATTTCAAAAACAGAATACTTGACAAAAATAGCTATATTGGGTATATTTTTGACTAAACCTAAAAGAAGGAGGTGAATATAGTTGGCATTTGTGGTAGTTGAAGAAGGAGAATCCTTAGAAAGTGCATTAAAAAGATTTAAGAGGAAAGTTCAACAAGAAGCAATAATAAAAGAGATAAAAAAGCATTCTGTTTATTTAAAACCAGGGGAAAGAAGAAGATTGAAAAAAGTGCAGGCTTTAAAGAGAATAAGGAAAAGAATGAAAAAAGAACAACAAAGAGAGTATTAGTGGGGGGCTCAATCAATTTCAATTTGAAATTTACCGTAAGCAAATTTAGAAAATAGGAAAGCAAAGGTGGAATTTAAAATAACTTTTCTCTCCTTCCTAAAACTTCCAATAAATAAATGAAATATTTAATATTTAGTGATATTCATGGAAATTTAGAGGCATTTGAAGCTCTTCTGGGATTTATAAAAAGAAAAAAAATTGATAAATATTTATTTCTTGGTGATATTGTTGGCTATGGGGCTTCTCCAAACGAAGCTATTCAAACACTGAAACAACTTCGCCCTATTTATGCTGTACGCGGAAATCATGATAAAGCTGTTTCTGGATATGAACCATTAGAGGCTTTTAATCCAGTTGCAGCCTCTGCTATTCAATGGACGAAGAAGAATATATCAAAAAAAAGTTTAAATTATCTATATAGATTGAAGAAAGGTCCTTTAATTATAGATAAAAATATTACAATTTGTCATGGTGCTCCTTTTGACGAAGATTATTATATTTTTGGGGATTTTGATGCTGCAGAAGCATTTTATTATATTAAAACTCCTATTTGTTTTTTTGGACATACTCATTTTCCTGTTATTTATAAATTAAAAAATAATATGATAGAAGGACTTCTCGTTCAAGGAAAAAGAAAAAGCATCAAACTTGAAAAAAATATCAAATATTTAATAAACCCAGGGTCAATTGGTCAACCTCGAGACAGGAACCCTTCTCTCTCTTTTGCTATTTTTGATTCTAAACTCATGCAAATAATTTTTTTTAGAATTCAATATGACGTAGAAAAAGCAAAGAAGAAAATAATAAATGCTAATTTGCCTCCAACCTTAGCAGAAAGATTATCTTTAGGAATATAATGAAAATTTTCTATCATTATATTAATTTTCCATTAGGTTATCTTCTCCTCGTAAAGAATGAAAAAGGATTATTTATATCTAAATTTTTAAAAGAGAAAAAATTTATTGAAAAATGGATGAATGAATATACAAAATTAAATAAATACAAGTTTGAACAAAACTCTAAATTATTCTCTGAAGAAATAGAATTAATTGATTCTTATTTTAAAGGAAAGAAAACCAACTTTTCCAATATAAAAATTGATTTTCCTTTTGGTTCTTATTGGGAGAAAAAAGTCTGGTTGGAAACTAGAAAAATTCCATACGGAAAAATATGCACTTATAAATTTATTGCTCAAAAACTAGATTCTAAAGGATATCGGAGTATAGGTCGAGCTCTTGGGAAAAATCCTTTATTAATAATTATCCCATGTCATAGGGTAATTAAAACCGATGGAGGTTTAGGAGGATTTTCAGCAGGAATTGAGTTGAAGAGATATCTTTTAAAATTGGAAGGAATTAAATTAAATTCTTTAGTCTTATTAAGTCAAAAATAGAGGGAACGGGCAATGGTCCGTTTTTCTTTTCTTGATTGGTTCTGGCTCTTCTTATATCTTTTATTAATGACAGGATGTGGTATTTTATTTTATAGACTTGGAAAACGCTCTGAAGCAGATTTTTTCCTTGCAGGAAGAGGATTGCCATGGTGGATTCCTGGAATAAGCGTTTATGCAACTCATACTGCAACTGATACTCCAATCTGGGTGAGTGGAGTAATTTACAAATACGGCCTTCGAGGACTTTGGTATACTTTTTTCTCTGCTTGGTGTGCTATAGCAGCATTTGTCTCTGCACGAATTTTTCGTAGGTCACTTGCCTTTTCCCAAGCAGAATGGCAGAGTCTACGATATTCTGGTCTTGGAGCAGAACTTTTAAGAGGATGGATGGCTGGCTGGGGAGCTTTTCTTAATATGTTTATTTTGGGCTGGGTTGGAATGGCAATGGGAAAACTTTGCAATTATCTCTTTGGATGGGATAAATGGATTGGTCTTATAATTCCTTCATTAATTGTTGCTATATATGTTCTTTCTGCTGGTTTTTGGGGAGTTGTAATGGCAGATTTCCAGCAAGGAATTGTAGCCTTTTTTATAATATTAATTGCTTCTTTATGGGGAGTAAAAGTTGCTGGTGGACCTTCTGTTATAATTGAAAAATTATCAAGTCTTGGAGAAATGTGGAGACTTAATCCATTCCACTTCAGCGGATTTTTTAAAGGGGATTTTCCAGTTTCATGGTTTTTAACAATGATTATAATAGCTATCTTAGGCGGATTTGGAATGGGAACAAGTATTGATTGGTATGCAGAAGCTCAAAGAATTCAGTCCTCAAAAACAGTTAGAGATGCTTCATATTCAATTTGGTGGGGAACTGCCTTAACCCTTACACGAAATTCCATCTGGGCAGTTGCTATTCTTGCTTTTTTTGTTCTTTACCCAGGATTAACAAATCCTCAGGAGTATGAAATGGCCTGGTACAGAGTAGCTTTTGAACATTTACCAGCAGGATTATTAGGTTTTCTTTTTGCAGGAATTATTGCTATTCATTTTTCAACAATTTCAACTCATTTAAATTTAGGTGCAGTGTATTTAACCAGAGACCTTTATCACCATTACATAAATCCTGAAGCAAAGGAGAAAACCTTAGTTCTTATCGGAAGAATTTCAACTGCTATCCTGCTTTGTGGTTCTTTTATATATGGGACTATGATGGAAGAAATTACAAAATGGCTCATTTTTGCACTATGGATAATGGGAGCAGGAATGTGGTTGCCCAATATTCTTCAGGTTGTGTGGTGGAGATTTAATAGCTGGGGATATCTTTCTGCTTGGATTGCTAATTTGGGTTTTAGCTGGCTTGTGGTCTGGATTCTACCCGCTTTTGGGATCATTCCAGAACTTCCCGACTATATGCAATTCTGGGTTCTCATGATTTTGACTGCTCTTGTTTACATTCCTATAACTTTTCTCACTAAACCCGAAGATATGCGACATCTTGCAAAATATTATTCAATGACAAGACCAATTGGCTGGTGGAAACCTGTAAAAAGAGAGGCAAAAAAATTAGGTTTACTTAAATAACTTGGAGGAGTAAAATGAAAATAATTAAAAGAAAATGGAAACCAGAAGAAGCGGATCTTTGGACAAAAGAAGACGCTATTGCAATAATTATTTCTCCAATCTCATATGCTCTATTAATGATTGGACTTGCTCTAAGCTGTTTTTTATTAATAGAAGGTTTTATAATTCTTGGGCTTGGTATAATTTCAACTTGGTTTCTTCACTGGGTAATTGACCCTAAATTAAAGGCAATTTCACAAGAATATGAAAAAAAACAAAAAGATTTTCTCAAACATTTAGATAAAATAATAAAATGGAGGGAAAATGAGTAAAGGTTTATTTGTGGTAATTGGGATGACAATTGCTTATTTAGCATCTTTTCTTGGACTTCTTCTTGCCTATTTTTCGTACAAGAAAAGAAAAAGGGATAAATAATGTCTGAGACTTTAATTTATGGAATAATCACTCCAGCTTTTATTTTTGGTTTTTCTTTTTTAGTAACATATTTACTATATAAAAGATTTACAAAAGAAATTCATAAGAAAAAATAATTTTTATAGGGTTTTCAAATAATTCAACATAATATTTTGGAGATTGATGAAGAGGACGCCTCTTATAGAAACTTTGATAACTAAAAACTAATGCTAAGAGTGAAAAAGACAGTTCTAAATTTTCAGTTTTATGTAGAGGTAAAGCCAAAAATCAGTGTTTGAAAGCCCTTGTCAATATTGGGTTTTCAAAAATGAAAAAGCTCATTTAGAAAAGGAGGGGAAAATGAGAAAAAAAATTATATTTTTTCTCTTTTTATTTCTTTTAATACCTTTATTAACTTTTGCAAATAGAAACGTTGATTTTGTAATAAATGAGTTGAGAAATGCCATTGATTTACAGATAAAAAATTGGGTTTATACAGAAAATATGGATATAAATCCTTTCATCCTTTCTGATTTTTCTTTATGGAAATCTTATAAAATGAGAGAGAGTATAAGAAGAGAAGAAGTTTGGTTCAGGGGGGCAATTACTCTTCCTAAAAAGTTTCTTGGTTATGATATTTCTGGATGTCGAGTACTTCTAAAATTAGAGCTTGATGATGCAGGATTAGTTTGGATAAATGGTAAGTCAAAAGGTCGTTTTGAATGGAGTGGAAATTATGTATTAACAGAATGTGCAGAACCTGGAAAAGAATATTCCATTATTATTAAAGGAATTAATTATGGTGGCCCTCTCAGACTCCTTAGAGCTGAAATAGAGATTGAAAAAGCTAAGAAATTTGTAGAAAAAATTAAAGATATTATTTTATGTTTACAAACAGCTAAAAAACTTTTAAGTTTTGATACTTATCAAAAAGCTGCATGGATTAAATATGATCCAAAAATAGATAAATCATCTGTTCCTAAGGAACGTCGTTTAAAATTAAATGAAATCTTGGATAAAAGAGCAGATTTGATAAATGTAAAGGCTTTAAAAGAAGGAAATCGAGAACTTTTTCTTACTTCAGTGGAAAATGCTTTTAGAGAATTAAAACCAGTAAAGGAATTTGTGAAGGAATATACTATTGAATTACTCGGTAATGCTCATATTGATGCTGCTTGGCTGTGGAGAAAATCTGAAACAATTGAAGTCTGTAAAAATACTTTTTCTAATGTAATAAAATTAATGGAAATTTTCCCTGATTTCACTTATGCTCAGAGTTCTGCCCATTATTATGAATGGGTGGAGAATCTATACCCTGAACTTTTTAAGAAAATTAAAGAAAAAGTAGAAAAAGGAAATTGGGAAATTGTTGGTGGTATGATGGTGGAACCTGATTGTAATTTGATAAGCGGAGAATCATGGGTTAGACAGATATTATATGGTAAACGCTATTTTATGGAAAAATTTGGCATTGATGTGGAAATTGGGTGGAATCCAGATTCCTTTGGTTACAACTGGAATATGCCTCAAATTTATTTTCAAAGTGGAATAAAGGCTTTTATAACTCAAAAAATTTCCTGGAATGATACAAATGTCTTCCCTTATAGGATTTTCTGGTGGGAAGCTCCTGATGGTTCAAGAATTCTTGTCTATTTCCCTTTCAGCTATGTTTATGATTTCAAAAATCCTTTCATTCTTATAGATAGACTTAAACAGTTCGAGGCAAATACAGGTTTCCGTCGCATGTTGGTGCTTTACGGAGTTGGAAATCATGGTGGAGGTCCTACTCAAGAAATGCTTGAGATTGTAGATAAATTAAAAAATCTTGAAATTTTTCCAAAAATAAAGTTTTCTACATCAAAAAACTATTTTGTAAATTTCTTATTTAAGCAGGACTTATCAAAAATACCTGTTTGGAAAGATGAACTATATCTTGAGTATCATCGAGGGACCTATACCACACAAGCTAAGATAAAAGAATATAATAGAAAAATAGAAAATCTCCTTATTAATGCAGAAGGAATATCTGTGATTTCCTATCTTCTCGGAGGTAAATATAATCAACATGCTTTTAAAGAAGCATGGAAAAGGGTTTTATTCAATCAATTTCACGATATTTTACCTGGTTCTGGAATCAAAGAAATTTACATTGATGCTTTAAAAGATTATGAAATTGCAGAAAAATTGGCAAAAAAAGAATTATTTAAAGCCTTAAGGTATATTGCTTCAAAAATAAATACTTCGAAAATTGAGGGAATTCCGATATTTGTTTTTAATCTATCACCTTGGCAAAGAACAGATATAGTTAAATTAAAAATCAATGATTATTGGAAATATAAAATTACTAACTTAATAGGTGAAGAGATTCCTTCTCAAATAATTGATTTGGATGAAGAGGTTCCTGAGGAAATTAGACCTCGTGCATTAATTTTTATAGCAGAAAATGTTCCTTCGTTTGGTTATAAGATTTTCACCCTTCATAAATTAAACTCAAAGGTAAAAAGAGAGGGGGTTTTACCTAGAGAATATGTTATTGAAAATGAATTTTATAAAATTACCTTTGATAAAAACACTGGCTGGATAAAAAGTATTCTTGATAAAAAACACAAAAAAGAAGCTCTCTCTGGACCTGGCAACAGACTTCAGCTTTTTGGGGACAAGCCCCAACGCTGGGATGCTTGGAATATTGAATATACAGGAGAGAAGTGGACACCAAAATTTGAGAAAATTGAATTAATAGAAAAAGGTCCTGTTCGCACAGTTTTAAGAGCTTACTTTAATTTTTTTAATCCAGAGTCAAAAGCTAAAAGAATAAATGCTCATCCCACTTTAAATTATCCAAATTCCTTCTTTGTATGCAATACAATTCTCTATAATAAACTTAATAGAATTGAATTTAAAACCTGTGTGGATTGGTGGGAAAAACATACACTTTTAAAAACATCCTTTGATGTAAATGTTCGAAATCAAAAGGCAACCTTTGAAATACCCTTTGGTTTTATTCAACGACCAACAACAATGAAAACTAATTGGGAAAAGGCTCGATTTGAAGTTCCTGCTTTAAAATGGATTGATCTCTCTCAACCTGATTATGGAGTAAGTATTCTCACTCGTTCAAAATATGGTTATGATGTTCATGAAAATAGAATGCGCATAACACTTTTACGTTCACCCATTGATCCTGATCCTACTGCAGATAGAGGAATTCATTACATTGAATATGCTCTTGTAACTCACACAGATGACTGGAAAAAAAGCAATATTCCTCGAATTGCATACGATTATAATAATCCCTTAGTAGGTTTAATTTTAAAGAAAAAATTCCATGGGCCACTTCCTCTTTCTAAATCCTTCTTATGTATTAAACCAAATAATATTCTTTTATCTTCACTTAAATTATCAGAAGATGATGAATCACTTATTCTAAGAATTTATGAGACATGTGGAAAAAATACGAGCGCGGAATTAATTTTACCTTTTAAACCAATAGAAATTTACAAAGTTAATCTTTTAGAAAAAGAGATAAAGAAAATACCATTTATTAATAATACCGTTAGAATTTTTATTCCAAAAAATAGTGTTCTAACACTTAAAATCTTAAGAAAATAATTGAGAAAAATGTAAAATTTTAATATTTGGATTAGTTTTTTTAAAATGGCTCTCTATTTGAAAAATACAACCTGGACAATTTGTAACTATAATATCTGGCTTTAAATTCAAAATTTTATTTTTTTTCTTATACCAGATTTTTTCTGAAATTTCTGGATTCTTTAAGGAGAAAATTCCTGAAAACCCACAACAGGTAAATGGTTCTTCCTCTCTTATCACTTCATATCCCAATGCTTTTAGAAATTTCATAGGCTCTCCATTTGAAATAACAGAGGAATAATGGCATGGATAATGATAAAAAATTCTCTTATTAGTTTTAAGAACATGATTATGTAAATCTTTTTTTGTATAATATTTCATTAAAAATTCTGTAAAGTCGTAAATTTCGAATTTTATTTCTTCTTTAAAAAATGATTTATATTTTTTCTTTAACATCCAATTTCCAGTTGGACAAAGAGTTAAAATAACATCAGGCTTGTGCTTTTTAAAGGATTTAATATTTTCTAAAGCCAATTTTTTCGCAAGTTTCTCCTCGCCTAAATGAAGGAAAGGAGCTCCACAACATACTTGTTCATTAGGAATTAATACATTCCACCCAAGAGAAGAAAAAATCTTCTCTGCTTTTTCTCCAATATCATGATAAGCATATTTTACTAAACAACCAAGAAAAAGATAAATTGTCTTCCCTTTACTTGATAATTTTTCAGGAAATGGAAAATTTCCTTTTACTGGTGGTAATGTTTTATTTTTTATCCAGGAAATGGGTAAATTACGAATAAGATTTTGAGGAATGGATTTAATCAAAAAATCTATAATTTTTCTTTTAGATAGGAAAATTGAACTGATTTTTTCAAATAAATTCGCCCCTTTTTGTGATTTTAATTTAAGTATTAATTCCCCAATTGGAATATTTACAGGACAGAAATCTTCGCACTTTCTACAATCAGAACACAAATCAAGATTAGAAAATGAAGCCTTGGGAGAAAGGGTTATAGCAGTAAAAAGAAGTCCTATTCCACCTGGATAAATAGGACCTCCAAAAAGATGTCCACCAATTATCTGATATACTGGACAAACCATCATACAACCACCACATTTAAGACAATAAAGAGTTTCTTTTAAAGGAGAATTTTTCACATGCTTAAGTCTTTTATTGTCAATAATAATTATATGAAGTTCTTTTGGGCCATGTGCTCCAAAAATTAGTTTTTTTTCAATATCAGCGGTTCTACTTGGACCAGTAATAAAAGACACATAACTCGTTATTTTTTGACCCGTTGCAGAATGTGTTAAAACTTTAATGAGAGTGGATGCTTCTTCCATTGTTTCAATAATTTTTTCACAAGAAAGAACAGCAATATGAACAGGGGGAAGCGAAGTCACTAAACGAGCATTCCCCTCATTACTTATTATGACCAGAGTTCCTGATTCCGCAATTCCAATATTTGCTCCTGAAATCCCTATATCAGCTTTTATAAAATATTCCCTCATTACATTTCTTACAATTTCAGTAATTTTTTCAGGTTCAGGTGGAATTGGCTTATTTAAATATTTACTAATAATTTTGGCAATTTCTTCTTTGGTGCGATGAACAACCGGAGCTGTTAAATGCGAGGGTTTGTCTTTCGAAATTTGAATTATCCATTCTCCCAAATCAGTTTCTACAACTTCTATTCCATTTTTTTCTAAGTATTTATTTAATTCAATTTCTTCGCTTACCATGGATTTAGCTTTCACAACTAATTTCGCATTTTTTTCACGAATAATATTAAGTATTAATTTTAATGCTTCTCTTGAATTTTCAGCCCAATAAATTTGAGCACCAGCTTTTTGTGCTTCTTCTGAGAATCTAATTATAAGATTTGAAAGATTATTTATGCTTTTTTCTTTAATTTGACGGGCTTTTTCCTTTAATTCAGACCAATTAATATCTTTAATTGTACTTTTAAAATTCTGATAGAATTTAGAAGAAGCTCTTTCAAGAGCTTCTTGTAGGGTTTTATTAGAAAGAGTTTTTTTTATCCTTTTTTTTCTACTAAAAAACAAGTAATTAATCCTCCTTCTCTTTCAGTTTCCTTAAGAAATAATCTCTATCAACAAGTATTTCCCTTGGCTTACTTCCTTCAGGAGGCCCAACTATTCCTTCTTCTTCCATCATATCAATAAGCCGAGCAGCTCTTGCATATCCTAATTTCATTTTTCTCTGAAGATAAGAAGCAGAAGCTTGGCCAGTAGCAAGAACAAGTTCAACAGCTTTTTCATAAAGTTCGTCTTTTTCAGCAAGTTCCCCCCTATAAACTTTTTCTGGTGCTTTAATAACTTTTGTATTATATTCAGGCTTTCCCTGTTCTCTTAAATATTTAACTAATCGAGAGATTTCTATTTCTGAAATAAAAGCTCCATGAAGTCTAATCAGGCGAGGATAATTCGGTGGCATAAAAAGCATATCACCTAAGCCGAGCAATTTCTCAGCTCCAGCTGTATCAATAATTATTCGAGAATCAACTTTAGAAGGAACTCTGAGAGCAATTCTACTTGAAAAATTATTCTTAATTGTCCCAGTAATAATATCAGTTGATGGTCTTTGAGTAGCTAAAATTAAATGAATACCCACTGCTCTTGCCATTTGTGCTAAGCGTGCAATTGATTGTTCAACCTCTTGTGCAGCGATCATTATAAGATCAGCAAGCTCATCTATAATTATTACTATATAGGGAAGAGGTTCAACTTTCTCTTCAGAGAGGAGAAATTCTTTTTCTTCTTTTTTAAGCACTCTTACTTTCTGATTATATTGCTCAATATTTCTTGCCTTTAAAGAGGCTAATTTCTTATATCTATTTTCCATTTCTAAAATTGCCCATGTAAGGGCATTATTTGCCTTCCTTGGATCAGTCACAACAGGTGTAAGGAGATAGGGAATCTCGTTATAAACGCCTAATTCCAATCTTTTTGGGTCAATGAGAATGAACTTAACTTCTTCAGGACCTGCTTTATAAATAATGCTTGTTATTATACAATTAATTGTAACACTCTTCCCACTTCCTGTTGAACCAGCAATTAGAAGATGGGGCATAATGGCTAAATCTGAAAGATAAATCTCTCCTCTTACAGTTTTTCCAAGAGCAAGGGTTAATTTAGAAGAGGATTCTTTGAACTGTCGAGATTGGATGAGTTCTCTAAGGTAAATTGTCTCTCTTTTTTTATTAGGAACTTCCAGACCAATTGATGCTTTTCCAGGTAATCTCTCAATTCTTACAGATTCAGCTCTAAGAGCTAATGATAAATCCTCAGAAAGGCTAGCTATTTGACTTACTTTAATTCCAGGACTTGGCTGATATTCAAAAGTGGTAATTACAGGTCCTGGATGGTATTCTACAACTCTTCCTTCAATTCCAAATTCCCTAAATTTTTCTTCAATAATTTTCTTTTTGGCCAATAATTCTTCTTTATTTACTTCTTCCCAAACAGGAGGAGATTCTAATAGACTAATTGGAGGAAATTGATATCCTTTTTCTCTACTTATTTCGGGAAAAAGAGCTTTTTCTTCAACGGGACGAGGGGAAACTTCTCTTATTTTTTCTTCTCTTTCTGGGATAATTTTCTCTTGAGCATATTTATCCAAAATTTTTTTTCTTATTTTTTCCTTTTGCTTAATTTTTCTATACTGGATAATTTTTATTCTTATTTCTTTGAAAAAGAAACGCCCAGGCTTGCCAATTAGAATAAAAACTTTTTTTAAGGAAATTTTTGTAAGGATAAGAAAGAAAATTATAAGAAGGAGGAGGAGGATTATTATTGTTCCTATTCTATTAAAATTTTTAATTAGGAAATTTGATAATAATTCACCTATAAAACCTCCTGATTTCAATTCAACATTTTCCCATTTAATAGGATTAGTGATAAAAGGAAATAGAGAAGAGAGAGTTAAAATAAATAAAAATGAAATTATTCCTTTCAAGAAAATTTCTTTTCTTATTTTTACAAAAAAGAGATTAGCGCTAAAGAAGAAAAAAATCAGAGGAATTATAAAACAAGAGAGCCCAAAACATTGCATTAAAACTTCTGCAATTGTTGAGCCGAAACGACCTATATAATTTTTAACTTCAATAGAAGGATTAAAAGTTAAAAAAGAAGGATCATTAGGAGAATAGCTTACTAAACTTAATAAAATAATAATTCCTATGGCAAATAAAACAACTCCACTTATTTCATAGCGAATGGAAAATTTCCTTCTATCTTTTGAACCTGAGTTTACCTTTTTTCTCATTTTTACAATTATATCATATTTTGCAATTTATGTGAGTGATAAGAAATTTAATTCCTGCCTTAGAGATATTTGACATTTTTATAAAGATAAATTATTTTTAACAAGGGGATTAGAATGAATAAATTAGAAGAAAAATTTAAAAAAGAAATATTAAAATTAAAGAAGCGAATTAATGAACTTGAGAAACTCCAAAGTGAGAATAAAAGAGTAATCCAGGAAATTAGAGAAGCAAAACAGTATGCAGAAAGTATAATTGAGACGGTTCGAGAGCCTCTTGTTGTGCTTGATGCCAACTTAAAAATAATATCTGCTAATCGTTCTTTTTATCGAACCTTTAAAACAAAACCTAAAGAGACCGAGGGAAAATATATTTATGAAATTGGAAATAAACAATGGGACATCCCTGAGCTTCGAAAATTGCTTGAAGAAATTTTACCAAAAAATACTTCATTTGATAATTTTGAAGTAGAGCATGACTTTCCCCAAATAGGTCATAGAACCATGCTCCTTAATGCTCGTCAGATTTATAGAGAAGGAAAAAAGACACAAATGATACTTCTTGCAATTGAAGATATTACAGAGAGAAAAAAAGCGAGGGAGAAATTAAGCCATATAAATGAAGTTTTAAGAACAATAAGGAAAGTAAATCAACTTATTACAAGGGAAAGAAATGAAAAGAAATTGCTTCAGAAAACTTGTGAGATTTTATTAAAAGTTAAAGGTTATTCCTGTGTTTGCATCTCTTATAATGGAACAATTTATAAAGCAGGAAGTAAGAAAGAAATTCAAAAATTATTAAAATTTAAAGAAAAAATAGAAAAAAAGAAAAAAGTTACCTCATTTAGATTTAATGGATTATACTTAGGGATTTTTCCTGCAGTAAAAGATAGTATAAATATCTTACTTTATATCATCAATTTAAAAGAATTCCCAACTGAAGAAATAGAATTACTTGGGGAAATTAGTGAAGACCTTGCTTTTGCCTTACATTTCATAAAAACGGAAAAAGAAAGAAGAATAATGGAAAAAGCTTTAAAGGAATCTGAAAATAAATTCAGAAGTTTAACAGAAGAATCATTAGTTGGAGTATATCTTATTCAAGATAATAAATTTAAATATGTTAATCCAAAATTAGCTGAGATCTTTGGTTATAAAGTGGATGAATTAATAGATAAAAGGGGTCCAAAAGAGCTTGTTTTCCCTGATGATTGGCCAATTGTTCGTGAAAATCTTAGAAAAAGATTAAGTGGAGAAATTAAATCTATTCATTATGAATTCAGAGGTTTAACTAAGGATAAAAGAATAATATATGTAGAAGTTTACGGCTCTGCTATTCAATATCAAGGAAAACCTGCAGTAATTGGAACTTTATTGGATGTAACAGAAAAGAAAGAAGCAGAAAAAGCTCTTCGAAAAACTGAAGAGCAACTTCGTCATGCTCTAAAAATGGAAGCAATCGGTAGATTTGCTGGTAATATTGCCCATGATTTTAAAAATTTTCTTACAATTATAATGGGTTATACCGAACTCATATTAAGCAATTTATCAAAGCAAAGTCCTCTTCATAAATATGCGCGTTTGATTTATGAGACAAGTGGCGAAGCAGTTTCTTTGATTCAGAAATTGCTTGCCTTGGGACGAAAACAGACTTTCCAACCAGAGATTATCAATCTTAATAATTTAATCAGAGAAATGAAGACTATGATAAAGGCACTCATCGGGGAAGATATAAAGTTTGTTTTAAAACTTGATCCAAATTTAAGAGACGTAAAAGTTGACAGAGATCAAATCCAGCAAGTTATTATAAATCTCATTTCAAATGCTCGGGATGCAATGCCTGAAGGAGGAACTCTAACTATTCAAACATCAAATGTGAGATTAGAGGAAAAATATGCAAAAGAATTAGTTGGAGTAAGTCCTGGTTTGTACGCCATGCTTATTGTAAAAGATACAGGAAAAGGAATGGACAAGGAAATTCTTTCCCGTGTATTCGAACCCTATTTCAGTACAAAGGAAAAGGGTATTGGCCTTGGTCTTTCCACTGTTTATGGAATTATTAGACAGAGTGGAGGACAAATATTAGCTCAGAGTGAACCAGGAAAAGGAGCAACATTTATAATCTATTTGCCCCAAGTTTAAAATTTATTTGACTTTAATGACTCAGTTTGGTAAGGTTAAAAGGGGTGGGAAAGGTAAGAAAAAATATATAAATGTAGGAAAAATGAATTATTCTCTTAAAGAAAATAATATAGATTCAATAATTGATATTATCCCTGATTACACTTTTATTTTTGATTTAAAAACAAAGAAAATTCTAAAAGTTAATAAGAAAGTTATAAAAGATTATGGATATACTAAAGAGGAATTGCACAATATGACCTATTTGGATCTTCATCCTGAAAATGAAAGGGATAAGGTTGTAAAAGACATTGAAAGTTCTAAAAATGGAGTTTATTTTTATTATCATCAAAAAAAGGATGGTTCATTAATTCCTGTTGGAATACATTCTTCAAAAATTAACTTTAATAATCGCAAAGCAGTACTCTTAATTGCAAGAGATATTAGTGAATGGAAAAAAGAATGGGACAAATTAAAGCAAAGTGAAGAGAAATATCGATTTCTTGTTGAAAACAGCCCCGACGGTATATTTGTCATGGATTTAAAAGGAAATATTCTTTCTGTAAATCCAATAATCTGTGAAAAATTGGGCTATTCAGAGGAAGAACTTTTAAGTATGAATTTTTTTGATATTGTACCTCATAAATATATAGAACTTTGGAAAAAGAGAATAGAAAAAATTATACGTGGAGAAATTTTAAATATTCCTGCTGAGTATGAAGTCATTGCTAAAAATGGCAAAAGATATTGGATTGAAGTAAGATCAACTCCAATAAAAAAACAAGGAAAAATCATTGGTCTTCAAGGAATTGCAAGAGATATTACTGAGAAAAAACAAGTAGAGGAGAAGTTTCAGCGAGAACAGAAACTTCTTCAAACCTTAATTGATAATATTCCTGACTCAATTTATTTTAAAGATAAGGAAAATAGATTTATTTTGGTTAATAGGGCAAAAGCATCCCATCATAATGTAACTCCTGAGCAAATGATAGGAAAATCAGATTTTGATTTTCTGCCAGAAAACGAGGCTCGTTCAGCTTGGGAAGATGACACCCTTGTTCTAAAAACAAAAAAACCCCTAATAGGAAAAATTGAAAAAATAACAAGAGCAAATGGAAGTAAACATTGGCTTTCTGTAACTAAAATCCCTTTGACAAATGATAATGGAGAGGTATTTGGGACTGTTGGAATTTCAAGAGACATAACTGAACAAATTGAGATTCAAAATTCTCTAAAAGAGGCATTTAAAACACTTAATACTTTAATAAACTCAATTCCTGATTTAGTTTATTTTAAAAATGAAGAAGGAAAATATGTTCTTATAAATAAAGCTTTTGAAAAATTTTTTGGATTAAATAAAAAGGAAATAATCGGGAAAAAAGATTCAGAAATTTTACCTCCAGAATTAGCTGAATATTGTGAAAAAAGCGATCGCAGAGTTTTTGAAAACAAAAAAACTTCTCGATTTATAGAAAAATATAAAGATTTTGATAAAAAACTCGTTATTTTTGAGACAATAAAAACACCTCTCTTTAATGAAAAAGGAAAACTAATTGGACTTATTGGAATGAGTAGAGATATTACTGAGGCAAAAAAAGTAGAGGAGAAAATAAAATTACAAAAAGCTTTTTTTCAGTCTTTATTCGAAAATTCGCCAGAAGCAATAGTAACTCTGAATAAAAAAGGATTAATTGAAAATATCAATACTAAATTCACTGAATTATTTGGATATACTTTTGAGGAAGTTGAAGGAAAAAATTTAAATAAGCTTATTATTCCAGAAGAATTAATGGAAGAGGCAAAACAACTCGATAAAAATGCTTTAAGAGAAGCTGTTTCAGTTGAAACAATAAGGAAAAAGAAAGATGGAACCACATTTCCTGTATCAATTCTAGGGTCACCAATTTATATAGATAACAAAGTTGTTGGTTATTACGCAATTTATCGAGATCTCACTGAAAAAAAGAGAATGGAGGAGGAACTAATTCAATCAGAAAGACTATCTACTCTTGGTGAACTTATTGTAGGAATTGCGCATGAACTCAATAATCCCCTTACCACAGTGATAGGATATTCAGAATTTATTCTGTCTGCTCCAATGAGTGAAGAAAAATTAAAAGAAAAACTTAAAAAAATAAAAATAGAAGCTGATAGATGTTTCCGCATAGTTCAGGATTTGCTTGATATTGCGCGCTACCACCCTCCAGAAAGGAATTACACTAATCTAAACAATGTAATTGAAAAAGCAATTCAAATAAAGAATTATGAATTGAAGGTTGATAATATTAAATTAATAAAAGAATTGGATTATTCTATTCCACAAATAATGATTAATGCACATAGAATTCAACAAGCAATTTTAAATTTGTTAATTAATGCTCATGAGGCTCTCTTAAATAAGGAGGGAGAGAGAGAAATTAAAATAAAAACTAAGAAAAAAGATGGAAATATTTTAATAGAAATTTCTGATAATGGGCCTGGAATTTCAAAAGAAAATCTTAATAAAATATTTCTCCCATTTTTTACAACCAAAAAAGGAATTAAAAAAGGTACGGGTCTTGGATTAAGTATAGTTCAAAAAATTATTAGAGAACATGATGGAAAAATTTCTGTTTCGAGTAAAGAGGGAGAAGGAGCAATTTTCACTATTGAATTGCCATTAATTAAACCAAAGAGCGAGGTATATTATGAATAAAAAGAAAGCCTTAATTGTGGAAGATGAAGCAAGTGTTGCTTCATTATTTAATGACATTCTCATATCAAATAATTTTGAGGTTGAAATAGCAAAAAATGGAGTTGAGGCATACAATTTATTAAAAGAGAAAAAGTACGACTTGGTTATATCAGATATAAAAATGCCTCATCTAAATGGAAAAAGCCTTTATCAAAAAATAAAAGATGAAAAATTAATTGACCCTAAAAAAGTAATATTAACTTCAGGTGATGTTCTTGGACATGAAACAATTGAATTTATTAGATATGAAAAAATTAATTTTCTTATTAAACCATTTAAAATCAAAGAACTGCTCTTTTTGATTAAGAGAATTTTAAAAGATAATTCTTAGGAAGAAAGTAATTTTGTAATATTCTGTCTCGGTCCTGCTAAAATTAATATATCTCCTTTTTTTATTATTTCATTACTTGAAGGAAGAGGAATTGTAAGAGGTGGATATTTTCTCTTTATCAAAATAACTTCGATTCCATATTTAGCTTTTAAATTTAAATCTCTTAAAGTTTTATTCCAGAACCAGGGCAGAGAATTTATTTCTTCTATTACAATACCATGACCTATTTCAATTGATTTTGCTTCGTGAGTGAATTTTAACTTACTAATTAATCCCTGAATTGCTTCTCTCTTTGTTATTTCATTATTATATGCTTCTATTAAATCTCTTCTTTTTATAACACCTATAAATTTTCCATTTTTTATGACAGGAATTTCCTCTAAATCATGCTTTCCAAAAAGTTCCATGGCTTTTTCCAAATTGTCATTGTAATCGAGTTCAATTCCTGGGACAGCAATATCTTCTGCAATTACCAATGGATCAATTAAATCCTTCTGATAAATCCCACTTTTAAGCTGATTAAGGGTGATTACACCACATAATTCATTATTTTTATTTATTATATGAAATATAGAATACCTTCCGCTAATAGCTTGATCAATTATTTCCCCGATATTTTGGGTATTTAAAAAAGTTTTATAATCCTGGGACAGAATATCTTTAATAAATAATGATCTTAGAATATTTACTTCTTTACCCTCTTTAAAAATTATTCCTTTATGCTTAAGCTTTAAGGTATATATTGATTCTTCTTTTAAATTTATTGTTATAAAGGAACTAATTATGCAAGTAAGCATTAAAGGAAGGATAATTTTGTAATCGTTTGTGAGTTCAAAAATAATAATAATTGCAGTTATTGGCGCATGAGTTGCAGCTGCAACAACTGCTCCCATTCCTACAAGTGCATAAGCACCAGGAGGAGAAATAATATTTGGAAAATAATAATGGAAAATCTGTCCAATAAAATTTCCAGTCATTGCACCCATAAAGAGAGAAGGTGCAAAAACTCCTCCTGAACCTCCTGAACCCAAAGTAAAAGAAGTAGAAATTATTTTTATAAAAACTAAAAGAAAGGCAAAAATAAATGGAATTTGATTGTATAGGGCTTTGTCAATGCTTTCATAACCCACTCCAAAAATATGCGGAAATTTTAAACCTATAATTCCAATAATTAAACCTCCAAGAGCTGGTTTAAAATAATCAGGAAATTTCAATTTATCCCATTTTTCTTCTGATAAGTAAAGTAATTTTATAAAAAGAATTGCAATCAAACCGCTTATTAACCCTAATAAAATATAAGGGCCAATTTCCCAAACACTAATTAAGGTATATTTTGGAACTTTAAAAGCTGCAAAATCTCCAATAAAAAAATGAGTAGTTAAAGTAGCAATAACTGATGCAACAACTATTGGAGTAAAACTTGCTACCCCAAATTCTCCAAGCACTATCTCAACTGCAAACATTGCACCAGCAATTGGAGCATTAAATGTCCCTGCAATTCCTGCTGCAGCCCCACTTGCGACTAATGTTCTTAACCCTTTTCCCTTTATTTTAAATATCTGTCCAATTGAGGATGCTGTACTTGAACTTATTTGAACAATAGGACCTTCTCGTCCTACTGAACCTCCAGAACCAATGCAAATAGAAGAAGCTAAAGCTTTTACAATAGAAACTCTTCTTCTTATAACACCACCTTTAAGAAGAACCGATTCCATAACTTCAGGAACACCATGTCCTTTTGCCTCTCTTGCACCAAAATAAACTAATAATCCTACAAATAGACCTCCGATTGAGGGAATTAATATAGTTAAAAACCATATTTTCTCTGTAGCTACTTCTAATAATGCAGATGAATCTCCCCACAGTAGTGTTTGGAAAAATCTTATAAGGAATTTAAAAAAGATGGAGGCAAATCCTCCTACTATACCTATCAATATTGCAAGTAAAAGAAGTCTAAAATGTTCTGCGAAGTCTGCTCTAACTATTCTTTTCAATTTTTAATTTTTCTTTATCTACGCTCCTAAAATGTAAATTTAGAAAAGCTTTAACTGCTTTTGTTGCTCTAAATCACTTTCTTCTTCAAAAAGACTTATTTTCCCATAAACTCCATCATAACCAGGAATTATTTTAACTTGTCCCTTTCTCATCTTCCTTATACCAAGTGTAATTTTTGAACCAATTATTTTTTCAATTTCTTCTAAAGGAATTTCAGTTAAAATAGCATGCTCATTTCCAAACTTATTTATTAATTTGAAATAATTATCCCAGACAATTTTTGACTCAGCATTTTTCCCAAGAGCTTCTCCAATAATTTCATTAAGAGGAATCAAATTCTTAAAAGGAATTTTCTTAGGAGGTTTCTCTCCTTCATTTCTATCAGAGAGAAGCTCAACGCGATGCATTACTCCTACTGTTAATCGTTCTCTGCACTTAGGACAAATATAATTATTTTCAATCGTTTGCTTAGGAGAGAAAATTATTCCACAATTTCGGTGGCCATCATAGTGATATTTCCCTTCTTCTGGAAAAAATTCAATTGTATAAAGAAACTTCGAAGAATCTCCTTCTTTAATCGCTTCTACAATTCCATTATAACTTAAATCTGTGTCAAAGGCGTTCGCTTCTCTTCCAATTTTAGATGGAGAGTGTGCATCCGAATTAGAGACCAATGTATATCTATCTAAGGAAGAAAGCCGCCAGTTCATTGCAGGATCTGATGAAAGTCCTGTTTCTAAAGCAAAAATATAGGGAGTTAAGTCCTCAAAACATTCTTCTACTGAATCAAAACCTGAATTTGCTCCAAAAAGAGAAAACCAGGGTGTCCATACATGAGCTGGAATTACCAAGCACTCAGGACATTCCCCGAGAATCATTTTTAAAAAATCCTTTGCATCCATTCCAATTATTGGCCTTCCATCAGCATTTAAATTTCCTATTCCTGCTAATCTTTTATTTAATTTTTCAACATATTTTAAATTAGGAGCTAAAACTATAAGATGGATTTTTCTAACCCTTTCCTTTTTTGAGTAAATAAAACTCACTTCAGTAGAAAGAATGAAAAAGACGTCATCTAATGAGAGGGAAATATTTGAAAGATAATCATTATTTATTTTTCTTAAATCCTTTAATTGATAAAGACTATTTCCTGCTTCAATTAGCCTTTCTTTTATTAAAAATAACCATTCGGGATGTGTAAAATCTCCTGTACCTAATACTTTGATTCCCTTTATTTTTGCCCAACGGGCTAAAAAATCAAGAGTCATATCCTTTGAAGTTGCGCGGGAAAATTTTGAATGGATGTGGAAATCAACTATAAATTTCATTATTGAATTTCATATTTTAAAAATTAATTACGTAAAAGTAAAATTAATTTTTTTCGTTAGAGTTACATTACTTACTTTATCCACGATTTTTATTGTAAGGGTATAATCACCGGGGTCAATAAATTTATCCTGTTTTTTTAAAGGAAGAGGATGACTAATTAATGGAATCTCAAAAACAGTTGGTTTATACTTTATAACTGCTTTTTCTCCTCTTAGAATCTGATAAGTTACTTCTATTTCATATTTATTTGTTTGTGGATTCGGCCTTGCACCATAAATATAATAGAAAACATCTGGTTGTTCAGTTTTTGAAAATATCAAATCTAATTTTGGTACAATTTCAAGAACCGAATAACGAAAACTATTAATATGAACAGTGGGCAAAGTTTCTACATTTGGTAATCTTTTATAGGATTTCAGAAAGACAATAGGAGTTAAGATTAACTCATTTTTAAGTTTTAATTGATTTGGAAGTTCAAATTCCTTATATAAAGTGCCAATTTTTACTAAATCAATTGAAGTTACTGCTAAAGCTAACAAATACTTTCCTGGAGGAAGTGGATATCCTATTGTATAAATATTTTCCTCTTCAGGATTATATTTTTCTTTTTTCTTTTTAATTTGAAAAGGAATATATACTTCTTTATATATTCCAGTAATATTTCCATCTTCCAGGCTATAAAATCTTAAGAACGCATTTAAATCAGCAATTAATTCTATAGGTACTTCTTGCTCTGTACTTTCTTCTTTTTGAGGCTGTATACTTATTTCCTGAAAACCTAAATCTTGATTTTTCATCTTAAAAAGAAAAACTATATGGACATGATTTTGTCGGGCTGGGAAGAAATAATATTTTAGAAATTCAATTGGTATATCTGGCCGCGGTGTTCTTGTTAATATTCCCTGATCAAAAACTACTCCTACTTCCTTAGGAACAATAATTTTTTCTTGCTCAGTTGTTTTCTTTTCAGCCTTTGATAAAGCAAAGCACATTCCGAAAATGAAAAAAATTAAAATCAGGGAAGCTAAGATTCTTTTCATTTTCCCATTCTCCTTATTTGTATTTTGTTAAATTATATTTTAAATCAGAATCAGCTATTTTACAAATTATTTTTTAATTGTTTTTTGATACTTCTGTACTGCTTTATTGTGTTCTTTTAAATTAAAACTGAAATAATGGGTTCCATCATTTTTAGAAACAAAATAAAGATATTTTACAGGAGCTGGGAAAAGTGCTGCCTTTAATGAGTCTTTCCCAGGATTACAAATTGGGCCAGGAGGAAGTCCATAATAAACATAAGTATTATATGGAGAATCAAAGCTCTTGTCTTTTGTTCTTATTTTATTTTTATATTTACCCTCCTTTTTCAGAGCATAAATTATTGTTGGATCACATTCGAGTTTCATTCCTCTTGCTAATCTATTATGAAATACTGCAGAAATAAGAGGTTTTTCTTCTTTTTTAGAAGTTTCTTTCTCGATCAAAGAAGCAAGAATTACCACTTCACGAATACTCATTCCTAAATCTAAAGCTCTTTTTTTCCACTCATTATTAAATATTTTTTTAAATTGTAAAATCATAGTCTCAACAATTTTATTAGCACTAATCTTTCTAGGGAAATGATAGGTTTCAGGAAAAAGATATCCTTCTAAATCCTTAGCTTTGGAATCAATTTCCTTAATTAAGTTCGTATTTTTTGTTGCTTTAATAAATTCTTGTTTTAAAATTCCTATCTTTTTTTCATAGATAGCAGCAATTTCTTCAATAATTAGACCTTCAGGAATAGTGATTAGATGAAGAAGTATTTCTCCTTTAATTAATTTATCCAAAACTTGATGAGAAGAAATGGGAAAGGAAAATAAATATTCTCCAGCTTTTAAACTTTTATTTTTAAAAAAAATTTTATAACCAATGAGGAAGGCTCTACTATTTCTAATTATTTTCTCTTTTCTTAGTTCTTCAGCAATAGCTTTTACATGCAAACCTTTTTTAATTTCAATTATTTTAGATTTATTTTCTCCTTTATATGGAAAATAATATCCTAAATAAAACCAGATTATAAAGAATAAAATTAAAAGAATTGCAAAAAGAATTATTAATTTGAAGATTTTCATTATTTATGCAGACTTTCCAAATAGCTTGAAAGAATAATTACAGCTGAAATCTGATCTTTTAATTTCTTTCCTTTTTTATATTTAATATTATGTTCCTTTAAAATATCAAATGCTTGTTTTGTAGACAGTCTCTCATCCCAATAATTAACTGGTAATTGGGTTATTTCTTTAAGCCAATTTCCAAATCTTTCAACTTGATGAGCTTGGGTTCCTTTAGAACCATCCATTCTAAGGGGTAATCCAATTACTATCTGCTGAATATTATGCTGTTTAATTAATTTTAAAAAATAATCTTTATCCTTTTTTTTATTTCTTCTCTTATATTTACCAAGAGGACGAACTATTATCCCCAGTTCATCACTAAGGGCAAGTCCTATATTCTTTTCCCCATAATCGATTCCAAGAATTCTCATTTTTTATTTTTATGTCTTTCCAAAGCTAATTCTACCAATATTTCAATCAATCTTGAATAAGGAATTCCTGAAGCTTCCCACATTTTAGGATACATGCTGATTTCTGTAAAACCAGGAATGGTATTTATTTCATTTACATAAATTTTATTCGTATTCTTCTCAAGAAAAAAATCTACTCTAGCCATACCAGAACATTCAATAGCTTTAAAAGCTTCAATTGCTAATCTTTTAATTTCTGCAATTTGATTATTTGGTAGAGAAGCTGGTATTTTAAACTTTGTTTTTCCTTCAATATATTTATCTCTATAATCATAAAATTCTCGGTAAGGTATAAGCTCGCCTGGAAGAGAAGCTTGTGGTTCATCATTGCCCAGAACACTACATTCTAATTCTCTTGCTATTACTCCTTGCTCTACCAATATTTTTCTGTCATATCGGAAAGCATTTTCAATAGCGGAAATAAGTTGAGCTTCTTCTTTGACTTTTGTAATTCCAATACTGGAGCCTAAATTTGAGGGCTTTGTAAAAAGAGGGAAATTAAATTCTTTTTTAATTTTTTTTAAAATAAAATTTCTATTTTTATTCCATTGCCAATCATATATTACAAGAAAATTGACTACTGGTAATCCTTTAGCTTTGAAAAGAAATTTCATTTTGGCCTTATCCATTCCTAAGGCTGAAGATAGAACTCCAGCACCAACATATGGAACGCCTGCCATTTCTAAAAGTCCCTGAATTGTCCCATCTTCTCCATAAGGCCCGTGTAAGAGTGGAAAATATACATCCGCCTCAAAATTTTTTAAAATTGAACTGGTTGACCAGGGAAGAAATGAATAAAATTCGCCTTTATTAAGATTTTTAAATCCAATAGTGGGATTATCCACTCTCTTCCAATAACCTTTTTTATTAATATAAATTGAAATTACCTCAAATTTATTTTTATCTATTTTTTTATAAACACTTGATGCTGAAAGAATGGAAATTTCATGTTCAGCAGAACGACCTCCAAATATTAAACCTACTCTTAATTTCCCTAATTTCATTCTTCCTCTTTAATTACCTTTACAATTGAGGCAACTTTATCCTCTAAAGATAAATCTATCATTCTAACTCCTTGAGTCATTCTTCCCATTGGCCTGACAGCCTTTGTTCTTATTCTCATTACTTTTCCCAGAGCTGTAATTAAAATCATCTCTTCATCATCTATTCCCATTATGCCAATAACATTTCCAACTTTATTATTAACCTTATGAGTTATAATACCTCTTCCCCCTCTATTTTGTGGCCGGTATTCATTTATATTAGTTTTTTTACCATAACCCATTTCAGTAACTGAAAAAATATATTTTTCATTTTCACTCACAACAATCATACCAACAACCTCATCTCCTGGAGATAAAGAAATTGCCCTCACTCCTTCAGCAGTTCTTCCCATTGGTCTAACTTGTGCTTCAGAAAAGCGAATAGCCTTACCTAATTTCGTTCCAATAATTATTTCCTTTTTTCCATCTGTTAGCTTTACGGTTTTCAACTCCCTGCCTTCACTAAGATTTATTGCTTTTATTCCTATGGATCTTGGATTGCTAAAAGCTTTAAGTTCTGTTTTCTTAATTAAACCATCATTTGTAAGCATTAATAAATATGCTTGTTGATTAAAATCTTGTATAGGTACTACTGATGCAACTCTTTCCTCAGGAGAGAGATTTATTAGATTAACAATTGCCTTTCCTCTTCCTGAAATATCTACCTCTGGAATAGATAGTGCCTTTAGCCAATAAACTTGTCCCTTATTAGTAAAAACTAAAAGATAACTATGGGAAGAAGCAACGAATGCCTGTTCTACTGCATCCTCTTCTTTCATTTTAATTCCCATTTTCCCTTTTCCTCCTCTTTTCTGTCTTTGGTAACAGCTTAAAGAAGTGCGTTTTACATATCCTGAGCTTGTATATGTTATCACCATTTGTTCTTCAGCAACTAAATCTTCTATTTTTAAGTCCATTATAGGTTCATCAATTATTTCTGTTCTTCTTTCATCAGGATATTCTTTTTTTATTTTTTGGAGTTCTTCAACAATAATGTTTAAAATAAGCTTTTCATTAGCTAATATTTCTTTTAATCGGGCAATTGTTTTAATGAGTTCTACATATTCAACTTGAAGCTTTTCTCTTTCAAGACCTGTTAATTTTTGCAATTGAAGATCTAATATAGCCTGAGCCTGAATTCTGGTTAATTTAAATTTAATCATAAGACCTTGACGGGCTTCATCCACTGTTTTAGATTTTTTTATTAAACTAATAACCTCATCTAAATGATCCAGAGCTGTATTTAAGCCCTCTAATATATGAGCTCTTCGCTCAGCTTTATCAAGTTCATATTTTGTTCTTCTTCTAACTACTTCCTCTCGGAAAGATATGAAATAATTTAATAATTCTTTCAAATTTAGAAGGCGAGGCTGATTATTTACAATAGCTAAAAAGATTATTCCAAAGGAAGTCTGAAGGGGAGTGTGTTTATAAAGATTATTGAGAATAATTTCTGGAGGTTCCCCTTTCCTTAATTCAAGTACAATTCTTAAACCTTCTCTATCAGATTCATCTCTTATGTCCAGAACTCCTTCCATTTTCTTATTTTTGACTAATTCAGCAATTTTTTCTAAAAGTTTTGCTTTATTTACAAGATAAGGAATTTCAGTAATAATAATTTTATCCTTTTGCCCTTTCTCTCCCTTTTCAATTAATGCTTTAGCTCTTAAATAAATAATCCCCTTTCCTGTCTTATAAGCTTCTTTAATTCCTTCTCTTCCACAAATATAAGCACCTGTAGGAAAATCAGGTCCAGGTAGAAACTCCATAAGTTCTTCTATTGCAGCATCTGGATTATTTATTAAATGAATAGTAGCATCAATTACTTCTCTAAGATTATGAGGTGGAATATTTGTGGCCATTCCAACTGCAATTCCTGAACCTCCATTAACTAAAAGATTAGGGAATTTGGCAGGTAATACCTCAGGCATTAGCAAACTTTCATCATAATTTGGAACAAATTCTACTGTATTTTTCTCAATATCAGTTAATAACTCACCAGCTAATCTTGCCATTCTGACTTCTGTATATCTCATAGCAGCTGGAGGATCACCATCTATTGAACCAAAATTTCCTTGGCCATCAACAAGAGGGTATCTCATTGTAAAATCCTGAGCCATACGAACAAGAGCATCATATACAGCTGCTTCACCATGAGGATGATATTTTCCTATAACATCTCCAACAATACGAGCAGATTTTTTATATGGCTTATCCCATGAATTATTTGCCTCGTACATAGCATATAAAGTCCTTCGATGTACAGGTTTTAAACCATCTCTTACATCAGGAATAGCTCTTCCAATAATTACACTCATTGCATAATCTAAATAAGAACGTTTCATCTCTTCTTCAAGGCTTACTGGTATTAATCTTTTTTCCATGGCTTACCCCTTCTGTGCTGCTTTATATTTTTTATAGAGATTTATGATGCAGCACTATTAAGATTTTTATATATCTAAATTCCTGACTTCAAGGGCATTTTCTTCAAGAAATTTTCTCCTTGGTTCTACTTCGTCACCCATTAAAAGTGTGAATATCTCATCTGCTTCCACTGCATCTTGTATTGTAACTTTAAGAAGGGAACGAGTCTCAGGATTCATTGTAGTTTCCCAAAGTTGTTCTGGATTCATTTCTCCCAAACCTTTGTACCTCTGTATCATTAGTCCCTTTTTGGCTGATTCAATTAGATAATCAAGTAATTTGAAATCATCCTCAATTTTTATTTCTTCCTTATCCTCTTCAATTATAAAAGGAGGAGGATTAAAATCTTTTAGATTCTGATATATTTTGAATAGGCTCCTAAACTCAGCTGAAGATATTAATTCCCAATTTATTTTCTGACTTATTTTTCTTCCATTTATTTCCCAATTAAAAGCAATCTCAAAGACTCCATGTTCCTCATCTTGGCCTAATAAAGAGGCAATTCCTAAATCAAATAGTTTCCCCTGGAAGTCCTCCATTTTCTCTTTATTGCCTAAGGATTTCTCATTAATAATTTCATTTTTCAACATTAAATCTATTATCCGAGATGGATAATTTTTTCTTTCGAGAAATTTTAAATAATTTTTCTTTAAAATTAAATTTTGCAAAATCTTAGCTAACTCTAAATCCGAAAAAATTTTTCCATTATTTTCAATTTTTACCTTTTTTTCCTGTGAAATTTTCTTAATTAAAAATTCTTCAAAGGCATGGTCGTCTTTCAAATAAAAGCCAGTTTTGCCTTTTTTAATTTTATAAAGAGGAGGTTGGGCAATGTATAAATAACCTTTTTCTATCAATGGATACATCTGACGATAGAAAAAAGTCAGAAGTAGAGTTCTAATGTGGGAACCATCTACATCAGCATCAGTCATTATTATAATCTTTTTATAACGAAGCTTTCCTATGTCAAAATCCTCTTTTCCAACTCCTGTTCCTAAAGCAGCAATTATTGTTCTAATTTCTTCATTTGCTAAAATTTTGTCATAACGCGCTTTTTCTACATTTAATATTTTACCTTTTATTGGAAGAACAGCCTGAAAATGTCTATCACGGGCTTGTTTTGCAGAACCTCCTGCAGAATCTCCCTCCACTATGAAAATCTCACTCAAATCTGGATTTTTTTCTTGGCAATCTGCCAATTTACCAGGAAGAGTTGCTGCTTCAAGTAATCCCTTTTTACGGGATAAATCTCTTGCTTTGCGAGCAGCCACCCGAGCTCTTGCAGCCTCAAGAATTTTGAGTACAATTTTTTTTGCCATTGTGGGATTTTCTTCAAAAAAAGCAGATAACTTCTCATTTACTAAAGATTCTACAATCCCTTTTATTTCACTATTCCCTAATTTTGTTTTTGTTTGACCTTCAAATTGAGGATTTTTTACCTTTAAACTTATAACAGCGCATAATCCTTCCCGTGTATCATCTCCTGTAAATCCTTCTTTAAAATCTTTTATAAGATTATGACTTGATGCATAAGTATTTATTGTTCGTGTTAGAGCTGCTTTAAAACCACTTAAATGTGTTCCTCCTTCTGTTGTATTTATATTATTTACAAAAGAATAAATTGTTTCGCTGTAAGAGTTATTATATTGAATTGCAATTTCAATTAAAGTTCCATTTTTTTTGCCAGAAAAATAAATTGGTTTAGAATGGAGAACATGTTTGTTTTGATTTAAATGTTCGACAAATTGGGAAATTCCTCCATTATATAAAAATTCATGTTTTTTCCCTGTTCTTTCATCTTCAATTGAAATATGAACCCCTTTATTAAGAAAAGAAAGCTCTCTAAGTCTTTGAGCAAGAATTTCGAAATTAAACTCAATTGTTTCAAATATTACTTGATCAGGCCAAAAAGTAATTTTTGTACCTGTGCCTTTTGTCTTACCAATTTTCTTTAATTCTGTAACAGGCTTTCCTCTTTCAAAAACCTGGCGATAAACACCGCCATCTCTTTTTATCTCCATCTCTAATCTTTCAGAAAGCGCATTTACCACTGAAATTCCTACTCCATGAAGTCCACCAGAAACTTTATAAGTTTTGTCATCAAATTTCCCACCAGCATGTAAAGTTGTCATTACTACTTCAGCTGCTGGTCTTCCTTCCTTTTTTAAGATTCCAACAGGAATACCTCTTCCATTATCAATAACAGTAACGCTATTATCAATATGTATGATTACTTTAATCCTATTACAATATCCTGCAAGAACTTCATCAATACTATTGTCAACAACTTCATATACCAAATGATGAAGGCCACTTGGCCCAGTACTTCCAATATACATTGCAGGTCTTTTTCTTACTGCATCAAGACCCTTTAAAACTTTAATACTTTCTTCTGTATAAGTTTTGTCCTCCATTTTTTACTCCTAAAAAAGGGAATTTTCCAGGGGAAGAATGAGAAAGGAAGTATTCATTTGAATTTTTATTATACCTTAAAATGACATTAAAGTAAAGATATATCTTATCTTAACTGAAATTAAAAATTTTTGTTGACAAGATAATATATAATTTTGTAATCTACTATTAATGAAATTACAAAATGGGGGGATAAAATGAAAGTAAGAAAATTTATTCCATTATTTTTGGTAATTTTTGCGATTTTCCTTGTTGTAAATTTAGGGTTTTCTTTTAAAATGAAAGAAAAGAACACTACTTTTGGAGAAAATCAGAAAATTGAATTGAAAAAAGGCCAATCCTTCTACATTACGAGCAAAAGCAATCTGGAAATATTCAATAATTTCATTGAGAAAGAAATTACATCAGGCAATCTAAAATTATTTAAAATCCAAACTGAAGAAATAGGGAATTATATTCATCAGAGATATAACCAATATCACTGTGGAATAAAAGTATGGGGTGCTCAACTTATTCGTCATTTAAAGAATGGCCATGTTTATTGTATTAATGGAAAATATTATAGTGATATTAATGTAAGTGTAAAGCCATCCATTGGCAAAAATTCAGCTCTACAAATTGCAAAAACTGATTTAGGAATTGAAGACTATTTACTATTTGAAAAACCTGAATTAGTAATTTTCCCTGAGAAAAAAGCCTATCACCTTGCATATCAGATTGTCTTTTCAAAAAAAGGGGCAGAAATAATATATTTTGTGGATGCTCATACTGGAAAAATAATTTTAAAATATGACAATACAAAAACAACTGCCACTATTGGAATAGGAAAGGGAGTACACAATGACCTTAAAAAAATGAGTACTGATTATGTAGGAGGTATATATAAATCAAGGGATAAAATGCGTCCTGCATTGATTAAAACATATGACATGAGATACAATTGGACAGTGTGGAGCACATATGGATATACTGATGCCTATTTAGGAAAAGATGGAGATAATGACTGGAGAGATAAAGCTTCTAATAAACCAGTTGTAGATGGTCATTGTTATACAGGGTGGACATATGATTATTATTATTTAGTCCATAATAGAAAGGGCTTGAACAATCGTGATTTAATGGTTAAAGTCTTTGTCAATTATGATGTATGGGGAGTAACAAATGCTTTTTATGATCATCGAGATCATTCAATTAACTTTTATGATGGAGATGGTATAAATACTACATATGTTGCAGGTGCAATTGATGTTGTTGCTCATGAGTATAGTCATGGAGTTACAGATTTTACATCAAATTTAATATACTGGGATGAGTCAGGTGCTCTTAATGAAGCATTCTCTGATATCATGGGTGCTTGTGTTGAATTTTATTTCCAACCTGAAGGAAAAGGGTTTTTAAAATCTGATTGGCTCTGTGGCGAGGATGTTTATAAATCTTATGGAAGTAATCGAGCCTTTAGACGATTCGATAAACCCTATTTGCTAAGCTATTTTGGTGGACCCTATCCTGATCATTATTCATTGAAATATACTGGTCCATTAGATAATAGAGGTGTGCACATTAATTCTTGTATTGTAAATCATTGGTTTTACTTATTATCAAAAGGAGGAACAAATAGATTTTCAGGAATTACTGTTAGTGGAATTGGTATTTCAAAGGCTGAAAAAATAGTTTATCGAGCATGGGTCTTCTATCTTTTCCCATCTGCTGATTTTCGTGATGCACGTATACTAACAATTCAGGCAGCCAAGGATTTATATGGTGTGGGAAGCACAGAATCAAAGAGGGTGACCAAGGCATGGAATGCAGTTGGAGTTTTCTAAAATTGAGAAAAGATAAAAGGGGGGAAAAATGAGATATAAAAAATCAATAGTTTTATTAATTTTTATTATTACCTCATTTGTCATCATTTCTCAATCTGCAAATTTAAAAATCAAAGTAATTGTAGAAAGAGCAAATATAAGATTAAAGCCTGATATAAAAAGTCCAGTTATTGGAAAAGCTGCATTGGGTGAGGTTTTTGAAATAATGGAAGAGGTAAAAGGCAAGGAAGGAAAATGGTATATGATAAAGTTTAAATCAAAGGAAGGATATACAATTTATGGCTACATTCATAGCAGTATAGTTGAAGTTGTAAAAGAGGAAAAGCCTATAATAGAAGAAAAGCCTCCTTCACCACCTATACCTCCAAAGCCTCCTGTAGCACCGCCTCCTCCAAAACCTGTTTATAAACCTCCTGAAGCAGTTAAAAAGAGCTTCTTTATCCGTGCAAATATAGGATATGGAGCCATGACTTATTCATATGAAAATAATTGGGAATTTACAGAATATTATGAAACTGGAAGTGCAAGTGAGGAGTACGAAATAAATTCTTCCGGCATATTATTTGAGGGTGGAATTGGATTTTATTTTATAAAAAATCTCGGGTTAGAGCTTTCTTTTAATCCTACCTCTGGAAAAACAAAGGGAACTTTTTCCGTAAGTTTTCCTCATCCCTTCTATTTCAATCAGCATAGAGAAAAAAGCTGGGAAAATGAAGATTTAAAATATTCTGCTCAGGAAATAAATTTAAATCTTATTATAAATTTTCAAATGGGTGAGAAAATCTTTCTTTATATTTCTGGAGGAGGAACATATTTTTTAAATGTTACAGTTGAAAACTTAAAAGTTATTAATTGGAGTGAAATAGGATATCCTTATAATGACGTTAATATGTCTCCAGAATATGGAGAATATTCCAATAGTACTTTTGGATTTAATGGAGGAGGTGGATTAGACTTTTTTATAAGTGAAAATCTTGGTCTGAATTTTAATTTCAGATACTCTACTGGAACAGTTAAAATTAATGTAGAAGGAACTGAAATTGAAATTAAGCCAGGTGGATTAAGGACTTCAGCGGGAATAAAATTTGCTTTTTAATTAATTAAATTTTTGGCTAAAATTAAAAAGAGTCTCTACCACTTCTTGGTGAGTTAATACAGTTCCATCTTTTGGAGAGTCTATAATTCTGAAGTTAAAAAAGGGACAATTACCATCATACCATTTATTATTTAAAGGTTTTTCCATTTTTCTTCTTTTCATCTCTTCTCTATTATTTAATAATTCACCCAATCCTTTAAGATTTACACCGCTTTCAGGATCAACTCCAAGAATATATCTTTTATTCCAAAAATTAGTTAGTAAAAATGAAAAACCCTTCCTAAATACAGTATTTCTAAAATCTCTTTTAGCCCATTCTTTTAATAAAAAACTTTTAGGATTTCTTACTATTAATCCATCGACCTTTTTACTACCTTGTCCATTTATAAGAGGAAGCGAAAGAATTACTTTTTGATTGGATTTAAGATCAGCAAGATAATTAAAGTAATCATCTCTTACTTTTATCATAGCCTTTTCGTAACGATCTATTCCAGAGAAAAGAAGCATATTTTCAATTATTTCATATCCTTCTCTTGTTTTTTGATAGAGAAAATTCATAAATTTAATGCCTTCCTTAACTCTTTCTAAATTAACTACTTCCTCTCCTTGTGATTTATATTTTGCCGTTATATCATTAAATAAGGAACGAAGGATTGAATATGGGGTATGACTTAATTCAATATTTTTAGGTATGGAAGCTGAATCAGCCATTTTGGTATATTGAGCAATTTTTCTCATTGAAGAATCAATTTCCCTTACTTCTACTAATTTAAGAACAAGAAAAATAGAGGCTATTGCATCAAAATCTGGAAGACGATGGGTTATAATTTTTAGATTTTTATTTTCTTTTTGGAAGAACTTTTCTCCTAAATGGTCAAAAACAAGTTTTGGATATTTTACAAGTAAAGATGCTGTACATTCAGGTTCAGCTTCTGAATGGTGATGGTCAATAACTCCTGGAATAGTTTTTACTCCCACATCTAATACCAAAACATTTTCCTGAGGCTGGAGTTCCTTTCCGTATTCTACGAATTCATATGCAATATTCATCATTTTATAATAATTATAATACGGGAATTGTAAAAAAGAAATTTAAAAAATTATTGTTTTTTTCTTTTTTTTATAATACAATACTCTAAAACTTTGGGAGGTTAATTTATGGGTAAATTTAAATTCTGTTTTTTAGTATTTGCGATCATCACTTTTTGTCTTTTATTTTTAACCTTCGGATTTGTGAAAGAGGATTACAAAAAAGAAATTGAAAGAATTAACAAAGAAATTGCTGAGCTTGGATTAGAATGGAAAGCAGGTGTAACTTCTCTTACCGTACTTTCGCCAGAAGAAAAAAGAATGCGATTAGGAGCATTTGTACCTTTATATGAAGATCCAGAGAAATTTATTAAGATTGAAATAAGGCCATTAATACCTCCCCGCTTAGATTGGAGAGATTTTAATGGGAAAAATTGGTTAACTTCTATAAAAGATCAAGGAAATTGTGGAAGTTGCTGGGCTTTCACTATAATTGGAACTATGGAATCTATTTATAAAATTGAGAGAAATAAACCTAATATTAATCCCGATCTCTCTGAACAAGATTTAGTATCCTGTTCAACAGCTGGGAGTTGCGGTGGGGGATATTATTACAAAGCTGCTGAATATATAAAAAATAATGGAGTTGTAACAGAAAATTGTTTTCCTTATGTTGCGAAAGATACAGCTTGTGATTTATGTCCTAATTGGATGAAAAAATTAGCAAAAATTCTAGGTTATGGATGGGTAACTCAATCTACAAGTAACAAGACAATTATTGAAAACGCACTCCAAGATGGTCCTTTATGCTTTAGGATGGACGTTTATTCAGATTTTTATAATTATACAGGTGGAATCTATGAACCTACACCAAGTGCAGAGTATGTTGGTGGTCATGCAATAGTTCTTATTGGATATAACAATACTAAAAATTATTGGATTTGCAAAAATTCCTGGGGAAAAAATTGGGGGGAAAATGGATATTTTAAAATCAGAATGGGTGTTTGTGAAACTGGTAAATGGGTTCTTAAAGTCCGGGGTGTTACCATTGCAAATAAACCTCCGGTTTTAAAAAGCATAGGAGAAAAAACCACAAAAGAAGGAGTAGAATTTTCTATTCAACTTGAGGCAAATGATGCTGATAATGATCCTCTCACTTACGAAGCTTCACCTTTGCCCTCGGGTGCTGTATTTGACAGTAATATTGGATTATTCACATGGACTCCAACTTATACTCAAGCGGGAGAATATTTTATTAGATTTTCTGTATCTGATGGTTCATTCGAGGATTTTGAAAACGTAAAAATTACTGTTCTTAATGTGAAAAAAGGAAAAGGTAAATTCTAAGAAAGGAGAATATAAATGAAATTCCTAAATAAATTTTTTCTTCTTTTTGTTATTTTTATTCTAATTTTCACTTCTAACAGGGCATTTGCAGAAACAAATTTTTATCTTTTTGGAAAAGGAAATTTTGTAAATTCAGCAGGAACAGAAGCTGACTATAAAGAAGGTGAGAATGATTTCCCAATAATGTCAGCGCATCAAACTTATGGTGGTGGATTTGGACTCAGTTTTTCTCCAAAGGGAATATTTTTAATTGGGATAGAGGCCCATTACAATCTCAATGGAAAAGCTACTTTAACTGACCCTTCTGATAATGATACTGTGGAAATTGATACATACAAGAATGTCTCTGGTTTTTTAACTCTCGGATTTAATTTAGTAAAGAGCAAGTTGTTAAGTTTCTTTATTAATGGCGGAGGAGGCATTTATTATTCATTGGATGCTACAGAAAGAATATATACATCTCGGTTAGGATTTGAAACTATAATAGAACCACCAGAAAAGAGATATCATTTTGCAGGGTTTGGAGGAGCAGGAATTATTCTTTCATTTTCTGAATCAGTGGGATTATTATTATGTGGGAGATATACCTATATTGCTATTAAAGAACAACCAGAAACTATGATTGAGGCCTTAGCAGGATTGGTTTTTAGCTTTTAATTTTAAAATTGTAACTTAACTTTTCAGTCTCAATTTTTTCACTTATTTTATACTCCTTAATCACTCTGATATAATATTTATCAGAGATGAACAAATTTACTCTTATATCAGATTTAAAACCCAAAGGTGACCAGGAAAAAGCTATAGAAAAATTAGTTGAGGGTGCTGAAAAAGGTTTAACTCATCAAGTGCTTCTTGGAGTGACTGGTTCTGGTAAAACTTTTACAATGGCAAATGTAATAGAAAAGATTAATAGACCTATATTGGTAATTTCACATAATAAAACTCTTGCAGCTCAGCTCTATCAAGAATTTAAAAAGTTCTTTCCTTATAATGCAGTAGAATATTTTGTAAGTTATTATGATTACTACCAACCAGAGGCTTATATTCCTGCTACTAATACTTATATAGCAAAAGAGGCTACAATTAATGATGAAATAGATAGATTGAGACTTTGTGCCACTCGTTCTCTTTATGAAAGGAGAGATGTTATAATTGTTGCTTCTGTTTCATGTATATATGGAATAGGTGCTCCAGAAACTTATTTTGGGATGGCTCTAAATTTAAAAAAAGGACAAATTGTCAGTAGAAAAAAAATTCTTCAGAAATTAGTGGAAATTCAATATGAAAGAGCTGAAATGGATTTTAAAAGAGGGACTTTCAGAGTTAGGGGAGATATAATTGAAATTTATCCTCCTTATGAAGACTATGCATATAGAATAGAATTATTAGAAAATAAAATTGAAAATCTTTCTCTTATTGATCCATTGCTTGGTAAAACAATTAAAATATACGATGAATTAAACATATATCCAAGAACTTATTTTTCAACTCCAAGACCAACATTAGAAAAAGCTATTGAAGCAATTGAGGAGGAACTTGAAGGAAGGATTAAATATTTTAAAAAACAAGGGAAATTGATGGAAGCACAAAGAATTGAAGAGAGAACACGTTTTGACATCGAAATGCTACGAGAATTTGGTTATTGCCCTGGAATAGAAAATTATTCTCGTCACTTGAGTGGAAGAAAAGAAGGAGAACCTCCATACACTTTAATTGATTATTTCCCACCAGATTTTCTTATTTTCATAGATGAAAGTCATGTCACGATTCCTCAATTAGGAGGAATGTATCATGGTGATCGTTCGCGGAAGTTAACTTTAATTGAATTTGGTTTTAGACTTCCTTCTGCTCTGGATAATAGACCATTAAATTTTAAAGAATTTGAAGAAAGAATTAATCAAGTAATATATGTTTCTGCTACTCCAGGACCTTATGAGCTTAAAAAAGTAAATGGAAGAGTTGTGGAGCAAATTATAAGACCTACTGGATTAATGGATCCTAAGGTATATATTAGACCAGTAAAAGGTCAAATAGATGATTTGATAAAAGAAATAAGGAAAAGGGAGGAAAGAAAAGAAAGGGTACTTGTAACAACTCTTACAAAAAGAATGGCAGAAGATTTGACAACTTATTTCCAAGAATTTGGAATTAGGGTAAGATATCTTCATTCTGAAATTGACACTCTTGACAGAGTTAAAATAATTAGAGATTTAAGAAAAGGCGAATTTGATGTTTTAGTAGGAATAAATCTTTTAAGAGAGGGTCTTGACTTACCAGAGGTTTCACTTGTGGCTATTCTTGATGCTGATAAAGAAGGTTATTTGCGTTCAACAACTTCTCTAATTCAAACATTTGGAAGAGCAGCGCGGAATGTGAATGGAGAGGTAATTATGTATGCGGATAAAATAACCGAGTCAATGAGAAAAGCAATTGAAGAAACAAAGAGGAGAAGAAGAATTCAGGAGAAATATAATCAAAAATACAATATTACACCACAATCAATAGTTAAATCAATAGATGAAGAGCTTTACAAAGTGTACGAAAGCGATTATTTTGATTATACTAAAATAGCTGAAGAAAAAGATATTTATTTGTCACCTGAGGAAAGAAAAAAGAAAATAGAGAAGCTTGAAAAGGAAATGAAAAAAGCTGTTAAAAAACTTGAATTTGAAAAGGCTGCTCAAATTAGAGATGAATTGAAAAAATTAAAGCAAAAGGAATTACAGTTAACAGCTAATGAATAAACAATTAATTAATAAAATTAATTCACTACCTAACAAACCAGGAGTTTATCTTTTCCAGAATAAGAGTAAAGAAATCATTTATATAGGAAAGGCCTTATCTCTTAAAGATAGAGTCAAATCTTATTTTCAGGAAGGAAGTACAGGCATAAAAACAGGCTTTTTACTTTCTGAAATATACGACATTGATATCATAGAAACAGATTCTGAAAAGGAAGCTTTTTTATTGGAGAATAATTTAATCAGAAAATATCAGCCTAAATATAATATCAGATTAAAAGATGATAAGAGCTATCCTTACTTAAAAATAACAATTAAGGAAGATTTTCCTAAAATTCTTTTTACAAGAAGGGTTGAGCAGGATGGAAATAAATACTTTGGTCCTTTTGCCCCCGCTTTTCAGGCAAAAAATACAATAAGGCTTATCTGTAAATATTTTCGTATACGAAAATGTAAAGAGGCAATACCAGGTAAAAGAAAAAGACCATGTCTGGACTATGAAATGGAATTATGTTCTGCTCCGTGTGTTGGATTAATTAATAAATCAGAATATCGAGAAGCAGTGGAAAATGCTATCCTTTTTCTTGAAGGTAAAACAGAACAATTGACTAAAATTCTAACAAGAAAAATGTTTTCCCTTGCTTCACAGGAAAAATTTGAACAAGCAGCTTATTACCGAGATTTAGTAAAAACTATTCAAAGTATAAAAGAAAAACCTAAAACAACTACTATTGAGAAGGAAGATTTGGATATTTTTGGTTTTTATAGAGAAGGTAATCGAGTCAGTATTCGTTTATTTATTATGAGAAAGGGAAAGATAATTGACAGAGAGCAGTTTTATTGGGCAGAATTAATCGAAAGCTCAGACCCTGAATTATTAAATTCCTTTCTTGCTCAATACTATTTAAAGCGTATTGATATTCCATCAAAAATTGTATTACCTTTCCATCCATCCAATGAGTTTCTTTTAATCTCCTTTTTAAAGGAGAAACAAATAGACATTGAATTTATTGTACCCAAAACAGGAAAATATAAAAAACTAATAGATTTGGCCAATCGCAATGCTCAATTATATTTAGAAATGAAAGAAGAAGAAATTCCAGGCTTGAGGGAATTAAAAGATTTATTAAATTTAGAAAAAATTCCTTATCGGATTGAAGCCTTTGACATTTCACATATAGGAGGAGTACAAACTGTAGGCTCACTTATAGTTTTTGAAAAGGGAGAACCTTCAAAAAAAGAATATCGTAAATACAAGATAAAAACTGTTGGTGGAATTGATGATGTTGCCTGTATTTATGAGATTGTGAAAAGAAGATATTCACGTATTCTTGAGGAAAACGAGCAACTTCCAAATCTTGTTTTAATAGATGGAGGCAAGGCCCAACTCAATTCAGCTATAAAAGCCCTTGAAGAACTGGAAATTAAAGATTTGCCTATTATATCAATTGCAAAAAGCGAAGAATTAATTTTTATTCCTAAGAGAAAAGAACCTATTGTACTTGAGAAAAATTCACCTTCTCTTAAATTAATCCAAAGGATGAGAGATGAAGCACATCGTTTTGCTATAAGCTTCCATCGAAAATTAAGAACTCGCATTAGTTTTAAATCAATCTTAGATGAAATTTCTGGAATAGGGGAGAAAAGAAAATTATTACTTTTAAATAAATATGGAAGTTTAGATGAAATTAAAAAAGCTTCTGAAGAAGAATTGGCAAAATTAGTAGGAATAAAAGTAGCAAAAGAAATTTTAAAGAGGCTCAAAAGTGAGTATTAAAGGAATAGGAATTGACATTATAGAAGTTGAGAGAATTGCTAAGGTATTTGGAAAAAATAAAAAATTCCTCTTCAGAATTTTTACTCAAAAAGAAATTAATTATTGCTTAAGCAAAAAAAATAAATACCAACATTTAGCAGCTCGGTTTGCAGCTAAAGAGGCATTTTTTAAAGCTTTTGGAAAAAAAATAGGTTGGAAAGATATTGAGATTATAAATCAACCATCTGGAAAACCAGAACTTAAAATTCTGAATCCTGATATTTCCTTCAAAAAAATCTATATTTCTCTCTCTCATCTTAAAAAATATGCAATAGCTTTAGTCATTATTGAATAATTTGAAAAATTATTTTTATTAAAAAACTAATTGTTAATGCTACAATACTATTTAAAATAGCTGAAATTAAAGCTATTCTTTTTCCAATTTCTCTCCAGAGAATAGAAATAGTTGAAACACAGGGAATAAAAAGGGAGAGAAAAACTGTAAAAACCACTATTTGTTGAGGGGAAATTACAGATAAGACATTTTCAGTATCCACACCCAATGCCTGGAGCATCATTATTAATGAAAGTTCCTTTCTTAAAATACCGAAAATAAGGGTTATGCCCAATTCCTTTGGAAGGCCAAGTATATTAAACACTAAAGGGGAAAAAATGGAATTTATAAATTTATCTAAACCTAGATATTGAATAAAGGAGAGAAAAACACTTCCAATAATTAGAATTGGCCATGCAAAATTAATAAAGGATTTTAATTTAAAATATGTCTTTTGGCCGATGCTTTTAAATGAAGGAATTTTGTATGATGGAATCTCTAAAATTAATCCTGGTGAAGGAGAGGGGAAAAAAATAGTTATTATTCTTCCAATTAATGCTATAAGGAAAAGATTAAAAATATAAAATGCAAATGCCCACAAGGGCCCTAAATAAAAAGCAATTAGCGCCAAAATTACAGTAGTCCTGGCAGTACATGGAATAAAAGGAATTAGAAGGGAGGTAATTATTCTATCCCTTTTACTCTCTAAGAGACGAGTAGCCATTATTGCTGGAACATTGCATCCGAAACCTAAAACAAAAGGGGCAATGGATTTACCATGGAGACCAATGCGATGAACAAAAGTATCCATTAAAAATCCAACACGAGCTAAGTATCCAAAATCTTCGAGTAAAGCCATCCCAAAAATAAGAGGGATAAAATAAGGTAAGACAATTGCTAATCCTCCACCAATTCCTTGAACTAATCCATCCATTAGATAATAAATTAGTCCTGAGCCAAATTTAATGGAAATAAATTCTCTAAAATTATATAAAGGTCCATATAATAATTCTTCAAGAGGATTCCCTATTTTAAAAATAAAAAAGAAGAAAATAAAAAATACAACAAACATGATTAGATATCCAAGAAAAGGATGCATTAATATTTCATCGATTCTTTCTTCCCACCCTATCTTTCTTGCATGCTCAATTTGACTTACTTCTTCAGCTATTTTCATAGACAAATGATGTCTATTTGCAGAAATTACTTCTGACGGAGGTAATTTATGCCAGGTTTCAAGATCACGGGAAGTATCTTTTATAATATCCTTTATTTGACGATTTATTTTAATCTTACTCAAAAAATATCTTTCTCCTTCTATTAATTTTATTGCTAAAAATCTTTTATTAAATGGTACAGCAAAATTATCTGTTAATTTCCCAGCCACTTCTTTGATTTTCTCTTCTACTGGTTTTGACCATTCTGGATGTTCATATTTAGATGGTTCTCTTATCTCCTTTTCTGCTATATCAAGCAATTCCTTAACCCCTTTACCTCTGGTTGCAATCACTGGCACAACAGGAATACCTAAAATCTTCTCCAGTTTTTTTATATCAATTTTAATACCTTTTTTCTTTGTAATGTCCATCATATTGAGTGCAAGAACAATTGGATAACCTGTTTCCATTAATTCAAGAGTAAGTTCTAAACTTCTATTTAATAAAGAAGCATCTATTACATTAATTATTAAATCAACTTTTTCTAAAAAAAGGTGATTTAAAACTTCTTTTTCTGCTTCATCAGAAGGATTCAGGGAATAAGTTCCAGGTAAATCTATTACTTGGAAAACTTTTCCCTTAATATTTACTTTGCTATGCGCATGTTTTACAGTTGTTCCTGGAAAATTAGATACTTCTCCTTTTAAGCCCGCAATGGAATTAAATAGAGTGCTCTTTCCAGAGTTTGGTTGTCCAATAAAAATAATAGTGGGTAATTTTTCCTTACTCATTTTACGATATCCACTAAAATTTTGCGAGCTATACCCCGGCCAATTGCAATAGTTGTATTATTTGTCAGACTTCTGATTAAGACAGGACCCCCAAAAAGACTGCGAGAATCGAGTTCAATTATATCGCCAATATGAAGTCCTAAGGCCATTAATTTTCTTCTTACTCCATGTCCTCCTAAGAATTGCACAATTTTTAAAGGTCTATCCAAAGGTGCATCAATTAAACTTAACATTTTCTACAAACATCTGGAAGCTTTCCTGTTTTAACAAAATGATAAAAATTGCTAAGCCAATTAGGTTCTCTTCTTGGACAAGTTTCTATAAATTCAATAAATTTTAAAATTCTCTCCATTGTTTCAGGAGTTAAAAAATGCTCAATTCTGCATGCATCTTTTTCAGCTATTGAAGAATGGATTCCTAAGAAATTATGAAGGAACTTATAAAGAGCTTTGTGTCTTTTATAAATGGACTTAGCCAGAGCTTTCCCTTTCTCAGTTAATTCCACATATCCATAATGCTCATGCTTAACAAGATTTTTCTTTTTTAAATATTTTACTGCTGATACAACAGATGGTCTTTTAACATTTAAATGTTCTGCCAGATCCTTGATTCTTACCACCCTTTTTTCTAAACTTAAAACTAAAATTGTTTCAAGATAATCTTCAGTACTTTTAGTTAAATAATTTATTTTCATTGTTAGATTTATTTAACTTTGTTAGTAAACACTAATTTATACTATATTTTACAATTTTTGTCAAGTTTATGTAAGCGTCCATAACATATTGGACTGCTGAGAGTCTTTTATAAAGCAGTCTATATAATATCTTAAAGGCGCTAATTTGTTAAGACTTTTATGAGGTCTCTTAGTGTTATACCAGATGAGCCATTTC
>Ga0209426_1000279_pt1 | contig 64093 bp, 73 predicted proteins | sample Deesub1362B_J571_FD_187697 | JGI IMG/M metagenome (GOLD analysis project Ga0209426, IMG submission 187697) | Deep oceanic, basalt-hosted subsurface ecosystem from Juan de Fuca Ridge flank, Pacific Ocean, CORK Borehole 1362B_J2.571 (SPAdes)... ... | reverse complement strand
AGCTCCCGCTCGCGGCATACCTATTCGCCTTCTCTTCCGCTTCCTCGTAGCTCTCGTAGTCTTCATAGAAGACATTCGCAGTATTATTACGATCCGCAATCCAAATGCGATATGTCATGCTCTCACCTCCACCTCTTCACAATGAAGCCTTTCCCTTTGCGGTAGTCGGGAGCAATCCACTGCCCTTGCCTGAGAAACTTAATCAGTCCATCCCTAAAGTCCCTAAAATCGTTCCAACTCACGTATTTCCTCAGTTTGATGATGTAATTCTCGCCGCTCACAATTACCTTTGTTGGAACCTTCTGAGACTCCAAAAATTCAATTAAAGATTCTAAAGGAAGATAATGGGCATTCTTAGGAATGCTGTCATCATCAATGAGGACTTGAACATGCTGAGCATTCCACTCTGCCATCGCTCTGGCGATGATGTTCTCTTCTTCCTGGATAGTGAGAGTGTTGACCTCGCTCATGCTTTCACCACCTTTAGAACACGTCTCGCCTTTGCAATAGTCATTGGCTCGTATCCATATGTCCTCAGAAACTCTTCCACAGCCTTTCTATCCGTGAAATACGGATATCCGTCGGAGTAAGGCAAGTATCTCCAAGTAGCGTATCCTGCTCCATAGGCTAACTCGTAGAGCCTTTTGATATCATCTTTATCTGCAACAGGTTTTCCTACAGCTTTTTCAAGTGCTTCTGATTCTCTCTTGCCAAGATAGACCATATGCCACTCAGTTGTTGCGAAGTGCTTTGAATGGCGCCTATAAATTGACTGAATAATCACAATCTTCTTACTCATGCTCCCATCCTCCCATCAAGCCATCCATGAGCATCCCCTATACAAAAACCAAAAAACAAGCCAATTGCCAAGCCAATAAGAAAAACAAGCCAGCTCATTGTGAAACCCCCTTTATCCAGCTCTTTACATCCTCCGTTACATTAATGTCAAATGTCCTAAGCTCCCAATTGAAGCCATCATAGTTTTTCATGAAGAGGGCTAACTCTTCCCCTGACTTCTTACTCTTCACAATGAGAAGCAAATAGTCACCCATCGAGACTGTTAAGGCTTTCACTACCTCCCAATGCTCGAAAAATTCTCTGATGTTGCGCCATGCAAATATTTCAAAGTTACTCAGAATCTTAACAGCATTTCTCTTTGAGTATTCCTCGAACATCTTGTTGTATTTTTCTATGTTTTCTTCAAGCCATTTCACGCCTTTTTCAGTCAAAGCGTATATTTTTCTCTCCGGTATTCTTCTTCGTCTATTTTCTGGAACATCGAGTTCATAAATCAAGCCTTCTTCAACAAGAGTTGTTGGTGACTCCCAATAGCCAAATTTAGTCATTCTTGAAACTATCTCTTCGCCGAGCATTGCAATGCTTTTGTTGTCTCTTAACATGCCGACTAAACCCCAATACCTTGCCAAAAACTTCCTATCTACCTCCATCAAGACTCCTCCTTTCCGTTTTCGTTAAGAATCAGTTTGTATCCACGAGAAGTGCTCTTTATCATGCCAAGAGCCTTAGCAGCTTCCAAGAACTCAGCTACACGCCAAGAATAGAACTTCTTTTCAAGCTCTTTCTTCTTTACTGTTCCTTTTTCTTTCATGAACTTAACAATGTCTTTGTATTTTTCACATACGTACTCCTCAGTAAGGACCTCATATGTTGCAACATGGGCTCTAACATTAATCCTAATTCCACGCTCAGTCTTCTTGACGATATATTGTGACCAGCCATTGTCCACAATTTGTGGTTCTCCAGTTTCCATTACTTTTTTAACGGCTTCTTCAAGTTCTTTCCCAAGTGGAAAGGGTTTTTTCTTAAAATGTATAGTTACATGCTCAACTACACGGGCCAACATTCAGAACACCTCCCTCAGCATTTTGAGGGTGTCTCCCAAAGCGTTCGCATAGCCGGTCCAATACTCAATGTCCTTCTCAACCTTCTCCAGCTCGGCTTTCTGCTTCTTTGCCTTCAAAACAGCGGCTTCTCTTTCGAGTCTTGCCTTAGTCTCGAGGGCTTTTTCCAGCTCTTGCTCAAGCCATTCTTCCAATGTGGTGGGCTCTTCTGCCTTGACTTCCTTTATTTGGGCTTGCCTTACTTCTTGGGCAACAAAACTCCAAAACTCCGTCTCGGAGATTTGGGCTTTCATTCCGCAACAGCCTCCTCTTCCTTCTTTTTCAACTCCCGAAGGAGAGATTCGAGTAAAGAAGAGAAAACATCAACAAAGCGAGGATCAGAATAAACAACATCCTTAACAGTCTCCTCACCATACTTCTCTAGAAGGCGTTTGAGACCATTCACCTGAACACCAAGCAAGAAATCCATTGCTTGTTTCTCTTTCCCATCTCTCAAGTAACTAAGATATGTCCTGTGCCATTCCTTGAGAGTAGAAGTAACCTCAGCAGCAGGATCATGAATCTTTGTAACTTTCTTCTCTTTGATTTCCTGTTCGGCTTCTTTTAACTTCTTAAACGCTTTCTCTTGTCCTTTTGGAACGAAAACATAATCAAGCATTCCTTTACCGTCTTTTAGAAGAGTCCAAGCCTTAAACTCAGGAACTGAATCCCTAGGAGTAAAAGTCTCCGCAATCTTACCATATTCATCATAAATGTTAAAAGCAATCTTGAGAAGCTCACGCATCTTAGCCTCATTCCTAATACCAACCTCAATGCACACTTGCTTCCAAGACTTGCCTTCCTGGACCTTCTCAGCAATAAGCTTGAACCTCTCAGCTTCTTTGCTAATTGATGAGATTGAAACGCCCTTAACGGCTGCTTCATACTTAAGGCGCCACTTCTCGGCCTCTTGCTGAAGCCTCTCAACAAGAGCCTCAAGCTCTTCAATGCGTTTGTCTTTTTCCTTGTTTTCTCTTTCAAGAACCTCAATTTTCACAGCGGCGTTAATTACCTCTTTTTGCCTCAAATACCAAGTTGTAAAGAAATCTCCCCAACTCATGTTACCTTTTAGCTTACTCCATTCTTCTTTAATCTCAGCTTCAACGTGTGCAACGATTGCCCTTGGATTCCTGAGTTTTATTGGTCTTGGCATTAGAAACACCTATCAAGTCTTTTGTTCAAGCGGACGAGTAACCTCAAGAAGCCACTCCAAGTACTCTCCACGAGAACGCTTGCCTTTTCTCTTGTCAAACTCCTCACGAACCTTTGGTCGGACTGATATTGATATAATAACAACACCATCCGGGTATTTCTTTGGACGTGGCATCATGATCACCATAACGCATTTGTTCCTATAACGCAATATGCGTTAATAATTAATAAACCTTTCGAGAACAGTTGGATACATCTAGTCATCGCAAGGTCAAGTAAAGAACAGTTTGACAATAAGTACTGTACTCTATATTAAGGAATAAATAAATGAATAATTCAAAAATAACTCTTTTATTCTTCTTTTGTTTTTGTTTTTTAGCTTTCAGAGAATTGCTTTATTTATAAATACGTTTTTGAATCATTTACCTAACTTTCTACTTATAAAAAAAGTAAACTCTCAAGTTTTTGAATCAAAAAAGGGTTTATAAATAAGGCGTTGCTCTCAAGGCAGTAATAAACTAAAAAAGCTGTTATAGAATAGAAATAAATAAATGATTAATTTATTTATTCCTTAAAATAAAGCATATGATATATACCCCTACCTATCATGCTAAGAAGCCTCTTCTCATCTTCATCTGAGATGAGCTTATATTCATTGCTCCTAATGGCTCTTATGATTCTTATTCCCTCTTTGCCGAGTACATCCTCAACGTGAATAAATCCAAGGAGAAGAACTTCAACAAAATCTCCATCATTGATATTTAATTCCTCTCTCAATCCTTGAGGAATTGTTAATCTCCCTTTTACAGTCAGCTGAGCCAGAAACCATCCACGTCCAATGATTTTGCCCTCTTCGATTTTTCTCACAATTAACTCGACAATGTCATGGTCACCTATTCCAAAATACTTGCGTTCGTGGCTTGGAAGAGAAATTCTTCCATTCTTATAGACCTGTGCATGAAACTTTGCTAATGGTTCCACTATTCGTTCTTGGCCCTCTGCCATTGGCGTGCCTCCTGTAGTAACCAATTTTGGTTACTTCTTATTATTCGTATGTGCGAATATTTAACGTTTTGCGAAAATTTTCTGCAGGTTGTCAATTACTTCTTTGAGTTTTTCTTCGTTTAGCATGCCGATTTTCCTTATGATGAGCTTTTTGTTGATTGAAAAGATCACGTAGGGTTTTATAATGCTTGGAATTATTGGTTTTGTCTGTGGGTACCTTTTAATGTCTTCATCCTTAATAAACACGTTTAATTCCTGGAATCCACTTCGAAGATTGGAAGTTATTTCAACAACTATAACAGTCCTACTAATTCGATTAAACTCAGTGGAGGAGATAATTAAAGCTGGTCTTCTCTTAGCTCTGGTTAAATCGTCAAAGGGGAAAGGTAGAAGAACTAATTCTCCCTGCTTGAATTCCACCTTTAAGCCTCCTTAATAGTCATCCCAAAATTTGTCTTCCTCGCTATTCCAGTCCTCGGCTAGCACTGGCTGAACCATATTTAAAACCCATTTTTCTTCCTCGGTAGGTTCTTCTTTCTTTAACTCTCTGAGATACTGCCTAACGGCTTCTTTGATAAAGTCGCTCCTATTAGTAAATAATCCGCTCTCAACTAATTTGTCGATCTCTTTAACTATCTTTGAGGGAAGTCTTGTAGAAACTTTAATTGTGGTAGCCATTTGTCTCACCTATAGGTTCAATTGTCGGACAACTTAATAAACCTATCGGGAAACTTTAATATTTTTTCGAGTAAAAATCCTTATTGATGGTTGGTTATATGGGGGGATGGAGTAATGATGTTGGGGTCGCTTAGGAGGTTGGCAGTGGTATTTTTAATTCTTGTGATTGTCTCAGGTGTTCTTAGTGGCTGCCTTGGATCAGGAAGCGTTAAAGAGAAGATTGAGAAAAAGATTGAGGTGAGCAAGCCTCAAATTATTAGTGTTTCCCACCGTTGGGGAGAAATAACTCCAAGCACTTCGGAAATTATTACCGAGATTGTAGTCTCCAATCCAAACCCCATACCAATTCCAATAAAGAATATTTCTGTTCACATTTACATGAATGGAATTGACATGGGTGAGGGAAAGAATATTGGACCAGCAAGTTTAGCTGCTAAGAGTAACACAACGATCATTATCTCGACGAAGTTGAATAACGCCAAGATTCCTGAATGGTGGGTTAGCCATTTAAAGAATGGCGAAGTTAGTAAAATTTCATTGAAAGGCACTATAACTTTTGATTTGAAAATATTTGATTTTAATTGGCCTTTTGAGCAGAGTTCTGAGATTAGAACGAATCTCGTTGATAGCTTTGTCATGGATGATGTCCCATTGGAGTTTGACCTGAAGCTTATGACAGTGACTTTCTACGTAAGTATGCGCTCACATTGGGGAAAGGTTACATCAGATTCGACGGAGATCATCCACAATGTTGAGATCACAAATCCAACATTGGTACCACTTCCGATCACTAATATTGGGTATGAAATCTTTATGAATGATATAAAGGTTGGTGAGGGTGTTATAGAGGAATCCAAGATTATAGCACCAAAGAGTAGTGATAAGCTCGAATTTGTAACTTTAATAGACAACAATGCGTTGGATGACTGGTGGGTAAGCCACTTGCAGAATGGCGAAGAAACGACGGTAGAAATGAAGCTGTATTTAATACTTAACATTAAGGGAGTTGGTGAAATAAAGGTTCAAATTCCAAAAGGAACAATAAAAACAGAAATAAAAACAAACATTCTTGGTTCCTAGTGTTTTTAATTTCTTGAAAATCTAGCTAAAAGTTTCTGGAGTGTCTCTATCACTACGAGAGTTCCATATAGAAAGTAAAGGGAAATGTATATCATATATCGTCTAAGGCTTCTTCTCAGTTGTCTTGGAAAAGGCATTAGTATTCACCTGCCGCATAGTGAACATAGAACCATGCATCAACTAATGGACCGATTATTGCTCCTATGAACAATGCGACCGTCCATAACAACCCTATTGCCAAACTACCGGCGAGCTTTGCACGGTACAATACTACTACTGCTACTAGTACCCCCAATGCAGCAAAGAAGGCTACTGGAGGTATCCATATTAGCAGGAAGAATACTATAAGAGCTAAAAGCAATCCTCCGACAACTCTGCCCAAAAGTGAGAGGATGTAAAGTAAGAACTCCATGAGGTAACCTTCTCTCCAGACGTAAATAAGAGCTATTGCTAATGATATGTACCAGATTATTGATAGTACTGCGGATTGTGCTGTAACCTCTTTAGGAATATAAGGGAAACCTTTTGATAGGAGTTGGTAAGCAGTATTAGCGAGTTCAACTTCCATAAGATTCACCTCCTAGAAGAGAATACCAATCTATTTCATCTTTGCTTAGGAGTTTGCTTATAGTGTTGAGGCCATCCAGTGGGTTGTCGCCTCTGAATTGGACACTGTACCCTTTCTGTTGTCTGATTGAGTACGTATTTGGAATGGTTGCATCCAAATAGGCCCGCCAGATAATTCCAAATCCTCTTGATGGGTACCAAGACCAGACAAGAGCTTTTGGTTTGAGAGTTATTATTCCATCAATTGTTTTCGTGTCTCGGGTCCAGATGTTTCCATCAAAGATGGTCTCTTCTTTGGTGATGAACCAAATGTAGGTAGTTCTTCGTATTATGCGGACTTTCATAATGGCGTGTAGAATCCTGCCGGAGGAATATGCCGTAATTTTCCAGTTGTCGCTGGTGGAATAGGGGATGAGATAATAGTCAACAGCCTTTATGCCAAGTTTCGCCAACCAGCTTTCGTCCCAAAACATATAGGCGTAATATGTGAAATCTCTATAGTTACTAGTGGTTCTCAAAGGAAGGTTTGAAAATTTGATGGTTCCATCTCCTGAAATTCTGTATTCTCTCTCTGGAAGAAGGGTTTCTAATAGTGTTTGGTTCTTGGAGAAGATTATCATATCATAGTGGTCTTCGTTTTTGATGAAGGTGAGCCATCCATCGGAGATCCTGTCGTTATCGAGGTCTATTTTCTCCCCCCATATGCCATCAGTATTGCTATCTTTTATTGTTCTCGCATCAGTAATGTTACCAATGCTGATTATGCTCCCTATATCGCTTATAGTTCCTACATGAATATTTAGTGTGCCAAGTTTGAGGTCTTGGTTGTCTTCAACGTTGAATATTTGGAGAGCATATGGGCCACCAAGAACCAAGACACTTACAGATAATTTAGTTTGATCAAAAATTTCTCCAATAGTGCTATTCTTTGCAATAGCTTCTATTCTCAGTGTATAAATGCCTGGTTCAATATCCCCAAGGGTTATATTGGCTTTCCAGAGGCCGGGTGTATTTGGATCCTCAACATATGTCCAGACATCAGGGTTTCCATCACCTGTCATGTCAATGGTGTTACCATACTCGTCAATGAATTTTGCTGTAACATTGATAATATCAGCAGTGGGGAATACTGAAGAAGTGAATGGATCACCGCTTTTGGTCAAAATGGAGATGACACTTTCATACGTGCTATTTGAAATCATTATTAGGCTATTTCCATTGTAGTCTCTCGAAATTATGTTGATAGTTCCAGCTGTTGTAGTCCCACTTGCAATAAAAATAAAAATCAGAAAAACCGCAAGAATTCTTGTAGTTTTCATTCCCACCCCCTCTCCAAATTATTAGGGAATTTATAGTTGTCTTCTAATGATTTTGGAATTAAAGACTTAAATAAACACTGTCACGAAAAGAAGGATTAGACGTTGTTTTTCAAGAAATAGAGAAAATCGACTCGTTATTATTAGTATCAGAAAAAAACTAAAACATAGTGATAAAAAGGTTAAAGATACTTTTTAAGACAATACGCTCTTAACCAGGTAGGTGGGTGGGTTACGTATATTGGTTCCTTTATAAACTCAAATACTGTTATGGGAACACTGAACAAAACACTGAAAAAGAACTCTTTGAGCACGTTTCGCATTCGAACTTCTTGGATATCCATTCGTTTTATGTTCACTGAAAGGCTGACATTCAGATATGGTGAAAGACGGCTTGAGACTCCTAACTTAATTAGTGCAGCAATTAATGCTTCTGCTAAGTCGGGATCGTATTGTAAAGCATTCAAGTCTGCCTCATGTTCTTCTATCCATGAAAGCGCAAGTATTGGTGGCGTGATTACAACTCCTAGACTGTAAAGCCAAGCAATTAATGCAAACCTAGTTCCAATAGCTATATTTGGTAAAAGGATATGTGAACTAGTTATTGTTACTGCTATGAATAATGCTATAATTATCCAAGTAGCTCTGAGGAATGCATTTAAAATACTCAATCTTTTGTTCTTGGAATGACCTTTTTCATGTAACAGGACTGCATATACCTCATCTTCCTCTAAAACATAAACAAGATCTTTCGATACAAATATTTTGTTTTCCTTTGGATCGTACCATGCATTAGAAATCTTGTTATCGCAGATGTAATACTCTATATCCTTTGCTTTGTATGGGCCTTCTTTCTTCTTGCACCGTATGGATATTCTAGCAAGTGCCATGACTAGAATCAATGGCAAAAATACCAAAAGTAGGGGGGTTTGAGATACAACTACTAAAAAAATTGGAAAAATATATACCATGGCAACTACTGCAGAGATAGGTGCAATAAATAGAAATAAGTACTTGGGATAAGCTTTTTCTGAGGATTTTCTTAAGGATAACCATCTCCAATACTGAAATCCTGCCATTATAATAGATAGAATTATTAATACCATGAATATAATCCATATCTTCACGATGATCACCTCTCAATACCAATGTTAAGAACAAAAAATAAAAATTAGCCCATCACAACCTTTACTATTTTTCCATCTTTGTCCACGATTATTGCAGTTATCGGCAGCTTTGTTGGGTCAAAGCCTACCTCGAAGATGCTGAATGGATCAGCGAACATTGTCAGAATCTGCGCTTGTAGCTGAACAAGAGACATGAAGTTTTTATCTGGTTGGATGTCTTTCACGGGCTTCAAGAATTCTCCTTTCAGAAGGTCGCAGGCAGCATAGGTTCCCCATCTGTCAAGTCCTGCAACGAGCACGTCCATGATCTTGAAGTTACCTTTCATGAAGTTTTCCTTAAATTCGTCAACGTCTCTTACTGCAGGAATTATCATTATAACTCCGTAGCTTCCGCTCCACTTTTCACCACTCTTGCTAACGAGGTACCATTTGCCGTTTTCCTTGACAAAGCGCACTGGAAGGTCTGTTCTGCTGTTGAGCATTGCAGAATATCTGTTTGCTGCTGGTCCCCCAACACTATAAACTACAAATCCGATTTTGCCGGGATCAGTCACTTCCGTGTCAAGCATAGCATCCGCATTTAGGTTCTTTGAAGCGATTGTTGCCAGCTTGGTGCCAAGCCCTCCAAGGCCTGGAATGACCACATCTCCGGATTTTTCCTTCACAATGTCGACCCATTTCTGAACCGCTATAGCTACTTTTGCACCAGCCGCCACGTCGGCTCCTGCAGCATTCTCACCGACAACTATCATCGCTGTCATAATTTTCGTTGGATCCAACATTCCAGGAGTAGTTGCATTGGTTTGGTTCGCTTGTGGAGGAGCAGATGATGGGCTTGGTTGTTGTTCTTGATATTCTTCAACAACAACATCGGCTTCATAGACTTTATATTCATGCCAAACAAACACGGCTTTAGATCCTAAAAGGCTTGTTTCTATATTCTTAAGCTCAAGAACTGTTCTTGCATTTGTACTCCTATCTTTAATCTCTATTTTTGTTCCGATTTTGAAGTAAAGTGTTTTACCTTTGTATGTATCTTTAACAGTTACAGCTCCTTGAATTGGATCTATTGCCCTAACTTCAATTTGATTCCATTCTTCAAAAAGACCAAGCTTGATTTCTTGCGGGTTATCTGTCTCTTCAAAGTTCCTCAGGAACCACCTATACTTTCCATCGGCATCAACAAAGCCAACTTCACATGCACCAACGCTGTGCACGTTTCCAGTTTCTGTAAATTTCACTGTTAAATCTGCACACCATCCATCCCTGGATGAGTAGCTGAATTCGCTTCCATCATAAAGAATGTGGGCTCCTGGAATATCTAACTCTAATGGCTCTCCAACTTTGATGTGGAATTTTGAAATTTCACTTGCACCGGTCCATGGGACCATGCTTAAAATTAAGAGGGAGATTAACAAGCACACAGCCTTTTTCATTTTGGTCCCTCATTCTCTTTTTTCTTCTTCAAACTAAAAATTCTTTTCGGATTTTTTGTAGTGGGTTTCTCCGTGCTCACGCGGTAACTTCTGATCTTGATTTTGTTGTCTTTGGCGAGTTTTTTGATGAGGTATTCTATTCTTTCTGCATCGCCTTCGACGTTCATGGTGATCCAGTACCTTCCAGGTCCGTGGATTTTGTCTTTTAGCATTTCGTAGATGAGCCAGCCGCCAAGGAAAAGTGAAATGATAAAGAACCACTCAAACATTTTATTCCCTCCTCAGAAGGTAATAGGCATTTGCTTCTCTCTTCTTCGCACCTATGCGCATCCTAAGCAGCTCTTTGTGCTTTTCAATGTCTCCCTTTAGCCAAGGCTCGTTGAGCCATGTTGTTATCTTCGCTCTCCAGCCTCCTCTTTCAAGCATCTTGAGTTCTTCTTCTAATTCATGGATGCTCCTTTCAATTGCCCTCCAAGGTCTAAAGAGGTTGTCGTAAAGTAGTAGCAGAACTGCTATGATACCGATTAATACAAATACTTTGAGAAAAATATCAAAAACACTCATCACTCTTCACCTCCAACCTCTTCTTTAATCTCTTCTTTCAGCTCAGCAAGTTTCTTCTTGAGATATTCAACGCGGTTCTCTTTCAATAAGAAGCGCTTTCTTGCGAGCTCGGCGACTTTTTCAATGTCCACTGCAAGAATATCTCCCTTCGTGATTTCCTGGCTACCCGTCAATTGCGGGATGATAGTCCTCAAGATGACCAGGAGGTTTGGATCATCAACTATGCTCTCAATTTTTGCTCTTAGTATGTCTTTCTTGAGATACTCGCTTAAGAGCTCCTCTTTCAGCTCTCTTGCCTTCTGGTCGATCATGACTTCTGCATATTTCTTAGTCTTCTTGTAACGCCTGTAATAGACGAGTAAGCTTCCAAGAACGACCGGGAACAAGTAGGGCGTCCAAAGCAAATACTGCTCTTCAGCTTTCTCCTTCGCGGTCTCCCATGACCATTTTTCTTTTTCGAGCTCGGCAATTATTTGCTCAAGCTCTCTGATTTTTTTGTTTCTCTCCTCAAGGGCTTGTTGTAAGATTTTGATCTGCTCTTCAAGCTGCTTCTTTTCAGTTTGTGTGATGTTGAGCTGCTGTTGCAAGTATTGTATTTGTTTCTCAAGTTCTGCTTTCTCTTGCTTTACTTTCTCGAGCTCTTTCTGCAGCTGCTCAATGAGTGCTTGACATTCTTCGACGCTTGAGCATGTGTAGTTTCCTGTTATGTTTGCTATTCCTGGAATAGTGATGTTGGTGAGGTTGAGGGTCATGTTTCCAGGAGTGGTAATGGTGGCATTAGTTTGGTTTGCTATTGTCTGATTTGAGCTTGTTTGATTGGTAAGCGTTTGATTTTCTTCTCCTGGAAAACGTACGGTAAAGTTTGATGGTGCTGATACTATGAGGTAAACATAGTCTTTGAATGGGAAGACTTGAATAGAATAATTCCCGATTGTCCTGTTTTGCCCTTCCCAAATGAGATAGATGTTATCTTGATACTCGACGATGGCTATAGTGCGATTATCAAGCTTGTTTTTATTTATAAAGATATGCAGGTCATCAATATATATTTCATCGCCGACATTGAGTTTTAGGGTTTGACTATATGCAAGTGCCCCTCCCAATATTCCTATATATATTAATATGAATAATATGCTAATAATTCGCTTCCTCATTCTCCCACCTCTCGTATTCCTTAACAAAATGGATGGGCAGAAATTCTCCAGAGCGGGCTTTTCTTGACATTGGAGGCCTAATGAGAATTTTCTTTATCATGTAGCCGTCATCAAAGAATGCGAACTTGGGATGGAGGCGCTTTAGCTCTTTATAGTCGATCTTCAGTTTTTCAGCTACTTCACGGCTTCTCATACGCTTAACAAACCTCTCTTGGCACTGCGCAACTACCACGTCGTCGAGATCGTCGTACTCTTGGCTGTCGAGGGTCCACACCAGCCCCTTACCACGAGAGATTCTTGCATAGACTTGGAGGTTCTGCTTCATACGCTCCTGGTATCTAACGAGCGTGTCAATCATATCTTTCTTCTTCTTGGGTGCAAGTAAGTGGGCGTCGGCAACGAAGAAACTTAGAACGTCGTCCCTCCGTTTGATATCCTCCCACCGGTCGTAGATTATGTTCAAGACTGCCATAGCCCAAATGTAGCGATCTAGAGGATCAGGAATAAATGAGAAAGTAAAGACGCTTATTTCGTCTTTCTTCTGGAGTATTTCATCTATCTTGTATTTTCCATCGCTATGAAGGATGCTGGCGATGTATTCAAGCTTCATGAGGGTAAAGCTGCTGAAATTTGCGTTCTTTCCGACCTCTTGGAACGTCTCGAGGAACCCTTCAATTGTCCGGTTTTTCCTTTTGGGCTCAATTTCTTCGGTGTAGAGCTTGTGAGCCTTTTTCACGATTAACCTTTCAATGGATCCTCCAGGAAATATTGATTTGAGTAGGTCCACAACATCTGGCTCGGTGATCTTCAGTGGTTTGTAGAACTTTGATCGTATCCCTTCATCGTTCTTCATGAAAGCACGGTATTTTCTTGTGACAGGAGAATAGATAATGGCTCTAAATGGTCTCGGCTCAACATGAAAGTACTTGTTGAGCACCTCGAGCATGTTTTCGTCATTGTTGGGCATGTTCATGAAGCCTCTCTCGTTCTTTGCTTCCAAGGCGGGCTCTATCTCGACAATTTTTCGCCCGCGGAGGAAGTCTACTTCCATGAGTGTCTGTGCAAGCGTGGTCTTTCCCGTGTTAGTCTGGCCAGAGATGTACCGATGTATCATGTCAGCGGAAACATAAACGAAATTTCCACCTTTGGTGATGCCCACGGCGTGAGTTTTTGGCCAGTCAATTTTGATTTCCTCAGGCTCGATAACAAAGCGGTCAAGGTATTGGGACATCATAGTTCTCCCCTCGCTTTGAGCTCGTTAACTCCGCTCCAGAGGAGCCTGAAGATGCTCTCCATAACCTGATCACGGAGCTTGTAACGACCTTTTTCATCTTTCTCAATAAGCTGAAGTCTCAGAAGCTCTTGAAGTGCTTCATGGACTGTCGGAACTGCAAGCCCGAACTTTTCAGCAAGCTCAGAAGGTGTCATTGGATCCTTCTCTCCATACAATGCCGCAATGATCTTCATCCTTAACGGCGCACGTGAGCTGACGGCCTTTTCAAGCTTCTTGAGAGCTATCTCCATACTTTCTCCGGTGAGAATAGCCTTGATAAGAAGATCATTGGCTCGTTTGTAGTTCTCGATGATCTCTAACGCCATCTTGAGCTTGCGCTCTCTGTAGATTCCAGCGATTTTAGACATGTCTTTCTCGAGATTTTGAGCTTCTTCGATCAACTCAAGTGCTAGGTCGAGATACTTGGCTTCTACTTCTTGTGCTGCTTCGGCCTTCAAACGTGAAATATATTCTTTTCTACTCTCAACTAACTCTTTCACCATGGTTTTTCCCTCCTTTTCAGAGATACATGATTCTCACGATGTGTGGCCGTCAAGCCATTAGGGTGCTTTTTTCCCTAATCACCTCGTGACCGGTTTTGGCCCACATGGGCCGGTGCCGTGGGGGTGGACGCTTTCGGAACCCCTACTTGCGTCCAACCCCTTTCACGGCAAGATTTAGAAAAAATGAAAGGTTCACCAAGCCTCTTTTGATTTCTTCAGCTCTTCAATGATGGCGGTAAACATCTCCTTGTTTATCTTGCCAAGTTCGCTGAAGAAGCCCTTACCAACGATCTCAAGCATCTGCTTTGCCTTCTCGAAGCCACGGTTGCTCAACTCTTCGAAGAATTCCTCAGGAATTTCCTTGATGGTTTCGGCAAGCTCATAACCCTTCTTGGCAAACTCTTGGAGAATCTTGTTCTCTGTCTTGAGGTACTCAATTTCCTTGAGAGCGCGCATATACATCTCGCCACCAATGTTAATTGGTTGCCAGACATAAACCGGGATTTTCTCTCCGGTTGTCTCGTCAGTCATATAGTAAGTTGGATTGGTGGGCTGTTTCGCGGCAATTATTCTTGTATTGCCGTAGCCGAAAATAGTGTCACCTGGAATATGATGGACCTCACCATTCCACTGCGGGCTCAGTAGACTCTTGTTAGGATAAACCAACCATCCGAGCTCAGTCTCTACTATGTGAGGTTTTATACGGCGGCTCTTTACCTCCTTGCCCGTGAAGGGTAATTTTATGCCAATCAAGGGCTTTTCTTTGACCCAAATTTCCATTTCTGGCGATGTTAAGGGAATTAGTCTCTTGCTTCTGGCTTTTGCGCTCTCGATCCAAGTCATGCGCATAAATTCGATAAATGCTATTGAGCCAAGGAGGATGTAGAAACTATACCTTGGCTTGGCTAGACCTTGGTGAATTTTATAGAGCGTGTCATAAAATCCTGGAAAAGCCAACATAATGAGACCTACTACTGCACCGATGCCAATCCCGAGGAGTGTGAACTTAATGATCCTAGCCTTTTGGCTGTCTTTTCCCTCGACCTTTCTCGCAAGCTCGGCTCTAATATCTTCACGTATCTCAGGATTGACTTCCATGACCAGCCCTCCTCATTTTTGCTTGCTTAATCTTCCTCAATAGTTGAGCTTCTTCCCTTGCAAAGCGCACTTTGAGCTCTTTTATCACGTCAAGCTTTCTCTCGAGCATTCTAACCTTATCCAAAGCCCTCACCTCACTCGGCAAATACTGACGCTAGGACAAAACAGGCTGGAGGAACGAACCAATACGCATAAATGGATAATGGCTCTTGCCCAAATGCCAAAACTAACCAAATTGGAATTGGTGCGAATAGCAGGAGGTAAGCGATTGGTCCTCTGATGTCGAACATGAAGATTGCCACTAATGCAAAGATAATCGTCAGTATAAAGTACGCTGCTATCATGAATAGAATGATAAACGCATAACCAACGTCGTCTAAGCTCCCTTTTGGGAATCCAAAGAGTAGAGTGTAAATAAAGAGATATGCAATGCCAAGGATTGCTCCATTTTTAATATTGTCCAAGTCAAACATGGTTAATCACCTACGAAGTATTCGACTGGAATGTAAGCTCCAGCCACGAGGGCGAGGAGCAGGTTTCCAGTCAATAAGCTCAATATCAAAATGAATTCTGCGATAAACATCCGAAAGCCTGCCCCTAAAGGTGCAAGGTTTACAATGAAGGGATTTCCTTTGTTGGTAATGTAGTGGATTGCTATTGCTCCGATGAAGGCAATCAAGGCAAATAATGCCGTTACTTGTCCGCTTAGTGTAAGGAAAGCCAATATCACAATCAGACCAAACCAAATGTACTCAACTAACTCAAGCAGATCCATTACTCATCACCTCTTTTCCTAACCAAATAAAGCGAGCCGATAAGATGTTTATACGTCACATTCACGACGGTAATGTTTCCAAAGCCTTCAAACTCTTCTATTGTGAGAATTTTTGTTTCGTTTGGAAATTCAAGCTTAATACTTCCATTTTGAAGAATAGTTACATTGTAATTCTTGCTCATGTCCTCTGCTGCTGGAAGATTATAAGCGATGTAGGCTTTTGTTGCATTGCTCCAACCGCTACGCTTCCAATCAAAACCACTAATCCAAAAAGCACCAATCCAGGCATCTTTGCCAATCTCTGCTTTGTCCCACCAAATATCATCTGTTTGTCCTTGATAGAGCGCAATAATCCCAAAGTAAACCTTGTAAACGCTTGCTTTCACGGTTACCTCGCGAGGAATCCACCAGCTGAAGCGGATTTTTGCCTCGTCAAGGTAAACGTAGTAGTCGGGATTCCACCAGTGAGCTCCTTCAATGACAAAGCTTTCTCCTAATTGCACACTCTCATAGCCATCAATGGGCATGACTTCTCTCTTAAACAGGTCGAGAGCCTTAGACGCTGCACCTTTGAGCAGATCCTTGAGGGACCATGCACCCACGGCTGGAGTTGTTACAAACAACAAAATAATCACAACTGCGAGAGCTTTTTTCCTCATTTTCTAATCCCTCCAAAGTAAGTAAACATACACTACGATGAGCACTACTCCGATCGGGAGAAGCAAAGATAATGCCCCTTGATTTTGATTATATGCTGAATAACTAACCACGTCGTCAAGCCAAATGATTAGTCCAGCCACGAAAGAAGTCACTGCAAAGAATCCGCCTGAAATGGCTTCGATGATTACTCCAAAAGTCATTAGGGCAATTCCCCAATTCAAGTGAGTGATGCCAACAATGTTCAAGAGTGCAAATGCTATTGCAAATGCAACTATCATTGCAATCACTGCTTCAATGTCATATTCGAAGCCAGTTCTCACACCTTCAATGAGCACGAAGAACGCTGCTATCCCAACGAGAAGCAAGAATTTTAAGTTTAGAGAAGCGTCAATTGTCGTTGGCATTATGTAGAATAATATTAGTGCTACAAATGAGCTTATTCCTGCATAAAACAACGAGCTTCTCAATGTTCCTTCATCGAAGTCTGTTACTTGCATGAGCAATGCTATTCCGAGCATTGCACCCGCGGCATAGACTACATGATAATAATTCTCTGCTGCAAGGGAGATAATGAGCATGAGAACAGATGCTCCTAAAGCCTCTGGTTTGTGGGAGAGCAGGAAGTAGATTCCGAGACCTATTGCAACTATTAATACGCTTAATATCACTCCTTGAGCACTCGCTTGTGCTAAACTCGCACTATACACTTTTATCATCCTCCTATCCTAATCACGCCCTTTAGGGCGCTTAAATCACCTTCAGCAAGTGGGCCGAGCACTCCAAGGGCATAGAGGATTATTACTAAGATGACGATGATCACGATTGCTTTTCCTACTGCTCCAAAGACGTAGCCACCGAGAAGCATTAGATAGATAAGCAATGCCGTCCAGAGTCGGATTCCAAGCCAGTCCCCTATTGCTATGATTGGGCTCATCATTAGTTGTCCTTGATTGCTTGAGAGATCCCACAAGAAGAGCAAGCCGACTATAATTAAGCTAAGGAAGAAAGCCATCTCTCCTGATGAGTAGAGTGCTGTTGCTGCTCCAAATACAAGGATGATTGTCAATAGTATTATTGGAAGCATTCCCACTTTTCTCACCTCGCTTTTGCAAATGAAAAGAAAGAAAGCCTTCAAATCCACCCTAATTCATCCGCAATAACCATCACTGTGGCACTTGGGAACCAATCGATAGGTGCTGGAAGAATACCATCTGCTCCTCCAACTAAGAGTGCCTTTGGATTGTCGGTTAATGCATAGGCTATGAACGCGTTTAATGGAGCCTCTATGAGATCACTAATACCTGGAATGAAGTTTATTGCATCAAGAATGTCAGCGAGGATTGCTATGATGAGCTTCAATATGAGAGGCTTATCTTCAAGTCCCCACATGTTAGTCATCCTCCACAAAGTAATCCACGAGCTTTAGGATCAGAGCGATCGTAATGGCGAGGGCAACGTTCTTGAGGAATTCGTCAAAGCCTACTAGCATGACTGTAAAGAGCAAAATAATGAGCAGAAAGATAAGGAACTTCTTGATCATGAGAACAACCTCCTTAGGAAGTCAATGAGCCCTCCTGATTGTGGATTTGCATTAACCGCAGCGTAGGCATCGACAACTCCTGCTCCGCTCCATGTCGGCAAGGCATCAATGCCATCCAATGGGTAAGCCGTCTTTTCAAGGATGAGTTTAATGGTCTCAGGAGTAAGATCGCCGTGCTTTTGCAAAATAAGAGCTACTACACCACTCACGTGGGGAGTTGCCATTGAAGTTCCAGACATAGCTATGAACTCATTCTTTGTTCCGGCTTTGGCGCTTAGGATTTTGACTCCAGGTGCAGCGATGTCAGGCTTAAGGTCCTTAAGTGCATTCAAGCCTGGACCTTTGCCTGAAAAGTCTGCTACTTTCATATCTCTATCGACTGCTGCTACGGTGATGGCACCAGAAGCTATTCCTGGAGAATCAACGACCACAAATTCGTTTCCAGCCGCAATGACAACGGGAATATGTTCCTCTCTTACGAGCTGCTCAACCTTCTTGACCATTGGATCATTTGGTGAGCCAAATGGAGAACCTAACGACATTGAAACAACTATGGGCTCGCTTGGGTGCTTCTTCTTCCATTCGACTACATAATCCAAACCCTGCAGGATCTGAGTCATTGTTCCTCCACCGTCTTGGCCCAAGACCTTGACTGCGAGAATGTTCGCCTCTGGAGCTACCCCACTCACATAGACTTGTTTTCCTTCATAGGTCACTTTGACAGGTCTTCCCGCCACGATACCGGCAACATGGGTTCCATGTCCGTTCAAATCCTCGGCTGGCTCGTCATCTACGAAATTTACAAATGCCACACAAGCTCCTTGTAGGGCAACATGATCACAGTCAACTCCAGTATCCAATATTGCCACCGTTACTCCTTTTCCGGTAATGCCTTCTTTTGACCAAGCGAGATCTGCCTTGATGAGCTTAATATTCCAAATTGCCGAAGAGACTTGTTCAGGAGTAATCGCGATGTTTGCAGTAGTAAAGGTCGTCTCATTCTCAATGAAGACTGGAGAATTCACCACATAGAGGTCTGGCCAGATTTCCTTGATGTAGAATCTGTAGTCAAAGTCAAAAGCTTTGGAATACACTAGATTTTTGATAAGCGAAGGTTTAGCTTTAAGTGAGATTGCGTTAATATCCTCATCTATGTAAATTACGTCAGCTCCAAGCGCCTCAAGTGCTTTCTTAAGCCTGTCATTTGGTTTTGTCCAGGTAATGAAAATCCATTGAATTTCTTCATCATTCCTCACCTTTTGATTGAATGTTTCAAGCCATTTGAGAGCCGTGTCAGTTAGGTTTGCACTCGCTTGGATTGATCCTTCAATCCAGTCCCAAAAGCGCTCGTCCACATAAATATCAGTATTGGTTCTTAGCATTCCAGTGGGAGGATCAAAGCGCCACTTCTTGATTTCAATGATAATCTTATTCGCGAGGTCGGAGAAAGTCAAAGAAGGAATATCAAGAGAAGGGGTTTCAGAGCTCGTTGAGTTACTGTCAGCTATTGCAACACTAAATGTAGAAAAAAGTACAATGAAAACTAATGCAATCGCTGGAAGGGGCTTCATTTTAAATCAGCCCCCTTAAGAGCTTTCTTCGTCATCCTCGAGACCGAGGATTGACTTCCAGTCAAGGTTAGGTTTGAAGAAACCTCTTCCGCTTGGCTTAGTGATTGGGTTGAATCCTCTCCAATCTTCGGAGCTAACAGAAAGCGCTTTCAAATCTCTTTCTTTCAAGCTGTAGCTGTTTGGAATCGTGATATCACCAAGTCCTTTCCGTATTTCCCACACTCCAGAGCTAATCCTTGCTGCATTTCCAGTCCACTTGCCAAAGACAGTTATAAGATCATCGATGTTCACATTCTTGTTGAAGATGTTTCCTGAATAGACTTCCTCCTCGCTTCCAAAGAGTCCTCCGAGATATGTAACTCTTTTAATCACTTTAATATCCGTTCTTTCGACGTTTCCCCATCCCTCTGTCCAGTGCTCACGTCCTTTGAGTGGGATTATGTAGTAATCAACTGCTTTAATGCCAAACTTTGCCCAAAAGCTTTCGTCCCATACAACATAAGCTTTATAGTTATTCAAGTCTTTGAAGACCTTATTTGTGAATTTAACTCTACCATCGCTTTCTCTGACCTCAAAGTCGCTTTCAAGGTTGAAATTGTCTAAGAGATTTGCGTCGCTTGAGTAGACCATCATGATGTATCTGTCGCTGTCATCGTCGCTCTTTGTGAAGACTATCCAGTCATTTGCGCCATCTCCTGTGACATCATACTGCCAACTAAATATGCCATCCCTGTCATCGTCTGTAATTGTTTTTGTTGAGAGGTTTCCAAGGTCCAGGATTGCACCAAGCTCGCTTAAACCACGTATTGTAAAGCTCAAGCTTCCAATTTCAACTGTATCGCCGTCTTTGATATCAGCAACTGAAACCCAATATGGACCTCCAGCGATCCAAACACTCAACTGCATTGTAGCATTATCTACTATGGTGTTTGTGGTGCTGTTCTTGGCAAGGGCCTCAATCTTCAAAGTGTATTCGCCGGGAGTAACGTTGCCTAGAGTTATAATGCCTGTCCATAATCCTGGAGTGCTGGTGTTTGTCAAGGTGTAGATGTCCGCGGTGCCATCTCCATCCATGTCAAGGGCGTTTCCGTATTCATCAATGAATTTCGCTGTAACTTCAAGTTGATCAGCATTAGTATAGCTGCTAAGAGCGAAGGGATCTCCAGAGCTGGTTAATATTGTTACGTTGAGGGTGGCGTTTGTTCCAGCTATTAGCTCAATTCCTGGATCAGTGATGGCGTTCTCCCACTCGGTCTCTGTTATGGTCGCTGCCCTAACTACTGCAACTGCTGATGCTACTACCAAGAAAACCAAAATCCAAACAAAGCCTTTTTTCCAAAATCTCTTCATCTCACCTCAACCTCCAATAGCGTGATTACGGTGGCGCAAACAATCAAATCAGCCACCTCCAAATCCAAAAATGCTCTTAATCCATTGCACCATGCTCTTGATTCTGTCAAGAATAGACTTCCACCAGCTGGTTTCCTTGTTGTAGAAGACTTTGATTTCTGCCTCACCGCTCACGAAGGCATCGGCAGGTACTTTCACGGCAATGGTTCCATCGTCGAGCTCTTCAACTTGCAAGGTTTCTCTTGAGCCGGTAAGGGCTACTGCCTCAACAACATCGCTCTCGTCCTCGACGCCCTTCAAGGGCACGTAGATTGTCACATTAGAAACGTCAGCATTGCTTGAAATCTTGATGACTTTCACGTAAGTGTCGCCCTTGCCCTTTGCGGCATTTTCTGCGAGCTTTTGAGCAGTCTGCCAGTCGAGGATGTTTCTAAAGTCTTCGAGCTTCGCTGGAAACTCGAGCTCCTCTTTCGAGAGTGTCCAAATGCTCTTAATCCAATGAGTGCTAATTTCTCCAGGTTCGAGCGTATCGGTGCGGATGAGCTTCAAGTCAGTGGAGTTTTGAGGCTGCCAACTAACCATTCTAATGCCATCGAGCTCGAACTCTGGATACTGCAATACGGAGAAGCCAAGATCAACAGGATCAATAGAATAGATAACGTTGATTTTTGTCGCCGTTGGGTTAGTAACCTTGAACTCTTTTTCATAAACGTAAGTCTTTTTGTCCTCATCAAGGATGATTATCTTGTCAAAGCCCCCACTTGATCTTACTGTTTCAAACTGAATTGGTAAGTTGAACTGGATCTTATCAGCCCTGTACCAGTAATGGCCTTGATAATAGAAATCATAACCAGTATAATCGCTCTTGAGCTTTTCAGCACTTGTGATGCTCAGATTTGTTGCAACATCTGGAACCGGGACATAGCCATTTGGATCAGTTGTTGAGACTTCCAAGCCCGCATAGAATGTTGCTTTTTCTTTTGTTAAATCAACCATTGGAGAGAAGATTTGTCTGAAATTAGCGAGCTCGGAGAGCTTCATACGACCAATCTCGTACAAAGCTTTGATTTCGTCTTCTGTGAAAGGATTATCAAGCCTTATACGTACTTCATCAAGTATCTTTGCAAGTGCATATACATCCCCTGCTCTCCCAATATCAACAACGTCAAGTGAAGTTTCAAATGGTGGTAGGGATGATGTAGCCTCAGCGACTTTTTGTTTATCAATGAGAATTTCGAGTGTTGTTGATGAACTGTCCCAAATCATGTTTATTGCCACATAATGCCATTCTCCGACAATGCTCGTTCCAGAATCAACATAAAAAGTCTGTGCTGTGCCTGTGTTATTCACATTTGTCTGTGCTCTCAATTCCCCACTTGTAGTCACCCACGCAACAACATTTACCGGACCTATCGAACTGGATGTCACTAATATTGGTCTGTTAGAAGACGGGGCTGCTGGAACATATACCGCAAAAGCAACTGAGATTGAGTTCTGTGGGCTTAGAGCAAGTCCACTCAATCTCACATACTCGTTCGCATTATTGTCAAACTCAAACGCATTCAGAATTTTCCCGCTCACGAGCTTTGGATATCCTGTCGTGCTATTGAAATAGATTGTAGCATTCACTATCGAGCCCTGATAGTAACAAGGCGTCACATTGTTCGTTGTATCCATTGTATCCAGCCCGCAGAACAGTGTCACGTCAGTAAAGTTTATACTGTCCTCTGGAACAATGACCCACTTTGGCAAATCTAAAGTTTCAGCACTTGCAACCCCTGCCATGCTTGCTAAGAAGAGCGCTATCACAAAAAATCCTGCAAACTTCTTGAGCCTCACATCAAACTCCCCCCGCGGAGGTTTTTACAATGCTGATTTAAACTCAAAAACAAAACCCAAATTAAGCAAACAAGATTTTACAAAATTGTTTTTGTCAGAATAAGCTAAATCAACAGCGTTTTGAAAAGAAGCAATGAGAGCGCAGAAAAGAAGAGAGAAGCTTGCTCAACATTCTAAAAAAGAGATTAATATTCCTTTATTTTTATGCCCATCTCCTTCAAGAAGTCAATGAATTTTTCAGTCGGGCGGGCCTGCCCCTCTGGAGTCCAAACCACGTATTCAGGATTATCCCCATACTTCCACTTATACCACTTAAATAATCGTAGCAATTTATATAGGGAGATATCATTTTTTCTCGAAATCATTCTCAAAGAAACGATTCTAATCTTCACACTCAAAAATTCTCACCTCCTTTATAAATTCTAACTCCTAAAAACTTTCTTTTCGAGATTTGTTCACCTTCCAAAACTGCAACTAAATAATCTACAATACGAGAATAAGCCTCGTCTGCGAGCATCTCAAGGTTTGCATAGTGTCTTTCTCCTATTGAACGAGGAGCGCGCCCTTGAATGAAGTCAGCGACCTCGAAAGAAACGCCATGCCTAATGAGGAAGTTGAAATGCCATTTTCTGATAGTCTTTGCTTTAACTCTACGTGCTTTATCCTCAAAGCGTACCCACTCCCTCATGGCATCATAACTTGCTTTAACCGGCTCAAGCTCTTTAGCAAAATCCGCAGGCATGTAAGCATAGAAAGCTCTTTTAGTGCCTTTGGCGGCCTCTTGGAGAGGGTACTTTGCAATATTGCCCTCAAAGATGAGCTTAGAAGCGTCAAAGGTTGTTAAGAGGTAATGGACATGAGAAAGCCTAAGACCAGAAAAGACTAAAAGCTTGAATGTGAGCTCACGACGTTTTTCTCCATAACTTAATACTTGTTTCCACGCTTCTCTTAACTCATCATTTGTGATGTGTGTCTGATCCACGCCACTCTTCTTTATCTTGGCGTACTTCCTTATCCTGTTGGCTGCATCCTCATTAATGATTTCACGCTCTTCAAGGAATGTCACAAAGTTCCTCAAGGCGCTAACGAGGTGATGAGTATAGTGCTCTTTTTGGAGAGCAGAAACCAAGTCACCAATGGTCTCTAATTTGTACTTCTTCATGAATTTGTCAAGTGCTTTTATGTAGTCTTTCGCTGTTTTCTCTATTACTCTATAAGAGAGCCATTCGCTAAACTGCCCTTTATGCGCGTCCCACAAGTCATTTAGGGCTTCATAGGCGAAGGTCGCGGGTTCAAATCCCGCCGGGTCCGCCAGCAGGTTTCATCCCTAATCCTTCCAACTCTCCTCTAAAAATTTTTATTATTCTGATTACTTTGTTCTCATTTTCAGAAAAAAGAGTTAAAGCATCATTTGCACTCTCAGTTACCTTAAGTTCAAGGAATTACCCTCCCAAGAATTAGGCATGAAGATAAAAATTAACTCAAAGAGTGAAAGGCTGTTGGCACTTCTTCCACGTCCAATATCTCCATATCCCCTGTTAGCAGCTCTCCTTTTTGATGTATTTCCTAACCAATAGCTCGACACTTCATAGTTCTTTATTCTTTTAATTTTATTGGTAGCTTTAATTCAAACTTTAGCGTCTTTTGATCCTTTGGAATCTTAATTTCTAAGGTGTATTGGGATGCATCAGAAACGTCATCGAAGACCACATAACCTGATACATAACTTCCAGGTTTGAGGATTATGTCTCCAGTAATTTTGCTCATAATTAAGTTTCCATTGTCGGTGCCTTCTGAGGATATTAGCTTCCAATTATCAATGTTGAGCAAATGTTCCACTTCTCCAATGTTTTTGAGCTTAAAGTAAACTTTCACAAGGGTTTTTAGTTTGCTGATTTCGAGATATGGAGTTTTCTCAACTTTTTCTAACGTAATCACAAAGGGATAGGCTTCTATTGTTTTGTTAACTACTACTTCGTTCGGTTTCGGCACTTCTTTTATTTCGAATGGAATTTCAAGAAATTCTTCTTTGCCTTCAATCCAGTCATGTAGAGGTACTATTAATTCTGTCTTTCCTTGGACATAGGGGAATAATAACCATGCTTCCTTTTCTGAATTGGGATTTACAGTTAAAAACCAGCTGCTTGAGACTATTCCTACACTTCCCCCAAGGCTAATTCCGTTCAGATCAATTGTTATATCTTTGCTCCCCATGTTTTTAATTCTTAGAACAACCTTTATTCCATTTTCTTTGCCTTCAAATGTTTCATATTCGAAAACTGCATATTTAACTAACGTTGCTTCGATAGAGAATTGTTGAGCCGCTTTGCTTATGTTTACAGTTTTGTAATCCAAAAGAGGTCTAAGTCCAGATAATTTAATTGTAACTTTCCTTTCCGGGATTATTTCTATTCTCTGGACTTTGAACTCAAAATCCTTGCTGTTTAAACTTATTTCCTCCATTGGAAATAGAAATGCTTCTTTTATGTATTCACCAGGCTCAAGTTTTTTGGAGTAGCTGTACTGAAATTCATTATAATACCCTTCCACAGGAAATCCATCAACTGTAAGCTTTGCAGGTTCCATCCCTATTAGTTCTATTGAGTAGTTCCCGATATTTCTAAGCTTAGCGTCTATTCTTAAGTACTTCTTGAGATTTCCGGGGTGTATATAAATTCCATAACGATAGAATTCAAGTGCAGCATTCCCATCTATTTGAGTTATGTTTAATGGCTTTGCATTTTTAAGATAAAGGTTTTCAAAATAATCCTTTCTCTCTTGTTCATCCATTTTAGGAAGATTCTGAGCTATGAAAGTCCGTTTTAACATCATATTCTCAACAATTAGTGTTGCGTTAATAACTCCATAGCTGGATATTCCTTTTTGGAAGTCTGTTATTATGTAGCGAGCCTTATACACAGTGGAGGTTTTTGAGAGTCCAGTAAATTCTTCGGTGTAGGGCTGGAAGTCGGATTTTTGAATACTTAATGTGCCATTATATATGAGAAGCCTAAATTCGTCTTTTATTATTACTTCTAGCTTTCCATCGATTTTTGTATAGTTTGTTTGGTTTTGAACTTCTAGGTATAAAACCAATGCATTTGCATCTTTTTTCCAGTCAAGTATTAATTTGAAGTCCTTAATTTTTTCTTTTGGTATGGTATGGATTGGAGTTGTTGTAGTTGTTAGGGGTATGGTAGTCGTGTTTATAGTTTCAGAAGTTAATGAAGAGGATATAGCTTTTTGTGAAGTAGTTGTGGATGTTTGTGATTCAGGAAGTTGGCTCTGGAGGCACCCACTAACAATTATTGTCAACAAAAGCATCAATGCTATATGGCTCTTCCTCATGAAGTCCCCTTACTTAAGTAAATATGAAAAGATAGTTAAGCTTTTTGTAGGACACTCATCTTTTTCTGTTTTAATAGCCTTAACAACTTTGGCAAGAAATGAAAGGAAAAATTGAGGCAGGCATTAATGATATAAAGCTTCTTTGTCATCATATCCAAGAAGCCTAAACGTCAAAAACTGTTTAAGTGTTCAATCTATTTGCACACCATTAACAAAGATGCCATAGCTTATGTCTACTTTCATCTCTATAAGAAATCTCTTATTAACAGCTTTAATTAGGCGTTTTCCTAATTTTTATCTATTTCTGCTTGTACTCCTCAAGCTAACATCTGTTGCATAGATTCAAACTTATGTTTCTTTTATGTGTTCAGCATGATTTCCCAAAACAGACACTATCTCTAGAACTTCCTCTCTTGATAGCTTATCAGGAAGTTGTTCAAAATATTCATTTAGCTTATCTAACTCCAAAATAGGGACTGCTGATTTAGTCTTTCCTTTAATTTTTGCATCACCTGTGAGTACTATCAAGGGCTGAACGGGATATTCTTTCTTAAGAATTCTCTTTAAAAAAGAAGTTACTGCAGAGGCTCCACTCCTAGCTTCTTCACTTGAACTTCTTACTTTCTTTCCATGTTTTCTGGACTTTTCAATTGTCTCTCCATTTAACCGATATTCGCCGGAATAATTTTTGGTTTCAAGAACAAAAATACCTTTTGAATTTACTATTACGTGGTCTATGTTTCCTTTTTTACTGACCAAGCGTATATCTGACAGGATAAAGCTATTTGGGTAATTAAACTCTTCAATAACACTAAATTCTCCTTCAAAGCCCTTTTTCCAAGTTGAATATCTCCTATATTCCCTTAGTGTAAAGACTAACATGATTAAACCCAAGTAAAAGAATACTATGGAGATGAGAGTTAGCATGAAAAGGATAACATTTACTGCCATCATCCTTCTAAAACGCTTCTTATGAAGCACCGCTTGTTGAGCGGTATATAACATTTTTACCACTCTAACAATAATCATATCATCTCATAAATAAGCATTTTCATTAAAAGAGAATTCGTGATATTCTCAACTTAACTCTAAAAGAGGTTTGAGCTTGAATTTCATCAATTTGCTATAAACAGAAAAGTGTATTTTGGATAATCTCCTCATTGTGGCAGTTATCTCAAAAAAGTTTAAATATTCGAATACTTTAAACAATTATTAATGCTTGTTTTTTATATTGCAATCCACAGGAGGTGCTAAAGGTTGTCTAAGATTATTCAGAGTGGGTTTAAGAGCATAGATGAAGCATTGGGTGGGGGGCTTATTGAAGGTGGATTCTTTTTAATTAACTACGATAAAAACTCTCTTGGATGGGTGTTGGGACTGAAGATGGTTAAAAAGCTGCTTGATCAAGGAGCAACGGTTTTAATAGCCAACATGACACTTCCTGTTTCTAAACTTGAATTGAGATGTAATTATGTTGGATTGGACATTCAAAAAGAAGGCAAAAAGGGGAACCTTTTTATAATCGACCTTTTCGGGTCAAAATACAGAATCCATGAAAATAAGCCCTATATCTACCAAATAGAGGATTGGGAAGATGAAACAGCATATGCAAAGCTTGGAGAGATTCTTAAAAGCATAACTACAAAACTTCCAAAAGATAAACCTCTTGTGACTCTTTTGGCAACTTTAGAAGGAGCATACCTAAATTTTGGAGAGTATATGCTTGTAAAATTGGTTAGAGGCTGGTTAATGGTTGCAGAGAAATTTCATGCTCAGGAAGCTACAAACATTCTCCTGTTAAATAGGGATGCTGTTCCAGAGAGAATTGAAGCATGGCTTATCAGCATTAGTGATCAGGTTGTGGAATTTATCTCAAAACTATCTTCAGCTGGTTTAGAAGAAATTATCACGATACCAAAATCTTTGATTCCAGGCTTTGTCCCAACTCACTACACCATAAGACTTTCAAAAGAGAAGATCATAGATATGTGGTGAAGAGTAACGCTTAAAAATTAACCCCCTAATTTTTTTGTGGAGTTGGGGAGGGAGGAGGCATGAAATTGAAGGCGATAAAAATCAAGGATAGGGATGGAGAGTTACTGTTTAGATGTCCACGATGTGGAATGGTCTTTAAGAAGAGTAAGGATTATATTAAGCATGTGAACAAGGCTCATGGACACCTTTTTAGAAAAGCTTAAGTTTTTCTTTCTCTATTCTTAATTTGGGGATGAGGATAAGCCAGGAAACTGAGTTGTGATGAACGGTTGGGCTTCCCGACCTATTCTTTCAAATTGATCTCCTTTATCATCTTTACAATAAATGTCTTTCCAATCTTTTCTCTGCTAACTAATTGTTTCTTTTCCAGCTCTTGAATTATCCTGCTAACAGTTGGTCTTGAATAACCTGTTAGTTCTGGTAAGTCCTCCTGCTTAACCTGACCTCCTTTTTGAAGTATGGCTTTAACGACTATTCTCTCTTTTTCAGTTAGAACCTCAATTGGAACCCTATTTGCACTCCATCTCTTCTTTCCATAATAGATAACAATTGGCACAGCTATTGCAAGTGAAATCACTGCACCGATTAGCGAATATTTATAGGGGGATGGCTTTTTAGGAGGCTCTATTGGAATTCTTTGTATGTTTTTCCCATACCAAAAAACTGAGTATCCTAAGCTCTCTAACTTACTCTCTATAACAGGAGAAAGCCCGGTTCCTATCATAACCACTTGTTTTGGCTTTAATGTTTCCAACGCTGTTGCAGCATATTCAGATAAGTCGTTTTCAAGGGTTAGGAGTAAGGGATAATCGTAAGTCATTGAAAATCTTGCCGCAGCTAAAGCTGAACCATAATCCAATGCACTTGCCAAAACAACTGTATCAGCCTTTGAATAAAAATGCAAGGCTAACTTTTCAGCAGTTTCAGTTCTAACATCTCCACCAATTCTCGTCGGTGTAAAACCCATACCCAATAACTCATCTTCAACCTCTTTGCTAACTGCATCGTAGTTTCCAATAATAAGAACATTCTTCCATCCGAATTGGACATAAGAGTAAAGCTGTGCTTTTGCTTTTTCATCCAATTGGGTCGGATTTACAGGGACAATTGGAATGCCAAGTTTGGAAGCATAAGGAATGGCTACGATGTAATCGATAAGGTCATCATTTCTTACAATGATCAAATCATACCTACGGACATCCTCTTGGCTATTTACAAATGCCATTAACAGGGATGCAGAGATAATGAACAGTAATGAAAATGAAATCCATTTTTTAATTTTCAATCCAACCACCTAATAAAGCTAAAAGGGGAAAGTTTAAAAAGATTTTTAAATTTCAAAAGTTTCTCCTGGGTTAAGGATAACAACCTCTGTTTTATCTCCAACAAGTTCTTTAAACTCTTCTGGGTTTTGAGCAATTGGTGGGAAGGTGTTATAGTGCATTGGGATTACATATTTTGGTTTAAGCAATTCTACGGCTTTTGCAGCTTCCTTTGGTCCCATTGTGAAGTGCCCACCTATTGGAAGTAAAGCCACATCAATTCCATAAAGCTCAGCAAAGAGTTCCATGTCTTTAAAAACGTACGTATCCCCGGCGTGGTAAATCTTAACACCATCGATTTCAATTATGTAACCGCAGGGATTTCCTATGTTTGTTTTTCCATCACTACTTGAATGCCATGCAGGAACTTGAACAATTTTAACTCCATCAATTTCGGTTGGACCATAATTCATTCCAATTGTTGTTATTCCTTTGTTACTTTCAACCAAATATGTAGATATATCATACATCGCAACAATCTTAGCCCCTGCTCTCTTTGCAATTTTTACAGCATCTCCAAGGTGATCTCCATGTGCGTGGGTGATCAATATCAAATCTACTTTGTCAAAATCTTCTGGCTTTGCGGCGGCTTTGGGGTTTCCTGTTAAGAATGGGTCAATTAAAATTCTCTTACTTCCCTTTATCTCAAAAGCTGCGTGTCCCAAAAATCTAATCCCTACCATCTTTTCTCCCTCCAAAACACTCCATCTGCTTATATTAACCTTTGGAAATTTAACTCTTTCTGAACTTACAATCCTTGACATAGATGTAGGGGGCATTGATGTCTTTAAATGCTCATTGACGTTTTACATTTCCTATTTTTACCCAAAAAAGGTTAATTGTCAATTTTCGGAAAGCTTATATAGACTTTTACCGACATGAAATTCGGTGATTGTCAAATGGTCTTAAATTACTTTTTTAATCCAAGATCAATAGCTGTCATTGGAGCATCAAGTGACGAAAAAAAGCTTGGTTTTGAGGTTTTTAAGAATTTGAAGAATTATCATGGGAATGTGTATCCAGTGAACATAAAGGAAGAAGAGGTTCAGGGTGTCAAAGCATACAAGAACGTGAAAGAAATTCCTGATGAAGTTGATTTGGCAATAATAATCGTTCCACCAAAGTTTGTAAAGCAAACAGTTGCTGACTGTGGAGAGAAAGGCGTTAAAGCCATAGTTATCATCACTGCTGGCTTTGGCGAAACAGGAGAAAAAGGAAAGAAAGAAGAGAGAGAAATTGTTGAAATAGCACACAAATATGGAATGAGAATCATTGGTCCAAACTGTGTTGGAATAATGAACACCCATGCGAACTTAAATGCAACTTTCATTTCCGTTGCAAAGAAAGGGAATATAGCATTCGTTTCTCAAAGCGGTGCATTGGGTGCGGCTATTGTCTACAAAGCAATTAAGGAAAATATTGGCTTTTCTAAGTTCATAAGCGTTGGGAATATGGCAGATGTGGATTTTGCAGACTTGATGGAGTATTTAGCTGATGATGAAGAGAGTAAAGCCATTGCTTTATACATTGAGGGTGTCAAAGACGGTAAAAGGTTCATGGAAGTTGCTAAAAAGGTGAGCAAGAAGAAACCAATAATAGTTTTGAAAGCTGGAAAGAGCGAAAGCGGAGCCAAAGCAGCGTCATCTCACACGGGATCTTTAGCTGGAAGTTATGCAATCTACGAAGCGGCATTTAATCAAAGTGGACTTTTGATAGCTAATACAATTGATGAAATGCTCAGCATGGCAAGGGCTTTTACTCAACCATTACCAAAAGGCAATAGAGTTGCAATCATGACAAATGCTGGCGGTCCGGGAGTGTTAACAGCTGATGAGATTGACAAGTATGGATTAAAGCTTGCTCAACTAAAGGAAGAGACAATGCAAAAGCTTAGAGAGTTTTTACCTCCAATGGCTGCCGTTAAAAATCCAGTTGATATGATAGCAAGTGCAAGAGGAGAAGATTACTACAAAACGGCTAAACTTTTGCTTGAGGATGAAAATGTTGATCTGCTCATTGCGATTTGTGTAGTCCCTACTTTTGCAGGAATGACTATCACAGAGCATGCTGAAGGAGTAATTAGGGCAATGAGAGAATTAAACAATGAAAAGCCCGTTTTAGCCTTGTTTATGGCTGGTTATGTTAGTGAAAAAGCCAAAGAGCTACTTGAGAGGGAAGGAATCCCAGCATATGAAAGACCTGAAGATGTTGGGATAGCGGCTTATGCATTAACTAAGTTTAAGGAAATTAAGGAGGAGGTTTGATTATGGCGAAGGTTAGGGATATAGTTTTAATGGATAAACCCGGTGAAAGAGTTTTACTTTTAGGAAATGAAGCCATTGCAAGGGGTGCTCTTGAGGCAAATATAGCGGTTTATGCTGCATATCCAGGAACACCAAGCTCTGAATTAACAGACACAATGGCAATGGTTGCTCAAAAAGCTGGTGTTTATATGGAGTATTCAACAAATGAAAAAGTTGCTTTTGAAACGGCTTTAGCCGCTGCATGGAGTGGTCTTAGAGCTATGACAGCAATGAAGCACGTTGGTTTAAACGTTGCAGCTGATACTTTTTTAAGTGCTGTTGGAATGGGAGTTGAAGGTGGATTTGTTATAATGGTTGCTGATGATCCAAGTATGTGGTCTTCACAGAATGAGCAGGATACAAGGGTTTATGCCAAATTTGCAAATGTTCCCGTCTTTGAGCCAATTTCACCCCATGAAGCGAAAGAGATGACGAAATATGCCTTTGAGCTAAGCGAGAAGTTTAAACATTTCGTGCTCTTGAGAACAACCACAAGAAGCTCACACGCAAGAGGAGATGTGGTTCTAGGGGAATTGCCCGAAGAAATTAAGCAAGGAAAGAGAAAATTTGGAGAATTTAAGAAAGATCCATCTCGTTTTGTTGATGTTCCAGCAAATGCAAGAAGGTTCCATCCACAAATACTTGAAAAGATCGAAAAGATAAGGGAAGAATTGGCAGAATGTCCATTTAACTGGATAGAAGGCAAGGAAGATGCAAAGGTTGGTATAATTGCTCCGGGTTTAGCTTATGCTTATGTTAAAGAAGCTTTGGCTTGGCTTGGTGTAAATGATGTAAAAGTTCTTAAATTAGGAACACCATTCCCAGTTCCATATAAGCTCTTAGAAAAGTTCCTTGAAGGTTTGGAGAGAGTTTTAATTGTTGAAGAGCTTGAACCAGTCGTTGAAGAGCAAGTTAAAACCTGGGTTTTTGACAAGGGCTTGACTATTGAGATCAAGGGGAAAGAATTAGTTCCAAGAGTTTATGAGATGACGACTAGAAGGGCTGTAACTGCTATTGCCCAATTCTTGGGATTAGAGACTCCAGTTGACTTTGCTAAGATTGATGAGAAGTATGAGAAGGTTAAAACAATTGCCCCTCCAAGACCACCTTCACTCTGTCCAGCTTGTCCACATAGGAACAGCTTTTATGCTATTAGGAAAGCTGCTGGAAGTAAAGCCATATTCCCAAGCGATATTGGATGTTATACCTTAGGTGTCTTGCCACCACTTAAGACAGTTGATACAACCGTTGCTATGGGTGCTTCGATTGGAATTGCCCATGGATTAAGTGTTGCAAGCGGGGAAAAGCAAATAATCGTTGCTACAATTGGTGATTCAACGTTCTATCACACAGGATTGCCAGCTCTGGCTAATGCAATATACAACCGCTCAAACGTGCTAATAGTTGTTTTAGATAACTTTGTAACTGCAATGACAGGTGACCAACCAAATCCAAGCACCGGTGAGACTCCACACGGCCCAGGAAAGAGGATTCCAATTGAAGAGATTGCAAAAGCTATGGGTGCTGATTTTGTTGCAGTAGTTGACCCATATGACATAAAGAAGACATATGAGACAATTAAAGAAGCTTTGAAAGTGAAGGGAGTTAGCGTTGTGGTTTCAAGACAAATATGTGCCTTACACAGAATTGGACAAATGAGGAGAAGAGGAGAGAAGTGGCCACTCTACACTGTCAATGAGGAGAAGTGTACAGGATGTAAGATTTGTATAAATGCATATGGCTGTCCAGCAATTTATTGGAGTGAAGAGAAGAAGAAAGCACAAGTCGATCCAATTATGTGTTGGGGTTGCGGAGGTTGTGCGCAAGTTTGTCCTTTTGGAGCTTTTGAGCCTATAAAGGAGGGAGAGCAATGAAAGATTATAACATTGTCATCACTGGTGTTGGTGGTCAAGGAGTATTAACAGCTTCACAAATTTTGGGATGGGCTGCTTTAAGAGCGGGTTATAAAGTGAGGGTTGGAGAAGTTCATGGAATGAGCCAAAGATTTGGAAGCGTTATTGCTTACGTTCGCTTTGGAGAAGATGTCTATGGAGCGATGGTTCCAGAGGGAAAAGCAGATGTAATTATGGCTTTTGAACCAGTTGAGGCTTTAAGATATATAAACTATCTAAAAGAGGGTGGTTTGGTTATTGCTAACTCAAAGCCAATCCCACCAGTCCAAGTTTCAATGGGCTTAGCTAAGTATCCAAGTATGGAGGAGATTAGGAACATCATAGAAAATGAATTTAAGGCAAAGCTCATTGCATTTGATGCAGAGGAGTTAGCAATTAAGGCAGGGCATGCAATTACAACCAACACTGTTTTAATTGGAGCATTAACCCAAACTCCAGAGTTTCCATTAAGTGCAGAGCATGTAAAAGAGGTTATAAGATTGAGCGTTCCTCCAAAAGCCGTTGAGGTCAACATGAAAGCTTTTGATCTAGGAGTCCAAGCCGCAAGGGAGCTTTTGGGGCTTTGAAATTTTTGTTTTTTCTCATTCAATACAATTCTTACACTAGTCTTGAGTTCTAATGCTCCCAGAGTTTTTACTGTAGAGGCTTCTGTTTACCTCAACTTTTTCGAGAACCTTTCTAATGATATTACTAAGCTCATAGTACGTCCTCCAGATGTTTTCAGCAGATTTTTCAAGAGTAAGAGCTAATTGGTGGGCTGTTTCATGAGAAAATTCAAAATATCTTTCGAGGTAAAACTCAAAAACTTCATGCAGAATTGTTTTGAGCTCCTCTAACTTGTCTTCCTGAGCAACTACAACAATTTCACCATTATTAAACCACCAACCAGTCTCATCAAGAATCTCAGCCCAGTTTGGATAAGAAACCTTAATCTCAGAAGGTTTAAGAACCCTAACTACAACCACAACACCACCAACATAACATTTCCAACAAACTTTAAATACTTTTCTCTTAAATTACACTTGGGTGAAGATTATGAAATACAGAGACATTAATATGTTAAATTACAAAAATTTACAAGACATGGAGTACATTGCGGCCTTGACAGACAAAGTCCCATACTATAACTTTGAGACAAAAGAGCCGAAGTTTATTGAAAAAGACAAAATTCAGCAGCTAATTTCAAAATTCGTGAGGGAAGGAAAGTTCGCTGAGGCAAAAGAGCTAATGGAATCTTCGAAAAAAGATTATCTGAAAGAGCTTGAGAAGAATCTTACTCCGAAACTCCTCTCTCTCAGGATTTCGTTCCCCTTATGGGTGAAGCTTTACGCTTTGGCACTCAAGTATGAAACCTCTCCCTCGGCAATTCTCAGGAGACTCTTGATCAATGCAACTAAGAACCTCATTGAAGAATTGAATGAAGCAAGTATAATAACTCCAAGGGCTTACTTGCTGATTAAGGAGTCTCTTGAAGGTTTAGAGAAATTGCAGGAGAGGAGAACGTTTAATGAGGATGAAGAGGGCAGGAAGTACATGCTGATTTACGAGCATGAGGAGCCAATAAGTGTTTCTGGTTTAAAGCACATCCATTATTTCCTAAAGCGTCTCGTGAAAGCCTATGTCAAGCGAGATAATATTCCAGAGGAAATTGTGGACTTGCTTTTTGAGAAAACTGTTGCCAGCGATTTCGAGACCCCTGAAGCATTTTTCTACACGTATGTGGGTGTTTTCAAGGAGAATGATGAAATATTCCTAAGGTTAGGTCCAGAAGTGAATACTCTCGATTTCCACTATGTTGTATTTGAGTATCCAGTAAGAGCAATTCAAGAATTCCTGCCGGAAGTTGTGCTGAAATTCCATAAGAAAATTTTCTTTGATGCCTTCGTGGAGTGTCCTCATGTTATTGAAAAAATAAAGGCAAAGCTTGAGCGAGGAGAAGCTTTGACTCTTGATGATTACAAGAGTATTTTCTGCCACAATTTTGAAAAGGAAATAGAGATACTGTTCAGGGAGGGTACCAAGCCGTTTATTTACCCGGAAGAGGGTCAAGAATTCATGCATGCTGAATTTCTGCCCTACTGTTTTGAGGACTACCCTCTGCCCTTGTTCAGGATGGAGTTTTCAGATGGAGAGCTCAAGATGGATAGAATAGTTCTCAAAAAGAAGCCAAGTAAGAGTGAAGCTGAAGGGAATCTTGAAAGATTAAGGAGCATTGCTAAAAAAGCATATTATGAAGCTGTGGGGTTGAGTGACGAAAAGGTGGCTGAAGCAAGGGCAAAAGTCGAGAAAGGAGAAATTGATGAGGAAGTGCTAGAGATTCTCAGTGTTGCCAAGGGTGCCGATGCATTCCTTGAGTATCTGCTTGTAAGGCAGGAGGGGGGTAAGGATCTACTCTCAGCGTTTTCAAAGCCCTCTGAAGTGTTCACAACCACATTTCCAAAGCCTCTTGTCAGAATACTGGAGCTGTTCCATGGAAAGAAAGTAAAAGAGATCTTGGAAGAACTTATTCTCAAAGAACAGCTTTAACTTTTCTTCTTTTTGTCTCTTCATTCTGGTACTTGAAGGGGCATGCACGATAAAAACCGAAAAATTTAAATATGATAATAATAATATTACACAATGAGAAAAATCAATATTACAAAAACTGCCTGCATAATATTACGGGGGTGTTAGATGTGAAGGCGGCTGTGTTGATTGATGGTGAAAATGTTGTAATGTGCCTCAAAGACACCCTTGGTAGAAAAGTGCAGCTTGATAGGGACATAGACTGGAAGGGATTTTTTGAATATCTCGCATCTCTGGGATACGAGGTCATAATAGCCAGAATTTATGCAAATCCGTTCATATTCCTCAAGAACCCACACATTGCTAACAACTTAGAGAGAATGGGCATCAAAGTTGTCTTGGCAGATTCTACTATGAAAGAAAACGGACCAAAGAGCACCACAGATACTACAATGACTGCAGAAGGTATACGCATGCTCTACGAAAGACCAGTTGATACCGTTGTAATTGTCTCTGGTGATAGGGATTTCCTACCACTTGCTGAAACTGCAAGAGAGCTTGGTAGAACAGTTCTTTTTGCAGCTTTTCTGGACTCCACAGCAAATATCCTCAAGAACAGGTATCAAGTAATCAACTTGCTCAACTTCAGTGCACTCAATGTTACATTCGATAACAATATTTACTCAAATGTTGAAGAGATTAGTGTTCAGGGGTGATTCATCATGTGTGAAAAGATTCCAATGGAGAGGACAATTAAAAAGGTTCTGAATATAGCACATTCTTGGGATACCCTTTATCATTCTAATGAAGAAGCCACAAAACAACACCTTGTACTTCCAATTTTAAGTGCATTGGAATGGGACATTTTTACTCCGGAAGTCCTACCAGAAGAGCGTGTACGAGCCCCTTCTGGATATTATAGGGTTGACTATTCTTTAAGGATCAATAATAAGGTTGTCGCTTACATTGAGGTAAAAGGTTTGGGAACAGATATATTCACTAACACTGGAGCCCTTTATCAACTTATAAATTACTGCACAATTAACGGAGTAGATATCGGAATTCTAACTAATGGAATTCAATGGATCATAATTAAAGCATATGAAAGTGGAAAAAGTCTCGAGGAAAGAATAATTCTCAGGATAGACCTCGAAAACATGAATACACATGAGGCAATAGAAAGACTAAGGTACTTAACTAAAGAAAACCTAAGTGGAATACTTCAAAAAATCCAAAAATCTTTCCTGTCTACTCATAAGTTTATTAAAGAAGACAGGGATGAAAACAAAGAAAAAGAAAAGACTAAAAGTTCATACAATAGTTTATCACGCCCTAATGGAGCAAAACTCTTGGATGAATTAACTCCAGAAGACTTAAAGGGAAGACCTAGGTTATTAGATATCTATATTTATCATAAGGGAAAGTGGTACCATGTGCCAGTCGAAAGAAATGCTTGGGCTATGTCACTGTTTGCAGTTGTCAAATTTCTTTGGGAGCACGGTTTTGATGATCTTTATGTCCCAACATATGTAGAAAGAACATACGTGAGAAGTCCCGGAGCCACTGATGTTATTAGACCGTGGCATGTCTACAGACCTGAAAATGGCAACGTAGCAGTTTCAAAATTAAAGATATTAGAGGAGAAGACAGGCGTCAAAATAGCAGTAAGAGTGTTAAAAAGATATTGATGTACTATTATTTTTACTAAAGTTACTTGGATAGGTGACAACATATGAAAATTGGAGAAATTAAGAAGTTTGTTAAAGCAGACAAGATTGTTAACAATGACGAGGTAACAACTTATAGGTTTGATTTTGAGATAATAGAGAGGGATAGAGTAGGTGTAACAGGCATAATAGCATATAAAGGAGTGGACTTGGATGGTGAACTTTTGATAATTCTTGATAGCAAAGAATTCGACGAAGTTCTCAAGGATCAAGGCTTTCAAATAATTTCTAAGCAAATCGATTGGGAGAATGCGATAGCAGAAATAACTGTTAGTGTAATGCATAGATGGAAGATAGTTGGTTATGAGGATATTTTTGAGATTGCAGATGATTTTGTCGAGGATTATTTAAGGAAGTTTGGAGATACAGTAGTATTTGCAAAAGCAGACATAGAGCTAAAGAAAACAAAATATCAAAAACATGGAGGGAATTTACAATGATCATAACAATCTACGATGGTGCCGATACTATTGGTGGAACCAAGATTCATATTGAAGAAAATGGAAAAGGACTCTTCCTCGATTTTGGAATGAATTTTGCAAAGTATTCTCTTTATTATGAGGAATTCATAAGCGAAAGAACCGCAAGAGGAATTTACGACCTCTGGCACCTCAACCTAATTCCAAAACTCAACATCTATCGAAAAGACTTAGTTCCCAAAGATCTCATGAACGAAATTGCCCAATACCCAAAGCTCCCAATTAATGCAGTCCTCATAAGCCATGCTCACCTAGATCACGTCGGAAACATTGCCCTCCTTAATGAAAATATTCCTATCGTTGGCTCCCCAACAACAATCGCAATTCTCAAAGCCTTAAACGACACTGCAAGTGGTGGTAGTCATTTTGGAATGGAAATTCCCTACTATAAAGTCAGAAAATTAAAAGACTCAGAAGGATATGTTATTGAAGCCGACAGAAATTCTCATTATCCTTCAAGAAAAGTTATTTTTCTTGAGCAAAATTCTTCACTTCATGATTTTCTCTTCTATCGCCCCGGGCAAGAATCCCCAAGAGTCAAGAAAGTCATTCCAAACGAAGTCAAAACACTCAATGAAGAGGATTTGGGCTTTGAAGTTAAGGCTTTCAATGTGGATCACTCAATTTATGGAGCAACGGCATACATTGTTGAAGGAGATATTAGCTTAGCTTACACTGGCGATTTTAGACTTCACGGAAAGAATGGTGATGAAACAAGGAAGTTTATTAAGGAAGCAAAGAATGTAAGCATTTTAATTACCGAAGGGACGAGAGTTGGTAGAGAAGAGCATGAAAACGTTTCCGAGCGAGAAGTTTATGAAAATGCCCTAAAAATCGTTGAAGAGTCTAAAGGTCTTGTAATAGCGGATTTTTCGGCAAGGAATTTTGAGAGGCTTGAGTGCTTCAAGAAAATTGCAGAGAAAACGGGGAGAGAATTAGTGGTCACGGCAAAGGATGCTTACTTTTTGCACGCTTTAAAGCTCGTTGATGGTGTTGATCGGCTTAAAGGCTTGAGGATTTATGGGAACTTTAAAGCCACGCGGCAAAAGTGGGAAGAGCTTGTAGTCTGGGATAATTATGCTGATCAGTACATTTCTCCCTTTGAGATTAGAGAGAATCAAGAGAACTGCATTCTCTGCTTCTCGTTCTATGACATGCCACACTTGCTGGACATAATGCCTAATGGCGGGACTTACATCTACTCTTCGAGTGAAGCCTTTGGGGAGGAGCAGGAGTTCAGCTTTTTGCGGCTTTGGAACTGGCTGCAGTACTTTGGTTTTGAAGTGCATGGATTTAGGGTTGACAAAAGTGGAAAGCCTATTTTTGAGAAGGGTTTGCATGCTTCGGGGCATGTTTCAAGAGAAGAGTTGAGGAAGGTAATTGAAGAAATTGACCCTGATTACGTTATTCCAGTTCATACTGAAAAGCCTGAGTTGTTTAAGTGGGCTTTTGGAGAAAAAGTTGTTTTGGTGAAGAATGAAGAAAGCTGGGAGGTTTGAGTTATGGATGATAAACCTCCAGATGAGAAGGAGGAAAGGTTTGCTAGAGTTTTTGAGTATATTAAGGATTGTATAGAAAATCCAGAAAAGCATCTTGAACACTGGGAGGATTGGCTTAGGGCTGGGCGGAGAAGGTTCTTGCTTTTGAATATTATCTACTACCTTCAGCATGTTAAGGGAAAGAGCGGAGGGATTACTAAGGGTGATCTCGAAGAATTCTTGGCAGTTCTCTATTATGTAGATAGGGAGATGTTCTCGAACATAATAAAACCTTGGAAATCTTTGGAGGATACTCTTAAGGAGCTTTTGGAGCAGAAATTGATTGTTCAAACTCCAGGAGGAGCATATCTGGTGAATGAAGAGAGAATACAAACAGAGGACGATTTGATTTATTGGAGGGGGATAAAGAAAATTCTAGATAAAGTTGGGAAGGAGATATGGGGGTGATGTTATGGCGGAATTGAAGAAAGATAAACGGGAGGAGCTTGAAAGGACTCTAAAACAGTGGAAAGAATTTGTTGAACGTACTGGAAAGAAATACGAGCATTATGACCTGACCAATAATTCTTGGTGGGTTAAAACTGGAAAAACTGTAAGAACAATTGTTGATGAGCTCGAAGCAAGCACAGATCCGGAGAATATTAGGACACAACTAAGAAAACTATTTGAGATGAAAAAGGAGAAAAAGCTTTTATGGGCTCATAGACTCGGGTTAATAAACTCATTCATAAACACTGCTAGTTCTGAAGAACTAGAGTCATTTAGGAATATCATTATAGAAATGAAACAAAGTCCAATCTTTAAAAACGAGTGGGTAGAGCAGTTTTATAATTTATTGCAGATTAGCTATCCCGAAAAAACTCAGAAGCTCAAAAACTTACGCGGTCACTTACGAAATATTCTGGGAGAACTATATGGTAAGCTCCATATAGATAATGCTCCGGTTTACAACACTTGTGCTCGTAGGTTTGTAGAGAAATATTTTGATTTTAATTATGAGGATTACGAAGATTTCAGGAATGCATTTGAGCAGTTGAAACAAGAGTATTCAAGAATTGTTGGAGAACTCTCGGAGGATAAAGTTCCAATTAACGCAGAGATCGACATGATGTTTAACTATTTTGATAAGGCAGACTGGAGAGTAGAAAATATCGTGAAAATACTAGAAAGCACTATACCGAACTGCCGCCAGTCATGGTTGCAGATTAAAGACAAATTAGAAAAGTATCTAGAAGAGGCGAGAGCACTCTTACTTGAGTTATTAGCTAAGGAGGAAATTTCAGAGGAAGACATTTCCAGGCTTTATGAAGTCGTTGACAAGATAGAAAAAGATTCAAGATGGGGAAAGTTATTCCAAGAAGGTTACACCTTGATGTATACAAAAGATATGTCAGCTACAAAACAACTATTAACTGACACAAATCTACGTAAGTTCTTGAATGATGTATGGAACGCTGAATCCTTGGATGAGATCTTAGAGAGTAACAGCTGGAAAAAGGCTTGGGGTGCCAAGCCTGCGGGAGGGACAGTCCTAACGAGCTTAGCAGCTATTATTAGGCCGGATCTGTTTCTACCTCTCCATGCCGGCACTGTTAGTGATGATATTGTTCAGGGTCTTAACTTCAAACCAAAATTCTACTATCCCAGAGGCAAAAGTTCTATAAAGCAGACAGGAGAATTCCTAAAAGTTATGCATAAAGCTGCAGAAAGTCTTCAAGTAGATGATATGCTTGAGATGGCTTACTATTTGGCGTATCGAAACGAGAAAGAGTGTGGAGATATAGCCAATAGTAGAAAAGACATACCGGTAAAGTTCAGAGAGCTTATTCCAACACAACTGAATAGAAAGGGTCAGGTTATCCTCTATGGCCCCCCTGGAACTGGAAAGACTTGGCTTGCGAGACAGTATGTTGTTAAAGAAACTGGCGAAGACAAACCCGGAAACCGCTGGGAGTTCATCACCTTCCACCAGTCCTACAGCTATGAGGAGTTTATTGAGGGGTTCAGGCCTAGGAGTTACGAAAACAAAAATAACGAAAACAAAATCTGGTATGCGGTTGAAGATGGGATATTCAAGAAGATGGTACTCAAAGCACTAGTCGGAGGACTGTTAAGCGCGGACAATATCAATATCGACCGGGAAAAGTTGGTACAGTTAGAGAAGTTGCTAAGAAAGAAGGAACCCTTATCGCCGGAGGAATATAGGGAATATTTGAATCTCAAGAAATACCTCTGGGAACAGGTAAAAGAACTTAGGCCAAAGGATCTTAAAGGGATTTTCTACAATTCAGAGGGCTTGGTGAAAGATGAGGTTAAGTTCTACCTCATCATCGACGAAATCAACCGTGGGAATATCAGCAAGATTTTCGGTGAACTAATAACCCTACTTGAGAAGGACAAGCGTCTCGATGGAGATTATCCACTTATCGTAACCTTACCATACTCAAGCGAACCTTTTGCAGTACCGCCGAACCTCTACATCATCGGTACGATGAACACCGCCGATAGGAGCATCGCACTCCTTGATGTCGCTCTAAGGAGGCGCTTTGCGTTCATTGAAGTCGGGCCTGATCCTTCCTGTCTTGATGGCAAGGAGATTGAGGTGGATGGCAAGAAAATAACTCTCAAAGATCTTCTTGAAGCACTCAATGCGCGCATAACCGCCGTTAAAGACCGTGACCACAGGATAGGCCATAGCTACTTCATGAAGGTGAAGACTATTGAGGAACTTAAGCATGTCTGGTACAACGAGATTCTCCCACTATTAATGGAGTACTTCTACAACGACTGGGACACGATAAAGTGGGTGTTAAATGAGAGTGATATTCACAGGAGTAATGCTTTCTTTACCGTTCTAGAGAACTCAGAAAAATACTTGAAAAACTTACCCTATGGCAATGAGACCACAATTTATGAAGTGAACTGGGATCTTATGAAAAAAGATGAGGAGTTCATCAAAGCATTAAAGCGGGTTGCTGGAATTAAAGAGAACATCACCAATGGAAAACAAGCTTCAGAATCTGATAATGGAGCCACATCAAACCAAGAACTCAATCAGTGATATCCATGCCAAGACAAACCGTCACGATAACACTGTATGAGCATCAGGATTCAAAAGAGACGGAGTATTCCACTCTTGCACAAAAATACAAAATATCTGAGAAAGAAATCTATGAAACTCTACGAAAGATAAACAGGGAGTTTAAAAATATCCGCTCGGAGTCTAACGATAATCCCGATCAGAACAAAAAGGAGCTATCTGAGAAATTGGCAGTGTTTGATATTCGCTATTCAGATTATGTTGGAGTCCGCCACTATGTCGGCTTTGCCGCCGTTGGTAACGTCTTTGTCCAGGTATTACCCAAGGTCTTCAAACCAAACCCCGAAAAAGCAAACAAACCTCAGATCAATAACACTACGGATGGAAACGATAACAAAGATGGTACATGGGATTCTATCATGGCATTCATTCGAATGCTAAACCTTGCTTATGGATTGAAGATAAGAGACCATGATTTAGCATATCTCCAGGGAAGAAAACTCCGTCCAAACCTCTACGAGATTTTCATCTACCTCTTTGCAAAAAGCCTTTGGAACGAAATTCAGAGAGGCTACCACAGAGAGTACGTTGAACTCCACAGTGAGGAGAAGTTTCTCCGGGGAAAGCTTCTTTTGAGCAAACAGATAAGAAAGCTACCGCACCAGCTCAATACCTTCAGCGTTGAGGTTCACGAACTCATTGAAGATAATCTCTTAAACAGAATCTTTTACGCTTCTATAAGGATAGCTCTAGGAAAGACCGCATGGCAGACAAACAAGAAGCTCCTTGAGGAGTTAATGCTGGTTTTTGATGGCGTAACTCCAATCCGCCTCACAAGAGAGCACTTTGAGCGTGTCCACTTTACGAGACTCAATGAGAGATTTAAGCATCCATTTGAGCTTGCAAAGCTATTATTTATGCCGCCTAAGGGAGAAGGCAGAGACAGAGAAGTCAGCGGCTTCTTCGTGGATATGAACGAGCTGTTTGAGCGGTTTATTGCCAAGATCATTCGCAGGAACCTTCCAGAAGACTATGATCTCCTGTATCAGGAAGAATATCCCTTTTTAAAACTGAGAAGATACACTAGAGAAAGAGAAAAATGCTCAAAACTCACAAAATGCCTACCTCAAAAACCAGATTATGTCATAATTAGAAGAGAAACACCAGTGTTAGTTTTAGATGCAAAATATCGGGAATTCAAAGAAAATATGCCAAGTTCAGACATGGCACGTCAGCTCTACGTTTACTCAAAGATTCTTGAACATGATTCGAAGGAAAAACGCAAAAACAAGATCGAGCCAAAAATCCCTGCAGTTTTAATCTTCCCATCGAGTGACACCTACAACAAGGAATTAAAGAACAAAAAATATCTTGAGTTTGAGTTTTTTGATGAGACAAAGCTCTACGTCGTTGCATATGACGTGGAAACTCTCAAGTCTAGGTTAGATATGGATATGAAGAATATTAGATATGTCATTACTAAAATATTGAACCATGATGGGAAGTCCTCCGCATGCTCCGTTTAGCTGACTCTTTTTTGTTATTTACTATTAAATGTGAATCCTAAACCCAAAGATCTTTCTCATCAAATTTAAAAACAGAAATAAATACTCATTTATCCAAGAAAATTCACTTCTCTAGCTTGCAAAGGATTAGTGGGAAATAAAAAGGCAGATAAAAGAGGAGCGCCTAAACTATGGTTTGATGAAGACTGGGTAAAAGATTATCAACTTGACTCTCTCTTTTTCTCTACAATCTTCTCGTAGGCTTTCCTTATCCTGAAGAAGTCGCCCTTGAAGAAGGTACACTCCTTGATGCACACACCACAGCCGAGGGTCTTTGAGAATACTTCAGCACACTTTTTATAGTCTATGTAAACCTTTTTTCCATCTTTAAGGACAAGAGGCTCGGGATATATTGCCTGAGCCGGGCACTCCTCCACGCAGCGGTTGCAGATTTTGCAGAACTCTGAGATCCATGAGTAGAGCTTCACCCTTTCATCGGTAAATGGAAGATTCTCTATGTTTGTGTACACAGCTGCGATTCTCTGTGATGAACCGTTCCTTTCAGAGATTAAAAGTCCATGCTTTCCTATGTAGCCGAGACCAGCTTTCTGAGCGAGGAGTGGGAAGTTTGTGCTCCCTCCGACCGGTGGGTCGGGTTGTGCTGAATAGCCGTGTTCCCTCAGAAACTCAGCCAGTTTATAGACTGCTTTGCTGAGCTCAGCGTAGGTCCTCCAAACCTCCCTGCCGGCTGTAACGCTTGGTGCTTTCTCCATGCGCCCTTTATCCATATTCATGAGCAGGACTATGGCGTTCTTGAAGAGAAGGACACGATTCTTGAAAATATACTCTCTTGGCACTTCAGTGTAGCCTACGGCGACGATGCCAAGCTTTCTAGCATACTCCTCCAGTTCATGGAAAAATTCTTTATCAGCCGTTTTCTTTGGGTTTTTGGGATTTTTATTGATGCTTTTAATGCTTTTACGTGCATAGTAAGCTGTCTTCATGAGGTATGGGAGGGCAATGAGCATCTTGAGGATATGAATTCCAGGGCGCCCGTGGATAGCAACAACCTCAGGGACAGTCTTTCCATCGAAGGAATTAGGTGAAGGTTCTATTATTGATGTTTCCTCTGGCACGAGCTTTCTCATGTCAGAGAGAACAAAGGAGACGAACTTCTTGGCGAGCTTGACCTTTAAGCTGGTCATTTTTCACGCCTCCAGTTCGACTAATTTGACCCGTTGTGCACATCTTTGTCCTTTTTTAGCCTTAGCCAACTCTTTTTTAGCGTTTCATAGTCGATGGAATTAAAAGGACACACCTTTATACAAATCCCACAACCATAGTTTTTGACAAAAAAGCTGCCACATTTTATGGTGTCTATATGAGCAAGATAATTTCCCCTTGTCACAACCGGTTTTTCATAGATTGCCTGTGCGGGACACTCTTTGATGCACTTGCCACACTTCATGCAGAAGTCTTTTACCCATGAATACTCTTCTTTTTCTCTGTTTTCCGGCAGATTAACGATATTCGTGTATACAACACCCAATCTAATCCTTGGACCATGCTTAGGAGTGATAATCAGCCCATTTCGTCCAAATGTTCCAATTCCAGCTTTCTCCGCTAAAACGGGATAAATTGTCAAACCTCCTAAACCTGGTCCTGCATGTGCACCAAAACCCATTTCCCTCAATCGCTTTGCCAATTTATTTGCGATAACGCCTGTGGTTGCATAACTCTTGTAAATCATTTTCATGGTAGAAAAGCTCGGGGCTTTGGAAATTTCTTTTTTATCCATTTCAACGCTGAAAACAATGGCGTGATCATAGATGATTCCAAATCCTTTGAAGATATCATCTCTTTCAACTTTACAATAACCCAATGAGGAAACGCCAAGTCTTTTTGCATATTCTTCAATCTTCTTTAATTCTTCAGGTTCTATTATCTCCCTCTCTGGCTCCTTATCCAAGCTTCTGGTGCTTTTCATTACTTGAATTATATTGTGAAGGATAAGAGGAAAGAGTTCAACCTTCTCTCTAAGTGAAAGATAATGATAAATACTCTTCGATCCGCTTTGAAAGAGCCTTTGAAAAGCAAATTCACGAGAATTTTCGTCGGAGGGTATGATAGTTCCAGTCTTTTTAACTGGTTCCCACATAATTTTATACACAAAATTAAGCAGCTTTTGTTCACTCATAATTTTAATCACCCCCATGCTCTTCCCCAAACCTTTTAAGCCCCAGTGTTCAAATACACTAAGGATACATCTAAATCCAATATATCTAATTTCGATATACTAGTTTGTACTATAAACCTTTCGGCTGGTGGTAGGTCATGTCATCTGAAGCGAACGTTATGCGGAGCATGTTTACAGTGCCTATAAGAAATACAATACTCTTGATAATCGCCCTCAAAGGAAAAGCTCACGGCTATGAGATAATCAAGGAAATAGAAAACATCACTTCAGGAGTCTGGAAGCCGAGCTATGGGAATCTTTATCCCCTTCTCAGCAAATTGGCAGAGGAAGGTCTAATAGAACCTCATGAAGAGTATCGAGGCAAAAGACGAATTGTGAAGTACTCGCTCACTGAGAAGGGATGGAAACAACTCGGAGATGCGAATTACATTGCACTACGGGGTCTTTTAATGGCTGCAAAGTACCATATGGTAATAAGAGAAAAGCTGAACGCACTCGGATATGTGAAGGACCTTCCACCCAAAGCTCTTGAAGAATATTTAACATTCCTTGACGAGGTCATCAAAGCGCTTGAACAGTACAGAGAAGCGCTGAAAAATGAATTAAAAAAGAAAAAGCACAAGCATCGTTGATCTACTCCTTGAGTTTCCCCCTTAAATTTTAAAGTTATAAACGAAGTGCAATATATCAATCTTGTCCACTATCAAACACATCATTAAGAAAGTTCCCTGTATTATTCAGCTAAATCTTCTACCACTCGCTTTGAATTTCTCTAATTTTCTCAATCACTCTGATGGTCTCGTAACTTGGAGAAATTTCTTCAATCTCGCTTTTTCCATCAATGTAACCTTCAATAAAAGCAGGAAGTCCTTTTCTCAAGCCTATACTGTAGCCTCCTTCAAGAACAACTGCTAAACTAAACTTTGAAAGCGAAGCACCTGCAAAGTAATAAAATCTCTCCGTCAGCTGCATAGTTGCTAAGCCATCTCCATTAAATGCATCAAATCCTGCTGAAACAGCTATAACCTTTGGCTTTACTTCATCAAGGATTGGTTCAACTATTTCATTCCAAGCATAGATGTAGTCATCATCCTTAGAATAGTGCCCTAGGGGAATGTTTATCTTTGTTCCTTCCGCTTCACCTCCACCAATATCATAAATATCTCCAGAACCTGGATAAATGTTCCTTTCATGGAAATCAATGTGAATAACGTTAGGATCTTCCCAAAATATCTCTTGCGTTCCGTTTCCGTGATGAACATCAAAATCTATAATGACAACTCTATACCCTTCTTTTTCCGCCAACTTTGCTGCTCCAGCAACGTTGTTGAATATGCAAAAACCTAAAGTTGGAGCATTAAATGCTATTCCACTTTTTCCAGCATGATGTCCCGGAGGTCTAACTAAGGCAAAATAAAGACCATTTTTAGTTAAAGCCTTTCTCATAGCGTCTCTTGAAGCACCGAAAGCTGCTAATGCTGACTTCCAAGTTCCGTCAGAAACGTAAGTATCTGAATCTAAGTGAGAAAGGTTGAGCTCAATTGCCTTTCTAACCCTTTCAACGTATTCCTTTTTGTGAACCTCTAATACTTCTTCAACTTTAGCTAGAGGCGGCTTCACGATATTATTCCACAGTCCCTTCTCTTTTAAACCGTCAATAATAAACTTTAGCCTTTGAGGATTTTCTGGATGATATTCTCTTGATTCATGCTTTTCAAAGTAGGGATGATACAAAATTTCGAATTTCATTTTAACCACAAGAAAAAGAGTAAAGAAAATGCTAGTATTCTTCTTCCTCTTCAATTAATCCATACTTTTCGAGCTCTCTTAAGAGCTTTCTAACAGCTTCCCAAGCATCATGCTCGCTTTTAGCCCCACTACAGACTATTTTACCAGAGCTAAAGAGCAAAATAACAGCTCTTGGGTCTTTTACTCTATAAATAACACCTGGAAACTGTTCTGGTTCATATTCACAATTTGGTAATGCTAAAGCAACAGCATCGAGATTAAACTCCATACCGATGTCACCACTAAAGACCATATTTTGAATATCAATTTTAGGTGCCCTTTGGAACTTTGTTCCAATCTTTGATAACATTTGAACGAGCTTTGAAACCGCTCTTTCAATATCCTCAACGCTTTTAGCACCGGTAACTACCAACTTTCCAGAGCTGAATACAAGAAGAGCCACCTTTGGTTCATCAAAGCGACATATTATGCCTGGGAACTCCTCTGGGTTATATTTGGAGTTGGGACAAATCTCTATGACCTTTTCTAAATCCAAGGAAGTAAATAAGTCAACTGAGGCAACGATGTTCTCTATCCTTAGCTTTACCTTGCTCATATCAACCATAATTACACCTCCAATTAGTGGGTTTAAAAACCCCTTTATATATACACCAACAAACCTTTTTAAACCTAAGCCCTCATGTTGTGATGGTGTAGAAAATGTTAAACACGATAGTTTTATTGAGAACAGACAATTTCCAAAAAGCGATGGTTGCTTTAGCAGATTTGGTTAGATATGGTGGAGCACAAATTAGAGGCGATCCAAAAATAATTCCTCCCGCTTTGTCTGATTGGGCATTTGAAAAGATTGTTGGGGAAAAACCAAAGAGAAAATACAATGCTCATGTTGTTGCTCAAATAGATTTACCTCCAGCAAAAGCAATAGGAAGGTTGAGGGAAATTCACCCTCCCGCTCATATAATCGTTATTCCTCCTAATACTAAGGTTCATAAGGAACTTCTTCGTTTATGGGGAACTTTTGAAAAGCTTAAAGGCTTTCATCCTCCAAAGAAAATTAGGAGAACTGAAGCTGAAGGAGAGATGGAGATTTGAAGCTAAAGAAAATGCTGTTATTTTTTCTTCTTTTTCTTGATCTTAATCCTCGCAATATCTCCTAAGGTCGGTTCGTAGTCCCTTGGAATACCTGCCTTGTGCTCATGAACATGCTCAATTTTTTCAATGAGCTGAATTTTGAAAAAGCGCTCAAGCTTCTTGGCCATGCTAATCGTTGGAGTTAATTCCCCATGCTCGATCCTTCTTAAGACGTTTTCTGATATGCCTACCCTTCTCGCTAATTCTTCAAAACTTAATCCACTTCTCATTCTTGCTTCTCTAACCCTTTGGGCATAATCTTCAACAATATCCTCAGTGTATAGGGGTCTTTCTCTTCTTGGCTGTGGCTTGGGTCTTGGTCTTGAAATAACTCTCCTCCTAGACTCTCTACCGCTTGGCATTATACTAAAAGTCCCAGGCTTTTTCTTACCATATTTAGAGTGACATCTCCCGCAAACCAAAAGCTCAGCGCCTTCAACCTTTACAGTGTATCCTTCTCCTCTTATTTCAGCCCCACAAATTTCACAGATTCTTTTTGCCCCTGGTTTTGGCATTACTACCACCTTCACTCTCTTGATTTTAAATAGTCCTTAACCCATAAAAGCCTATCCTTGACAATGGCTAATCCTTTATAAATTCACTTATTAAACTTATTATGATGAAGATGAGGGAGGAGATAAAAATAGAGAAAATTGAAAAATGGAATCAGGACATCCTGGAAGAGCTTGTGGAAATTTATATGAGAGGTTACGAGGATATGCCAGAATATGGAGGAGAGGGTAGAAGATATGCGAGGAGATATCTAAATTGGTGCTGGAAAAAGGCTAAAGATGGCTTTTTTGTAGCTAAAATCGGCGATAAAATTGTTGGATTTATTGTTTGTGATAGAGATTGGTATAGCAAGTATGAGGGTAAAATCGTTGGAGCTATTCATGAATTTGTTATTGATAAGGAATATCAAGGAAGGAGCATAGGAAAAAAATTAATGGAGAAATGCTTAGAGTATCTCGGCAGATACAATGATAAAATTGAGCTGTGGGTTGGAGAAAAGAACATACCTGCAATAAAATTTTATGAACATTATGGGTTTAAAATTGCTGGGCAGAGCGGCATTTGGGTGAGAATGGTCAAAGAGCTTAAAAAAGAAGGAAAGAATTAATCTTTGCTTGTTTTTAGCACTGGTCTAAACTTGTAGCCATAAAGTATTATTCCATCTTCGCTGAACTCTCTAATCCTTCTTGTTACCATTTCAACTTCCATTCCAAAGTCTATTTCGTCTTCGCTCACATCTGTCAATTGAGCTAGAACTATTGGCCCTTCCTCAAGCTCAACTAAAGCTAATGGATAGGGTTTGTAATATTCAAAGCCGCTTGGAGGATTTCTAACTATTGTCCAGCTCACAACTTTTCCTTTTCCGCTTAACTGTATCTCTTCCATCTCTCTACTTCCACACTCATTACAAACTTGCCTTGGTGGGAAGTGAATCTTACCGCATTTCTTACATTTAGTTCCAGCTAAGCGATACTTTTCTTTAAAATGCCTCCAGTAACGTGAAACTTGCATAGCGGGCATTTTCAAACCCTCCTTAAAATATTGACCGTGATATTAGATCCAGTCCCACCTATATTTTGAGTTAAGGCAATTTCTGGGTCAGGCACTTGGTTTTTCCCTGCATCTATTCTCAATTGCCATACTGCTTCAACGGTTTGATAAACACCTGTAGCTCCAACTGGATGACCCCTTGCTTTTAATCCACCCATCGTTTGGATTGGATAATCACCATCAACTGCTATTTGCCCCTCGCTTGCAACTTTCGCACCTTGTCCCTTTGGAACAAAGCCCAAGTCTTCCAAAGCCATTGCTGCCATGATGGTAAATGCATCGTGGACTTCAATAACGTCAATATCTTTTGGCTCAACTCCAGCCATCTTGTAAGCTCTTCTTGAAGCCTCAATTGTTGCTCTTAATCTTAAAAGCTCTCTTCTATTTGCAAGGTTTATCGTGTCAACGGCTCTTCCAATTCCAGCTATTTCAATTGGAGTGTCTGTGAACTCTTTAGCTTTGTCTAAGGGTGCTAAAATTACTGCTGCAGCACCATCACACACTGATGATGCATCGAAGAGCTTTAGTGGGTCGGCTATGTAAGGACTCCTCAGTGCAGTCTCCACTTTAATCACTTTCTTAAACATTGCATATGGGTTATTTGCACCGTTTTTATGAGCATTTACAGCAAAGTGAGCAAAATCTTCTTCTGTTGCCCCAAACTCTTTCATATAAAGCCTCATTACTAAAGCGTTTAAAGCTACAAAGCTTGCTCCATTAAAGAGTTCATATTCAGCATCGGATGCATAAGCTAAGTATCTTGTCGCGTCAGTTGGCCAAGCATCGGTCATCTTCTCAACACCAACAACTGCTACAATGTCATCTAAACCACTAGCCACTGCTTTAAATCCTTCTTGAACCGCAGCACCACCACTAGCACATGCTGCTTCGATTTTAACCGCTGGTATATGCCCCAAGCCAGCAAAATCAGCTATTAAAGTTCCCAAGTTTTCTTGTTCAACAAAAGATCCTGAAGCCATATTGCCAACGTAAAGTGAATCAACTTTATCAACACCTGCATCATCCATAGCGTTTAACAAAGCTTCTACAGCCATATCCCTTAGGCTTGTTCCCCAATGTTCTCCAACAGGAATTGCACCAACACCAATAATTGCTACTTTCCTCATTCTAATCACCTCAAATTATGTATTTTCTTCTGTGCTTTGCGTATAGAGCATAGTCTATGTACTTCTTCCTGTTTATGTAGTCCCAAGTCTTTGGCGCTAAATCCCTCTTTTCTTCGATTGCATCTTGCACAACTATGCTAAAGGCATCACTTCCAGCACCGCTTCCAAAGCTCACCCATAATATTCTCTCACCAGGCTTTGCAATATCCAAAACAGCACTAATTCCTACCAAGGTTGCTCCAGCATATGTGTTTCCAATAATTCCACTTAGAAGACCGGGTTTGACTTTTTCCATGGGGAATCCTAAAATCTTTGCCGCTGTTAGCGGGAACTTTACGTTTGGTTGATGAAATACAGCATAGTCAAAATCATTTGGAGTATATCCCAATTCTTCCATCAAACCTTTTGCTGCGTTAATCACATGACGGAAATATGCTGGTTCTCCGGTAAATCTATTACCATGTCTTGGATAATGCTCGTGTTGTCTTCTCCAAAAGTCAGGGGTATCTGTTACATAGGAATAGCTTCCCTCAAAATAAGCAACCGTTTCATCACTTTTCTCGCCTATAATGTAAGCGGCTCCACCAGCAGCAGCTGTAAATTCTAAATGATCACCAGGTCTTCCTTGAGCGGTATCAACACCAATTGCCATAGCATACTTTGCCATTCTAGAACCAACAAAACCTATTGCTGTTTGAACAGCCTCAGTTCCAGCTTTACATGCAAACTCAAAATCAGCTGCATCTAAATCAGGAGTTGCACCAATTGCTTGGGCGACAATTGTTGAGGTAGGCTTAACAGCATAGGGCTTACTTTCAGTTCCAGTCCAAATAGCCCTAATCTCTTGGGGATTTATTTTAGCCCTTTTTAGGGCATTTCTTGCAGCTTCTATAGCTATTGTAGCGGCATCTTCATCAATTCCGGGAACAGATTTTTCTTGAATTGGGAATCCATTAGCTCCCCATACCCTTCCAATTTCTTCATCTTTTATACGGTACATTGGAATGTAAGCACCATAGCCAACAATGCCGACATCCTTTATTGGTTTTAGCAGTCTTTTCATCTTGCATCACCTTTTTAAGTAATAAGAGCAAATTTCAAAAAGCTCTTTCAAATAAAGGGTAGAGCATTATAAAAGGCTTTCGGTAAAAAGGAAAGGGTTATTCGTCGTTTGTCGACACATAAATGTTTATACTAAGAAAGACAGTAATTAATTTTGGTGGTAATCTTGAGGTATGAAATAAATCATAGACCTAGTTTTAGTTTGGTTGAGATAGAGCTTGAGAGCGGAGAAGCAATACAAGCTGAAAGCGGTGCGATGGTACATATGAGTCCAACCATTAAGATAGAGACCAAAGCTAAAGGCGGAATTTTTGGAGCCTTAAAGCGCTCCATCTTAGCAGGAGAAAGCTTTTTTATTAACACATTTAGAGCAGAAGGGGGAGATGGAACTATTGGATTAGCACCATCTTATCCTGGAGATATTGAAGTTTTCGAGCTGAATGGAACATTATATGCTCAAAGTGGGGCATTTTTAGCTTCTTCAGAGAACATAAATATTGACACAAAGTGGGGCGGTGCAAAGACTTTCTTTGCAAGAGAGGGACTTTTCCTACTCAAAATGACTGGTAGAGGGTTAGTGTTCCTTTCAAGTTTTGGAGCGATCTACAAGAAAGAGCTTTACAATGAAAAATTTATAATCGATACTGGTCACTTGGTTGCATTTACTGAGGGATTAGATTTCAAAGTAAAGCGTGTTGGTGGATTAAAAAGCACACTATTTAGTGGAGAAGGATTAATTGCAGAGTTTTATGGAACTGGGACTCTATATATACAAACAAGAAGTTTAGACAGCTTTATCAGTTGGATATTGCCCTATTTGCCAACAAGGAAAGAGTAGGTTAAATTTTAAAAGCTCTTTTTCTATTTTACTTTTAGGTGTCCCTAAATGATTAGTACTCAAGCTGAAGACTACTTGAAGTGCATTTACATTCTTCAGGAAAATGGAGCTAGGGTTAGGAACTCCCTTATTGCACAGTATCTTGGGGTTTCTCCAGCAACAGTAACCGAAATGCTCCAAAAATTAAGCAAAAACAGGCTAATCGATTACAAGCCTTATTCTGAAGTAAAGCTAACTGATAAAGGTTTAAAATTGGCAGAAAAGCTGATATGGAAGCACCGCATAATCGAATGCTTTTTAAGGGATATTTTGGGTTATGAGGATTTGAACAAAATTCATCTTGAAGCCTGCAGGCTTGAGCATGCAACAAGCGAGGAATTCATCTTAAGGCTTTGCAAGATTTTAAATAACCCTGAGGTTTGTCCGCATGGAAAGAAAATACCAAAAATAGAGAAATAGTTAAGCTTTTTCAACGGAAACTTTGACTGGAGTTTCATTCATTATGTTATCTCCGATTGGACATCTTTCTTCAACTTGTTTGAGCCATTCTTCAAGTTTTTCCTCTTCAACATCGCCTTGAACCCTTACTTTAACTTCAATTTCCTTATATCCCGCTCTTTCTTCAGTGTTTTTACCCATTAGTTTGTCTGTATTAAGTTTTCCGCTAATCTCAACAAATATCTTTTCTATGTTGATTTCCATTTCTTTTGCAACTAAAAATCCAACTATGTTTATACACCCTGCTAAAGCCGCTAAGATGTATTCTAACGGGCTTGATTCGTCTTTGTCAACTACGTATTCAAACTTCCTTCCTTTGACTATCATTCTCTTTGGAGAAAGGCTTTCACCAGAAACGGAAACTTTTATAGTTGGCATGTGGGATCACCATCTCTAAATTATTTTTTGAATATAAAAGTAATTTCTTAACTTTTAGTTTTACACTCTAAAGTTGCTTAAGAAAGCGAGTATGTGCTTAGGTTGTCAATAGAAGAACTCCAAGGTTTATTAGGAAATGCACTACTATGAGCAGTTCAAGGAATCTTGATTCTCTGTAAAGCAGGAGGGTTAGATATTGATACGTGAACAGATAAAAGAGATATATTAAGAGAACACCAGCATGGAGATAGTGGTAAAAGACGACCGGACTTAGTAGATGTGTAAAAGTAAAGAGCAGAGAAACAAGGAAAAGAGAATATCTGAAATCTAAGTTATCATAGATTATTCTTTTGAAAACTATCTCCTCAGCTCCACTGAGACCTAGGAGGTAAACCATGCCTAATAAACTAAGCTCCACTGGAATTACCTCTCCAATGTAATAGCCGAGGAAGGTGTAGAGAATTACAATAAGGACTGAGAGTCCTGTTATATAGAGAGGACTTAGGTTTAGAGAAGGTTTTCTTTTGAATTCGGTTGCAACTGCATATGCCCAAAGAAATATGAGCACAAAGGGAATATAGTTTTCAAAGTATTTGAGAGATACAAGATACGAGATTAAAATTATGAGAGGTATCATCTTTGGTTCTCTTCTTAGCACATAGCTCAAAGAGCTTACTATTGCTGAAAGAATAAAGAAGGGTAATGTGTATGCAGAAGGAACATAGGAAAGTAGAATTATGCTCATATATAGAAGGGATACCAACTCTCCCCAGGATGCTTCTGAAAAGTCTCTTGCCAAAGAGTAGGCAAGGTAAATTGTGGAAAAAATAAAGAATAGTAGCAAGCCTCCTACAATTAGGAGGTATATTGAATTGATGTAGTATCTTCTTATGCTCACATAGAGGGAGAAGGAATAAAGCGCTGAATACGTCAATAATATGGATGTGCCTCCAGTTTTAAGTATCATTTGTAAGGCATTCTTCTTAACCTTTGGGAACAGCAAAAAGATAGATAATGCTCCAACAAGTGCAATTGCTACTAAACTTAGCATGGGCTGTGATTTATATGAGAAAATTCCCAATATGACCCCATAGGCTTCTTTTGAGAAGAGTATTGGCTGAAAGTAAATTGAAGGCTTTAGGAGAAAGCCTAGCAACAGAAGATATAGAACAATCAGTATCTCCTTTTTTTCCTTTATCTTTGGAAATTCAAGCTCCATTATGGGGTATACAACAATAATCAAAAGACTGAACACGCTTATGAGCTGTAAAGGGGAAAGAAAAACTTGTTGAACGTGAATTCCCATATATTTCAAATACTCAGAAGCTGTCCAAAAGCCTGTTACTGAAGGTATTATAAACAATGCAAAGTCTGAGATGAAATAAAACAAAAGCAAGAAGTAAAAGTAGAACATTACCTTATCCGCATTTTTGGAGGGTTTTAGGATATAACTCCTAATAAGCGTTTCATCGAAGTCAAATAAGTGCTCACCAAGTTCTTCTAGGCTAATTTTATAGTCTTTAAGAGATTCAAAGAGGGCATAGAGAAGATAAAAAGTTGCCATGAGGGCAACGAATTTATCTACAACAAAAGTATAAAGCTGGGAAATCGGATAAACGGCAATTACGCTGAATATTACCAAAAGTAAGGGTTTCTTTATATTTTTGTATTTAATATAGATGTAAAGAGGCAGAACTAAGAATATCAGAAAGATTGGAATTAAGTTCAAATAGTTTCTATAGGTATAGAGAACTTTCTCTGGAAGCAAAAACTTTAGCAGAATATTTACATTTGAGAGCACAAATATTCCGATTATTATATAAACGCTCGTTGAATCTAGGCGATACTCCTCTTTTAGAAAGTCGTCAAAGAGCAGAAATGTTAGGAACATGCTCACTACCAATGCAAGGGTGTCAAGGGTATAAATCCCAACTTCGATTTGGAAAGCATCAAGTAGATCCATTGTAAAATCAAAAAACTGGACCCCAAACACAAAAATAATGAAAAGATAGGAGAGATAGGATTTTAGTTTCATTTTTTCCTTCCCCTTAGGGAAAGCAGGAGTATTAAAAGCACAACTGCTCCAATGGCTCCTACAATTCTTATATCAAAGGGTTTTTCTTCGGTCTCTGGGGTGGTTGTGGTTGAGGTTTTTGTCTCAATAGATTCAGAGGTTGTAGTTTCTGTTGCACCCTCTTCTTTAACTTCCTTAGTTTCTTCTTTGACAACTTCATAATCTATCTTCACACCTTGGAGCACCTCAGATTCTGGAAGTTCCTTAGGTACGACGAAGTTTACCTCAATGTTCTCTCCCTCTTCAGGATCTTTTATATCTAGGGCAATTAAGGGATCTTTCTCCAATACTATAACTCCAAAAGGCAAAATAAGCTCATCCGTGCTTTTTGCAATTGATTTTGAAATGTAAACCAATATCCTAAAAATAACACCTTTGGCACCTACTTTCTCTATTTCTGCTCTGTGACTGACTCTATAACCAACTTTAGTTTCATTCCCAATTTTAACTTCAACTTTTTGAAAAGCAGTTTCTCCTTTAACTTCTGTTCCTTCAACAACTTTCTTTTCCACTTTCTTTGTAATGTTCTTGATTATCTTAATCTCACTAACCACAGTGAATAGATGAACTTTGTTGCCCGTATCTGCTGTCACAATGTAATTATCGTAGGTATCTAACGCTGTAATTAGATATTTGAATTTATCCCTCCAAATGCGGTTTCCATTGTAATCATAGAAATCCAATGTGCTGTATCCCTCGTATTCACCTTTAAAAACAATAGAATTTGCTAGTACATAGCTTTCTGTTAAGCCCACGTTGAGTATCATATTGTTATAGCTCTTTTGCCATTTTAAGTCCCCTCCAATGTCAAAAAAGTAAAGCATGCCTTTGTCTGGTGCTCCATCATTATTAACATCAACGGCACTTCCAACTACTATGTACTTTCCATTAATTGCTAAGGAAACCACGTTTCCTTTAATTCCCTTCTTCCACCTGATATTCCCATCTTTATCTAGGAGATATATTGTGTTGATTCCTCCTAGTGCTATTTTTTCTCCATAAGATGCGACGTAGAAGACATCAGCATCAAGTTTTTTCTGCCAAATTAGATTTCCATTCAAGTCAATCATGGAAACTTTGGTGTTTTTATAAAAGAACGTGAAGATGTCAAGCTCTTCAACGCTTACAATTACTAAATTCTGTCCTTGGAATGCTAAGCTACCAATAAACGTCTCAAAATCTTTTTCCCAGATTTTATTTCCTTTGTTATCTAGCAAAATTACCCTTCCAATATCCGGTTCACTATCATTGTTAGAGTCAACCAAAGTTCCAAGGGCAATGTAGTTTCCATTAAAAGCAACGCTTATGAGATATCCATCAACCCTGTAATCCCAAAGAACCTTTCCTGAAAGATCCATAAAGACTGCTCTGTTAAGTTCTCCAACTACAACATTATTTCCATAGATTTTGGTGTTTAACACAAAGATTCTCGCTGAGTATTCCCATTCCTTCTTTATAACGTTTCCTTGAGCATATGTTAGAGTGGATGAGAGCAATAAAAAAACAAGGAACACCATCACGTGCTTTCGCATCTATTCCACCAAAAATATTACACTTCTTACATTAATAAAGTTTGGGTTGGTAAAATTGTAGAAAAATAGAAAAGTTATGGCTTTCTTACTACAATCAAAGCATGGTCTTTTTCATATGGTTCTAAGCTAATTCTTTCAACAATTTCAAAATACTCTCCAAGTTCCTTTTCAACTTCCCTAAAAACCTGTTCTGGTTCTTTTGTAACATCTATACTTCTGCTTTTGATTGCTATCATTCCATAACCGCCACTCTTAAGGAACGCTTTTGCATTGTCAACTAAAATCTTTGCTTGCGTTGGTTGGGCAACGTCTTCAAATATAACATCAACCTTTGTGACTAATGCTCTGTATTCCTCTGGTTTTGTAGCATCTCCAAGAATAGGTATTATATTCTTTCTTTCGTCTACTATTGGGACTAGCTCTCTAAGAACTCTTGGTGAGAACTCAATACCATAAATCCTCCCTTCCCAGCCAACTATGTCGCTTACATGTGAAGCAGTTGTACCACTTGCAATTCCCAGATAGAGAACTGTTTTACCGGGTTTTATTGGGAAGTTCTTTAATCCATTCATTATGGCAGCACTAAGCTTTGAGCGTCTTGGGTTCCATACCCTATACTCCTTCCCTTCCCACTTAATTATACGCTCGCCGTAAACCTTTTGCCCGGGGACTAAGTTTTTAGTTGCAAGTTTCTCGCTTCCGTCTTCATCAACGAAAACATAAACGCCAGGGAATTTATGCTTCTTAATCTTCATTCAACTCACCTCCTCTCCCTACCTTTTCCACCTTTGCCTTTTCCTTTTTTCTTTCCCTTGAATTTTTTCTTCTTTTCCTTACGCTTTTCTTTTCCTTTCCACTTAGGCTTTCTTTTCTCTTCCCTCTTGCGCTTTGGTGGATTTGGATACTTCTCTTTGATCTCTTTAATTCTCGCTTCAATTTCTTTCTTAAGCTCTTCAGCTATATATTCACCTGAGAAATAATCAACTCTCGCTGCAATAGCTAACTTACCAGCCAAAGCTCTTGCAATCTTACCTCTTTGCCACCATGGAGACTTGTTGATCGCTGGGTATTGATAGATTATACCGTGCTTTGGAGGCTTTGCACCACTCCTCAAGTGTCTAAATAACGCTTTTTCCGCACCAAGAACTTGGATTGTAGATGATGGTAGCATTGCTAACTCCTTCAACCCACCAGCTAGGCTTATTAATCTCGCTCCAAGCTTTGCGCCAACCAATCCTTTCAAGTTAGGCGCTACATCATCCATTGCTTTCTCAATGTAGTCTTCAATCTCTCTTCTCAGATTATATAGCTTATCTATCTCTGCAGCAAACTCTTGAATCACTCTTAAGTCTCTCTCATCCATCCATGCACCCATGGTCTTTTCTTTTGCCGCTAGAATCTTCTTAGCTTTTTCTTCACTGAGATTAAGCTCTTTTAGCTTTTCAGCAGTTGCATTCTCTCTATTTCCTATCTCTTTGACAAAAGTTACAAACTGTGGATGCTTTGGTAAAATCTCATCAAGCTCTGGGAAGTGAAGGGTATACCACTCCCTTAAACGTGAAACGAGTAAGTTGATAACCTTATCAATGTCATCTAACGCTTCAATTGCTTGCATTACCATTTTATCTCTTGCACCACTTTGCTCTTGGATTCTCATCCTTGTTAAGGCTAATCCAACATCAAAATAGCGGGCATACCAATCCTTTCCTAAAAACTCTCCCGGTTTTTCCCTAAGTATTTCACCAGCTAAATTTGGGAACTCATAATCAGTTTCAAAACCCAGCTCTCTAACTTTTTTGCTAATCTCTGGATGCTCAAATATGAGTGGAGAATAGCCTTTTGAGCTTACCTCTTTCACAAGCTCGATTAGATCACCATTTATCTCTCCATTCAAAAGCTTATCTAAAGCTACTTCTGGCTTTTCAGTAAACTCTCTCTTAGCGATGAGATTTCCCTGCTCATCAAAGGCATAAACGCCTTGAACGTTTTCACTTATGTAAGCTTTCATTAACATCACCCTTCTTTAATTTTTGCTAAGGAAATATAAAAGAGTTGAGCTTTTAAAGCTATGGTGGAAGGGATTACTCTTCCCAAGGCTCCGTATATTTTAATGCCCAACCAAACTCGTCTTTAAGAATGTCAATTGCAACATAAGGTGGGATAACACCCTTTTCCGTTATTATGACATCAACATATTCTGGAGGAGTTACATCAAATGCTGGATTCTTCACCACGATATTCTTGGGCCAGTTATCAAGTTCTTCCTTTGGCACTACTTCGTAAGGTTCCCTCTCTTCAATCTCTACCAACTGACCTAAGAGAGTCTCTGGATGGAATTTATATGTCTCAGCTGCAATCATCACCCAAACTCTATGTTCTTTTGCAGTTAAAGCTATTAACGCTGTTCCAATCTTGTTTATAACAGCACCATTGGCTGTTATAGCATCAGCACCCATGACAACTTTATCCGTCTTTTTCATGTAATGCCTTGCGGCTCCATCAACAACATAGATGACTGGAATCCCCGCCTCTGCTAATGCTTTAGCAGTGATCTTTCCTTGATATCTTGGTCTTGTTTCAGTAACTATCACTTCTATATCTTTTCCTTGCTCCCAAGCTTTCTTCATGACTTCAACTGCAGCACTTGAATGACAATGGGTCATTATTACATCCCCATCTTCTATCCTTTTGGCTCCAAACTCTGCAATCCTCTTTACAGCATTCTCAGAGTTATGAATAAATTCTTTTGCAGAATTTATTGCTATGAACTTAAGCTCATCTAACTTTGCACCGCTCGAATAAGCGAGCTTTAATCTGTACATTACATATCGTAGAGCATTAGGTAAAGAAACTGCTGTAGGTCTTGTGTGGAATAATATTCTCGCCGCTTCTTTCATTTCATTCCAAAACTCTTCTTCACTCTTTGCTTTACTTTGCTCTGCTTGCAATTGTAAAGCTAAAGCCACTGATCGAGCTATTTTTCCGGCTCCTCTAATCTCCATGGTCTTTATCTTCTCAGCAATTTCATAAACCTCTTTTACTATCATTCTTACCACCTTCACTTTTATTCAAGTTTCAAGCGATATGCTCTTCTTTCTCAGCTAAATTTAATAGTCTCTATCTCCTCCTTTAAAGATTTTAGTGACCACATATGATCACGTGTACATTGATGTACGCAAATTATCCTTGATGTACTTAAAAAACTATCAAGATTTTTCTTTACAAAGATAAAGGGCAATTACGACCAATGCCGAAAGCTTTATATTTAATTGTTACAAAGTTTTCTATGTATAAAATCGGTGATGTGTTCAGCATTGCACACTCAAAAAGCTTAGGAGGTCATAAAATGGAGAAAGCATTGCAAAAAAAGTTGGGGGCTAAACCTTTAGATTATGAGGTTTATTTTTCGGAGAAAGCTTTACGCATGAAGGCTTCTGAAATTAGAGAACTTTTAAAGTTGGTTGAGACTTCAGACGTCATTTCCATGGCTGGTGGATTGCCCAATCCAGAAACATTTCCAAAAGAGGAGATTAACCAAATAACACAAGAAGTCCTTGAGGAATACGGCGATAAAGCTCTCCAATATGGAACAACAAAAGGATTTACACCTCTGAGGGTAGAGATTGCAGAGTGGTTAAGGAGGAGATATGATGTTCCTATTTCAAAGGTTGATATCATGATAGTTTCTGGTTCACAACAGGCTTTAGACTTAATTGGAAGAACGTTTATTGATCCTGGAGATATTATAATCGTCGAAGCTCCAACCTATTTAGCAGCGCTCCAAGCATTCAAATATTATGAGCCAAAGTTTATACAAATTCCTCTTGATGACGAGGGTATGAGAATGGATTTGCTTGAAGAGAAGCTCAAAGAGCTTAAAGCCCAAGGAAAGAAGCCTAAGATAGTCTACACAGTTCCAACATTCCAGAATCCAGCAGGAGTCACCATGACAAAGGAGAGGAGAAAGAGGCTCTTAGAGTTAGCGAGTGAGTATGACTTCATTATCGTTGAAGATGACCCCTATGGAGAGCTTAGGTATTCTGGAAAGCCAGTTCCTCCAATAAAGCGCTGGGATGTTGAGGGAAGAGTTATTTACCTAGGAACATTCTCAAAGATACTTGCTCCAGGCTTCAGACTTGGCTGGATTGCAGGAGAGCCACACTTTATAAGAAAGCTCGAAATATCAAAGCAAAGCATAGACTTATGTACAAACACATTTGGTCAAGTAGTTGCTTGGAAGTTTATGGAGAAGGGACTCTTGGAGAAGCATATTCCAAAGATAATTGAGTTCTATAAGCCTAAGAGGGATGTTATGCTTGATTGTTTGGAGGAGTTTATGCCTGGTGGTGTTGTGTGGACTAGGCCTGAGGGTGGGATGTTTGTTTGGGCTAGTGTTCCTGAGGGTATTGATACTAAGGAGATGATTAAGGAGGCTGTTGCTAGGGGAGTTGCATACGTCCCAGGAGAAGCATTCTTCGCAGACAGAAGCGTAAAGAACACAATGCGTTTGAACTTCACCTACGTTGATGAAGAGAAGATAAAAGAAGGTATAAGGAGACTCGGAGAAACTATTAAAGAAGAAATCAAAAAGCTTTAGCTTTTTCTTTTATATCTTTTAATGTCTTTGTCTTCCTCATGACTTTAGAGCAGTTTTTTATTAATTCCCTCTTCAGTTAGATATCCAATCCTAATTAGATTTCCTTCTTTGTATTCATAAATTAAAGGCACTCCAGTTGGGATATTGAGCTTTAGGACTTCTTCTTCGCTTAAATTGTCAAGATACATTACAATTGATCTCAAACTATTACCATGAGCGCTAACTAAAACATTTTTTCCTTTTTCAAGCTCTGTGATTATTTTTTCTTTAAAATATGGAATAGTTCTCTGGGCAGTGTCCTTTAGAGATTCTCCCTCTGGTGGAGCAACGTCATAGCTTCTCCTCCAAAGAAGGACTTGCCTCTTTCCATAAATTTCTCTCGCTTTATCTTTGTTAAATCCTTGGAGTTTTCCATAATAACGCTCATTAAGCTGCCAAGCTTTAATTACTGGAATATAATTCTTTCCATGCTCACCATAAATAACTCCCCATTCTTTCATCTTTCCACTGTTGTGAATTATAACCGGAACTCCTGAGCTTTGATTCTTGCTCATCACTAACATTGCAGTTTGTATAGCCCTAACAAGCTCTGAAGTGAAGATTATACCAAATTTGTAATCTTTTAAGAGTTCTCCGGCTTTTAAAGCCTCTTCAATTCCCTTCTCACTTAAGGGAACATCAACCCAACCTGTGAAAAGATTTAGCTTATTCCAAACGCTTTCCCCATGTCTGAGTAAAACCAACAATGACATTAAGTTCACCTAAAATAGAAAAGAGTGGAGAATTTAAAAAGATTCACATCAGATAAATTCTCTTCCTCCCCTGTTTAGTTTAGCTCTTCCACCTTTCTTGAAAGTTTCTGCAATTTCCTCATAATACTTAATTGTTCTCTCATCAACGCTTGGTCCAACTTTCTTTAATGCTTCCTCAAAGTCTTTTCTTGTAACTTTAAGCAGTTCCTTTGCTTGATCTAACCTAACACCGGGCTTTAATAGTCCTTCTTTTAGTGCTCTTCTCATTGCTGCCATTGCGGCTTCCCTAACCACTGCCGCTAAGTCAGCACCAGTATAACCTTCAGTCTTCCTAGCAATTTCTTCCAAGTTAACATCTTCAGCAAGTGGC
>Ga0209426_1000278_pt1 | contig 64482 bp, 81 predicted proteins | sample Deesub1362B_J571_FD_187697 | JGI IMG/M metagenome (GOLD analysis project Ga0209426, IMG submission 187697) | Deep oceanic, basalt-hosted subsurface ecosystem from Juan de Fuca Ridge flank, Pacific Ocean, CORK Borehole 1362B_J2.571 (SPAdes)... ... | reverse complement strand
CTTAGATTTCCCAGTAATAATTGATGTAAGAGTTTCAAAAGGAAAATTATTTGAAGTCGAAGAAGAAATAGCAAAAGACCCTCATGTTCTAGCAGTTTACGACATTACCGGAGACTTTGATGTAGCTATACTCGCCATATTCAAGACAAGAAAAGAATTAGACAAATTCGTGAAAGAACTACAAAAAATGGAATACGTAGAAAGAACCTACACAAAACTAATACTAAACATAATAAAAGAAACCTTAGGAAATGACGTAACAAAAATAATCAAAATACAAGAAAACAAATCTTATACTTAAAAATCTTGATTCGAAATTATATTTTATTTTGAATCAACATTTTACAATAGTAAACAAAGATTATAATTTTTGTTTTCTTCAAATCTTAATTACCATTACCTAAAGAAACAAGATCTTTATCGTTTATTAGCAAAATGGAAAGAGAAAAGCATATATAAGATTGTCATTATTTTGTTCGGAAATGATGACTTATCCAAGCCAATTTAAATTAACTCCACAACACGAACATTTCAAATATCAATACATCGCCCCTAAGACTATTAAGGAGGGATAAAATGAACGAAGAAGAACTCCTCAAAATATTGAAAGAACGAGGTCCCTTAACAAGAGACCAACTAGTAAAAATAACTGGATTACCTAGAACGACAATATATGATAAACTTTCCAAACTTCTAATAAAAAGAAAAGTAGTAAAGGAACCAGAAAAACGAAACAGTCGAGGAAGACCGAGAATTTACTGGAAGGCAGTTTAAACAACTCCTCAAAATTTTTCCTGTAACACGGAATGAAATCAAATAACTTGCATTTAAAAGAAGCAATTTAAGCCTCTAAACCTTTAGTATCTTCTAAATAAAGTTCGATTTTAATGCAAGTTACTTTTCTCCTTTCCATTCTCTAAAAAACTCATCTAAGAAAATTTCCATGAATCTTGTTCTCTCTTCGGCGATTTTTCGACTTTCTTCAAGATTTAAACTATCTTTTATTTTCAACAATTTTTCATAAAAATGATTTATACAACTATCGCTTTTTCCATCATATTTTTCTTTAGGTTTTATCCAAGGTATCCATATCTTCTGATTTCTCAGCCCAGAATCTGAAAAACACCTCGCAATTCCAATTGCTCCAATAGCATCTAACCTATCAGCATCCTGAAGAATCTTCGCCTCTAAACTCTTCGCTCTACAACCTCTAAGAAACCTATGAACCCTTATACAATAAACCACGTCTCCCGTTTTCTCTTCTGGGAAACCAACATTCCTTAAAATTTCCTCCGCCATCTTAGCGCTCAAAATTTCATGATTCTCCACGTCTTCCTTATATCCTACATTATGTAGCAAAGCTGCAGCTTTCAATACGTCTAAATCAGCGCCAAGCTTTTCGCCAAGTCTTAAACATAAATTATAGACTCTTATAGCATGAAAAAAGTCGTGTCCCGGCCAATTATTCCACATATATTTTTTAACAATCTCTTTTAACTTCTCTTCCCAGCTCATAGACTCACATATAACACAACTTCTTAAAACTATTATCTATCAAGCATAATAACGAAGTATACTACTAAATGTAAGTCCCAAAAGAATAAAAAACGTTTAAAATCTTCTCTACTCGACTTTTTCTTCTTTAAGATACGTTTCTTCAACGTCTTTAACCCAACTCTGTAAAATGTCAAGTAAATTCTTTATTTCATCAAGAGAAAACCACATACTTTCAGTTCCCATTATAACTAGAAACTCCTTTTTTCTCTTATCAAAACAAGCAATAACTTCATTTTCAGTAAAAGTCTTTAATGGTTTCAAAAGTATGCAAGCCCTGTCATCATCGTATTTCTTCCGGTATTTTAAACCATTTTTCATTTTGAACACCGTCAATCTCTTTTTATTCCGCGAGATTTACCGCGAATTCTTTCTGGTTTCAGATCATTGTCTGGTAATGAGGTGTAGTGTTAAATGAGATTTCGTAACAAATGTCGCAACAAGTACTCTCTGAAACAGAAAGCAAATTGACATAACAAAGTTATAAACTTTTATATACAGCACTGCTTATAAAAATAATTTATTTTCTGTATAAATTTTGTTAATTTAAATATAAAATTTTCAAACTAAATTCCATTTTAAGCTTAAAATTAGTAACAAAGAAAAATATACGGTTTTAAAAACAACGTTATTAAATGCAAATTAAAAAATATTAATTTAAATCCAAGAAAGGTTAATATACCATTTTATAACATTCTATTATAGACTTCGTGGTAACTAGGGGGAGAAAAATAAAATGAGCGCAAGATACTGCCCATATTGCCGCGCGGAATTACCTGCAGGAGCAACCTTCTGTCCATACTGCGGAGCTAATGTCGCAGAAAAACCACCAGTTGAAGTAACTAAGCCGCCTACACCTGTTGTAGCACCGCCGTCTGCGCCTACACCAGCACCGGTAGCAGGAACAGCTGTTGCAACAATCCAAGATGCAATTAGAAGAAGATCAGAATCGGATATTAAAATGTCAGGTGCCTGGATACTTGTTGTTATATTCTCACCTGTACTTCTAGCCATCGGTATCTTTATGGTACTCATAGGATTTTTCGCACCAGTATTGCTTCTAATAGGTGGCCTAGTAGCCATTATTGCCTTAGTTCTAGCAGCAGTTCTATACTACAAGTTGATAAATCGAAGAAACAAACATTTCATGAGAAGTAGAATGTTAAGAGAAGGATTGATCAGACATATCGAAAGTAAAGCTAGTGAACTAGGAAGAACCCAAGACGTTATGTCCGAACTCTCTACGATGAGAATGGTGCATTCAGAATTGAATAGTGAAGAGGGAGATAAATCAGCTGGCCTATATGCAATTCTATCAATCATTGTACCATTCGTCTCACTTTATGTTATGTATTTCCTAACAAAGGAATTCGTTTCACATGACACAAAAGAAAGGGCATTCTTCCAAGCACTTTCCACAGCCGCTAACAAGCTAGGAATTCCAGCGCAATTTCCATATTGGAAAGAACTGCCAAGAAGATCTGCAGGACTCTACTTAATACTAACAATAGTTCTCAGCGGTTTATTCGCAATCTACTGGATGTGGACCCTTATAAAAGATCCTCATCAGCACTTTGATGCACATGCAGTTTTTGAAGATGCTCTTATGTCTACACTTTATCGCTAGCTATTAATTCATTTTTTCTTCTTTTACAGCAGTTAAACAATAAGGACAAATTACGACATCAAACAGTATCCTTTTTCCGCACGTTTTACAAAAAATGTATTTACCTATCCGCTTTTTCTCTTCTCTTAAAAAACGTGAAGCCATGTACAATATTGTGGATAAAAACAATAAAGCGATGCCTATTATGATTGTTGCTAACCTAAGTTCATGAAAACCTCGCACACTACTACCAAGAACACCGCTAAACTCCAAAATATAGGTTGATGAGATCCATCCCATTGAACTCCATATTAACAACATGCTAAGTAACATTAACATTTTCTTCAATGCCATAACATATCAACCTCTTATAATCCCAACATTATCGTTCCAAGATTATATAGGCTGTGAATAATCATTGCTATTATGAGGAATAAAAAATATTCATTTTCGCCATAATTATCCCAACTTCCAACACCATACGCCGCAATAGTAGTGGTTGTTAAGTGTAGTGGAGTACTTAGCAAAAAACGTAGCAAAAGAAGCCACACTGCACCATACATTCCAAAAATATTAATAAATGTAAAAAAGTAGGACAGGTTTTCCAGCAATGAAAATCCAAGCGCAGATACAACGCCCAACTGTACCCATTCGATAACGCTTGGCTCAATGTTCTCTTGAGTTTTCAGAAAGAAAGGAGGAAGAATCTTAACGAGTTCTTCTGCAAAAGGAGCTATCATCACGGCAACAACTATCAATATAACATTTGCATAAATATCTTGAAAGGCCACAAAAGGTAGTAATAATATCATTTGTTTTGTATTAAAAATCGCGGCTCCGACTCCAAATACAGCCCCCAATAATAAGGATGCAAGATAGTGAGCACGACTAATATTTACCATTTCAATACCCCTTTCTTAAGTTCTAATTCTCAAAACTCTTTTTAAACCTTAATACAAATAAAATATCAACATAATCTTTATCTGGAATGATTCTTGCTTGTTCACCTTCTAGACAGGAAACCAGATTCAAAAATTTTAAAACTAATCCTACATTTGAATGTCGTAAAATTTATTGAGAACTTCACCATAATTTTCTCAACTAATTGTAAAGTTTTTATTTGTGGAATAAACATTATAATTATAAATCATAGTTCCACGGTCGAGAAAAATGACTTCCACAGTACCATCACATATGTTTAAAGAAATTTTAACAGAGCTTAAAATTAACTCAGGGATATATGCGTCTGCAATCGTTTTAAAAGACGGTTTAATAGTAGCTAGTGATATGCCTTCGGACATAAATGAAGAAGCCCTGGCAGCTATGACAGCTACCATGCTTAAAGCTGCAGAAACGGTATTCACAGAACTTAACAAAGGTGATATCGAGAGAATTATAATCGAAGGTACTCATGCCAAAATAATAGCTGCCGCTGCTAACAAAGACTTTGTACTCGTCAGTATGGCAGAACCTAAATCCACCTTAGGACTAATACTTCACAATATGAACAAGGCTATAGAAAAGCTAAACCAAATAACCTAACATTAAAACATGTCAATTATTTTTCCTTTCTATTCAAAATTACTTATTCGTAGTTTTAGGATATTCACCATAGCGATACCATATGTTACATGTTCCCTCACTTGAAACCATACAAGGTCCATAAGGCTTTTCAGGCGTACAAACTTTTTTGAAAAATGCACAATCAGTCGGTTTAAGCTTCCCAGTTAAAATAAGATGACAGCAACACTCCGGCCGAATATCTACAGCTTTCCCAATTCTCACATCAAACTTAACACGTGCATCATATTCCTCAAACTTCTTCCTAATTTTTAACGCTGAGTATGGAACTCTACCTATGCCTCTCCAACGACCATCAACAATCTCGAAAACTTCATCCATCAACTTCTGAGCTTTAACATTACCCTCTTCCGTTACTACACGAGTATACTCATTCACAGTCTCAGCCTTTCCCTCCCTAATCTGCTCTAACAAAATTTTAATGGCAACAAAAATATCTAATGGCTCAAACCCTGCAATAACCGTTGGCATTCCATAAACATCAGAGAAAAGCCTAAACGGCTTAACACCTATAATCGTAGCCACATGACCAGGACAAATAAATCCATCAAAATAAGTCTCTCCAACACCTAACAACAATTCCATAATTGGCGGAATCAAACGATGAGAAACCAAGACACTAAAATTATCTGGCGGCTCATTTAGAATTGCAGAGGCAGTTGTTGGAGCAGTTGTCTCAAAACCTATAGCAAAAAACACAACTTCTTTGTCAGGATTCTTTCTTGCAAGTTCAACAGCATCAGAAATACTGTAAACAATTCTAACATCTCCACCCATAGCTCTTGCATCCCAAAGGGAAAACTTGGATCCCGGAGCTTTAAACATATCTCCAAAAGTGGTTAAAATAACATTCTTTTTCTCGGTAGCAATTTTGATAGCTTCATCGATTTCTCCAGCTGGGACACAGCAAACAGGACAACCAGGCCCAGCAATAACTTCCAAATTATCTGGCAATAAAGATCTTAAACCAAATCTCGAAATGACTTGCTCATGAGTACCACATACATGAAGTAGCCTAACTTCGTGGTTTGGGACCAGTTTTTTAATCGACTTAACAACCGCATCAACCAATTCCTTTCTCCTGTATGCATCGAACAATCCTGTAACCTCCAAACCATGCTTCCTTCTAACATTTTAAAATATTTTCTAAACAACGATTCAAAACATAGGAATCGCGTTAACTAACTGGAAAAACAAGTAAAATAAATCGCTTATTATTTTATATGTTTTAAAATTTCTAACGCATTTAGACGAAGTATCTGCTCAGTTTCCTCGCCACTTATTTCTTTCGAGGATACTACGTCATTTATTGAATCTTTTATAGCTTTTCCGGCAATAACTGGATAATCTGAACCAAATAATACACGGTCAATCCCTAATTTCTCCCTGATTTTTCTTATGAATTTTCTTTTAAAAATGAGATATGATACAGCAGCTATATCGATCCAAACATTATCATGCTTCCTACAAATTTCTAAAGCTTCTTCAAGCCAAATTCCAGGAAACTTAATACTATAACTTCCAGCATGAGCAAGCACCACATAAACATCTGGAAATTCAGATATTATCTGCTTAAACCTACTTGGCCTCGCGTTGTCAGATAATCTTGGATCCTCCCATGGACCTGGATCGCAGCCAGTATGAATTAGAACCAGTTTTCTATATTTCTCACAAAAATCAAAAATTAATCTTAGCTCTTCCATTTTTTCAATTGGATCAAAAAACTGCAAAGTTGGAATTATTTTAACTCCCTTCAACCCAAGTTTTTTAATCTCCTCAATTTTTTCCCTCACATAGTTCTCACCAAAAAAGACATTTATCGAGCCGATTCCTATCAGTCTACTTGGACACGAATTCATTAGAGAGGCAACTTCCTCGTTTGTAATTTTTGCTAATTGCAATGTACATTTAATATGTTCAATAGCCCATAGTCCCCAATGTCCACTATCAAACAGTATTTTAACCATTTTACTTTTTACATCTTTTTTATCGAGAATTCTATGGTCAACGTCTATTGCTAATAAAACGCACTTCTTAACATTGCAGAAATCTAGTTCTTCCATCAAAAGTGTTTTTGAAAGTAATTTAAGAGGGTGAACATGGAAATCTATAACTTCGAAATTTGTTGATGACATAAAATCTTATAAGAAACTTTCGTCCATATATATGATTCGAGGGGAGGTTATGTCGGAAGCGTACAAATACCCCCTTCTAATAAAAGATCTACTTGAATACGGACTTGTAAGAGCCCCAAACAAAGAAATCGCATATAGAGACGTTATCCGTTATACTTGGAAAGAATTCTACGACAGAGTTAAAAGATTGGCAAATGCATTAACCAAACTTGGAGTAAAAAAGGGTGACAAAGTCGGAGTAATGGATTTTGACACCCATAGATACTTAGAACTATACTTTGCAGTCCCAATGATAGGAGCAATACTACATACAGTAAACCTCAGACTGCCACCGGAATGGATACTATACACAGTAAAACATGCAGAAGACAAAGTAATAGTTATCAGAGATGAATTCGTCCCAATGGTTGATAAAATCAAAGGCATACTTCCACCATCTATAAAACACTTTATAATTGGAAGCGATAAGGGAGAAATGCCATCAACAACACTAGAACCAGCCTACGAATATGAATCCCTATTAAAAGAAGCAGAACCAGAATACGAATTCCCAGAACTAGATGAAAACACAACAGCCACACTCTTCTACACAACCGGAACAACAGGACTACCAAAAGGAGTAATATTCTCCCACCGGCAAATAGTACTACACAGCTTATCAGTCATAATTCATTTAGCAGCATTTCCGTCTGAGGCAAGAATAGGTTCAACAGACGTATTAATGCCAATGGTTCCATTCTTCCATGTCCATTCATGGGGAATGCCATATATCGCTTCTCTACTAGGAATGAAACTAGTCCTACTAGGCAGATACGAGCCAGAAACAATATTCGAAATAATGAGAAAAGAAGGAGTAACTTTCTCGCACATGGTTCCATCCCTATTACACATGATGGTGTTTCATCCAAAAGCAGAAGAATACAAAGACGTCTTATCAAAATGGAAAGTAGTAATTGGAGGAGCCGCCCTACCAAAAGGACTGGCAAGAAGAGCAAAAGAACTAGGAATAACAGTAATGGTAGGCTATGGGCTATCCGAAACCTGTCCAGCTTTAACAATATCAGTATACAAAGACCATATGTTAAACTGGGATGAAGAAAAGAAACTAGACGTTGCCATTAGTACCGGCCATCCAATTCCATTAGTCAAACTAAGAGTTGTAGATGAACAAATGAAGGACGTACCAAAAGACTGGAAAACAATGGGAGAAATCGTCGTAAGAGCACCATGGTGCACCCCAGAGTACTATAAAGACCCAGAAAAAACAAAGGAACTATGGCATGGAGGATGGCTTCACACAGGAGACATGGCAAAATGGAACGAAGAAGGATACATTCAAATTGGAGGCAGAACAAAATTCGTTGTAAAAAGCGGAGGAGAATGGATCCCCCACCTACTATTAGAAGATCTCCTATCATTACATCCAGCAGTACTAGAAGTAGCTGTAATAGGCGTTCCAAGTTCAAAATGGGGCGAAAGACCAGTAGCTCTTATAGTTTTAAAACCAGAATATAAAGAAAAACCACCAACAGAAGAAGAACTCAGAAACCACCTTATGAAAGCGGTAGAACAAGGAAAAATAGCTAAATGGTGGATTCCAGACAAATTCATATTCGTAGACACATTACCGAAAACAAGCGTAGGAAAAATAGACTACATGAAACTGTGGAAAGAATATCAAACCATGAAACTCCCATAAATTCAACCTCTCTTTTTATTATTCTCCCAGCTTCTCATCAATAACCTCTAATATCGCTTTACATAATTTTAACGCCCTCTGCAAATTCTCTTCACTCATATTCTCCGGAACATCATCAGGCAAATGCCACTTCACTAATTCGAGCTTCGAACTCAAAGCAATTAAGGTAACGGCATCAAAACCTTTTCGAGAAAAAGATGCAGCATCTGTGTCACCATAAGGTAAAGAAACATATTCCACTTTCAATCCTACTCTTTCTGCAGCTTCCCTTACTAACATTGCAAGTTTCTTTGAATGTTTAACTCCTATAGACTTCTCTTCAACGTCTACAAATAGTTCACCAGCACCTAACATCTCCATATTTATTACATATGCATTCCTAGCAATATCTGGATGCATTTCTACAAACCTACGAGACCCCTTAAGCCCAGGTTCCTCTGACCCAAAAGAAACAAAAAACACCTCAACATTTCTAGGCCTACTTTGCGAAACAACCTTTGCTAACCTTAAGACAACAGCAACTGCAGAAAGATTATCATTTGCACCCATTACAGGAACCTTTGTCACAATATTCAACTTAAAAAACACAGCAAAAAACAATCCAATCAAAGGAATTATCAAAAGTAAATCGTAGATAGAGATACCAAAAACAGGTCTCCAATCTAAACTCTTGACTCCTAAAATCACCAAAGACTTCAAAGTAGACAAAATGAACAGCGATATCGCACCAACAACACCCATATTTTGAATCAAAGGAACGTAACGAAGATATTTTGGTTGAAAAAGAGGCATCATATACGCTGAATCGTGATGCCCCGAAAAAACCACATACCTTTTAACATCCCCAGTAGGTTTAATTTTTCCAATTATATTCTGCGACCTAGCCTTTTTCGCAAACTTATCCAAAATCTCTTTACCTCGAAATCTCGTCAAATAAAACACCAAAATCCCATTAATAACAAAAATAGCAGACAAATACGGGAAAAACAAGTAAAGAACAAAAGCAATAACATAAGAGTATACAACGAAATCTATGAGAGCTTGAAGAACCCTAGGACAAGTAACAAACTCCTCAACAACAATCTCATCACAATAATTCCTCAATCTCTCCGCAATAATTTCAGCAGCCTTTGCCTCAGCCTCACTACCAGGAGGCCTCGGACCAACTGTATCACAAATCTCCACAACAAAATCTAAAAGTTGATCACCCTCCATCTCGCTCACCATTTATCAACATTTACAACAATATTAAACACGTATCTCGTATTTTAATCGTATCATCTATCACCATATAATAAACCATTTATCCTCTCCCATCTAGAAGGTTTACAATTTGAAACTTGAAAAGTTTTTATTTCTTTACTTTTTACCACCGAAAATTTAATGTACGTAAAGTAGTAATATAAACCATAACAAACATTTCCATGTTAAAATGGAGGAATAAATAATAAAGGAAGAACAAATTTTGATAAAAAAGACAAACAACGAAATTAAAGAAACTATCCTCAAATTTATCTACGATTATTATGAAAAATTCAAAAACAGAAAACTTTCTCTCGATAAACTCAAAAAAGAACTCAAAAACCTTGGCCTAGAAGAAAACGAAATAATAAGTAACCTAGAAAATCTAATTGAAAACAATTGGATAATAAAAGAGGAAGAAGAATACTCAATCATCAAAATCGCTGAACGAATAAAAATCAAAGTTGTCTACCTCAAAATCGGAAAAAAGTCATAAAACACATCGAAACAATAAATTTCGACTATATAATATACAAGATGTAGACCTATCTATATTCGTTGATCAGCGTATAAGCGAACTCGTAAGAAGTTATTTCTTTTTCAAAAACTAAAATTTACTATTTTAAACTCTTGTTACAAATTACATTACTTTAATATTTCCAATTACCTACAAATACTATTAACACTCAACCTATATTTCCTTCCAAGTAATGTTTTCGTTATTTAGGTGATTTGCATGATTGATGTTCATGTTCATTTATTTCCTGATGAAATAGTGTGGCGTTTTTATGCTTGGATTGAGAAAAAACACAAATTAAAAGTTGTAATGCCGATTGAATGGGAAAAAGCATTTGAAATACTTAAAAATATGGGTATAAAACAAATTTTCAACTTAACTCATGCTGTTACACCTGAATACAGTAAAATGCTCAATGAATGGCAAGGTAAACTAAAAAAGAAATTTGGATTTATAACCTTTGGAGCATTCCACCCAGAAAACAACGAAGAACTACTTATAGAAGCATTTAAACAAAAATGGATAGACGGACTAAAATTACATCCACCTGTCCAAAAATTTAGACCGGATTCAAAAGAAGCCCTAAAAATCTACGATTTACTCGAAGAATTGAAAAAGCCACTGTACATTCATACTGGCTGGTTCCCTGACAATGGTTTCCAATATTCAGCCCCAGAAATGTACGAACCTCTAATATACAATTACAATTTTCCAGTAATCCTTGCTCACATGATGCTAGGAAAAACCAAAGAAATTAGAAAATTTCTCGACGAACGAAGAAACGTATACACCGAAACATCAAACGCACTCATCAACCTAGAAACCATCGATCCTATTACGGGTGAAAAAGTGAAATGGTTAACTGAAGATGTAATTAAACTAATAGAAGACTATCCGGATAGAATCTTATACGGAAGTGAAATACCTTTAATCTGGTGGAAACCAGAAGAAACATTAGAAAACATACATAAGCTTAACATTGACGAAAAAATAAAAGAAAGAATTTTGTGGAAAAACGCTGTAGAGTTCATTGAAAAATACATAAAATAAAATTTTGCCAAATTTAATTTACCAGTTCTCTCTGATAATGGAATTAACGCTAAAAAGAGCTCAATCAAGTCTTCGAGGTCAAATGGATAAGATATATCATGAGAAAATCTTAGCAAATGGAAATGAAACGAGATATGTAGAGGAGAAAAATCCTTTAAACTTGTTCAAAAATATATTCCTAAAAATATTGGTTATATTTAGAAAATATAAGCTGTTCGTCAACCTAAAAGATCCCAGTTAACAAATGTTAGACATAATTTACATTAAATAGATTTTTGGAACGTTAAACATTAAAATCTTGTCAACTCACTTTAATTTAAGGTAATAGAATTGACAAGTTAAAAGTGTGGCCCATAATTATGCGAATAATCTCTTGGAATGTATGCGGGTTGAAATCAGTTTACGCAAAAGGTTTTGCCAAAGAGTTACGAAAATATGAAGCTGATATAATATGCCTTCAAGAGACAAGAACTACGAAAATTGAAATACCTCTCGAGTTCGCACTTTCCGGCTACAAAGCTTACGTTAATTCTTCTTGGCGAAAAGGATTTCACGGTACAGCTGTGTTAACTAAACTGAAGCCTTTGAAAGTTACAAAGAAAATTGGTCACTCCAGATTTGACTCGGAAGGTAGAATTCTAAGACTTGATTTCTACAAGTTTATTCTTATCAACGTTTACATGCCTCATGGTGGACGAGCTAAAGAAGAAATGGATTATAAACTCGAAGCTTATGACGCTTTACTTAACTACTTAGCTAAGCTAGCCCACCTCAACATCATTTTGGCAGGAGATTTCAATGTCGCCCACAAACCAATAGACTTAGCACGGCCTAAAGAGAACGTCAACAATACTATGTTCACCCCAGCGGAAAGACATAAAATAGATGAATTAATTAAACTAGGTTTCGTTGATACTTTTAGGAAGTTTTGTAAAACTGGTGGTCACTATACATGGTGGCTTCGTGCCTATGATGCTAGAAAAAGAAATATCGGATGGCGAATAGACTATATCTTTGTTTCAAAGAGCTTAGAAGATAAGATAAAAAGCGCTTTCATCTTGTCAGAAGTTGAAGGATCTGACCACTGTCCTATAGGTATTGAATTAGAACTTTAGTTGTTCTCTTGACAAGAAAATACATCTTGCAATTCTTTCATAATATCGTTAAAAACTAAAAATAAATTTTAAACCTATCAGTCTTTTTCTATTTCTTCTATGATTAACATCAAAATGCAATTTGTTCCAACTTGGAAACAATGATTTCCACAAGTTTGATACTTATATATTATAGAGGCAAAATTAAAACGTACATCACCTAACAAAGCTATGTATTTCTGCATGGGGGTATTTAAAATTGCCAGAAGCAAAAGTTATTCGTTCAATTCAGGTAGAATGGTTTGAACCACCCTTACATACGAAATCCCTTGCAAAAAACCTAATAACACCTGAAAACACAGAAACCAACAACATATCCCTAAGATTATTCAGAATGGACCCAGGAGGAACAGCCGAACCCCACTCACATAAAAAAGTCGAACACATATTCTACATGATCAACGGACAACTACTCATAACATGCAATGGAAAAAATTACATCCTCAACCCCGGAGACGCCATACACATACCACCAGGAGTCCAACACAGCGCAAAAAACACAACAAACCAACCAGCAATCCTAATAGTCATCAACACACCACCACAAGACTAACACCCTTTAACACACTTCAACAAAGTAAGCACATTTAAATTCATACATCTAGAAACCTTATATTTTAAACAACTACTAACCACAAGTTGCAAGAAGATGTTAACTCATAGATTAGAGGATCTAAACAGAAAAAGAGAAAATCTAAGAGGAAAACTAAAGATAAAAGAATATCACGCTGACGAAGGCATTACACGAGTTATCATAGGTGAAATGCACAATCGAGAAAGACACGCTACCTGGCCTTTACTTGAGAAGTTTAAACCAGAACCCTTAGAGGGATCTGTTATAATAGTTCCTACAGTCGACCTTGCAGGAAACGTGTATATCAGTGTTGTCAACCCAAAATACATGAAGACACCAGCCTACAAAGTATATCGCTCAGTTTTAGAATGCTATAAGCCCACTATAGTTGTAGAGCTACATGCATTTAACTCCAAAGCCTACTCAAACTTAACAGATCCTAATCGCCTAGAAAAAAGAGGAGTACCGCCTCTCATACCTTACAAACAAGAACCATTAATAGAGGATCAAGTTTTACACGGAGGCCCTCCACCTTTTGCAAAAAATAAATTCAAGGAACATGGATCCTATATCACCCTAGAAATCCATAAAAACTATACAGAAAAAGCGGAGAAAACACTACTAGATGTATTAAACATAGTAGTAAAATCCAACAGCCCACAGAAAATTGTAAACAAACTTACAGAAAAATACCCAGAATCAATGAAAAAAGCAAAAGAACTACTATATAAATATTTAAAATAAACTTCATTCAATACTCGATTGAATCAACTTTAAAGTCTTAACATTTCTCATAAGAAGTCTAATTTAAGTTAAACTATAAATTAATAAATTAAATTTTAGGTGTTTCGAATGCCTGCCACAGGATTACATGGCATATTACATTACCTTATAGTTAAAGTTTCAAAGAAAATTAACTATACAAAAAGAAAGATATCCAATGACTTCTACTATGGATTTATCATTGGAGCTTTCCTACCAGACTATGACCCCTTCATATCTCTTCTCATATGGTTAACATCAGGAGAACTCAGCATAGAAAAACTTGCAGAAATACATGAAGCATTTCACAGAACCGCAACCCACAGTATATTCTTCGCAGCCACATTAATGATAATAGGATATATCTTAGGATCCCGCTACCCTAAAGCCAAATCCATAATTTTAGGCATAGGCACAGGCATAATACTACACGCAATAATAGACCTACCTTACATGCTAGGTGTTGCAATACTCTGGCCACTAAGCACCCAAAAATTCGGCCTCTTCTGGAACCTACCGCCACTCATAAACCACATAAGACAGGCACTCTTCAAAATATGGTACATAATCTTCTTTAACCTAATCTACTACGTCTCAAAAACAAAAGAAAGTAGAAGAATAAAAATCTCAACACTAATATTCACCATTTTCTTCGCCACAACAATAATAACAGTCACAAAACCCACAATATTTGATATAGTACATGGAATCACAGAGCTTATTAGCCTAGTACTCGTAGCGTATCTTCTCTATGCAGAAAAACCCCTAATATACGAAGCCATAAAATAAACCACTTTCCAACAAATATAAGATTTAAGTACGAATTAAAAACGTTCTAAAACCTTAGGTACTTCCCTAATAGATTCTATCTCGAAATCCGGCTTCACATCCAAACCTCGTCTAACAACACCTGTTTTAACCAATATAGTATACATACCTACCTTCTTAGCTCCATAAATATCATACAATAAGTCATCTCCCACCATAACCGCTTCATCAGCCTTTGCACCACACCTACTCAATATTTCTTCGAAATACGCTGGATGAGGCTTTATCGCATGCATATTCTCACCATGAGTAACTAAACAATAAGGTAAACCATCAACACCAGCCCACCGCAGCCTAAGATCCACAGCAACAGCCTTAGTAATAGGATCAGTAGCAACACCTACACCTAAACCACTATCCAATAAAGCTTTCACAACTTCACGATTGCCCTTAACAGAACGATAAAACTGTTTCAACAAACCAAATTTTTCGTCATAAAACCTATTAACAATCTTCTCAACAACTGTAGGAGAAACCCTAAACTTTTCAGAAACTCTTAAACAAAACTCATCCATAATAGTTTTAACAAGCGGAGGGTTCTTCCTCATACCGTCTATAACTCCCAAAAACACCTCCGCAACAAAACTTTCCTTTAAATTCACTTCTTCTACAGCTACTTCCACAAGACCACCAACAAAAGTCCTCGCAAACAGTTCTCTATCCGTTACTTCACCTAAAGTATTATCCAAATCAAAAAACACAAATCTAACCATGCATAACCACCCCAACAAACAACAATAGTAAAACCGTAAACAAAACAACTTATATAAAACATTGACCCTTCAATCCCTCTAGTCTCCAGAGCCTTTCTAACCATGTGAATCCTCCCGTTCCGACCAGAAGTTTCCAATACGTCCCTTAAATCTTTTATAAGTGATCAAAATAAAACTTCTCATCTCTTTATTTATCTGAAAATTCTCTTTTAGCCCATTCAACTTACCATAAAATCAAAACGTCAATGTTACTCATCTTCCCTATCTATCAATTAATTTATCTGGACATTCATTGACATATTCACAGCCCTTACACTTGTAAGCTTCTCTCGTAGGTACAGCTTCTCTTTCCCCAAACCAAAAAGGCAAAGTCCATTCCAAACTATTCAAAGCTCTCTTCTCATCAAAGTAATTGACATACACATTCATCTTTGTAGCTAACTTTTCACCACACAGCCCCGAGATATTTTCCAAAAACTGCTCAATACTTTTCGAAGTAATTTTTAACATTTCCTCCACTCTAAGAACAAAATCGATAAATCCCATACAATGGTAAAAATCTCCACATCTACCACAATTTTTGATCCATAAGAACAAGAACATACTTTAGTTCGGAAGTATCAAACCCCATATTCTTAAGAAGCAAACAACACATATCTGCTCCGAACATGATAACAAGCCGCATCCGCTCCCTCTACCCTAAGACCGAAGGTGAATATGTAAAACTCCCATGGAACTTCGCCAATACAATTCAAAAAATATAGACGAGCTAAAGGATAAAAACAAAGTCCCAATTTTTCTGATTGTACGCTACGACCTGCTGAGAGAAATCCTTGGAGAGAACACGGCAAGAAGAACCATAAAAGAAGTTATTTCATCAAGCATGATAAAAAATGATATCTGTATAATTACAGTATCCCATTCCGATAAAAGTGAGAACAAAGAGTTAAGAGAATTTGCCACAGCAATTATTAAAGTATTTGAAGAACATGGAAAAACATTCATATACGGTGAAAAACCATACATTCAACTCTTCGGAATAACATTCCAAGAAAAAGAAAATCACATAGAATCAAATTTCATACCCGTAGCATAAGATAGATAACCAAATTTTAATTAAGAATACAAGCCTTAAAACTAAAAACATTGATCTCAATAATATACTGGGCAGCGGCTTCCAAAAGATTCACCAATCTTAATATTATACAACCCAACGTAGTATTTCGAATATTCAATAACCATCAACTAAGATAATTTCATGGTCACTTCTTTACTAAGGCCTCATGTATTTTTGTCGTATCCTTCTAACCAAAATCTTACAAAACTCAAACATAAAAATTGAAATCAAAATGACCAAATCATATTTTCACCCAGAAAAAGAACACTAATAAACCCATTAAACTATCATTAAATTAACACAAAATTTGAAACTTAAAGGTTAATTTAATGAAAAAAGGTTATGAAAATTGAGTATAGGAATACTTTTAAACGTATTTGCAAAATATCCCGTTATTGTCGCCGTTTTCTTACTGGTAGGTGGAGGAATTTTACTTGGAATAGCTAGTTTACTCACCGGAATAGCGCTTTTCAAAACACTATGTATAATCCTGATAGCTCTTGGTCTACTTATACTTCTCATCAATTTCTTCCTAAAATCAACATCTAAAAAACAATAAAAGGGCTAATATTTTGTCACTTTCAATTTATTTTTATATACCATTTGCAAATTTCACTTTAGTTTATTCCGCACCTATCTTCATCACTTTTAAAGGTACATTTAAGTTTCAGCAAATTAAATGTAGATAAACCATAATAGATTTAAGTAGATGTGAGTGTAGGGTGGTCTTTTTGGGTGTAGTGGTTTTTGACATCGATGGAGTATTAATTGATCCTAGTAAACGCTTAGAAAAATGCTTAGAGGAACAAGGAGCATCGTCTTTTAAAAATTTAGATAAACGTAGCAAGCGAGTTTTTTGGAAATGTTTTCTAAGCGACAAATACATGGATTTAGATGAACCAATCATTGAAAATATCAAGTATCTACAAAAATTGAAAGGAAAGGGAGTAAAAATCATATTGTTAACCGGGAGGAGAGAGGACACTCAAAAAGCTGCAACTTTATCACAACTAGATAAATGGAAAATACCCTACGATGAAATATACTTCAGAAGAAAAAACGACTTTAGAAAAGACTTCATATATAAAGCAAGTATAATAAAACTTCTTTTAAAAAGAAAATATGAAATCTTGGAAATATGGGATGACAATGAAGAAGTAGCTACCAAACTAAAAGAAATAACCTCAAACACAAAAATTATCCTATATAATCCCAACACCAAACAAAAACAGATACTATAATCTCAAAGCCAAAAACTATCCACATAACAATCATTTAAGATTAAAATATCCTAGAACTTAAAATGCTGTTAACGAAGTGTATAAATAAAGATAGGATATTGGTTTTGAAACATGTTTAATATCGCTAGCTTACTCCAATTTTTTCTACTCTTATAATGTCGGTTGCTCCAGCAGTCATACCAGCAGTTAAAATTACTATATCACCTAATGTAATTTCCTGTTTCTCCCTGAGAAAATCAATAATTTTCGGAAACGCACTTTGAGGATCAGTTTCATCTATAGTATACGCTTTTACTCCTCTAAGTATTCCTAGTTGTCTTGCAGCTTTCAACATGGGAGTAAATGCGTAAACCTCACTATTAGGCCTATACCTAGCAAGCCTGTAAGCAGTAGTACCTTTCCTTGTATAGGCCACTATTTTAGCTCCTAAAGATTCGGAAAGCTGAACAATACCATGAGCAAACCTATCATACAATTCTTCTTCCTTAGGTTCAACCTCCATAATTTTACCTTTCTCAGCTTCCCTTATTATTCTATTAAGCCATAAAACACTTTCAACAGGATATTTACCGATCGCAGTCTCCCCTGTTAAAAGCAAACCATCAACACCTTCCCTAATAGCTGCAACAACATCAACAACCTCAGATCTAGAAGGTATAGGATTCTCACACATAGAATCAAGTAGCTGGGTCCCAATCATAACTGGTTTCCCAAGCTCCCTAGACACCCTAACTATATCTCTTTGAATCTCAGGTATTCTCTCCAAATCATAATAGATCGCTAAATCCCCCCTAGCCACCAAAATAGCATCACTTTCCTTAACTATCCACTTAAGATTCTCAACACCCCTCTTAGTCTCAATCTTCGACAAAATCTTAACATCTTCCCCACCTAAACTATCAAGTATCTCCCTTAACCCCTTCACATCCCTAGCAGTTCTAACAAATGATAAACCGATATAATCAAGACCCTTCTCAACCCCAAACTTAACATCCTCAACATCCTTATCACTTAAAGTCGGAAGAGGAATATCCTTACCCTTAATTGCCAAAGTCTTCTCAGGTTTAATAACACCATCAACAAGAACCTCAGCCTTAACCTTAACATCCAAAATATTTCTAACCTGCAAAACAACTCTCCCACTCTCAATCAAAATAACATCTCCATCCTCAATCATACTATACAACTTCTCATTAGGAACTGGAACCTCCTTCTTCTCGATATCACCTTTTACATCATTAATAAGATAAACAATATCACCTCTTTTCACAGGTAAATCTTCCATTTCACCAACCCGAACGACAGGCCCTTGCAAATCTCCCACAATAGGAATAAAAAGCTTTCTACGCCCCTCTATATCCCTAATAATCTTTATAATTTCCTCCTTTTCCTCATGTGTACCATGGGAAAAATTCAATCTAAAACCATCAACACCAGCCCTTATAAGCCTCAAAATCATACTCCTACTAAACGTAGAAGGCCCTAAAGTAACGAAGATCTTAGTCTTCCTCATAAACCTCATCTCCAAGATTCATCAATAAATTAAATCAACATAAATAACAACAAAATAGAGTATATAAGATAAATGGTTAAGAAACAAAACTTAACAATAATCTAAACTTAAAACTTATATAATCAAGCCTTATATTAGCATTCGGACAAATATAACATCTTCTCCATAAACTAAATGAGGAGTCATTTATGGAAGTTTACTCGAAGGGGAGAGGCCCCTTAGATCCTTTGAAGACGACAATTTTCTCCAAATTATAGAGGAAAAAGCACTAAAAAACAGAGGAAATATTCTTGTTTTAGAGATTTCAATGATAGCTAGAATTTTTGAAGGGGAACTACCAAAGCTCAGCCATTAATAAAGTTGAGGTTAGAGAATTTTGGTGCAAAATTGTACCATCTTCATACATATTTTACTATTAACAAAAATACTTCAAATTAAAACCATACAGAAAAACCACCATAAATTCTTCTTTTAATCACACACAACAAACACAACAATACTCCTTTTTTGGATTCTTGAGATTAAAATACAATAAAGTATATAAGTTGAAATAAAAGTATAATACTTATGATTCAACAATTTATAAATAGAGAAAAAGAATTAAAATTTCTTGAAAAAAGATATTTATCCGATAAATCAGAGCTAATCGTAATCTATGGACGACGTAGAATTGGAAAAACAGAATTAATACTGAAATTTGCCAAAGACAAACCACATATTTACCTTCTAGCAACTGAAAAACCAATAAAAGACAACTTAAAAGACCTACAAAATCTCATGGCCAACTATCTCCAAGATGAATTATTTAAACTTGCAAAAATAGAGGATTTTGAAAAACTATTTAAAGAATTTCTTAAAAGAAAAGGAAAAGAAAAAACAATTATTATCATAGACGAATTTCCAATTCTAATAGAAAGATACAAACCGATTATATCCATTTTCCAGAGAATTTGGGACACGTTAATTTCCAACAGAAAAGACATAATGTTAATTCTCTGCGGATCAAGCGTTGGAATGATGGAAACCGAAGTACTCGGATACAAAAGTCCTTTATACGGTAGAAGAACAGGGCAGTGGAAAGTTGAAGAAATCGAATTCTGGTATCTTAACCATTTTTTCCCAAAATACGAATTTACAGAATTAATTAAAATATACGGAGTAGTTGGAGGTATACCCGGCTACTTAACAAGGTTTGATGCCGATAAAACACTCAAGGAAAACCTTATAGAAAACGTATTTTCAAAAGGCAGCTACCTCTATGAAGAAGCAGAAATACTTCTTAAACAAGAGTTAAGAGAGCCAGCCAACTACTTTGCAATACTCAAAGCAGTCTCAGCAGGAAAAAGAAAATTCGGGGAAATCGTAAATGAAACAGACCTAGATAAATCCATGATCTCAAAATATCTCTCAGTTTTACAGAACCTTAAGATAGTTGAAAGAATTTTACCAGTAATGACAAGCATAAAAGAGAAAACAAGAATAAAAAGAGGAATATACGTAATATCAGATAAGTATTTATCCTTTTGGTTCCGCTTCATTTTCCCATATAAAAGTCTGCTTGAAAGCGGCGAACTCGGCACCTTCATGAAAATATTCAACAAGGAATTCAACAATTACCTAGGAGAAGTTTTTGAAGATCTATGCAGAAAATATTTCATAAAAAAACTCGTAAAACACCCTCTTAAAGAAATAGGAAAATGGTGGCACAAAGGAGAAGAAATCGACATCGTAGGCGTAGGAGTCTCAGAAAACCTAATTCTCATAGAAACCAAATGGTCAGACATCTCCTACAGAGAAGCAATAAAAATACTAAAAAATCTTGAAGAGAAAGCTAAAATCTTTGAAAAAAGCAAAAAATATGGAATAATAGCTAAAAAAATCAACAACAAAGAAAAAATCCGAGAAAAAGGATATCTAGCATGGGATCTAACAGATATACAACCAAATAAATCCTATAAATGATCCATAAACTTACCTAAAAATAATTTAAAATAAAAGTAAACATCAATATTTTAAATTTAATCTAAAACTTCACAAATTTATATAAGCTACACGATTTAAATCTAAGAAAAAATTAAAATCACATGGCAATTTTCTGAAACATGAAGTTAAAACGATTTAGGTGTTATATTATGAAGCTATATTTAGTTCAACACGGCGAAGCGAAAAGAAAAGAAGAAGACCCTTCAAGACCATTAACCAATAAAGGTATCAAAGACGCTGAAAAAGTTGCAGAATACATTTCCAAACTCGACATAAAAGTTAAAAAGATTTTCCACAGCGGAAAACTGAGAGCCAAACAAACAGCAGAAATATACGCTAAATACCTAAAACCTGAAGAGGGAATTTCAGAAACCGACGGACTAAACCCACTAGACGAGCCAAAAACTTGGATCGAAAAAATAAAAACCATAGATGAAGACATAATGCTCACAGGGCACTTACCACATCTAAGCAAACTCGCATCAGCCCTAATAACCGGAGATGAGAACAGAGAAATCATAAAATTTAGAAACGCAGGAATAATATGCCTAGAAAGAGACGAACAAGGCAAATGGACAATCCTATGGGTAATACCCCCAGAACTGATTCCATAAGATTACTATCTTTCAAAAACAATCTTCGTCAAAAAATTTTGATCATAAAAGACTTTACCACAACGAGACAACCCAAGGTTTATATGCACAAAATTTGAATTTATCCAAAAGGAGGACCCCAAAAATGCCTTGCTGCCATACTAAAAAAGAAAAATACGAATGCTGCGGATTGACCTTTAACACAAAAGAAGAGCTAGAAGAACATAAAAACAAAACGCACAAAAAGAAACCTTGTTCAACATAATAAACACCTAATTTTCTACACTTTAATTTAAAACGCATATTTTTCACGATCGATCTCAAAAGTTTCAGAGTAACATCATCACATTTTTTCTCTAAGTATTTCAAATTTTGTTATTGTTTTGTGGGCTAGTTTCGATTTGGCGGGCTTGACGGTATTATCAGCGTATATTTTTTGAGTATCTTTAAAAGTAGACAAAGAACATAGTGTTAATTATGCCTCGATTCTTAGATTTGTTTCTTCATGAAATTCGTCAAACAAAAGACAAAATAAAAAACCTCCTACTAATATCAAAAGATAAACTTCAACTATATGAAAATCTCCTCCCAAAATACTGGAACCCTTTACAAATCGCCCAGGAGTTTCATGGCGAGGTTTTCGCAGTAGATGGCAGCGATGGCGTCATCGAATATAGAGACGGAGTAATTATTCATGTCTGTCGAGCCCTAGGCCTATCAAATACGCACAAAGAATGTAGAGAACTAAAAATAAACGTATTCTACGGTCCTAGGAAAAGAAATGACCTTATAACTTTTAGAAGTAGAATGAGAGAACACATAGAACACCTAGTAGCCCTAAAGTGCCTAAACAACTACCATGAGAACTCAAATAGTCGCATACTACTTTTAGATGGATCTCTCTACGGCAGAATAGCCCACTTACCCAAAGACTCCGAAATACCTGGATATCAAGCATTTATGCTAAAATACATAGAAACCTATACAAATCTTCTCGAAAAATCCGAAGAAAAACATATACCAATAATAGGAATAAGCAAAGACTCGAGATCAAGAATCCTAACAAGAATCCTACTAACCCACAAACTAAAAAACTACCTTACACATAACCCACTAAACCCTGAAATCAAAGAAACAATAATATCAAGCTGGGGAGAAATCTGGAAAAGACCAAGAAATGCGCTAAGAAAAATGGAAAAACTCTCCAAACAAATTCCAATACCCTCCGAAATCCGAGAAATTTTCAAAGAAGCTTTAACATCAAGACCAGACATCCAAATCATAACCTCTCTCATAAAAGAACCAGGATACACAACTCCACTTATCTTAGGAATACCAACACCTGTTCTCGATCCGTTAATTTATGCTTTTGAAGGAGGAACAATAGAAACCTACATTGAAAATAATTTTTCTAAAGCTTTAGTTGAACAAGGAGAAGAACTCTTCAACTGGGCGAAAAAAGTCTTACCAAAGATTTTTGAGTACCCTGCAATTTTCATGTTCTATTATATTTCTGGGAAAAATGAGATACCTCTACGTATAGATGTTCCCAGCTGGATGCTTGGACACAACTACACTATAAACGATGTAACAAGTTATGAAGCTTCTTGTTCTCAAGAAAAATTAGAATGGATATTAAACATGCTAAATAGTTTTTATGCTGGACCAAAACACTACAACGTTTTATTGGAAGAAGTTGATGCAAAAGTTAAACTCAAACAAAAAGATCTCACAACCATTTATGAATCCACCTTAATGAAAGAACTAAAAATGATAATAGAACACACGAGGGATGTAAGACGTGTCAAATACCCATAACCCTAAACTCATCGGAAGAATAGTAGGCGAAGCATCCCCAACAGAATTCCTATTCGTAGCAGACAAAGAAAACCACCCACCAAAATACGAATACGTCATAGTACACTCAAAAGAAGACGTAAACGGCACCATACAACAAGTACAAGTACTAGCACAAGTAACAGGAGTAATATCAAAAAGCATTTCCTACAATAAGGACCTAGACTTCGAAGCCTTAGAAAGAATGTTCCACGCAGGAATAGAAGACATCAACGTAATCTGCCAAGCAAGAACCCTAGGCTACATGGCAGAAATCAACGGAAAACGAGAAATCCTAATACCAAGAAGAGCAATATACCCAGGCAACGAAGTATACCTAGCTCCAGATAAACTAGTACAAGAATTCTTCTCATATCCTGAAGAAGAAGGACTACACATAGGCTACCTAATATCAAGAGCCACAATACCCGTCCACATATCACTAAACGGCTTCAAAAGACACCTAGCCATACTAGCACAAACAGGAGCAGGAAAATCATACACCGTAGGCGTACTAGTAGAAGAACTCTTAGCGAAAGGAGCCACCATCATAATAATCGATCCTCATGCAGACTACGTTTTCCTAAGCAGAAAACCCGACGGAACAAGATACGAGTATGCAAACAGAATAAAAATATTCAGAAACCCCAGCAGCACAGGAAGATACTCCAAAGAGGAACTAGACAATGTGTACGACTACACAATAAAATTTTCCGACCTAACAGACGAAGAAATATGTGAAATCCTAGAAATACCTGAAAAATGGACAAATATCAAAGCAATAATATCAGAAGCCCTCAACCAACTAAAAACCGAAGAAAACAAAGAATACACATACCAAGACCTCATAAACAAACTACAAGAAATAGCTCAAAGCGACGACAAAAAGAAAGCACTCCACGCCTACAACGCCCTAAAATACGTCAAAAAACTCGAAAAACTAAAGGTTTTTGGAGACAAAACCACACCAATAGAAGAAATGTTAAAACCAGCTCAACTATCAGTCATAGACCTCTCAGGTCTAAACGATGCAAGCATGGACTACATAACCTACCGTATCCTAAACAGCTGCTACAACGAAGTATCAAACGGAAACTTCCAATACCCAATCTTTGCCATAATAGAGGAAGCCCACAAATTCATACCCAGAAAAAGAGAAAGAAGAAGAATGTCCAGAGAAATAATAAACGTAATCGCAGCAGAGGGAAGAAAATTCGGAATATTCATGACCCTAATAAGCCAAAGACCATCAAAAGTAGACCCAGACGCCCTAAGCCAATGCAACAGCCAAATAATACTCCGCGTATCAAACCCCATCGACCAAAGAGCAATAATAGAATCAAGCGAAAGACTAAGCGAATCCCTACTCAGAGACCTCCCAGGCTTAAACGTAGGAGAAGCAGTAATAGTAGGTGAAATATCAAAAGTACCAGTAATGGTCAAAATCAGAAATAGACGTACAAAAGAAGGCGGAGCAGACATAGACATACTAACAAAACTCAAACAAGCAAGAGAAGAAACAAAAATCCTACAAGAAATAAAAGAAACCCGAGAAAAAACCATTACACGAGAAAACACAATGCTCTCAGAGGTCTGAAAATGACGATGTCAACAATAAAAATCTTACACACAGCGGACAACCACCTAGACCCAACTCTAACCATGTACAGACACAAAATAAACGAAAGAAGAAAAGACTTCTGGAATACATTCAAATACCTCCTAAACTACGCAGATCAAAGAAAACCAGATCTATTTCTAATATCAGGAGACCTATACGACAAAGTTAACCCCAGAAACCCACCGAGAACACAAATCCTAAAATATTTCAGGCATCTGCACAACAAAGGAATAAAAATCTTCCTAATAGGAGGACACCACGACACTCCACGCTCAATTGAGGAAGGAGCTTCGCCTCTAGACGAACTCGCCGCCTCAGGATACGTAACATACCTCCCAGGAATAAACAAACCAGCCGTACAACACGTAAAAATAAAAGACCTAGACATCTGCATATCCGGCCTAACCTACAACTTCAACCTAAACCCGGGAGAAGACCCCTTAGAAAAAACAAAACCGAAAACAGAAGGCGACATCAACATACTAATGCTACACTACACAATACAAGGATTCACACCAACCTATATGACAAACGAACCAACAGTAAAAACCTCAAACATACCAAACGAAATAAACTACGTAGCAGCAGGACATCTACACGAACACAAAGAAAAACAACGAGGAAAAACCCTCATTGCATACCCTGGAAGCACAGAAAGAAGAAGTTTCCTAGAAGAAAAAACAGAGAAAAAAGGCTTCCTATGGATAGAACTAAACCAAGAAAAAACAGTAAACAAAGAATTTATCGAAGTACCTACGAGACCAATGAAAACCCTAACCTACAAAATCACACCAAACACAAAAAACCCAACAACAGAAATAATCACCTACGCCTTCCAACATAAAAACCCAGAACTAATTTTAAGACTACAAATAACAGGAAAAGTACCCCTAAACATCCTAACACAATACCAAAGAAACGAAATACTAAGAAAACTCCTCGACCACTTCTTCTACATAGTAATAGACGACAGAGACCTCATATACAAGGCAGAGAAATTCGAAACAATAGAAAGGTTAACGCCTCTCAAAGCCTTCACAGACTACATGAACCAACTAATACAAAAAGAAAAAGACCCCCAACGAAAAAGAATACTCGAACTAGCAAAAGAAATAGGCATAGAAAAACTTGAAGAGGCAGGAGCATGGTAGTCTTAAACCGTCTAGAAGCTCAAAACTTCAGAAAACTAAACCTAACACTAGACTTCCCAGAAGGAATGCTAATAATAAAAGGACCAAATGAAGCGGGAAAATCAACAATCCTAGAAGCAATACTTTATGCCCTATTCGGAAAACTAATGCGAGGAACAAAAGAACTAGCCATAAACCACCAATCAAACATCGCAAAAATAAAACTAACATTCACAATAAACAACCAACAATACCTAGTCCAAAGAATCATAAAAAGAAACGGAACACAAGCAAAAATCTGGAAAATAACCCCAAACGGACTAGAACCACAAGCATTAACAATACAAGAAACAAACAAATTCATAAAAGACCTACTGGGAGGCCTATCCTTCAACGAAATCCTAGTAACAAACATAGTAGCACAAAAAGAACTAAACAAACTCACAGAACTAAAAGGACAAAACAGAGAAAAAATAATAAACGCCCTTCTAGGCCTCGACAGCTACAACAAAGCAATAGAAAAAATAACAGAAGACAGAAGAAACAAAAAACACGAACTAGAAACAAAAACAGAAAAACTTAACCAAATAACCAAAAGACTAGAAGCATATAGAAGAGATGTAGAAGATCTGAAAAGTAAGCAACAAAAACTAAAAGAAAACCAAGAAAAACTCGAAAAGAAAACCAAAGAATTTGAAGAAAAACATCCCGTATATCTCAAACTAAAAGAATATAGAGAAGCTCTAAACAAAAAACGCCAATTAGAAGCTGAACTAAAAGGAATAGAAAACATGATAAAACAACTTCAACAAAACCTACAAAACCTAGAAAAACAAACAACAGAAAAACAACAAACACTTAACAAAACAAAAGAAATACTGACACAACAAAACGAACAACTCAACAAAGAAAAACTAAAATTAGAAGAATACAAAAACTTGGAAAAAACAGAAGAAATACTGATAAAAGTAGAAAGGAGATTTAGAGATCTTCAAGAACTGGGAAATAGGAAAAGAGAAATTTTATATCAATTAGAAGGGCTAAATGAAGATCTAAGAAAACTAAAAGAAAAACTTGAATCAAAAGAAACTAAAGAAACCTTAAGAAAAGAAAAAGAATTAAAAGAAAAACTTGGAAAAACAAAAATATCACCCCTAATACTCATCCTCCTACTTTTACCATCACTCCTAGCCATATTATCACCCCTACTCATCACAATAGGACCTGTAGCTGTAATTCTCTACATTTTCTATATTACAAGAACTAGGAATTCTTTTCAACAAGAATTGATCCAAATAAAAGACAAAGTAATAGAACTAAAGGGTCTACCCGCCCTAATCCAACAAAACGAAAAACAAATACATGAAATAAAGCAAAACATAGCAATCATGGAAAAACAAGAAGAAAGCCTAAAACAAGAAATAAAAACAGTCCTACTTAACTTAGAAGAAAAATATAAGCCGAAAACATGGACTAACCTCGAAGAACTATTACAAAAAACTAAAGAAAACTTAAGACAACTACAAAAAGAAAAAATAGCAACAGAAACAAAAATAACCATACTAACGAACAAGATCCAAATGCTAAAAACTCAAATCGAAGAACTAGAAAATGGTATTGAAAAACTAAAGGAAAAAAGAGAAGAAACAACAAAAAGTATAGAAGAAAAGAACAACGAACGGTTAGAAATTCAACAACAATTAGATTCAATAAATCTACCAAAATTACCGGGAGACATTCAATACAGCGAAGAACTATTTGAGAAAACAGAGCAAGAAATTACAGATCTTAAAGGAGAAATAAATACTCTAAAAGGTATCATCGAAGAGCTTCAAAGAAATATCGGGGAGCTTAAGAGAAGAGTAGAAGAGAATAAAAGCGTAGAGCAAGAATATAAGCAAGCAAAACAAGAAGTAGAAGAACTTGAAACACTTATTGAAGCACAAACAACAGCAATAGAAAAATTGAAAGAAACAGCAAGAAGCATGCGAGAAAAATTTTTGCCAGCGATAGAAACAAACATGAGCCAAATAATCTCCCAAATAACAGGAGGAACCTATAAAGCAGTAAGACTAGACGAAAACTACAACATCGAAGTCCTAGACTCTAACGCAGGAAAATTCATACCAAAAGACATATACAGCGGAGGAACCGTAGACCAGTTTCTCCTAGCAATGAGACTAGCCTTCATACTATCCCTACTACCACAAACAAAACAAACATACCCCCGATTCCTATTCCTAGACGAACCCCTAGCATCATCAGACCAAAACAGAAGAAACAACATAATAAACCTACTAACAAAAACACTAAGCGAAGAATTCAAACAAATAATACTAATAACACACCTAAACATAAACCCACCAAACACAAAAACAATAACAATAAACCAAGGAAAAACAGCTTGAATTTAGCATCAAAGAGTTTAAAGAACTCACCTCCACAAGGAGTTAAAAAAGTCACTTACAATAGATGCCTCAGTCTATATCGACAGATACTCAAAAAACTACTAATAACAGAAGCGTCAACAATTACTAAAAACAAAACTCATATACTCTATCAAGCGCCAATTTCCCGTGAAATCAATTTAGCTATTTGTTTAAGCAATTTTTCACGAGCATTAGAAATCTCCACCCCAACCAATTTACCACCCTCATCATACTCAACCCTAACTCCTTCATCAACCTCCTCAGAATCAACAGCAACACCTTTTCCAAACGAGATATAAAGAATATCCGACTCTTCATCATACCAAATCTTCACTTTACCCTTACCCATCTCCCAAAACCCACCCTTTCTTTCAATTTCCCTATCAATTCTCCTACAAGGATAAACAGTAACAACCCTAATAACATTATCCCCCCTAACATAAACAACCACCAAATTAGTTTTAACACCCTCTACTCCAACTTCAGAAACAGCTACAAAAGCCCTAGACAAAAGATCATAAAAAACAAACCTAGGATTAACAAGCACATTCTTTCAATTGCAGCAAGAAAAACAGACAACCCATGAACCACATTATAACCAAAGAATAAATTTTCTCGTAATGAAATCATCTTGCTAATTCGCATTTCATAATCGTACTATCTGTTCATTCACATTGGTTACAGAGAACTTTCGAACCGTCTCTATCTCTCCTAAACTTCCTCCAAGACAGGAGACTTCGTGGCTTGAGGGCTCTCTAAGTAGTTGGAAGCTCTGCACAATGCTTATGTAAAGCTTCAAGAACCCTTTTTACAACTGTCCGCCTAAGATCACCAGTTAATCTATCATATATACCTTCAACCGTATCAAGACAATCAAAAATTATTTCACCCACCGAAGAAGGCTTCTGCATATCCCTATAATAACCATCAAACAGAAAAACTATATACTCAACCACAGAATCCACTACCTTATTTATAAGCACCTTTTCTTTATCTAACGCTTTCTTAGCAAACTCATATACCCGCTTCTGCTTCTCATACACTTTCTTCGGATCCGGAAAATATTCCACACACAACACATCCTCAACAATTTAACAAATCAAACTACAATTCATATTTCCAACAAACTTAAAACACTATCTATTTCAATACACAATTCCTGAACATATTTTCCTCTTCTACACATCACCAAGAAAACCTTTGCCCCATTCTTTTATTCCATCTTCTGTTTCTGAATGAGTATTGAATAATTTGTTACGTGCTCTAAGATTTTGTTGTATTTTTCTCCTCTTCTTTGTATAGTGTTTCTAATTTTCGAGGGCTAATATCGTGTGTTGTGGTGGAGAGTGTACTGGAAAAAGAAATGTAATGAACTTTTAAATTGACTTAGGAACGCCATTAAAAAGAAATTTTAGAAATCATTGATCCAGCTGAAAGAGTATACAATATTCATTATTATAGCAAAAACACCAAAACTTGAATAACACAGCACATTTGTGATAAAATCGTTAAAAAGAGTAAAGTTTGGTGGGTTCCGTCAAAAAACGAGAGTGCACCGCATAGTGCGCACAGGGGGAGGAGGGGGGAGACCTACTCACACACCGACGGAACCTTTCACCCTTATGCTTTCCCAATATACTAAACACTCAATTTCCCCTCCTCATCATCCTCAATATATTTAATATATTTTTTCAATGCTTCCACAAAAACTTTAAACTCTCTAAAACTCATCCTCGAAATATAATCCTTAAAATCCATTAAAATTATTCCAGAACGCTTATCAAAAGACAGCTCCACCCTAGAACCATTAAACAACCTTAAAAACCCAACAACCCTACCCTCTTCATTCCTCACCTTCACACCCCTCACCCCACCACCCATCGTACAAAATCTTCAAGTAAATGACGTCTGCGATGCTTCCTCCGACTTAACCTCTTCCCCAATACTCTCACTAACACTACCTGACGCTTTCTTCGCTTCATGACAACGACATGCCTTCAAAAGCAAAGCTTTCACCAAATCACCAAAAGTAAGCTTAACCCCTCTCATAGCATGCTCATACTTCAACTTCAACAAAAGCTTGTAAGTCTCCTCATCCACCTTAATACTTTTCAACCTTACCACCAGTACAAAAGTAGAAAATAGCTAATATATAAAATTAACCATATACTCTATTAGGGGCTGTAAACGTTTAGAAGTTTTCAAACTTATCTAAGTCTTCAAAACCGTTTCTCTTCACCTAGCGCGCGCTATCTAAATACACATGTATCGGCACAGCACCCTTCAACACAAAATCCTCAGGTATACTTACATCAATTGTTAGCGTGCCAACCATGATTGGCCAATCGTTTACAACCTCAATATTATAGTAGAACTGACCTGGATTCGTTGCAACAAGCTTATAGCCCCCCCCCCCCGACCTATCCTTTGCAAAGACGACGTCGAAGTATGTTATTGGATTAAATTCGCTGTCAGTTAGATACGAGTTAACTTTGAGACTAACCAAGATAACCGTTACAGAATTCGGCGTTTCTTCATTACCTGCAACATTAACACTATAATATTCAATGGTGTAGTTTCCGTCTGGGCCTTCAAGCTTGAAGGGTCCAACATACTCAGTCCAGTTGCCACCATTAATACGATAGTAGGTATGTGCAACACCTGAAACATTGGCTACTCCTAGAACATCGTCGCTTGCTGTAAGCGTGAACTCCGTAGCAGAAGTAACATAGATATTACCTGCTTCATCAACGCAGTGGGTTCCAATAGTCAAATTGGGTTTTGGAGGAGTCTTATCAATCTTTATTACCTCACACTCCGTTGCTTCCACGTTCCCTGCATTATCTGTTGAATTGTAGTAAACCGTAATTATTCCCTCAGTTGTGATAGTAAACGGCTCCGTATAAGTTATCCAAGTGACGCCATCAAAACTATACGCCGTTTCAGCTACACCCGAAATATCATCCGTCGCCGATAAAGTAACGGTCACGTCCGAAACATACCAGCCTTCAAACCCTAGCGTGCCATTTAAACTAATCGTGGTCTCAGGAGGAGTCGTATCAGCAGGTTTAGCCCAGCCACTCCTCTCCGTAAACGGATAGTAGTCATAATCTGGCGCGCGCATTGCGGACAATAAATCTTGTCTTCAACTGTAGAAGTTACCGGTTGCACTTTTTTATCAGAGCCCCAAAAAACACCAAGTAAAGCCCCATATATCAATGGAACAATAAATGAACCGACAATTGATCCAACCGTCTCATCTCCAACACCCGAAGCAAAGATAAGAACAATCCAGCCAAGTATTGAGTAGACAATGGCAGTGAGGTAACGTGACTTAATAGGAAATATATAGCATAAAATATCGCATAGACGAGTCCAATAATCGTACTGCCAAGAATAAGGATAACATACACGACTACAAAAATACTACCGAATATAATGATCTCAAGTCCTCCAGATCCTCCACCAGACGTTGCAAAACCACCAAAAATATAAGAAATAACTGCTCCCAGACCTGCACCTAATCTCCCAAAAACCGCCCCCAAAACAATAACGATGAAAACCGTTAACAACGCAAAAATAAAACCAAAAACAACACCCACAAATGCACCAGCTCTCATTCCCCTTGTAAGATAAAGCGACATTTCACTCACCAAGCTTTAAAACAACTCTTATTCAAATCTTTCAAAATTTTAAATTAATAGTAAAATCTCAACCTTTTAAAATGATCGTATAAACCATCACAGTATCCTTAAAGTATTGTTAAAATATTCCTCGATAAGCTCTTCTTCGGTGGCGAACATAATAAATAACTACGATTTTCGCCTTAGTATCCACTTGGTAAATAACTCTGTAATCCCCGACCCTAATTCGATAAATTCGCTCAACACCCCTAAGCTTACGACAATCCGGCGGAAAAGGATTTACTGAAAGCGATTCAACAACCTCAATAATCCTTAAAACATGCTTCGGCTCAATACTCTCCAAATCCTTCTCAGCCGATCTCTTCCACAAAATTTTATAAGAGCCCACGACTCCTCAACCTTTTCTTAACCTCTTCAAAAGACACCGTAGGTTCATCTCGACGCTCAGCAACCACAGCCAAATCATGAAGATCCTCCAAAAGATCCTCAAACTCATCAATAGGAATAATAACCGCAACTTTTCCCCCCTTCTCATCCACAATATACTGCCTCTGAACCTTCTTCAAAAACACCACCCCAACAACCTATAAAGAGAACCTAATAAACTTCTCCAAACCACACCAAATAAACCTTTCCACTACCAACCACACCAACAAAAAGTAAGCCCACATCCAACTTAACAACAACAGCAGGTATCCCCACTCTACTATCACTTTCTTCATTAACATTAGAATAAAATTCTTTGCTTGTTTTCTTGGCTTAACTGCCTATGCTACTTAGTAAATACAAGTAAAATTTTCTGAAAATTCTAAAAGAAAAAGAGGATATTAGTTAAGTTAGAAGATCATTGTTCATCATCTTATGAACGCACTCATACTTCTCAAATGTACAAACCTACCTCACTCGAAAATCACTCATAACCTTTAGAATAAAGTATTGCCGCTCTAGCAAGATCGAAAGCTATATCCCTCAAAGCCGCCGAACGACTAGAAACATCTTCAATACTTTTAGCAATTTTTATTGCTTCCTCGAACATTTTCTCTGCCTTTTCACGTTCCCCATTCTTAAAAAGCTCAAAAGCAATAGACTTCAAAGCCTTCACACGAAAATTCCCATCCATAATGCTCCTAGCTATTTCAACAGCTTCTTCGAATCTTCCAGCCTTGACAATTTCACAAACAATAAAAAATAAGATGATAATAATGGCAAAACCTTCCATTCACCTATTCATGGTTCTTGGAAGTATCATCTCCATAGTTTTCGGAGTATTAACAAGCTTCTCCCAGGCTTAGGCTATCTTAAAAGCACCATCCACGCCGAAACAATCGTGACCATCGACCACCTACCAACCAAATTTCAACCCTACCCATACACCTACAGCCCACTCATAATAAGCTTCGCAGGCATCCTAACCCTAATAGCATCAATTAAACGCGGGGAAAGAGAACCCATCCTCTGCCTACTAGCAACTACCCTAGACTCCCTAGGAATATTCTCCTCCCTATTCGAAATAGGAATCGAAGTTCTCACATATAGAGGAGTTGCAACATTTACAATCTATTTTCCCTGGATAGCATACCTAACAATGCTTCTCGGATTCCTAATAATATTTGTAAGCATCATAGTTAGGTTTCGAGGATCCACCCTAACTCTCCTAGCCATCCCACTACTCCTACCATTAATAATCCCCACAATCTCCCTCTACATCTACATTATCCCCGAACTTCAAATCACAACGGCCACAATAATAAATGAAAGCGCGCGCTAACATACACTAAACAATAGCTCTATTTAACAAACAAGTGGCGCGCACCTAAACAACTTGCATTACCCATCTGCCTTAGGTCTTAAGTCTTCCCCACACTCAGGACAGAAATTTACATTAGAGGGGATGCGGGCTTTGCAACTTGGACAAATCGCAAGAAGAGACTCAGATACTTTAGGCGTTATAGGTGTAGGCTCCAGAGAAACTTTCTTAGGTGAAGGTGCAGAAACCTTCTTCGACGAAGATGTAGCTAACCCCATGACAATAAATAAGATACTAAGAACAACGATACCTATTGCAGCCGGGTGTTGTAATCGATTATATGTCCAAAAACCGAATACGAGTAAAAAAATTCCAAAAACCACTTGTCCACGATCCATTTTTCCACCTCCTTTTCAACATTATTCTTTCTTTTAGTTTCTTTTAGAGAGAGAAGAAACCGTTAACCCACAACGGATCTCATAGCAAACTCCCCTTAGCTCACTTAAGGGGCTTCCTGCATCAGAGAAATACTTGCCCGTAGCTAACACATAAACTGGGACAAGAAATAGAAACATTCTATCCACAGGAACTATGAGCCTTCTCAACTCCGATCAAGACTGATCTAATAAAATATTTCTAGAAACTATAAATACTTTTCGGCTATAAAAGAGGAAGTTACACTATCAATCTCTGCTATTTTTCTAGGTTCATACACCAATTAGAAGTATTTTAGAGAAAAGCAAAAACACTATGAAAAGAAAGAGCAGTGCAAAACAATGTTTATTAACGTATTTATATAATGTATCTTTGGTGATACATAATGGCGATAACCAAATATAGGACAAAAGTGTTAAGCGGATATAGAATAACCATCCCAAAAGAGATCAGAGAAAAACTCAATATAAAAATCGGAGACGAACTAGAGATAATTGTAGAAAGCGGAAAATTATTAATCCCCATTATCAAAGAAGATCCCGTCATGATGCTCGCCGGTATAGCAGAAGGCGCACCAACAGAAATCAAAGGAGACGAACTATTTTTAGAAGAACTAAAAAGGAAGATTAAAAATGAAGACTAAATTCGTTGACACACCAATATTTATAAAATGGATGTCAGCCAAGAAAAACAAACTATCATTAGAAGCTGCAATAAGCGGCTACATCCTCACAAAAATCATGAAAGGCGAAAAAGCCGTCACAACAACATTAGTAAAAGACGAAGTCATCATATGGCTCTCCAGATACAAAGCAACCGCACTACCAAAATTTATCCAATCCATAAGAGCACTAGTCAACCTAGAAATCATATCACCAACCCTAAACGACCAAGAAGAAGTATGCAACAACTACGGAAAATACCCACTAGGCATTTCAGACCTAATAAACCTAGCGGTAATGCACAGAAAAAACATAAACGAAATATATACAACAGACAAAGGATACGCCTCAACAAACATAAAAATAATATTCCACGAACTATCCAAAGAATCAAGCTTCAAAGCATTCGTAAAAAACCTCAAAAACAAAGGATTCAAACCATCCTTTCCACTAAACCATCAAACATAACAATAATCAAAACACTACCAACACAGCAATCAAGAAAAATTAACCACTATCATCATAAAGTCTCATAGATTCATATCATACGCTAATTTTAATTTTCCCTACCATATTAACGTCATACAAAACTTCTTCATCAAAACACTCAAGTTGTACTATAATGAAGATCTAAGATCTACCTAGCTAATATTCGAAAAACTTAATAGTATTAGTTGTAATACATATTACCACAAATTTTTAAAACCTAACAACGTTAGGTGAAACCAGATGAATAAAAAAATACTTGCAATAATTTTAGTAATCATTGCAAGCACCCTAATTTTAGGAAAAACCTTAAATATTCTTGAAAGATTCCAGGGAACTCAAGAAAATGTTGGATTTGAAGAAAATCCACCTCCCGAAGGAGAAAATATAGATAATGAAGAAATTAAAAGTACGGAAATTCCGCTTTCAGAACAAGAAATTGAAAACATCTTAACAATTCACATAATCGATGAAACTGATGAGGAAGCTGCAGAAATCGACAATGCGCCTCCAGGTGGAGCCGTTAGCTGGCCACCAGTAAACATAACAAAAGTCAGCATTGGAACCTATGAAGGATATTTATATGTAAAGTTTGAATTCCTCGGCGAAATACCCGTGGAAAAGGAAGAACCAATAGAAATGATAAGTTTCTCAGTAGAGATAGATGCAGACCTTAATTACAATACAGGCTGGCACGGTACAGACATACAAATAGCCGTTCACCTAAAATATGACGAAGAAACCCACATCATTGAGCCAGGCGATATAGATGTCACTGTATGGTACAATATACCTACAACCGAAGATGAGGATGAGGCTCATAATACAGACATAATATATGGAGAATATAAGGGTGGACCTGGAACAAACTACTTCATATTCCGAATACCTATGAACGTCGTTGGTTTACATTCTGGACAACAAATTTACTTCTCAGCAGGTGCAGAAGCATCAAGCCCAGAATATCATCACTATGCTTTCGATGGATTAAGATCTCCCCAAATATCAGTTCCAGGTACAGATGGCAGCCTATTTCTATTAACCATACCCTAGACCATAGTATAAGAGCATAAACCACTAATAAGAATAAACGATTCTTATAGCGTGTAAGAAGAGGGGTGTACCGCCTATCCGATGAAAAAGATTTTGCGATAATACATAAAACTACTTAGTTTTTCTTTCCTTGTCTCCAAATGTTCTGCATTCTTAGCCTAAAGCTAAAATCCTAAATTCAATAACTCAATGATTTCTTTACTAGCCTCTGAGATTAAAGAAATCGTAATTACGGCTTTTGGGTTATTGTTTTTTCTTCCCAACCACGTAACCGTACCCTATGAAATCGCTGTATTCTTTGAAAATTTTCCCTATATTTATAAATAAAATGTATAAAAACGTTATATAGATCCTATCAATAAACAGTATTTGACAGTGAGATACTAAACTTTCAAATATTTCTTGCCTTATCTTTTAGTACTTTGAGACTTTTTCCACTTATTATATCCAGATTCCATCATTATCCTCTTCATAATCTTAGATATTTTTGTTATCGGAGGCAGATATTTGTAGTCTTCGGCTTGAGCTTCAAACATTATTGAAGGAATTCCTCCAACGTAAAGGTCGATGTCCTCTAGGTCCTCAAAGTCTTCATGCCACGAAATTTCATCAAAAACAACCGAACATAACTCTCGAATTTTATCAAGTATTTCATCTGGTACATTTTGATCGATGATGGCTTCAGCGGCAATTTCCGCTTCTCCATTGACCCTATATATCCAGAGGTAAATATTGTCAACATACAGTGTTGAAGCTTCCAATTGACCAAGATAAAAATAGATGTAGCCATCTTCATAGTTAACTTCTATATCCTCCACACGATAATGTTCAAGACATTGAAGATGTTTAAGAAGCGGTCTAACAAACCACCGATAAAAGCGAAACCCCATATCAAGCGCATACATAAACGCAAATCTTAATTGCTTTCTTTTACCCTTGATACGAGGAGGATTCTCAAGTACAAGAGAATCTACCACAAAATCTCCCATAATCGCTGCAGCACCAATAACTTCTTTAACTAAATCCTCCACCGATACATTAGTTTTCCGACTCAATTTCTCTAAATATTCGTAAATAGATTTATCAGCAATATTTACAGTTAATTTTACCAATCTTCACCCCTCCATTTCACCTAACTATTTCCATCGTTTCCAAATAAGAAATACGATGTTGAATCAGATCAACACCCTGCTCTATTACTCCAAAAAGTAATAAAACAGCAAGCACATTAATATCTACCAAAATACACTCAAGCAGCACCATTCACCCCTATATCCTCCACACACAATACATTAAACAAATCATAACATTTAAACCTTTAGGAAACAAAACCAAGGAATCCTAGTATATATTGAAAAACCTATGACCTTGCTTTAATTAAAAGGTCAAATCCCCCCTTGCTTCCTCTTTGAGTCATAAGTCTCTCACATGTAGGACAAACCGTAATCACACCTCTAAGTTTCTCAATCTCTGCCTTCAAATCACCTACCTTAAGTTTTAAACCCTCTATTTTCCTCTCAATCTTCTCTCCAACTCTTCAACGCTCCCCTCACCAACTTTCCATAACAGTTTAACTGAATATATTCGCTGTAAGTGACAACTGGTTACTTCTTGGACCTGTTTTAATGATAATAGTAACTATACCAACCATCATTCTCTTAGAAAAAATTGCACATCAACCGTGGTTCAGGCAATTTAAAATCTAAAACCGTCCTTTATTTTGCTTTTGTAAATGTAAAACTCATTTCATGGTAATTATTATATTTTTACATAGCCTTTTACTTTTGGTGTTGATAATGACTAAGAGTTACTGTAAGTCTCAGTTAATGGAAATGCTGAACACAAAACTTAAGAAAGCTATTGAATCAAATTTACTCTCAAAAAATTTTGTTGAACACGTTGAGAAAGAGGAAAAGAAGTTGGAGGAGGATTTTAAAAGTGTGATAAAGGAGATGGATAGGGGAATAGGTGATGTGGTTAGTGATTTGCCTGTTTCTTTTAATAAAAATAATATTATTGCTGCGATAGTTAACTATTGTAGGCGTATTTATGTTTTCATGGATTCTGTAGAATCTTTTATAGACGATTTATTCTCTTATGGTACATTTGGGGAATACAGCTCTTATGTGCTTAAAGAAGAACCTGAAGATTTTCATTTATTTGGAAATGAAGATGTTGTAGATGATTAACTTAACTTGTCATTCTTTTAATTTTTATGTGTATTGTTGTCTATTCGATGACTTTTTAATATTTGAACTCCATTTTCTTTACGATCTAAATTTGTAACATTGCTTTCAATTTTTTCGTCTTGCGAAAAATATTCTAGATTTCAACCTACTATAGTAGGGGGGCTACAAAGTTACTTTAGTAGTTTCTTGGAAAGGTCCTAATTTGCTATGGTGATAATAGTTATATTTTGGTGTTACATTATTTTGTTCTACATGGACTTGGGGGGGGTCTAGGGTGGACCGGGTAGATCAATTTTTGAAATTGTTTTTTATCCTAGGTTTTGTCATATTTTTGATTGGTAGTTCTGTTGCTTTGGCTGCTGTGGTTCGGCTTTCTGTGGTCGGTGTGACGAGAAACCAAGTGATATACGATGAGAAACCTCTAGTCATATCTGCTGGATGGATATCTAAAAGCTACGAGTTGGTCGATGAGATTTTAGAGGTTTATTGGTGGACCTATGATTATACCTGGGAATATACGCCTTGGGTCGGAGAGGGAAGAAACTTTGTAATTAGTGGCAGCGCCATTGAACTATCCTCTCCTTAACGCCCCTTTAACTTCTATGTGTTTGACTCCGATAATTTCTACTTGTGGCGTGACGGTAAAAAGTACACCGCATTCTATGAGGTTAAAAACGTTTTCTCAACTAGTTTCAGCTTTACCATAGCTTCGGAAGAAGATCTACCCAGCTCTTTTTACTTTGTTGTTGAAGAAGTTGATGAAGGTTCGCCACCTACTGTTCGAGTCGAGGCTACGATGGAATGGATCGAGAAAACATCTCGATACTATTGTTCAAACTATGTAGGCTACAAGGAGTCGATTTCAGGAGAAGAATTCACTGTTAAAGGAACTGTAAAAGAAGTTAATAACCGTAAATTCAATTTCTACGTGTTGGATTATGATAATTATCAAAGATGGCTGGCAAACCAAACATACATGGCATATTTCGAAGCAAAAAACACAGCTGCAACAACGTTCACAATTTCATTCATCACTCTACCATCAGAGCTTTACTTCGTTGTTGAGAATCCGAGTAGCGTAGATGAACAGGTAATAATCTCCATAACCATACAGTGGAAAGAAAAATCACTCGCAGAAGCTCTTCCAAGCATATTAGCAGGTATTATTATATCCATTACGGGTTTTGGCACAGTAATAATGGTAGTACTAAGTCTACCAACCTACCTGTCACTAGACTATATCAAAGTCAAAGCAAGGAAAGAAGAAAAGAAAAAGAGAAGAGAAAAGCCTGAAGAAAAACTGCTTAGAACAGCTAGAGAAATAATTGATGAAGTTAAGAGGAGATATTTGGGAGAAGAGGCGATATGAGGTTGAAATATACGTTTTGGGGGTTCACCTGGTTCCTAATAGCACTCATACAAATGACGTGGGTGGAACAACTGAAAATAATGGCGAAAGCATTAAATTACAGGATAATTGGCTACATTTGGCAAATCAACTATATTATGATCATAACAGTCTTCCTTCTTCCGGTGACTCTGATTGCAGACTACTTCGCAACTAAGAAGGAGGAGGAGGAAAGAAGATTTAGAGACGAAGCGATAATCCTGATCAGAGAGATCGAGGAACTGAAAAAACTAGTTGAATTAAGGCAACCGGTGAAATGTTCACGTTGCGGAGCAGCAGTAACACTACCAGGAGCAAAATACTGTCCTAACTGTGGAACACCACTATAATAAACCTACTACGAACCTCTATTTTTATTTTTTAACGCTTTAAAAAGAGGTAGTCTCTCTAACTTTTCCTGAACTAGGAGAGGCTGAAAAGGTTTATTTTTCTATCTATTCTTTCAGACTTTACTTTTAATGTGCTTTAACTTTGTTGTTAATTTTGTTTAAATTTCTAGAAATTTTTTCTCGTTCAAAATTTATAGTTATTGTGTGGGATGTATGGATGAATTTTTATTGTTTTCAAAAAGGTAATAAGAGTATTAGGAGTATAGGTGTGTGAGGTTGGTTGGATGATTAGGAGTTTGGAGATTGAAAATTTTAAGTCGATTAAGAGTTTGAGGTTGGATTGTAGGAGGATAAATATTTTTATTGGGGAGCCGAATACTGGGAAATCTAATATTTTAGAGGCTTTGGGTGTTTTTTCTTACGGAGCATATAGTAATTATTATTCTCTTAGGGATTTTGTTAGGTTGGAGATCATGAGTAATTTGTTTTATGATGAGAATTTAGATGAGACCACAAGAATAAAAGCTGACGATAAAATTTTTAGGATCGAATTTAAGGATGGAAGATTTGGGGGTGTTTGTCAAGAAGCTGATAAGGAGATTTTTAGTTTTGTTTTTGACTATGATGGGTCTGGCGAGAGTTCATCTTTTCGAAGACCTTTGTTGGTTCCTTTTAAGTTTTATAGGTTTGTTGTGAGAGAGAAGTTTCCGAGGAGGGAGTCTGATTTTCTTTTGCCGCCTTTTGGAGAGAATCTTTTAACTATTCTTTTGACTCATGGGGATTTGAAGTCTCTTGTTAGTCAAATTTTTAATCAGTTTGGTTTAAAACTGCTTTTTAAGCCTCATGAGAATAAGATTGAAGTTGCTAAGTTGTATGGGGATGTTCTTATTTCTTACCCGTATTTTTTGGCGTCGGAGACTTTACAAAGAATTGTTTTTTATCTTGCTGCAATTAGTACGAGTAGAGATTCTATTTTGGTTTTTGAGGAGCCTGCGGCGCATGCTTTTCCTTATTATACGAAGTTTCTTGCTGAGAGGGTTGCTTTGGATGAGAGTAATAATCAGTATTTTATTTCGACGCATAATCCTTATTTTCTTCTTTCAGTTTTGGAGAAGTCTCGTAGGGATGAGGTTTCGGTTCATGTTACGTATTTTGAGGATTATCAGACAAAGGTTAGGACTCTGGATGAAGAAGGTATGGAGAAGTTGATGGATCTTGATGTGGATGTTTTCTTTAATATTGAGAGTCTTTTGGGGAAGTAGAGATGATTTTTGTGGAGTGTAAGCCGGATCGTGTTCTTGTAGAGTCTATAACGGGGATTTCGAGGAGGAAGATTAGGCATGCGGGGAATAAGCCTAGGGTTTGTAAAGAGTTGGAGAGGCGGAGAAATTGTAAGGGTTTGGTGGATGAAGATCCGTGGAGTGTTCAACCTCCTTATTTGAGGAGGATGGTGGTGGTTGAGGATTTATCAAGTTTTGGTATTAAAATCTTATATGATGAAAGTAGGAGTAATTATTTAGTTGTTTTGTGTCCAAGGTTGGAGGAGTGGATTTTAGAGGCTGCAAAGGAAGCCAAAATAGATTTGAGAAAGTATGGTTTGCCGAGGGATGTTGAAAGGTTTCATAGAGAGGTAAGTGTTGGGCTTGTAAAGTTTGAAAGGTTAATAAGTGATTTAAAAGGTCATAGTGAGAGAATTGAAATGTTAAAAAGGTCGTTGGAGTGGGAAAAGTAGGTATAACTAACAATAGTGTGTTGGCGTAATTTTCTAATTTTGTGAATGAAAATATTCTTCACAGTTTCTTAGATCTCAATGAAATTGATTTGAAGAAACCCTTACGAGGGCGTTTTTTTCGGAATATTTTGGAGGCTTGGGGATTTTCTCTCATGGGGCTAAGAGTTTGTAAGAGGATGTTCTTCTTTTGATGTAGATGGGAGAAATGTGTGAAGTATGTACATAGTTAGTGAATGCGTGGTACTATTCCGTTGAAGTGTTGGTCGAAACTCATTAGCTTATCTATTTTGTGTTTTTCTATTAGGGCTATTGTGGTGCAGTCTGTGAAGCTTAGTCTTTTTTCTTTATATTTTTTGAATATTTTCCAAGCGTTTTTGAAAATTTCGTTATCTATGAAAAGTAGTTTGATTCTTGGTGATGAGAGTATGTAGTTTCCGATGTCGATTGCGATTTCAATGTTTTTTGTTCTTACTAATGCTACGGTTACTGCTTCATCAAATATGTATTCTGAGGTGTAAATTAATCCGTATTCGCCTGTGAGGGCTTTTGCCATGAGTTTCTTTGCTTTTTCGTGGTTGATGTCGTCGGCGTTTCTTAGGGCGACGAATATGTTTGTGTCTATGAAAACTGACATGGAATCACCCGTATAGTGCTTCATCTATTTTTGTTGATGCATCTTTTATGCCCCATTTCTTTGGTTTTTCTAGGAGAATCCATGCTGGATCTTTTTCGAGTGGTGGGAGTTTTTCGGTTAGTTTTTCGATGAATTTTTCTTCGTTTTCTATTATCCATTCAATTGCTTTCTCCACGATTTCCTTTTTTTCTTTTTTCAAATTGTATTTGAGGAGAAGGTTTGCTATGAATTTGTTAAGTTTTTCATTGACTTTTTTATCTATTTTAATAGAACTCATTTTTACCTCCGGTATAATGTTCTACTAATCTATTAATACATTTTTCTACTATTAGATTCTTAGGTAAAGAAACTAAGAAGTATAGGTTTGATTTATCTGATGTGGTTTATGTTAGGCTTGATAGTGGAATTGCTACATTGGATACAAGAGTGTTAGCTTTTGGGATTGTAAATATTGATGTGGATAGGAATTCTTAAAGATGGCGAGAGACCTTTTTGAGGAATGACTATAGAAAAGTTCGTGGAATTCTATAGGAGGAGGTTAGTGAGGAAGAATTAAATGAAATTAAAATTTAAAAATGGAATCTTCAAAAGGAGGAATCACGCCGTGGAACAACATAAAAGAAAAAGTTAGGAAGTTAATCAAGTGACTAGGTTCAAGGTTTTTCTTCACAGGAAAGATGAAAAATCTTTATACACGCTACCTAAGCAAGTTCTTAAGAAGGTTTACGTATGGTCGTGAAAGGTCAATTTTACGACCAGAAAAATCTGAGTGACATAATTGTTTTTGTTTGTTGTGGTTGTGTTTCGATTTGTTTAAATGTTTATATGGTTTATTATTTGTGTGGTTGTTAGGGTGGTGATGGTGTGTCTGTGGCTGATTATGTAAGAGAGGTTAGGGAGTCTATTGAAGAGATAAAGAAACTTCTGTATGGTATTTTGGAGACGCTTGAGATTTTGGAGGACAGGGAGTTGATGGAGCAGATTAGGGAATCTGAGAAGCAGATTGAAAGGGGAGAATACGAGAGGTTTCTTTAATGGAGTATACTATTTTTGCATCTAAAAGATTTATTAAGGAGTTTGATAAACTTCCAAAGGATGCTCAAAAGAGAATTAAAGAAAAACTAGAAATTCTCAAGAAGTCTCCTTTTGTTGGTTTGTCTTTGCATGGAAGCCTGAAGGGCAAATATAGGATAAGGGTTGGAGATTATAGAGTTATTTATATGGTAAGTGAAAAGGAAAAAAGGGTTTATTTACTTGGTGTAGCCCATAGAAGAAAGGTATATGATGTTTAAGGATTGCTTATTTAAGGTGTTTTTGAATCATTCGATTTGTTTAAATGTTTGGATGTAGTATTATTTGTGTGTATGTTGTTGGGTGGTTTAGTAGATTTTGGTGGTTTTGTGGAGAGAGTTTTGGTAGGACGGTTTGGTTAAGGTGTGGAGGTGTTATTATGGGGTCGGTTGAGGAAAAATTTAGGCGTTTGCCTTCTGAGTTGCAGAGAGAAGTTATGGATTTTATTGATTTTTTGCTTCGGAAAGTTAAGAAGAAGCCGGCGAAGAAGCTTAGGTTGGATTGGGCGGGTGGTTTAAAGGAATATCGAGATAAGTTTACTTCTTTGGAGCTTCAGAAAAAGGCTCTTGAGTGGTGGGATTGATGTACCTTGTGGATACAAACATTTTTCTTGAGCTGGTTTCTTGAACAGAAGAGGGCAGATGGGGTGAGAAAGTTTTTTCTTCTGTGGATTCGTCAGATATATCGCTTACTGATTTGTCTCTTCATTCTATAGGGATAATTCTTATTAAATTTAAAAAATTTTAGGGTTTTCGCTAGATTTGTAAGGGATGTTGCTGATGGAAATGTGCAAATTTTGTCTTTAAATTTAGGAGATATGTTTAGTTTATTGGAGTTTGTGAAAAAGTTTGGTCTTGATTTTGATGATGCTTACCAATACACGATAGCTGAAAAATATAATTTGCAAATTATTAGCTTTGATAGGGATTTTGATAGAACGGAAAGAAAGAGAAAAGATCCTTTAGATATATTATGATGAAATGGATGCGTGTTTGGCTAGGATTTTAATGATGTGTTGTTGGTTTGTATGTAGACTTTGATTGTGTGGTATTTTACTTTGAATTTGTTTAGTACTTTTTCTATTTCTATGCGTTTGTTCCATGGGATTATGATTGCTCCTCTTCCTATTTTGTTGCCTTCGAGTTTCTCTAGTAGACCTTCACGCATGTTTGGTGTCTTTTTCCTGCCGAAGAGTATGTAGTTTAACTTTAATTTTTCTTTATGTGATAGATTGGTTAGATTGTATGTTATTATTGCTGCGGGTTTTGTGTTTAGGATGTGGGGTGGTGTTATAAATGGGTATCGCTGGAAGATTACTATTCCCTCTTGCAATATTGTGTGTAGGAATGTTTCTTCTAGGTTCTTTAGTTCTTCGATGGCTACGGGCATTGCTTGGACAAATAGTCCAGTTTTGCTTATTTTGTTGTAGAGTTTTTCAAAGTTTTCCCATAGTTTTTGTTTGCTGTTGAATATTATTAGGAGGTCGTAGTCTGAATATTGATCGTAGTCTCCTCTAGCTCTGCTGCCGAAAAGTATTGCTGCTATTACTCCATCGACAACAACTGCTTCACTAAGTTTATTTAAGTCTGATTCCAGTTTTTCTTTGGATTTCATCAAGGATCCTCTCCATAGCTTCTATTGCTTTTTTGGCTCTTTCACCATTAATACCATTATATCCGAGAAGCCCGTAGATGCCCCAGAGAATGTCTATATAACTTGCAACTTGAGGGAAATTCTTTTTAAGCCACATACTACGTTTGTAGTGTGCGCTTCTTGGATCTTTGTGGAAGTGTAGGTTTTCTTTTGATGCTGCAGCTTCTATGGCTTGTTCAACAGCTTTAAGAGCTAGGTCTGCTACATTTGTATATCTTTTTTTAGAAAATTCATCTAGTGCTCCGCTTCTTTTTTCTCTTGCAATTCTTGCATGATGCTCGTCGTTTCCCAACTTCAACACCCTTTTCATATTATATGAAAAAATTATATAATATAAGTATTTTTGTGGAGAGATTGCGAGCCTTATTCAGGTGGATGAGGTTGGTTGTAATATTGGATAAGATTAGTTTATGTGAACAATATGGGAGGTTGACGAGGATAAAAGGTTGGTAAGTAGTGGTTATTGTGATTTTAGTTTGTTGTTTTGTTAATTGATGCACCAGAATAGTTCTTTTATTTTTTGAATAATTGTTTGTTTAGTGTTGGGATTTTTTCTGGGAGTTCGTCTATTGTGTGGTATGGGCGGTTTTCTTTGATTTTTTGGAAGAGTTTTTCGTCTATTCCCAGTAGTTTTGTCATTGTTTCTTTGGAGGCGATGTTGATTTCTCTGCGTAGTTTTTCGTATTTTGGGTCTCCTCTATATTTTTCCTCTGTTTCTTTTGTTGCTAGTTCGTGGGCTTGGTCTACGCTAAGGCCTTCGGCTCTATGTTTTATTTCTCTTAATTCGTGGTAAAGAATGTATTCTTCAAATTCTTTGTATTTTTTGGAAATCCATATTTCGTTGAGTGGTATACCTAGTTTATCTGCGGCGGGTGGGAACACTAGTTTATCTTTGTATTTAACTCTGTAGCAGGCGATGTGGTCTTCTATGACTTCGTGGGGTACGTAGACTATTTTGTAGCCTAATTTTTTATTTTCCTCTTTTACATCGTTTTTTTTCTTGCATTTATGACATCTCCCCTAAACACTATATTTAATAAATTCTAGAAATAAAGGCAAAATAACATAAAGTTAAAATCGGTGATTTAACGGTTTTGTTCGTTTGCGTCTTGTTCTGCCTAAATCTGCCTTCTACGGGGTTCATTAATATATGTTATACGCAAATTATATGGGTAGATAAAAATGGCTGGTGAGAATCGGGATTTAGCTGTAAGAATATTACCTTATGATAGTAAGGCACCTGAAATATTTGAGGAGATAAGACGGTTTATTTGCGATGTAATTCCGTATCGGATTGAAGTTGAGCATATAGGGAGCACGGCGGTTCCAGGTTTGGGTGGGAAAGGAATTATCGACATATTAATCATAGCAAAGAAAGAACATATGCAAAGTATAGTTGAAATATTAGAGTCTAAAGGATACAAATATAATCCTCAAGGTGGAACTCCTCCAGAAAGACTTTTTGTCTCGGGACCATACAAGTATCGTGGAAAAGAACTGCACATACATATTCACATAACGTTTTTTGGAAGCAAAGAACATAGAGATAAATTGCTTTTCCGAGATTATCTTAGAAAACACCCTGATGAAGCTAAAAGGTATTATGAACTCAAAAAACAATGGAGTAAAGAAGCTGGTCCAGATGGTTCTAAATATACAGAGCTTAAAACACGATATATTAATGAGATATTGGAGAAAGCAAGAAAAGAAGTAGGAAAGTAGCCGTTACAAAAACGGGGTGGAGCGATTAACCAGCAAAATTCTATTAATAAATCAGTTTAACCACATTAATTAAAATGTTTAAGCTAAAAAATGATGTGTGTTATAGTTGTTGTTTTTGAGTTTTATCGTGAAGATAAATTTATTCTTGGGTAGACTGTTAAGTTTACTGTTCTTTGTGTTTTTTGGGAGTTCGTAAAGGAGTTGGGTAGGTAGAAGGTTAGTGTTGTTAACTGTCCTGTAGAGAAGTTAAGGGATAGTTGGTTGAGTTTAGGTAGTGAAGGTTTCATGTAGCTGGAGGCTTGAAGGACTTTGTTTGTAATTTTGTTTTTATTGGTTGATAAATTGTTGTTTTCGGGGGGGTCGTTAGACTGTATGAGCGTGTTAGTTTTCTTTAAGGTAGTGTATTAGGTATTTGTTCCAGGTGAGGGAAGTTAGGTAGCCTGCTGCTATTCCGTTTATGGTTCCAATTATGAAGATTATGAGGTAGAGTGTTGGTATCATGGGCATTAATCCTATTATGATTGCTGTGCACATTGATATTAGACCTACTATAATTGTGCTTAGGGTGAGTGCGGCTGTTAGTCTTATTGTTTTAACTTGGCTGTTGGTTTTAACGTTGAAAGTGTGAATGAAGATATCGATTAGTAGTCCGTATATTATTGAAAATATTAGGGTGAATGGGATGTATCTGGCTCTTATAATGCTTAAAAGGGCGCCGTTTATTGTTGATGCGTAGGTTGCTCCCCATTTGTCTATTAGTAGTGAGGCTAGTGCGAATGTAAGAACTTGAACAACAATAAATGCTTTGTCAATTGGGGTGGGTAGCATAGCCTTAGATAGGAAAGCTATAACTCCAAGCAGAGTTGCAAAAGCTAAACGTCTACTAGAGCGGGTGTTCATTTGTTTCCTCCCCTAGTGTTAAACTGTTTTACTTAAGTTTGATAATAAGTATTATACTCCTAGATATATGTTTAAGGAGTTAATGGCTCAAGCTAAATAGTGCAGATTATTTTGTTTGTGGTTTAGTTATCTTTGTTTTTATGTTTTTAAATATTTTAATGATCTAATGTTGATGAAGGAGAATAAAGTTTGATGTTATTGAGTTCTTTAATGGTGTTTTTGGCGGTATACTTATATGGTTATGTTGTTATGTAATATTGTGGTGATGTTGTTGAGAAGGTATGCTACGATTTCGGTTCCTGTGGAGGTTAAAAGGATTCTTGAAAAGGTTAAGGGTGATAGGGAATGGGGGGAGTTTTTGATTTGGCTGTATGAGGAGGTTAGGAAGCTAAGGGGTGAAAGTTCTTTTAGGGAGTTGGTGGAGATTCTTTCCGAGGAGGAGCTTGAAAATATTTTAAAGAGTAGTCGGGAGTTTAGGAAGGGGTTTGTTTTGAAATGAGCTTGCTGGATACGAGTGTTTTGGTTGAGCTTTTGCGAAGAAAGAAGTATGAATTTGCTAGTATTTCTGTTATAACTTTGATCGAGATTTTGAGGGGTGTGAAAGCGGAGAAAAGGGAAAGGGTTAAGGATTTGATTGAGAGGAGTTTTGATGTGATAGGTTTGGATAATAGAGTTGTTGAAACTTACTGTGATCTTTACGATAGGTTGAGGGAAAGAGGGGAAATGATTTCCGATGCAGATTTACTTATAGCTGCTACGGCGATTTCACGTGGCTTAACTTTGAGAACTAGTGATAAAAAACATTTTGAAAGGTTGAAAAAATATGGGTTAAAATTAGACTTAACTTAAAGTAAGTTACTGTTGAATGTTCCAAGATAGCTTAGAACTTATCTGTTGATGACGGATTTTGAGGAGCCTGTTCCATCTAAGAAAGTTATGGAGGAATATTATAGGGATTTTGGAGATGAACACAATCGTATTCCATGGTTTTTAATTGTAGGGGCTAAGAAAACATGAATGTATAAACTTTTAACTTCTTCCTTCACCCTTTTTCTAGGAGGTTTTTATTTTTTCGTGGTTGTTTTCTTAAATGTGAGCACGTAGTGTAGAATGGTTCCATATTTGTTAATTGGTTCGAAATCGGTGTTTTTGCACCATTTGGTTACTGTTTTTTGACGTGGATAATCTGGATCTAGTAGTAATTCACCTATTGGTAGTATGCCGTCATCTTTTAGAACACGTTTAATTTCAAGTAATGCTTTCTTTTTATCGGGGATTTCTGCCAGTACTGTGATCATGAAAATTCGGTCAAACATTTTGTTTGTGAAGGGAAGGTAATAGGCAGATGCCGTTATTGCCGTGCCGTTCGTTATTTTCTCTTTCTTTAGTCTATTGTTTAGTTTTTTTATTAGGGTTGACTGTATATCTACGGCGAAGAGTTTTCCCCTTTTACCAACGTGTCTTGCTGCTTCGATCGTGAAAGTTCCTGGGCCGGGGCCTATTTCTAAAACATACATACCGTCTTGTATGCCTATCCATTTAACTACTTTTGTGGGTGGCTGTATTCGTCTTCTAATAGGATTGTCAATAAAGCGGGCAGCGAATGCAGGGATCGGAAAGTGAATATATCGTCTTATAACTCTTATTACAGTCTGAACGAAGATAAACCAACCTAGTAAGATAATAAATATCCAAAGAAGTACTGTTAGTATTATAGAAACAATGGGCATCATATTATTCTCCTACAGTACAGTGTCACTTGATAACTATTAAATGAAATTTGTTTAATGTTAAATTTTAAGTTAAAATTGATTTAAAACAACAGTTTACTTCGTGTTTATTAAGACGAAGCGAGTTTCATCTTAATAATACTATGTGGAAACCTTCTTTAACCTTACAAGAATATTTCTCTCCAATTACTAAACCATTGCCATTACTATTTTACTGTTTTTAAGCTTGGTTATTTCAGTCTTTTTCAAGTAATTCCAAAGTGTATTTATATGTGATTATCCATGTTAAACCTATTATGAGGACAAGTAGCAATGTTTTTATGAAGTATAGGTAGAAGAGCTTGTCTATTATAACTCATTTCACTAAGTGCAGTTAACATTCCTGGTTCTCTGGGCCATGGAAAAAATGTTCCAGGCCCGGTGGAACGCCAATAATAATCCCCATCAAAGTAGCAAATGTGAATAGATACTAAATATGCCTTTATGGTATACGCTGTTATAAATGTTGAAATGATCCATAAAGCCACTATTAATAGGTGTTTAGAGAATTTTAGGATTTTTAGTCTTTTATTGAATTTTACATTCATACTTTAACACTTCAGTATTTTACATAATTTTCTTTAATGATAAAATTAAAAGCTGAATTATAAATTTTTACGTTGTGAATCGCCTTTAACCCTGTAGCTTTGCACATGGTTTTACTTCTTCAAGCTGTGATTATATTTAGGAACGCTTTCCGTAGCAAAAGGGTTTAATCAGAGTTTTTAAAGTTTATAAGTTAGGTGATGTGTTCAATTAAGGGTCATGATGTTAGGTATGTGTCTTGTTCTGTATTATTGTTAGGACGTTGAATTTGATAATTTAAATAATAGCCTGCCTGTATTGAACGAATCTTTGCAAGGTAGAAGGGCATATGCAATTTACAACTTGTTTAGGATGTGAAGTGTTTTTATGATTTTCTTTATTCGTTCGTTGTACATTTCTTCGAACGTTTTTCCTTGGTAGTTATATATGCCTTTTCCTGTTTTTATTCCAAGTTGGTTCATTCTTATTTTGTCGGCTAGCCACTTGGGTGGTTTAAATCTTTCATCTTTGAGTGTTTTTGATAGGTAGATTGATGCGAGGTATACGATGTCTAGGCCTATGTAATCTAGGTTTCTGAAGGGACCAAATAGCAGGTATATAAGTCCTAGATGTTCTGTCCATGTTTTGTCGATGTCTTCTATGGTTGTAATGCCTGTTTCTATGAGTTTTGTTGCCTCTGCAAGTACTGCTGCTGCCATTCTATTAACAAGAAAACCTGGAATATCTCTGCATACTATAGTTTTCTTTTTGCATTTATCTTCTAAAAATTCTTTTATTCTTTTAACCGTGTTGTCTGAGGTGTGTGTTCCTCGGACTATTTCAACTAGAGGTAGAATGAAAGGAGGGTTCATCCAATGTGTGCCGATCATTCTTTCAGGTTTTTCTATTGCTTCTGAAATATCACTTATTCTTATTACGGAGGTTGTTGTTGCAAGTATTGTGTCTTCTGAGACATATTTTTCTACTTCTCTGAAAATTTTTCTTTTAAGCTTTAAATCTTCGGGCACAGCCTCTATAACTAAATCTGCTTCCTTTACGCATTTCTTAAGGTCATTCATCATTTTAATACGTAAAATTATTTTATCTATATCTTGATGATCGATTATGTTTTCGTTTGCTAGTAATTCTAAATTAGATTTTATGCGTTTTAAGGCTTCTTTTAAAATTTTATCTTTAATGTCGTATAATGTTACGTTGCAGTTGGCTTGTGCACATGTTTGTGCAATGCCGTGGCCCATTAGTCCTGCTCCTATAATGGAAACTTGTGTTATTTTTTTCATATAATCATCTCTCTTAATACCCGATGTACATATCTTTATGGGTTTGAACGTATTTTATGAAGTCTTTAACGATTTCTTCTATGGATGTGTATTTAAGTTTCCAGTTAATGTCTTCTATGTTTCTGTAAAGTTTTTCTTGCCCTGCTTTTACTACAAGTGTTGTGAGTAATGTCCATATTTTTGCTACTCGTTCAGCTTCTTCATCTATTTCTATGTTGATTTTTGCGTTTGGAATGTATTTTTTCAACGTTTCTATAAGTTCTTTCATGGAAATGGGTACGCCTCCAACGATGTAAATTCTTTTCTTAACTCTCTTTGCTTTCCACAGGGATATGAGGAAGTTGACTGCATCTTTGATATAAAGTATAGGTAACATCGTGTTTTGTGGAATGTCAATTGTAGCCGTTTCATTTAATGCTGCTTTTTCTATTAGGGTGGAGAAAGTTACTGTTGCTCCTTCACCTCTTCTTCCAGGTCCTATTACAACTGGGAATCTTGCACATCTAAAGTCTATGCCGTGTTTGTAGTGATAGAACATTCCAATTATTTCACCGAAGACTTTTGTGACACCGTAAAATGATGTTGGATCTCTGTAACTGTTTTCTTTTATAGGGAAGCCAGATTTTGGACCGTAAACAGACAAACTGCTGGTGAAAATAATCTTTTTCACACCTAGTATTCTTGAGGCTTCAAAAACATTAAATGTTCCTTCGATATTTGTTTTAAATGCTGTTGCATGGCTTTTTTCCGCTTTAACTGAAAGTTCAGCAGCTGTATGAAAAACATCCTCTATATCGTGTTTACTTATTACTTCCACTACTTCATTCCATAGGTTAACGTCGCCCTCTACAATTTTAACACTATTTAGTATATCTTTAATTCTGTTATAGTTGATGTATTTGTCAAATAAAATGATGTCATGGCCTTCTTTGATAAGATTTCTAGCTAAATGTGAACCGATAAACCCGGTACCTCCGGTTAAAAGAATTGCCATTTTGTACCCCTCTTAAATAATGTCAAATCTTTGATGTTACCATTTTATTATCTTTTCCTAAATTTTACTTATGTAATGTTTATTCTTTTTAACATGCTAAGAAATTTTAAATATTTTATTTTCCATATGAAAAGGCAAAGGTACGGAAGTAGGGGAGTTACATGGCGGAGGATGTAACTGAAACTTATACTTTTAGAGAGAAGGCAATAGTGTTGCTTGCAGTGTCACTTGGATGGGCTCATGATGCTATAGGCCTTACGATAATCAATTTTCTAGCAGTGCCGATAATGGAAGAATTTAATGTAGGGAAGGTTGAGATGGGTTTCATATTTTCTGGTCAATATATAGCGACGGTCTTTGGCGCTATACTGTTTGGTGAACTTGCTGATAGATTTGGGAGAAAACGTGCATTAATCATTTCTATTCTTTGGGATTCTATATTGACAGCGGCGTCTGCATTTGCACCTAACTATTGGACATTGGCGGCATTGAGAATTATTTCGGGTATGGGAGTTTCGTGGGGTATAGCATTTGCTCTTTTAAGCGAGATTTATTCTCCCAAGCGTAGAGGATTGTTTGGAGGGATTGTTCATGCAACGTTTTGCTTCGGGTACATTGGATCAGCGTTAACTGTTACTTTGCTGTATCCAATTTACGGTTGGCGCCCCTGCTTTTTCATTGCACTGTTTCCAATACCGATTTTAGTGCTTTTGGAATTTGCTCTCCCTGAGTCGAAACTTTGGGAAAGGTATAAGGAAATAGAGGAAGAAGTTGAAGCTTTAAAGACAAAAGTTCGTATAGGTGAGCTCCTTAAAAGTGCATATTTTAAATTAACGTTGCTATGTACATTTCTTTTCTGGACAGCGGAGTTCGCTTATCATGCGGTGGTGGATTGGGCACCTACATTTCTAAGCGAGGAATGGGGATTTGCTGTTGAAGAAGCAAGTTCCCTAGTTTTGTTAGTTGCTCTTGAAGCTGTTATTATCCTTCCTTTGATCGGTTTAATTAGTGATTTTATTGGACGGAGAAGGTCTTTTGCAGCGTCGGCTTTTATGGGATTGATTGGCACAATTTTACTTGGCTACTTTACGTTGATGATACGTGTTAAAGGACTTGCAATATTGTCGCTTTTTATAATAGCGATGGGATTTGGTTCTCATGCTTTGTTTGGGGTTTGGTCTAGTGAAATTTTTCCAACGAAGGTAAGGGCTACGGCTACTTCTTTCATATTTAGTGTTGCAAGAGGATTATCTCTCGGAGGGCTGATAGTAGGTTATCTTGCTACGATAGTAGGTTTAACAGCTGCGATGCTTTTAGCGGCTCCCGGTTTCCTTTTGATGATTATACTTCCGATGTTTCTACCAGAAACTAAGGGTAAAGTTTTAAAAGCTGTGGAAGAACCGGTGGTGTGAAATGTCAGAAATTAATGGCGGGAAAATCGTTGCAAAGGTTCTAAAAGTGGAAGGCATCAAATGTGTTTTTACATTACCTAGCGGCGAAATATTGCCAATACTTGAGGAGCTTGTGGAAGAAGGTATTCAAGTTGTGACGACTAGACATGAGCAGGCTGCTGGTAACGCTGCTGATGGTTGGGCTCGTGTTACAAGGTCTCCTGGAGTATGTGTGGTTCCTGCTGGCCCTGGTTTTGCAAATTTGATACCAGCAATTATACAAGCCTTTTATGCAGGGAGTCCTGTGGTTGCAATTTCAGGTCATTCACCACATAAATATGTGGATATGGATGCCTTTGAGGAAATTGATGGAGTAGAAATTGTTTCATCTGTTACGAAGTGGGCAAAACGATGTATGTTTACTGAAAGGATACATGAATATCTTCAGGAGGCTTTTAGGTATGCAGTTTCGGGGAAAATGGGACCTGTACTTTTAGAAGTTCCAAAAGATGTTCTTCAAGGGAAATGTAGCGTTGAAAGGATTAAAATCGTTCCTCCAGAGCGGTATAGGTCGAAGGGAAGGGTGTATGGTGATCCAAAACTAGTTAAAAAGGCTGTAGATCTTCTAGTAGCTTCGGAAAAACCTCTTATTATTGCTGGCAGTGGAGTTTATTGGTCTGGCGCATGGCTGGAGTTAGTGAAGCTTGCGGAGCTACTTTCAATACCAGTTGCATGTGAGGGACTTGCAGTGGGCTGTATTCCCTATGATCACCCCTTGTATGTTGGAAATGCTATTGGAAACCCATTTATGAGGAATGCGGATGTTCTGTTGGTTGTAGGCGCAAAATTTGATGAATTCCTGGGGTTTGGACGGGATCCATCTTTCTACTCTGATGATGTAAGGGTAATAAGGATAGATGTGGAGTTTTCTGAGATAGGTAAAAATCGTCCAGTAGATGTGGGTATAGTAGGCGATGCAAAAGCTGTTCTTTCACAAATGCTTAAAATCATCGGAGAAACAGCTTCCACGGTATCTGAGGAGAGAAATTGGGCGAAGAAGTTTAGATCTGCTTGGATCAGTCTTAGCGAAAGTTTTGATAAAGTAGCAGAGTCTTCGGAAAAGCCGATTAGACCTCAAAGATTAATGAAGGAAATAAGAGAGGTGGTTGATGAAGACACCATATGTATTTTGGATGGCGGAGATACGACTGTATGGGCTTATTTATATTTAAGGGCGTATAGACCGGGGCAGATAATAGGTTCACAGGGGCCTTTTGGACATTTGGGTGCTGGAATACCTATGGGGATAGCGGCGAAACTTGCTTACCCAGATAAGAAAGTTTTTGTTATTACTGGTGATGGAAGTTTTCTTTTCAATGGAAGTGAATTGGACACTGCTGTAAGATATAATGTTCCAATCGTAGTAATAGTGGTGAATGACTCTGCTTGGGGGATGGTTTATCATACAAGGTTTATCACATCAAAATCGAAAGAAAAAGCGGGACTTTTCACGTTGTTAAACGAAAGGGTAAGGTATGACAAATTTGCTGAAAGTTTAGGAGCATACGGGGAGCTGGTTACGGAGCCTGATGAAATAAAACCAGCAATTAAAAGAGCATTTGAATCTGATTTGCCAGCGGTAATTGATGTAAGGGTGTCTAGAGAGTTTCCGACGCCACTCAGTTATATACTCACCACGAAGAGGAAAATTTGAAATGTCATTTTTTATAATAATATCTCTCCTTTTTTAACAGACCTGTGTATTAAAAGAGTTGTCTACTAAATGTTTATCAGCTAGTTTCAAATATAATCATCACAATATTCATAGCCTTTCAATTAAATCTCAGTGGTAACATGAGGGGAATTTAAAATGAGTTATGGATATGTTGGTAAAATTTTGAGAGTAAACTTGTCAATAGGAAGTATAGATGTTGAGAAGTTTGATGAAAATTTTTATAGAAAGTATCTGGGTGGTAGAGCTCTAGCTTTGTATTTCTTGCTTAAAGAATTGAAACCAGGCGTCAACCCTTTTTCTCCCGAAAATAAATTGATATTTGCTACAGGTGTTGCTACTGGAATACCATTACCAGGTATGAATAGATATGCAGCGGTGTCTAAATCCCCTTTAACAAATACGTTTGGTGAATCTTATGCTGGAGGTTTTTTCGGGCCAGAGCTTAAATTTGCTGGATTTGACGCTATTATCATAGAGGGGAAAGCCGAAAAACCAGTATATTTATGGATTCATAACGGAGAGATTGAGATAAGGAAAGCAACGCATATTTGGGGTATGAAAATCAAAGAGACCACCGAAACTATACGTAGAGAAGTTAAAAATCCTAAGGCAAGAGTTGCTGCAATAGGTCCTGCTGGAGAAAAGTTAGTGCGTTTTGCAAGTATATTGCACGATATGAAATATGCAAATGGTAGATGTGGGTTAGGTGCCGTGATGGGATCTAAAAATCTAAAAGCCATCGCTGTGGTGGGTAGTCATAAGTTAAGATTTGCAGATAAAGAGAAGATCGTTAAGTTGGCAAAGTGGGCGTCTAAAGCAATAAAAGATATGCCTGGACCACATTCCAGGTGGATGTATGGCACTGGTGCTGTTTTATTACCGTTAAATGAGCTCGGACTTTTACCAACAAGAAATTTTCTTGATGGTGAATTTGAACATGCTGAAGATATATCGGGGGAAAGAATGGCAGAAACTATTCTTTTAGGTAGAAAAGGGTGTTATAGTTGTGGAATTATGTGTAAACGAATTGTAAAAGGAAAATATCCTTATGAAACTGACCCAGACTATGGAGGCCCTGAATATGAAACTTTAGCGGCTTTTGGTTCCTTGTGTGGAGTTGGTGATTTAAATGCGATCTCATATGCTAATATGCTATGTAATGCATATGGACTTGACACGATTAGCACAGGTGTGACAATAGCATTTGCCATGGAATGTTATGAAAACAAAATACTTACTAAGGAAGATTTTGGGGGGCTTGAGCCAAAATTTGGTAATGCGGATGCTATGGTAAAACTTGTTGAGATGATAGCAAAAAGAGAAGGTATCGGAGATATATTGGCGGAGGGTGTTATGAGAGCTTCAAGAATAATTGGTAGAAATGCCGAGAGATTTGCGATGCACGTTAAGGGAAAAGAAATACCGATGCACGAGCCGAGAGGTAAAAAATCGTTAGCTTTGGCGTATGCAACTTCTCCGTCTGGTGCGGATCATATGCAGAATGCTCACGATACACTATTTGAAAGAAATGTGGAGAAAATTTTACCATTAGGAATATTAAAACCGTTAAGCAGCATGGATCTTGGCCCAGAAAAAGTGAGAATGTTCATGTATCTTAGCATGTGGTGGAGTTTGTTTGATTGTCTGGGAGTTTGTAAATTTGCAGTGATGCCCCATCCTGCAGCTGTTTTCAGCATATCACAGCTCAGAGATATTGTTAAAGCTGTTACTGGATGGGAGGTAACAATATGGGAATTATTGAAGGTGGGAGAAAGAGCTATTAATATGGCACGTTGCTTTAATGTTCGTGAAGGGTTCAATAAAAGTGATGACACATTACCTGAGAGATTTTTCCAGCCTCTTCGTTCTGGTGCTATGAGAGATGAAAAAATTGCAGGAGAAGAATTTGAAAAGGCTTTAAAGCTGTTTTACGAGATGATGGGATGGGATTCAGAAACAGGAGTTCCCAAAAAAGCTAAACTCCATGAACTGGACATAGGATGGGCCGTCAATTTTCTAGAAAAATCAAATAATAAAACTTGAAATTTTTAGAAGGTGTAATGAGCGAATTTCTATGGTTGACAAAAATTGAAAATAAAAGTGTTTGGGTTGTGTTATTGTGTTATGAGAAATTTTAGAATTTTAGCTTTTATGTTGTGGTTTCTATTCCTTGTATTAGGTTATCTATACATATTCCTAGTTTGGTGGTGTATCCTCCTTCAAGTATTATGAAGACAGGTAATTCTAGTGAGCCTATTCTTTTCCCTATTTCTTTGTAACATTCTAAGGTTAGGTTTAAGCCTCCTAGGTCTCCTTTAAGTGTGTCGAAACCTGCTGATACAGCTACCACTTCTATTTCACTTGTATCCACGTTGCTGAGGGCTTTGTCTAAGGTTTTTAAATACAGTTTGTCATCTGTTCCAATTGGAAGAGGATAATTGTAGTAATTGTCTTCGCTTCTAAATCCTGTCCCAGGGTAAATGCCCCTAGTGTGTAGGGAGATGAAGATTACATCTTTTGAACCTTCAAATATTTCTTGGGTTCCGTTTCCATGATGCGTGTCGATATCTAGGATTAAGGTTTTTTTACCTAGTTTTTTGACCGCTATTGCAATGTTGTTGAAGTAGCAGAAGCCTAGGGTTGGAGCTCCTAGCGCTTTTCCTTTTATACCAGCGTGGTGTCCTGGTGGGCGCATTAGGGAGAATGCTTTTTCTTTCGCCGCTAATATTGCTGCCCCAGCGGAAAGTTTAGCGTATTCGTAAATGTTTTCGTAGGCTGGTGTATCAGGATCATAGAAGTTTCCATTTTTAATTTTTTCAATGTATTCCTTGGTATGTACTAGTAGTAGGTCTTCTTCTGTGGCTGGTTTTGGTTCAATGAACTCATATTTATCTTTTAGGTGTTCATAGGCTAGTTGAACTCTTCTGGGGTTTTCAGGATGATATGGTGAACCATACTCTAAGCATTTAGGCGAAAACACGATCTTCATTGCTTCCTCCACCACGCATCTTCATTTCTCCTTACTATAATTAAGTTGAATTATTAAATGATACTGGTCTCACAGGAGGATGTGTGTTTTGAGATAATAATTTCATAGACATCTTTTATACAAGATATATCCTCTGCTCTTTATATTGAATTCATACGTTCCCCCTCGATATATTCCCGAAATTTTTCATTAAATTTATGACCCTCGGAATACCGTTGTTCTTTCTAGCAACACTTCCAACACTCTCAACCACAGGAGCAATTTCTCTCTTTAAACCCTTCAATATCTTTTCATTGCAATTTTGCTTGCGATCTCGTGGAAAAAAGGATTAAAAAGGTATACTGGGGCTTATGGATAAAATTAGTATGTGTTAGTGCTGGGTAAGTTATTAATTTGCTTATCTCTCTGTTTCTTCGATTTCGATATCTTTTAGAAAAGTTAGGATGATAGAAGTATCTAATCTAAATCCTTCCTGTATTATTTTTTGTATTGTGTTTCTTATTTCCGTTTTATTTATTTTCTTGAGAAGAAATAGAAGTTTTAGGAGGAATAGAGTCCCGTGAACTTCTATGTTGTGTTTGAATCCTATTCTTCTTGCTCTTTCATCATCTATGATAGCAACATAATTTTTGTTTTTTGCAGCTAGTATAGTAGAGCTTTCTCCCTTTCCTAATTGATAGGTTTCCGAAAAAATGTCCGTTACAGGAGGATTTTGGATGATTTTGATTTTGCCCTTTTTAATGTATTTCTCTATGGTATACGCTTCTTCCGCTCCTACTTCTTTTCCCTTTACAACGACTTCGTGATATACAGATTCGGTTGTATAAATTTCATCAAATGTTTCTATAATTTTTTCTAGGAGGCTGGTTTTTCCTAGGTATATTAGGGGCGTTGCATTGAGAATTATTTCCTTTTTTGTTTTCTTGCCCATCTTTTTGCAGCCTCTAAGTCAGCTTCTAAGGATTCTTTTGAATATTGAATTACAATGCCTAGGGATGCTAGCCGTGCAATGAATTCTCTAATTGATAAATTTGCGTTTTCAGCAGCTTTTCCCAGGGAGATTTCTCCTTTTAAATATTTTTGGACTGCTTCATTGAATTTTTCTTCTAATATTTTTTCGTGTAGTAGTTTTCTTGCTAAGACTGCTTTTGGTATTTTCTCCCTCTTTGCTTTTTCTTCAAGGTATTTTAGGTCTTCTTCAGGAATTCTTAATGGCAAGTATCCAGACATTTTTGGCACCCTATAGAACCTTATAGAAACTATTAAACACTAATAGTATATAAAAGTATTTTGATAATTTAGAGGATTCTTAATAAATAGATTTAATGTTGACATGATTAATGCTAATTCCAGATTGTCTGGCTGTTTTATTATGTCTGAGTTGTTTGTTATTATATGGTTTCTGCGTGTAATTCTGGGATATTCATTTGTAAGGCTTGGAAGAGCCGTATATATAATTTAACGTTAAAGTTTGAAAAAAGATGTTAAAAGCTTTTTGAAGAATTTAGAGGCGATGTTGGATTTGGGATTTAATGAGCGTTAGAAGGGTATCAAAAGCTTCCCGATTTAAAATACCTTTACTTTGCTGGTTTTCCTAGCATTGATGTTTGGAGGGAGATGATTGACCGAAGATACCTTAGCTTGCTTCTTTTGTGTATTTTATGCATTGTCGTAAAGTGGTTGTCTTTGTTTTGCGGCTAAAATGTTTAGTTGGTTAAACACTTGATAAAAATGTTTATAAAGTAGGAAAGAGTAGTTTTTGCCTATATAAATGTAAGCGTTAAAAATTTGGGGGTAATAATATGCAGCTGGCAATACTTATAAACTATGCTTATGTGTTGTTGATTTTGGGTGGAATTAGCATTGCAGCATGGTTTTTTGAGAAACTAGGGGAAAGAATTCCCTTCATTGGGCCATTAGTGAAGGGTTCAATAAAATTGATAGCAATTTTCGGATTTATAATCGGTATTCTTTCAATAATCGCAGCTTATTACGCAGTTGTCATGGGCTATTACGATAGATTTACAGTAGTACTACTTGCAGTAATGGGCGTTACACTAGGTCTTGCCCCTGTAACTAAGTTTCCTATAGCTGGATTGTTTAGTGTTATTGCTGGTGTTTCAATCGCGATGTTAGTTGCTTCACTTGTACCACCAGTTGTTTGGAACTGGTTATACATATCGTTTGGAATCAAAACATGGACAGTTCTTCTTATAATCTTCGCAATTGTAGCATTTGTAGCATATACCCTTGCTAAAACAATAACCGGGTTCATCGAGCTCATGGGAACCATTCTGACAAGTAAACCAATCTCAATAATAATTGGAATTGTTGCAGTTGTGCAAGGAATCATGCTAATACTGGGAACATCGCTATGGATATATATAGCACCATACATGTAAGATTGAAAGCTTTTCTTTCATTTAATTGCGACAGAGTAGGAAACGTATTATTTGAGAGGCAGTAAAGTGGAAAGAAGTTGCAGTGATGACGAGGTTCTACTTGAAGTAGGGTTATCTGTGCAGAGTATCATAATGTTTTGAATTAACTTCAATTTTATCTCTCATACCATCTTTTTAAGATAAACTTAAAAGTAATGCCATATTCTTTTTCTGCAACTGTTTTATCGATGTAGTTTTATGTTGTGTCGAACAGTGAAAATAGATTTAATTTTGGAAAATATATTTTGATTTAACAATTTTGTAAGGATTTAAACGATTGTAATTGAGATTGTGAAGAAAGTGTAAATAAGTGATATTAATCATTTATTATGAGGTGTTGTTTGTGATAGGGGTTTCATCTCCTGCTCGTGCCGATTTTTTAAATACTCATCAAGATTATAAGGGTCTCCCTGTAGTTCCTGCTGCTCTAAATATTCGTTTAAGAATTAAGGGAAAGGCTATAGGTGGAGATAAAGTTTATGTTCGTTCTTTAAATTTTTTGAGGGAAGATTTGCCTTGTGAAGACGAGTTTTCGCTTAATAATGTTTCTTATAGAGAGAGGGGCTGGTTTGGAAACTATGTTAGAGCTGTAGTAAATATTTTGAAGAGAAAGGGCTATGGAGATAGGATTTCTGGCGTGAAAATTGAGATTGATAGTGAGATTCCAATGGGAGGGGGATTAGGTAGCAGTGGCTCTTTGGAAGTGGCTTTAGTAAAGTTTTTTGACGCTGCTTTTAATCTGGGTCTTTCTACTAGGGAGGTTGCAGAGTTTTCTTATCTTGCTGAGCGAGAAGAACTAGGTATTCCATGTGGGAGATTAGATCAGTATGGGGCTGCTTTTGGTGGCATTATAAAGTTGGAAACTCGTCCACCATTTGGTGTGGAGGTTCTTCCAAAAAGAGATTTTCTTTTCGTTATTGTAGATACGGGTATTAAGCATAGTACTGCAGATATTCATCCAAGAAGGCAACGTGAAATTGATGAAGGATTGAAACAACTACTTGAACAAAAACTTCCAGAAGATTTAAGGGAAAAGCTTTCTTTGAATCATTATGAAGTTAAATGGGAGAAGATATCTGAGGACGGGTTGCTTCCATATCTTTCAACAATAAACGAGAAGTCTGCAAATCGAATTCTTTTCACAATTTACATGCATAAATCCACCGAGTTAGCGCTTAGAATTCTTCGAAATCAAGCTGTTAGTGCAAGAGAAGTTGCTAAAGTAACTCAAATTCCATATGAAGATATTGAGAGGAAGATAGAGAGAGGTAGGAGAGATCTTGTTCTTCTCGGGTTAATTGTTGATTATCAACATATGCTTTTGAGGGATTTATATGAGGTAAGTTTGCCAGAGGTAGAGGAGATAAGAGATGCTATGCTCGAAGCTGGAGCTTATGGTGTTAAGATTTCAGGTGCTGGACTTGGTGGAGCTATAATTGGAATTGTGGATAATGTGAATGTAGGGGAGAAGGTGTTTAAAGCAGGTATTGAAAATGGTGGTGTGAGAGGTTGGGTTTCATTTATTGGTGAAGGTGTTAAAGTGGAGGTTACATGAAATGGAGAAAATATCTTTTAGGTTGGAGCTTAGATGGAATCCTTTGCTTAGGGAATGGGTTATTGTTGCTGCTCATCGAGAGTTTAGGCCGTGGCAACCTAAGGTTGAATGTCCGTTTTGCCCCGGTTCTGAAGAAATACGAGAGGAATGGGAAGTTCTTGCTCTTCCAAACAGATTTCCTTCTTTGGTTGAGAATCCTCCTCCACCGTTTTCTTCTCCTAAGTTTCCCTATAAGGTGGAAAAGGCTTATGGGATTTGTGAGATAGTTGTGGAAACTCCAAATCATGAAGGTGATTTATGTAATTTATCACAGGAGAATATGAGGAAGGTGATTGATCTTTTTGTTGAGAGGTACAGGGAACTGGGTTCAAAGGATTTTGTGAAGTATGTTTTTATATTTAGGAATAAGGGGGCTGTTATCGGGGTTTCTTTACATCATCCCCATTCTCAAATATACGCGTTTCCTTTTATTCCTCCTAAAATAGAGAGGGAATTGAAATCAGCATTAGAATACTCTAAGAACCATGGAAAATGTCTGTTTTGTGATGTAATTAAAGCTGAAAAAGAAGATGGTAGGAGAATAATTTATGAAAGTAAATATATGATGGTTTTTGTTCCTTATTCTGCAATGTGGCCTTACGAGCTTCATATATATCCCAAGCGTCATTTAGGTTCTTTACTGGATACGAATGAGGAAGAAAGAGATGATTTAGCACGGGTTCTTCGTGTTGTTACTGCAACATATAATTCTTTGTTTGATTTTAGTATGCCTTACATTATGGTGTTTCATCAAGTTCCAACCGATGGTGGAAAATACGATTTTTATCATATGCATATCGAGTTTTATCCCCCTTACAGAGATAAAGAAAAGTTGAAGCATGCTGCAGGGGTAGAATGGGGTGCTGGAGTTTTCATATATAGTGGAGAACCAGAAGTTAGGGCGAAAGAGTTGAGAGAGACTTGTGAGAAGATTTTAGGAAAAATAAGTTAAATAATATGTAATGTGGAGCTTGATTACATTTTCTATTTCTTGTATGTGGTTAAAAGCTTATACGATGTATTTAAAAATCGTGTATGATATCGTTTGTATTACCTTGTTGAATTATAGGGGTGTTTAGCTTGCAGAAACCAGTTATTGTTGTACATGGTGGTGCGTGGAATATACCTGACGATTTAGTTGATCCCCATATTGAAGGAGTTAGAAACGCTGTGAAGATAGGCTGGGATGTTCTTGTGAAC
>Ga0209426_1000277_pt1 | contig 64517 bp, 60 predicted proteins | sample Deesub1362B_J571_FD_187697 | JGI IMG/M metagenome (GOLD analysis project Ga0209426, IMG submission 187697) | Deep oceanic, basalt-hosted subsurface ecosystem from Juan de Fuca Ridge flank, Pacific Ocean, CORK Borehole 1362B_J2.571 (SPAdes)... ... | reverse complement strand
CGCTTACTTGCTTATGAATCCATTTCTCAAATTCCGGTTTTACCGAATAATAGTCTACACAAGCCTTCTTTTCGTCAGCGGGGCCTTCTAAGCCGTAGATCGCGGGTTCAAATCCCGCCGGGTCCGTATAGCACACCGAGCGGATACCAAAAACCAAGCTCAACCGTTAATTTTTTATCCCTTGAAAGGGATATCCCTTACGAGGGATATGAGAGCATTTGGAAAATTCGATCTTCGTGCAAAGCTACCGCCAAGGAAGTTCGAGGTCTACTTTGGAATAAAAGCTAGAGATGGAGCTAAAGGATGGAGAAGTAGCTATGACAGCGTGCAGAAGCTTCTAAATCACCTTGCGAGATATACGAGGAGCGAGGCTTCAAGGGAGAAGTACCTCAACATCCTAAGAAGATTTTGCGAGTGGTCTGGCTATAATCCTGACGAGCTCTCCCAACTGCCAAAGGAGAGGGTTGAAAACCTGATTCAGAGCTTTGCTGATGAACTTGCGAGCATGGACAGGAGCAAGGCGTATGTGAACTCTGTAATCAAGAAACTAAAGACCTTCTTCCGCTCCAACGGATATAAGGATCTGGAAGTGGCGATGCACTTCGTGCCTACTCGCTACAGAAAGAGGCCAGAGTATGTTCCTACCAAGGAGGAGATTTACGCTATGGCCGATTCCGCTGGAAGTTTGAGGAACAGGGCAATAATACTCTTTCTCTGGAGCAGCGGGCTGAGAGTGAGCACTCTATGCGCCTTAAACTATGGAGACGTTGCAGACGATGTTGAGAATGGAGAAACCCATATCATGGTTCCAGTTTATCCAGAAATGAAGGAGAGGGTTGCGGATGCTTGCAAGGGTAACATTCCCTACTACACCTTTATTTGTATGGAGGCTGGGGAGGCTTTAAGAAGCTATCTGCGAGAAAGGGAGGAGAAATATGGAATAGCTCGGGAAGATCCCCTCTTCCAATCAGACTGGACTTTATGGAAGAGGGATGAAAGACCTAGCAAGAGGCTTGGGAGGAGGGGAGTTGCACTAATTGTGAAGAGATCAGCCAAGTTTGCTGGAATAGAAAAGTGGAGGTATGTAACTCCTCACTGCCTGCGCAAAGCTTTCGAATCCGTGCTAGTGAGTCCAACGATTGATGGGGGAAGGCTGGACAAGGGAACGCAGGAGTTTTTTATGGGGCATATACTTCCTGGAACGCAGGATGTTTACTACGACAGAACAAAGGTCGATTTTCATCGAAAGGAATATGCAAAGCTTGATTTTTCAAAGAGTAAAGCTGGAAAAACGACTGACAAGCTCATCGATATCGATGAATTGGGAGCCTATTTCAGCGAGGGCTGGACATTTGTTGCCAAGGTAAGCGATAGCAAGGTTGTTGTGAGGAGGAGCTTCTTTGGCTGAATGAGCAACTGTAACCAAACTCCTTAAGAAGGCATAAGAAGAAGGTTAGGGGGTTTGGTAGACACTTGGATCTCTTTAGGATTGTGAGAGTAGTTGTATAGTCCCAAAAAAATTTGACTATAAATACTCCCAAACAACTAATGGGTTATGACAGATTGACAGAGAGAAAGATAAGGTAGTAAGGCACAAGAGAAGGGGAAAGAGAGACAAAGAAATTGCATTCGAGATGAGAGTCAGCATTTCTTCAGTCAAAAGGGTGTGGTCTTACTGGCCCTCAAACAAAGAATACCTTCTAATAAAGAGAAGAGGTAGACCTAAGGTGAATTAACTGAGAAAGAAAAGGAAATAATCAGAGAAGCCAAAGCAAAGTATAAACTGGGCACAAATTCAATTAAAGTCCTTCAATGATCTCTGCAATCGGGGTCCTTTCTATTCGAACATTCCTTCCAGCCTTTTGCCTTCTCACAAACCCCATATCCTCGAGTTTAGATAAATGATGGCTTATTCTTGACCTTTCCTTCATGAACTTCTCATCTCCCTTGTTTATCCCAGGGTTGAGTCTCAGAATGAGCTCATCCAGAGAATCTACCCCACCATCTATAGCTCGAATTATCTGGATCTGCTCTTTTGGAAGAAGCATAACAGGAATTAAAGGAATCTCCAAAATCTCTTCTATTCCGATCTCGTTTTCCTTTTCGTCGTATTTCGGTATGGAAGTTATTATCCTCGAATTTGTTACGCATGCCGCTATGTAGGCTGCGATACTAACGTTTCTTAATGAACCTGATGCGTTAAGCAGCACATCATTTCCATTCTCTTTTTCCTTTTTTATGAGATCTACAAGCTGTTTTGCAGCCCTTAACGTGTTCTTCTTATCTATTTTATCAATTTCAACGTCATAGACTGTCTCAAGTTCCTTTTTTAGCTCTTCAGCCAACTTCTTGACTTTTGACTCTGCTGGAAGTTCTTGCTCTCCAACCATCAGAATTATCTTGCCGACTGGTTCCTCTCTCAAAGCCCTTATCGATTCAACAAGCCTCTCCTTGTGTAAACCAACGAATACCACCTGCGTGATCATAATAATTGATTGGTTTTAGAATACTTAAATCTTGTGTTCAAACTTAGAAAAATATTTAAAAAGTAATGATAAAGCTAAAGTTATGCACGATCAGGATCAAAGTATAGGCTTTACAGCCCTCTGCCCAATATTCAGATGGGATCATGAATGTAAGGAGTGTAACGCAACCTTCGAAATCTACTACCCTCCAGAAATAGCAATTGAGTATGGGATGAGGAATGTAAAGATTCTTACCGTTAATAACAAAGAAGCCTTTGAATTCTCTTCACCTCAGCCTATCGACGAGTTCAACGCTGAAGTAATTGCAAACGTTTGCCCCTTTTGTGGCACTCCGGTTAGATGGTTTGATATCATGTCGGAGTTCTTGGAGTCAATATACGAGGGAAAAAAGCCAAAGGTGATGTGGGTTAGCTGCAGGCTGGATGAATACTGCTGTGTATGCGGTGAAAGGCTAAGCATTGAGGAAATTGTTGATTGCATAAAACATGCCAAAAGATTGAAAGCGGAGCTTGAGAAGGCTATTGATGCAAAAGATCACCATATTGGGAGCATCGTACAAGCGTATCCTGTGAGTGGTTTTTGCAAGATTTGTAGCGAGTTAAGAGGTTACTTCTGCGCCTACTGCAGGAAAAGGCACAATCTGCTCAGCTCTAAATATCTTGATCACATGGCCTATGCGATAAGAAGGAAATCGGCTCTAAGGGAGGCGAGAAGGCTTTACAGGAAGATTCTGAACGGGAAGGAGAAGGTTATTCTTGTTGAGGCAGAAAAAGATGTGGTGAGGGCAATCAAAGCGATCTTAAGCAAAAAAGGAATTTCAGCGGAGTTTATTGAACTGGAGGGGGAAGTTCATTTCAGAGTTTTGGGTAAGGATGTTTATGTGAGCTACCAGTGAATTCTATAATGATATTTTTTCAATTAAATCACATACCTAAAAAAGAAAGTTGTATGCTTAATAACTCCATGACTGACTGATGTCTTTCAATATTATGGAATTGATAGAGCAATTAACAATAATAAACTACCATTCCTGGTTTATTGGAAACTATACTGATAATACAGTCCAGTTGTATCTTAAAATGAAAGAAAAAATAGTAAACTCTAGAAAATAATAAACTATTGACTTATTGCAGTAAACTATTGACCTCCTTTTTTCACTGGTGCTTCAGGTTTTTCAGGTTTTTCAGGTTTCTTAGGTTTTTTAGATTTTTCAGGTTTTTCCGGGGTCACTTCAACTTTCTCAGGTGTAGAGATCTCCTCCTTCAAAGCCTTCTCGGCACTCTCTTTACCGGCTTTGGAGACCTCTATTGCACTCTGGATTGCTATTTTCGCCTCATCTGGGACTTTCTGCAACACATCCTCCAAAACCGTTAAATGGACTGAAGTTGCATTCGTGACGATTTCATGAACTCTTCTCGGATCTTCTCCTGCTTGCTGTGCGATGGTGGCGATTTCTTCACCGAATTTTGCATACTGTTTATATTCTTCAGCAGCTTCAGCAGCTTCTTCAGCATCCCCCATCTCAGCAGCTTGTTTAGCTTTGTTCATCCTCTCTCCTGCAATGCTCATAGCGATTTTAGCTGCCCTCTCCGGATTTATCGAGGCCAAAACCCTCAATGCTTCCTGATTGCCCCTCATCGACACTTCCTTGGCAAGAGATATTCTCTCCTTTGCCTGCTCTGGAACAATCTCTTTGACCTTGTCTAAGACTTCCAAGTGATGGGAGGTGGCGATAGCCACAAGTTCAGATACCTTCTCTTTCTTATCCTCTTTCACTGAGGAAACTATATTATTTATCTCATCAAGTTCTTTCTGATACTCTTCTAGCAATTCGCTTACATATTCTAGCTTCCCCTTCTCAGCCATCGCTTTTGCTTCTATAAGTCTAAGCTCTGCATACTGAAGACGTTTTTCCACTTTTGCTACCTCATCAAATGTAAAAATCAGGCTCAGAGTTTCCAAAGCTCGTTTAAACCCATACATCCATGAATCTGGCGTTATTCCTGGATCGGGCAATTCTTGTGCTTGAGCTGTTACGCTTGAGATTAGAGTTATCAGGAGTAGTACTGCAAGAGATCCTTTTACTTTCATTTTTATACCCCCTAATCTCATTTCAATTTTTCTTGGGTTTAAATCAAATTAATTTAAATGTTGCTAAAATGTCATGATCATTTAAACTTACCTGAAATTAATGCTACCCTTCATCTCGCAATTTTAGCTTTTCTCAACAGAAATAAGTCACGTAATCGATGAATTAAGGCATAAGGAGAAGCTAAGAAATTTTCTGAAAATAAAAGAAGATGAAATTTCTAAAGAAGACTATGTTTACTCCTTCCTTTCAAAATTCAGCCTTAACAGCTTTATTAACATGATTCTTAGGATTCTGAACTCAATAACGAAGAAAAAAACAAAGAAACAGCAAGCTAATCGTAGATTGCACCGATGTAAGCGTTGATGAACTTAAAAAAACTTATGAAAATGAGGAATCTAGTGATAGAGTTTGTATACCTGTCTAGTTGAGCTCTTTATCTAAGGCAAACATTCAACACGCACTGTGGTGTGGTTTGGAAAATCTAGAAACGGTTTGAGGAAAGGCAAGTATAGAAAACATATGGACATGCTGAATTTTAATTGTCTCCGAATTGGTATCGAAGTTAAAAAAGATGTTAACGATTTAGGTGGAAACTCAATTAATTCAGATACTATCTCCATCCACGCTGTTTTAATTCCTTTTTTGCCCTTCTTTAGCTTTGAAATTAAGTGTTTTTGGATTAGTTGATAGAAATATTTAAGTATTATCTAATAAATCAACTATCTGTAAAAACTTCGATAAGAGAGTGGTATCATGAACTTTGACAAGAATTCAAAAGAAACTCAAAGCTCTATTGCATTGGTAGGTTTGGGAGGAGCCGGGATGTCAATCTTGAAGAAAGCAGTTGAAATAATCGAACTAACCTCATTTGACGCATTTGCAGTGAATGTGGAGAACTGGCTTGAAAACGTGAACTTCTACAGATTCGATCAAGTGAATGAACTAATTTCAGAATTAGCAAAATACCAGCATGTTATCCTTACAGCCGGTTTAGGTTCGAGTGGCGGTGATTTCTTGGCTTATTTGGCAAACCGCTTGGACAACATCTCTGGTATATTCGTTACAAAACCATTCAAAGTTGAGAAAACTAGATTGAGAAGGGCTGAAGAGCAACTTAAAGCGATTGAAAGAGGTGCTATTGTAAAAGACCTCAACGAACTTTTGGCCGAGAAACCGGACTCACCCATTGGTGTTGCTCTGGATGACCTCGACACAGAAATGGCTGTGGAGATAATATGCAAAATCATAAAACTATCTGTACTAGGGTGAGAGCTAACTTTAAGGTGACCATGGATTAACCATGGATTAAATTGATAATAGGCAGATGAGGAAAGAGAATACGAGACAACAAGTAAGAGGGATTATGGAAAGATTATGGAATTATCAACTAACTTTGAAAATCTTGAAGATTGTGAGTTTATGGCAGGCAAATATACTCAAATCCTCGGTGAAAGACTGAAAGAGAGATTGGAGAAAGATGGGTATGAAGTCTTCTACGATCATGGAGATCAGAAGCACAGAATAGTTGCCTACTTCAAAGATTATTCAAGAAGATACTTCCTGTCTTTCATTGATATTGCGGTAGTAAGAAATGAGGAGGTAAAAGTTCTCTGCGAGATCGAAGAAACGTCTTCCAACCCAAAGAAGGTTCTCGGAGATCTCATTTCTATCTTACTTGCGGAGAAGCTCAGGTATGGTAGCTTAGAGTACTACGTAATTTCCCCATACGTGGTTCTTGGACTGTACGCTAAGGAGAAAGGAGTTAAGCGTTATCAGACAGAGAACATTCTGAACAGGTTTTGTGAGATTTTTGGTGTTGACCGGGGAAAAATAGTGGTAATATTTGCTGAAGATCTCGACTGGCTCATAGATTTGGTTGAAAAGACTGTTTTGGAGCTGATTTGATACATCATCATTTCTTTCCACAAAACTTTTACTTTTCATATACATACTAAGATTTATTAAGATTAGTTGATGGAAAAATTTAAGTATTAATAAATCAATCAACTAGAAGTGGTGGGAGTTAGGTATTGATGATAAATATATAGAATCAATACGCCCAAAACCAAATCTCATAAAACTAGAGAAGAAGTTAAATCTACCGGAGAAGTAAGGGGTAAAGGAGGATGTTCAATCCGATAAATAAGTTTATCATGTGGATCAGAAGGATTTTCTCTGTTCGCCTAAAACCCAGATGTATAAAAGAACCTGAAACTTTGTCTGAAAAGAAAGTTACTCCGCCTCCTAGAAATCGAGAAGAACTTGAAGCTACACTCACGGAAAAGAAGTTTGTAGCACTATTAGAGGAAAAATCCACAAGATTTACCACGGCAACTCAAGAAAAGCCAGAAATTTCCGAAAAAACCCGACTCGAGATAGAAACACTAAAAGAAAAAACAACCAAAAGCTTGCAGAAAGAAATAAAACCTCAAGAAGCGATTAAAGAAAAGGCACAAACAGAAACTCTAACTCGGAAAACCAAAATAATAGAGCGAAAACCATATAAGAAGAAACTACCAACAGAGGAGAAGAAAAAACGGCGCAGAAGGTCAAAAGAAGTAAAAAAGCCAACTCCACCCAAGAAAAAGAGAGAGAAGGATTTAGGCGTTAAAAAACCAAAGCTAACTAAACAACCGGGATCGTATGCAGAAATAGGTGTCGTAAAAACTAAAAGGGAAAAAGGAAAAGAAACCCCTACAAGAGTAGAGTCGCCCTTTGTAGAAGTTAACCTTGACGAAGGGAAGGTTTATCTTATCATACCAGAGCAGAAATATAAAACTAAAAAAACAGAACAAGATGTTCCTCAACAATTAATTTATCAACTGGAATTAAACGGAAAAGAACAAACCATCTCTGCGAAAGTCAACAAAGAGGAGCAAAATATTGTAAAAGTTGACGAGAAAAAAATAGAATTGGAAAACCCTTTAAAGAACTTTAAAATTGTTTTCCCAAAAGAGCTTCAAGGTAGAACTTATAGGTATAAGCATGCCAATGAGGACATTTATGCTTTTATTGCGATAGGCAACAATCGAGGTAGAATGCATTACCTTTATGATGAGAGTGAAAATGTTAACCCTCTCCCAGAAAAGGATGTTTGGATTCTTCTCAAGGAAGATTTTGAATTAAGCATTGAGCCAGATGTAATTGAGGAAAGATGGATTTGGGAGAACTACCAGCTATTGTGTATTAATTTGAAAAAAATAAATGAACTTATCGTGAGAAGTAGACAAACCAGTCAAGAAGAAAAAATACCTTGTGAAAACACTTTTTCTATCGAAGGTGAGGAATTAGTTGAAGATGACTTCAGAGAATTGGCACCCCTTTTTACGGGTAAAACTATCAAAATAAAAGCACCAAGAGTGAATCCATCTGGGTGGGTAGTCTGGATTCAAAACAAGCTGACAGGTTATAGGATTATTGCTGAGAATTGGACAGGCGCTAAGAAGTTAGAATTAAAGCTCCCTAATGACTTACCTTGTGAATGTGGAGAATTTCAAATAGACATTTGTGAGCAAAGTAAAAGCATACCTGTAGAGACGCTGTTCTTTCGATATGTTCCTTTTCTCCAATTAGAATATCCAAGGGGACTTACTATCCCGGACCCTCATCATGGGTATAGTACCGAAAGTATTAAAGTCGTTTTAGGAAGTAATTTTCAGGAGTGGGAATTAAAAACTCATGAAAAGATTGAGTTTATAGGAAACGGCTATCAGATTGAAGTGCCACCTGATAAAGATATTCTTCACTTTTCTATTACTAAAAGAAATAAACCTGAGACCGAAGTGAGATTTCAGATAACTATCCCGAGAGTAAAGTGGAAAATTTCAAAGCAGGAAGCCTGGAATGATAAACCTTTGCAAATAAAGAGAGATGAATTGATCCCTGGCTCTGAACTTTATCTTATTGTTTGCACTAATAGTATGGGCAGCAAATACGATTTTTTGGCCATTCTTAAGTCAAATGACCAGATACTGCAAGAAAGAAAGTTCTCCAAAAAGGGCATGAACTACTCTCTTTTTTTAAATGAATTTTATGAAACCATTCTAAATAATAGTGGTAGATTAACGCTTACAGTAGGAATAGATGATAAATTATGGTTTGATACCATTTACTTCCCACCAGATATTAATCGACTAAAGAGGATACTAAATCTTCTCAGGTCTATAGGATACCAAGATATACCTGATTCCGACACAATATTAGAACAAGCGTACGAAAAAGCAGAGACTATCATTCACGAAAAATTAAACAATCTCAGAGAGGTATGTGAATACATTGCAAGAGAATCAAAAAGTGTGATATATAAAGATCTTTTGAAGGAGGCAAAAGAGGATTTCAATCAGAATAATTTAGTAGGTGTAATAAATAAATATAGTAGGATCATAAATAATTTTAGAGATGAAATGAATGAGATGCTTAAAAACCTTTATGATGAGCTCGAAGAAATCAAAAAAGACAATAAGTTTGTAAGGGACTTTTTTAATAAATATCTAAAAGAAAATATGGTAAAAATGGGAGAAGTCTGTTCCACACAACCTCTTCAAAAAAGAGATATCAAAGTTTTTTATGAAAATAGAGATAAGGTTGCTGAAAATATCAATATTATCAAATATAAAATGAATGAATTCTGGATCTCGTTCGTTTCAGACATGAAGAGACCAGGAAATATACAATATTTAGTAAGGAAGTGGCAATATTTTAAGAACAGAGATGGAAACTTGGATAGTATTGATGAAGATTTTGATGAAAAATATATATTCGAGCCATTAAGAGAAAATGATGAGATTAGAAGAACAATATTGAAATTTTTCATTCCTAAGTCACTGAATGAGTTGAATTTAAATTATAGGCTAGGGTTTATAGGCTTTTCATCATATAGAGATAAAGAGCTTGCTTTAAAAGATGCAATCAGATTTTTTGACAAATTATTAAAGCTAAAAAAAGAGATACAAAATGAGTGGGAGATGAATGAAAATGGTGTTGAACCCTCTTAAAGTAACTCAAAATATTAGAGATAGTTATATACGATATTTAACCAGTACTTTCCGTTTAAGAGATACAGAACTGCGGAAACTATTCCAACAAGAAGCTGAGAAATTCTGGTTTACGAATGGACCTATATTGGAGGCAACGCCACCATTTGAAAAAGGGTGTTATTTAAAAGATTTAATCCAAGAAGGTTTATTGAACAAGAGGTTAGAGGATTTTATTTTTGATGCCCTTCCTTATTTACGTGATTACCCTCTTTATCTACACCAAGAAAAAGCACTTAGGAAAATACTCAAGGGTCATAATGTGGTCATTGCTTCCGGCACAAGTAGTGGGAAGACAGAATGTTTTCTTATACCCATTTATAATCATCTCTTAAAAGAACATGAGCAAGGCAAACTTTCGCCAGGAGTGCGTGCTCTTTTACTCTATCCTATGAATGCTCTGGCAAATGATCAATTGCGGAGATTAAGAGAGATTGCGAGAGTTATAGAAGAAAAAATGCCCGACGTTAGAATAACCTTTGGCAGGTATGTAGGAGACACCCCTGAAACTAAGAGAGAGGGGGAAGAGAAGTTCAGACTAATGAACCCAGGTATTGAACCCGTTAAAAGCGAACTTCTCTCGAGGGAGGAGATGCGAGAAAATCCACCACACATCCTCATAACGAATTATGCAATGCTTGAGTATCTACTGTTAAGACCAAAGGATTCACCCTTCTTTGACGGAAAATATGCAAAAAATTGGAAATTTTTAGTCTTAGATGAGGCTCACATTTATAGTGGGGCCACCGGTGTTGAAATAGCTATGCTTATTCGTCGTTTGAAGGATAGAGTCTGCAAGAATATGGAAGGGGATCTGCAGTGCATCGCAACCAGTGCCACGCTTGTAAGAGAGGAAGAGGATTTTGATAAAGTAGCAGAATTTGCTACAAACCTTTTTGGGGAGAAATTTGAATGGAACACAGAAGATGGTGACCGCCAGGACATAATAAAAGGTGAACGGATTAAAACTCAGATCAGAGAACCCATTTTCAGATACCCACTTAAGTTATATTCGGCTTTAGACAATATAATTCAAGAAAAACGTGAAGACGTTCTGCAACGATGCTACAAAGTTTGTAAGGAATTTGGTATCCCTGAAGATATTTTGAATGAGGCAAAAGAACAATGTAATAAGAATGCTAAAAGGTTTGTTTATAAAATTCTTTCAAGAGATGAAAGAGTTTCAAAATTGAAAAGTCTTCTAGAGGGAGGGGCAAAAAATCTTGAGAATTGTATTAAACAGATTTTAGAGACTGATGACCCATCAGATGAGGAGCGTCAGCATATTATCAGCCTTATCAATACAGCAGTGTGGGCGCGTGCTGAGGAAGAGTCTTTGCCACTTCTTCCGGCGCGCTACCACCTATTTGTACGGGCTCCCGAGGGGATTTTTGTCTCGTTTTATCCTAAGCCAAAAATATTTTTAGAAAGAAAAGAATTGACAGAAGATGGTTATCCAGTTTTTGAACTTGCATCTTGCCGCCGGTGTGGACAAGAGTATTTAGTTGGAGATATCAAAGAAGGTAAACTGAAACATTCTTTTGCTGAGGTGGATACCCCTCGGAAGAATAGATACTTCCTCCTGTGGAAAGAAGATATGAGGATAGAAGAGGATGAGGACCAAGAAGTTGCTGTGCCTGAGGAAATTGCTGAGAAAGGCAAAACTTGGAAGCTATGCATAAAGTGTGGGGCAATATGGGAAGACAAGCCTACATGTGCCTGCACCCGTGAAAGTAATACAATACGAATCTTAATTGAGGTTATTCCTAAGGACGGCGTTCTCAATAAATGCTACTTATGTGGATTGCGCTCTATTAATATTGTCAGAGAATTCATTTTCCAGCAAGACGCCCCTGCAGCAGTATTAGTTACAGCTTTATATCAAAATCTCAAGAAAGAAACTGTAAAAGAGAAGAAGATACTTACTTTTTCAGATAGTAGGCAGGATGCTGCCTTCTTTGCACCTTACTTAGAATTTACATACAGCAGAATACTATTCCGACGGTTGATTGTCGAAGCCCTACAGCGAAATAATCCATTGGACGATTATGGACTTAGATCATTATGCGAGGATGTTCTACAACTTGCAGAGGAAAGAGATGTGTTTGATTCAAATATGGATAGAAGAGAGAAGAAAAAAGAGGTTTGGAGATGGATTCTCCAAGATTTTTGTGGTGTTTGGGACAGAAGAAACTCCTTAGAGGGAGTTGGATTGGTATCTTTTGTTCCCATCATTCCTAATGACTGGAAACCAATTAAGGAACTATTAAAACCACCTTGGAATCTTAACGAGAATGAGGCAATAGCCGTATACCAAACATTACTCAACACTTTACGTTTCAACATGGCTATTACTTTCCCTGAGGATGGTCCTGATCCAAAAGATGAGTTCTTTGCTCCGAGAAATAAAGAATACAAGTTTAGAGGCGAAGGTTCTGATATTAAGAGAGGAATATATTCTTTTATTCCTGCTCTGGGAAGATTGAATGCAAGGTTAGAATATTTGAGAAAGTTATACCAGCGAATAACAGGAGATGAGGATGAAAACGAGGACTCTAAGAAATTATTGGGTAAAATATGGGAGGATCTTAGAGATAATTGGATAGGAATAGGAATTCATCAATTTTCTAACCCAAGACAAGGGGTGCTTTATCAACTTGACTACAGATTTTGGAGGATTATCCAAGAAAAGGAAGACTCTCCGTGGTTCATTTGCAATCGGTGTGGCGTAATTGTACCTGTGAGTGTGAAGGGGGTATGTCCTACTTTCAATTGTAATGGAAGGCTTGAACCAATAGACCCAAATAGGCGAGAAGATATACTAAATAATCACTACCGTTTTCTTTACACTAATCTAACCCCTTCAAAGATGAGGAGTCATGAACATACAGCTCAACTTAGTACAAATTATGCCTCAAATATACAGCAAAGGTTTATAAGAGGAGATATCAATGTTTTAAGTTGCTCAACGACATTTGAATTGGGGGTAGATCTTGGGGAGTTAGAAACAATATTTTTACGCAATGTTCCACCTGAACCTTCAAATTACATTCAAAGAGCGGGCAGAGCGGGACGAAGACTTGATACCATAGGTTTTACCTTAACTTTCGCCCAACTTCGTTCCCATGACCTTACATACTTCAAAGAACCCGAAAAAATGGTAGAAGGTCGAATAAAGCCACCTGTGGTTGAAATCCGCAATGAAAAGATTGTTTCTCGCCATCTAAATTCTATTGTTTTAGCAAATTTTTTCAGAGAGTTTCCAGAGTATTTCGGAACTGTAGAATCTTTCTTTAAACTCGAAAGCAGAGGAATACCTGGCACAGAGGAGATAAAGAAATTTCTTGAACAAAAACCAGAACATCTCTTAAGATCACTGAAAAGAATTATTCCTCAAGACATGCAAAGTGTGTTTGATATGGAAAATTGGGGCTGGGTGAATAATCTCATTGGTAATAATGGAGCACTTACAATTGCTGACGAAAAGATAAGAGATGAATATGATCGTCTAAAGGAATTTTATAATTCTAAGGAAGAGGAATGGAGAAATACTCGAGATCAGCGAAAAAGAAACAGGTTAAATGCAGATATGGACTGGGCAAACAGGAGAATGGAGACGATAAAAAGGAAACAGCTTATAGATTTTCTGGCAACCCATACTGTTATCCCTAAGTACGGTTTTCCTGTTGACGTCGTTGAACTTGCCACATTATCACATATTCCCGCATCTAAAAACATACAATTGGAAAGAGACCTTCGTATAGCTATTTCAGAATTTGCCCCCGGTAGTCAAGTGGTTGCGAATGGATATATTTGGGAAAGTGCAGGTCTAAGAGTAGTGAGAAATAGGACATGGCCAATTTATTGGTATGCTATTTGTCCTGAATGCAAGAGATTTTATTTCCTGAAGGGAACAATTGAAGATTTACCTCCTACTATCTCTTGCAATATCCATGGGAGTATTTCACGACGAGAAGTCCATAGATTTATTACACCAATATTTGGCTTTGTAACTTCTAAAGATTATGAGCCACGAAAACCTGGCGAATCACGCCCTAAGAAGGAATTTACCACAAGACCTTACTTTTTTGATTATAAAGAACCTGAAGAAAAAGAATTTTCTATTGGGAAGTTTAAGATTAAGTGTAGATATTCTTCAGACGGAGAATTAGCAGTGATCTGTAAAGGAAGAAAAGGAGTGGGGTTCTGGGTATGCTTTACCTGTGGTGCTGCCTTTTCTGAAAGGCAGAAAGGAATGCATAAAACACCTTATGGGACGGAATGTCCATCGGCACTTAGAGGTCCGTTACATTTTGGTCATACTTTTAAAACAGATGTCCTTTCTATATCTTTTGAAGAACCAAAGATAAACACGATGGATGATAGTTTTTGGCATTCCTTGCTTTACGCCATCCTCGAAGGTACAGGTCAAGCACTTGGCATAAGAAGGCAAGATTTAGATGGATGTCTCCATCCATCTGAAAAGGGAATTATGCTTATCCTATTTGATAACGTTCCGGGTGGTGCTGGCCATGTAAAGCGTCTAATGGTCGAACAAAACTTCTTTGAAGTCCTTAAAAGTGCTTTAATTCGTGTAAAGAATTGCACCTGTGGTCTTGAAACAAGTTGTTATGGTTGTCTTAGAAATTATCAAAATCAATTTTGCCATGAGCAACTAAAAAGGGGGGTTGTCTTAGAGTTCCTTGAAAGTAATCTAAGCATTGGCAAGGGAGAAGTATGAGGTCGAGCAAAATACGTGTTCAATATTCTAGTCCAATCGCTTAATACATGTATATCAGCTTGAGTTATCTATTCAAATTTGACCTTAACTTATCGAAAAAAATTGTGAGAACAGGTCCCATCTTGAAATCATACTCATTACTGTCATTTCAAAAAAACTTTTACTTTTCATATACATACTAAGATTTATTAAGATTAGTTGATGGAAAAATTTAAGTATTAATAAATTAATCAACTAAAGGTGATTGCATGCTGGAAGTGGCCTTGTTCCTGATTGCAATAGTTCTTATCCTCTTCCTGATACTTAAACAAAGAGCTGTGGAAAATCAGTTATCGAATTTCCATGCAAGGATCGATGATTTTTCCAAAACGATTCCATCCATCGTTGAAGGCTCCGTTTCAAAAACCTTCCAGGGATCTGCATCGGTTTTCGAGAGTTTGTTTTCTTCGGCGATAACGAAGAACGCAGACCTGATCAAGGGAGCCTTTGCCACTTCGCTGAAGGAGCTTGGAATCCAGGAGGATCTGGGAAAGCTTAAGGAAGCCTCAAAGGATCTGAAAGTGATAACCTCTGATCTAAAATCGATGTTCCAGATAAAGATGGAAAGAGCCAGATTCGGAGAGCTGCAGCTTAAAACTCTGCTGAGGGACATATTTCCAAAGAATAGACTGCTCTTCCAGAAGAATATCAGTGTTGGGACTCCAGATGCATGCATCCTCCTTGAAGACAACAGATACCTCTGCATAGATTCCAAATTCCCCTTGGAGAACTTCAAGAAGTATAATGAGGCGGAGAATGCTGATGAGAAGGAGAGGTACTGGAGGGAATTTTTGAAGGACGTCAGAAGGCATGCCGAAGCGATTAGGGATAAGTACGTTGGAAAGGAGAATACAGCAGACTTTGCGTTCATGTTCGTGCCCTCAGACGCTTTATTCTATCAAATCGTTTCTGAAGCTTCCGACATAGCGGTTGAGGCCTCGAAGGCTGGAGTGATTCTTGCCTCGCCATCAGTTCTTCCCGCTTATCTTAATCTGGTTTCAGCGAGGATAAGGGCTGAAGAGATATCTGAGAAAGCTGAAGAGATCCAGAGGAAGATGAACACCTTTGGAAACTATCTCGAAGACTTGGGGAGTAAGCTTGCAACTTTGTTCAAGCATGTGAACAATGCAAGCAGCAACGTTCCAAAGGTTCAGCAGTCCTTTGATAGGCTTAATGCTTACTATTCAAGCGTTAGGAGTCTTGAAATAGAAGCAGAGCCAAAAGAAAGACCACTGGAGGAAACAGAATGAAAATAACAGTCTACGACGGAGCAACAACTATAGGAGGAAACAAGATCTACGTTGAAGAGAAGGGCAGAGGTGTTTTCCTTGACTTTGGCATGAACTTCGCAAGGTATGGCAGATACTTTGCTGAGTTTCTGAATGAGAGAAGTATCAGGGGTATACACGATCTTATCTATCTCAATCTCATCCCCAAAATCAACATCTATCGAAGAGATTTGATTCCTTCGGATCTTGATGTGTCAGCCTATCCGAAGCTTAATGTTGAAGCTGTGCTGCTTAGCCACGCTCATCTCGACCATTGTGGGAACATATCCTTGCTCGATGAGAGAATTCCCGTAATAACCTCTGCAATGTCCATCGCAATTCTAAAGGCTATGAGGGATACTGGCTCCTATGGTATAGGATCTGAGATAGCCTATTTTACAGTAAGGGAGCCATCCGATGATCCACGAGTCCTCAAATCCACGAAGAATAACATTCCATACAGGGGAAGAGATTTCGTTTGCACTCAAAGCTTAAATAATGTCCTGACTGAGTTTCTTTGCTATAGACCCGGACAGGAAGCCAAGAACTTCAAAAAACTGGAACCGGGAAATTTATGCTCGCTTAGAGAGGTAGAGTTACCTTTTGATGTTGAAAGCTTTGAAGTTGATCACTCTATCTATGGTGCAAGTGCTTACATCATCGGCAATATAGCCTATACTGGCGATATTAGGTTGCATGGCAAGCACAGTGAGAACTCAAAAAAATTCATTAAAAAAGCAAAAAATGTCTCCATTCTAATCACGGAAGGAACGAGGGCAGGATATAGAGGTGAAGAGGAAGAAGCCATCGTTTCTGAAGAAGAGGTCTTCAACAAATGCCTTGAAGCTATGGAGGAGTCCAAAGGCTTAGTGATTGCAGACTTCAGCCCAAGAAACTTCGAAAGGCTTGAAACCTTCATAGAGATTGCAAAAAGGACTGGAAGGGAACTTGTTATCACGGCAAAGGATGCATACATGCTTCATGCTATGGAATGCGTTGATGGGGTTTGCAGAATGGAGAAGGTTAGAATATACGGGGACCTTAAAGAGAAGAAAAGAAAGTGGGAGGAGCTGATAGTAGAAGAGAGATGGAAAGACAAGTATCTTGACCCCTTTGAGATAAGGGACAACCAAGAGAATTACATCCTCTGCTTCTCCAACTATGACATGAAACACCTGCTCGACATAAAGCCTGATGGAGGGAGCTATATCTATTCCTCAACCGAAGCTTTCAGCGAGGAGCAGGAATTCGACTTTCAGAGGCTTTACAACTGGCTGGAAGATTTCAATTTCAGAATCTATGGCTTTGAAATGGTTATCGATAGGGGAAAAGCAAAACCAAAGTTCATTAAAGGCTATCACGCCTCAGGACACGTTTCTTCTTCTGATTTAAGATGGATGATCGAGAAAATAGATCCAGATATCATAATCCCCGTACATACACATGGTCAAGAATGGTTTAAGAAGGAATTTGAAAAAACAAGAATCTTGGGGAATGGTGAGACCTTTGAAATTAACTGAAGTATTATTTAAGAAGAGCATGTTGAATTGTGAAGTATGGAACCTAAGATACAGGAATGATAATAAGAATGAATCCTATATCTAGGGGCATGAAAATAGTTGATGAGTTAAATGGAGGTATTAAGGATGGGACTATCCGGAATCGTAGGTGTTTTAGCTTGGTCTAATAACAGATGGTCGGGATTTGATTGGGAGGGCTTTGAAAGAAGAGGCAGATACGGCTTTGAATATGTTAAACAGACGGGAAAAGCTCATGAGTGGTGGAACTTTTATGAAGATTTCGACGAAGAGTTTTATATTGGGAATATTGAAACAGGTGGTAAGAAAATAACGAAATTCCAGTCCGGCATCATTTTATTTATTTCGAGAAACATAAACGATGGGAAGTACTACTTTGTTGGATTCTATGGAAAAGGGGGTTACAGAGAAAGAGGATTTGAGACGAATAAAAAACTCGATGAGCTACTTCCAGATGAAGTAAAGAATTTTTGGAATGAAAGACTTCTGAGAGGGGATTTGCCTGAATGGATTCAAGAAAATGTCAAGGAAGTGCTAAATAAAAAGGTGAGCTATAAGGGTATTATCAAAGGAGAGAAAAAATTCTCAGCTGTTTTTGATCCAGAGTGTTATGTCGAAATAATCCCGGCAGATTTGGGCGCAAGACAGTTTGGTCAATGGTCGTTTAAGTACATCGACGACAAAAACAAAGAAGATCTCCGCAAAATTTTGTTAAAAGCTAGGCGAAAACATGAAGAACTATTAGACAGGGAAGATTTACCAGAATCCAGAAAACAGGATATAAACACGATAATTAAAAAAATAGACCTGACACTGAAATCTTTTAACACTAATCTACTAAAAGAAACATTACTAAAGTTAAAAGAAGAATATGGTGAATACTGGACAGAGAATTCTGAAAAAGTTTTGGATGTATATCGTGAGTTCGCAGAGAGGGTTATTGAAGGAGAAGATCCCAAAGTGTTAGAATCCGAACTTCAAACCAAATACAGAGAAATTCTAAAACAGCATAAAGACATTGACAAATTATTCTGGTTTAGATTCGGTATAAAGGGAGTTCCGTCCTTGGATAATGAAAGTATCGAAAAATTCAGGAGATTCCTTAAAGAAATGAAAAGTGCAGCAGGCGAAGACGAGGCTTGGGATGTTTTTGAAAGATACAAAAATAAAATTAGAGGAATGAAAACAATTGCACTTTCAACATGGGCGTCGGCACTTCACCCAGACAAATTTATACCCCTCTGGTGGAGAAAAGATGATGGAGTAATAAATGAACGCAATGTTTCACTGCTGAATGAATTAACACTTAAACATGGTATATCATTGTTAGACGAAATAAGAAGTAAGAAAACACTACCTCTTGATACATTTTATGAAATTTATCCAAAGCTTACGATGGAATTAAAATCGATTTCTAATGAGATTGGAATCGATAACATGATAGAAGTAGCATTTTACCTAAGCAAAGGCGAGTACAGGAGACGACAAGTTTTTCTGATACAGGTAACAGGAAGCCCTGCAAAGCATAATATAGTAGAGTTTGAAGATCGAACTTATTCTGATGAGGTAATAAAATACAACTACTATCGGCATGAAGGCAGTATTGAGGGAAAAGATTCTGATTTCAAAAAAGTGAATATTGGAGATTATATACTTGTTTATTGTGCCACTGATGTTAAAGAATGTCCCGGAAAGCTGAAATACGTTTATGAAGTGATAGGTAAAGAGAATTTACCCGAAAATGAGTTGGATTATGCTATTAAATCCGGAAAAATAGCCCCAGAAGAGGAAGTAGAGTTAAAAAAGATTCCGCGAATTCTTCGTTTACGACTTCTCCATACATTAAAAGGACTTGATCTCAAACAGATTCAGAAATTGGTAGATAAGGGTGATTTATCTCTAGGTATGAAAAATTGTGGTACCATTGGCTTCAACATCAAAAAGGTTGAATATAAAGACTACGAGGTAATAATGAAATTAGACAGGGAATCTCCACCGGATGAAAGGGATCAGACCAAATTGGATAAAAAAATGAGAAAGAATCTTGATGAACTTTTGAATGCCAAGAAACAATTAATTCTTTATGGACCTCCTGGTACGGGAAAAACCTACTTAGCAAATAAATATTTGGAAAACAAGCCTAAAGAATATTCTTTTACCAAAAGAGAGTTTGATGAGAGTTTGAGATTCTACTGGTATTCAATAAATCCTAAAATGTGGGATTATACACAGCTTAAACCCAATTTTGAAGTGAGTTTAGCTACTAAAGGAAAGACTATAAAAAAAGCTTTTGAGGAAATACAGGATGGTGACATCGTTTTTATATATGTAGGGGGAAGTGTCGGTAGAATCTACGCATTGGGGGAGTGTATTTTTGATGGAGAAGAGCCCAAATTGAGAGTTTTAAAACTTGTAAATGGCCCATCCTGGAAAGAGATGAAAGAAGATCCCGAACTCTCAAATTCTTTACCTCTCAGAATGGGGGCAAGAGCAACCCTGATTCCGCTGACCACTGTAAACTCAGAAAGAATGATTGAATTAATTGGGTCTGATGCTAAGGAATTGCTGATATTTCAAGAATTGGAGGAAAGATATAGGTCCTCTGAATGGGTAACTTTCCACCAATCCTACTCCTATGAAGAGTTTGTCGAGGGACTTAGACCAAGAACAAATGAGGAGGGAAGCATTCTATATGAGATTGAAGAGGGAATTTTCAAAAGAATCTGCAGAAACGCATTCAATGCATTAATGGCCTTCTGCAAGATCGAAATTCGGTGGAACAGAGATGCAGATATCCCGATAGTAAGAATTCAGGATGAATACAAGGAAAGAATAAAAGAGGATTTGAAAAGCAACCTTTATCCGAGATTTTACCTTATAATCGATGAGATAAATAGGGGTGATATTTCGAGAATTTTTGGTGAACTCATAACACTTCTTGAAGCAGATAAAAGGTTATTTGCTGAAAATGAACTTATAGTTACGCTTCCTTACTCAAAAACAAGATTTGGAGTTCCACCAAACTTATACATAATTGGAACGATGAACACTGCTGATAGAAGTATTGCTTTGATAGACGTAGCTTTGAGACGGAGATTTGGATTTATCGAACTTATGCCTAATTATGCATCTTTGGTGAAGGAATTTGGCCTTAGCCAAAATGACAAATTGGATGAGAACAAAGCGATTGAAATAATTAAGGGGTGGGACATCGAATCCATACCCTCAGAATCTTTCAGAGCGTTAGATATCAAAAAGCTTGCAATAAAAGTTCTTTTTGCCTTAAATGAGAGGGTTAAGAAAAACTATGACAGAGATCATCAAATAGGGCACAGCTATTTCTTTAAATTGAGAGATCTTAATTCGAAAGATGATACGATCGAAATGCTGAAACAGATCTGGTACAATGAAATTCTTCCACTTCTCCAAGAGTACTTCTACGATAGTCCTGAAAAGCTAAAAGAAGTGCTAAATAGTAAATTCGTTAACGTAGAAGATAACTACTTCGATTTCAAGCAAGAAGACGATTTCATAGGTGCTTTGAAAGAAGTTGCAGGAACAAAGCGAGGGGAATGATTTGAGGGCAAGAGCTAAAACGCTCACACTCCTCGAATACGATTCTGTTAGGTATGAAATCGTCGATAATGAGAGAGAGGAAGGTCTGGATGTCGATGGTGGAAAAGAGGGAGATAACAAGAATAGTAAACTTTTCATTACTGAAAAATCTCTTAAACAGCTTGAAAAACTAAATGAGCCTCGGAAATTCATGGAAATCTATAGAAATAGGATAAAAGCTCTAAATTACGCAGGAGTAGTGCGAGTTGGAACTATTAATATTGAAATTTTGCCGAAATTTCTTATCGGTGAAATTGACGAGATAAAGCCAACGATGATGACCAACTTGCTTATAATGCTCAGATATGTGAGAAAATTGAATGTTAAGGAAACTGACATCGCCAAACTTGATTTGAAGAATGACTTCTTCGAGATCTTTGTCTATCTTTTTTCAAGGAAACTTCTCAACCTATTAAAATTGAAGCAGGATAGGGGCTATATAAGGAGAAACGAAGAGCTGAAGTTTGTTAGGGAAAAGATCGACATCAAAAAATATGGAAATCCAGCGAGACTCCACAAAATCCCATGCATATTTCACGAGCGATTAATGGATACTCCGATCAACAGGACTCTTAAATACACATGCTATTTGCTACTGAAACTCGTCAAAAGCGAAGATAACTATAGGCTTCTAAAGCAAATAATCTCTATCCTCAACCCTATACAGCTTACCCCTGTAAGCATTGATTTTGCAAGTAGAATTAGCTTTAACAGGCTTAACTCCGACTTTAAGCCCTTTATAGACATCTGCATTCAATTTCTGAGAGGCTTCTCTCTAACCCTTCAAGCATCAAGCGTTGAATTCTTCTCCTTGATTATCCCAATGGAAAAGCTTTTCGAAGAATTCATTGCTGGAGTTCTGGAGGAGGAATTTCATAATTTCCTCGAAGGCGAGCTAATCCCCCAAAGGGACGTAGGTTTTCTTGCAAAAAGAGATGGTAAGGGGGAGTTCAAACTTGTCCCAGACATTGTAATTGAAGAGGACGGCAAGGTAAAATATCTTATAGATACCAAATACAAGCTTCTTGATCTGGATGACAGGAAGCTTGGTGTTTCTCACCAAGATCTCTATCAGATGCATGCATATGCCGCAAAAACCAAGGCTGAAAAGATACTACTCCTCTATCCCCGTTATCCTAAAACAGAAATGCCAGAAACTAAATGGGAGTTTGAATTCGAGAATTGGAGAACAGAGCTTTTTGTCAGAACTATCGACCTTTCACACGATCTCCGGAAAAAAGAGGGGTGGAATAACTTTACAAATGAACTTGCACATGTTTTGAGTTGCTTAAAACGGGAAAGTTGAGGGGAAAAGCTATGTGCAAGACTTATGTAACAATCCTTGGAAGATCCACATGGGCCCTGATTAACACCTATTACGCTGTTCTAATGGAGAAAGCCTACTACCCCGATTCAGTTTACATTTATGCTGAGGATGTCTATGCCGAAGAACTTGAGAAAGCAGTAGAGGGAATAAAGATTCTGAGCGAGGAATTCGAGTTCATGCCTGAAATCCATGCTAAAACAGTTAGCGAGGCAGACTTCATCAAAGCTGGCAAGGAAATAAGCCAACTCATTAAAAAGCTAAGGGAGGAAGGATGCGGCATAGCCATCGATATAACTCCCGGCAGGAAGGCTCTGGTTGCCGCAGCCTTAATCCCAGCGGTAAAACACAGAATGGACCATGTCTTCTATCTGGCTGTTAAAAGACTTGAGTCAAAGCCCTATATGATGATTCCTCTTTCCATTCAGCAGTTGAAAGACTTCATGGAGGCTGGTGGAAATGAAGGCGAATAATCACGAGCAAGTAGTTTCAGCAGATGAGCTTCAGATCCTTCTCAATCTAGAAGAGGAAATCAGCATAATGTACCCCCTATACTCACACTTCCAGCTTCTAAAAGCTAATCCCAAGGAAGATGGTTACAAGCTTAAGGTATTGCAGGGAGAGATGGATTTTCCTGACTTTGAAGAATTTCCCACCTATTCTGATTTTATGGAATGTTTGCTTTCAGCAGGGATAATTGATTATGAGAACAGAGAGGAGTTTGAAGATAAGCTAAAAGTTTATCAAAATCTGAAAAAGAAAGCATATTTCTGCCCTGACACGAATATAGTCTACCATTGCTTTCTCACAAATTCAGGAATAAAAGATGTTCTGCTCGTTGACACGATTAAAGAAGAAATAGAAGCTTCTCTAAATTTTAAGTATTCCCCTCAACAATTAGCAGAATTGAAAAAGAATGCTAAATACCAGCAGTTTTTGCTTGACGAATTCATTAATCGGAGGATGAAGAAATCTAGGCTTGCCTGCATTGCCATGGCAGAATACAGAGAAGTAAGAAAGTATGCAATTGAGATCGAAGGAGCAGAAAAATCGACTAACGACAAGGAAGCAAATGATCTAATAATCGTTAAAACTCTGAGAAGATTTGAGAAAGAGAGAGCTGCATTGCCAATTCTTCTTACTGCAGACCGGCAGATGGCAGATTTGTGTGAGCTTGAAGGGGTTGAATACTTTTTATTCAGCTTACCACACGCAATAGATGCCAAAGAATGCTCATCCAATGGTATGCTTAGCCTAATCTACAACCTTGCGATGGTTTTTGGTGTGATAAGGCTTAACAGCGTGGTTATATTTGGAGAGTTCAGGGGGAAAAAGAGCATTGATGAATTGAAGCTGAGATTTCTTGATGGTAAATTGTTTGAAAGATTTAATAGGCACTTGAGAATCTGCAGGAGGCTGATGAAGCTTGGAATCGAAACCTAATCCCGAATTGGGAAAAATAAAAGCCGTAATCTTCGACATGGATAACACCCTCTTCGATTTCGTGGAGGCCAAGATAAGAGCATGTAAAGCCGTTTGCGATCATCTTGGAACGGATGATGAAAGAGAGCTTTTGAACTACTTTCTGAGGAGAAAATACGACTTCGAAAGTTATGAGAACATTGCTGACTATTTAAAAGACAAAGGGATTTACAATGATAAGCTGTTTGAGGAGTGCTGTAGAATTTACGAGAAGGTTAAACTTGACAGCATAAAACCCTACCCCAATGTGAGATATGTTCTTGAGAAACTTAAGAACGCAGGATTAAAGCTCGCAGTTGTTACTGACGCTTTGAATGGGAATGCGGTAAAAAGACTTAAGAAAACTGGTTTGATTGAACATTTCGACGTTATTATCTCTGCTGACCAATCAGGAAAAAGAAAACCAGAACCCGATTCCATCGTTCTAGCCCTTGAAAAACTTGGAGTTAAACATAAAGAGGCAATTCTTGTTGGGGATAGCATAAGAAGGGATATTGAAGCTGGGAAGAAGTTAGGGATGATAACAGTTTATGCTGCCTATGGCGACAGGAATTTCTTTGAAAGTAAGGTTGGAAAGGCAGATTTTGTTTTAAAAGATTTGAAGGAGATAATTGATTATCTTCGGGTGGTTGGATGTATGAAGATCTGAAAAAATTAATTCAGAGCGAGGCAAATTTTAGCCTAGATTCTATGAAGAAAAGGTTTAATTCTCGTCTATTTGTGAAATGTGAGTTAGCATATGTTAGAGAAACTGATATCTCCAAATATGTTACTTATTCCATTCAACCCGTTGCTTTGAATTCGTTGTTTGACGCAGGGATAACCCTACATGATGCAGCCCTCTTCATTGATAAGATACCTAGTGCCACCATTGTTGAAAAGATGAAAGAGATCATCAAAGCCGAGATTGAAGGTAAGAAGACGAGTACAGATCTGGGGATTAGGGGAGTAATAGGTGTTATTTGGTGGGATGCAGGCAATATATTTTATTCTATCTTCAATCCTACTGCTGAACCTCTTGAAAATTGTTTTTGCACAAAAGGAGAGGAGCTTATCTCATTGATAATGCAGGCAAGATGCTTGAACAAAGTTTATTCAGGCGAAGGACACTTTTGGTGGTTGAAAAACATCATTGAGGGAAATATTAGGTGTGAACCCCATAAATTGGATGGCAAGCTTTTTAACAAGAATCTGAACATATCACAAGAAGAAGCAGTTCGATACTCCTTGGAAGCTATACATGGAAAGGGATTTTATCTGATCCAAGGCCCTCCAGGCACAGGAAAGACAACAACAATCGTTGAGATTATAGCTCAGGCTTTATCTAATGACAAGCGTGTTTTGGTAACGTCTCACACAAATGTTGCAATTGATAATGCGCTTGAAAAGCTGGTCAGGTTTTTAAATGAGGAATGGATGGAAGTTGAGGCTAAAAATCTTATCAGGCTGGGCCACATTGGAAAAGTATCTAGAGATGTCAGACATCTTGTTCCAGATCCTAGAGAAGATATATCAAGAATCCTTTTAAAATCTAAGGTGGTGGGAGCAACAATCTCTAAACTTGCAGTGTTGAATTTTCTAGGGTTTTTACCTATTGAAAAGCCGGTTTTTGATCTCGCAATCGTTGATGAGAGCTCGATGGCAACCATACCTATGACGCTACTGCCGCTTATAAATGCGGAAAGCTTCATTCTCGTTGGGGATCACCATCAACTGCCACCCATAGTAAGGTCCGAACTTCCTGAATATATCACAAAGTCTCTCTTTGAGAATCTAATCACCAGAAACAGAAGTTCTCTGCTTAATACCCAATATAGAAGTAACATTGCTATAGCGGACTACTCAAGCAAATTTATCTATGATGGAAAGATAGAAACCCATGAGAGCGTTAGGAATATCAAAGTATATGCTAAATCCCACTCTCACCCATTTATTGAAGTTCTTAAGCCCGAAAATGTTGTTGTATGGCTCGGCCATTATAGTGATCCGAGATGGATAAAGAGGGTTGGTACTGACAGATACTCTGCAATAAACCTTTGTGAGGCAGCCATAACGCTTAGGCTTTTAGATGAGCTTCTTAAGAGCGGTGTTAAAGAAGAGGAAATAGCCGTCATCTCATACTATCGACTTCAAGCAGACCTGTTAAAGAAGTGCATAAGTACAAAATTCAAAAAATCTGCAGAAATAGATTCTTTTGAAGATCCGGCCGATTTTGCTTTAGATGCAAAAACAGTTGACTCGTACCAAGGAAAAGAAAAGGATATTGTTATCATCAATTTCGTTCATAACAAGGAGCATAAGGCCTTAGATGACTACAGAAGACTCAACGTTGCTGTAACAAGAGCGAAAAAGAAACTGATCTTGATAGGCTCTTTGCTTTTAAAAGACTGTTTAAACTGGACCTATCGAGTTAACCCCTATTCGATTTATTATTACATCAAAGATGATTTGTCTAGGAAAAGAGAAAATAAAGGAAGAATAATTGATATCTCCTGTGACTCCCTTAAAGAGGAATTCGATTTCGTTCAGAAGATCTATTCCGAAATGGCACCCGAAGAGGTAGGCATAAGAGTCAAAGGTCTTACATCAGATGATCTTAAGGTCCTTAAAGAATTAAGAAGATTTAAAAAGAAAAGACGTAGGTAAAGGTTTTGTGTAAATGTGATATTACAGATTTAATGTAATTTAAAGCAATGTAATTTAAAGCTTGTATTAGAGAGTATATATCTATAGGTGCGACATATAAATTTTATGTTTGTTAAGTTATTTTTCTCTCTCCAAAAAGTCTTAATTTTTCCCTCCTTTCCCCTCTATGCTCGCTAAAAATGTCTGTTACATAATATTTGTACTAAATTCTGCAACATATATTATGAGGAGGTGTGAAAAATGAACAAGTTAGAAGATTTGATGTATGGAATAGATGAGTTGATGGAGGAATTTAGAACCGCATATAAAAAACAGTTAGAGAGAATTAGTAAAATGGATCTAAGCAAAGAAAATAGAGAGGATTTAGGCAGGTACTTATTAATTTCACTACTGGAAATTCTAATTACTGAATCAAATGGTGAAATAATTGAACACATTGGTGACTTCACCAAATTTGCACTGAGTAATGCAATCCTCAGCCTCTTTGATGATGTAAACGAGCTGAAGGTGTATGATGAGACGAACAAAGCTTATGTCTAAGGTGGATAAGTTGATCGCTCAGTTGGTTTCAGAAAATGAGAAAGAAGAAGTCATTGAATTCATAAAAGAGACCATCTCTAGATCAGGAAAAATATCTGAGAAGAGAGGAAGAATATACATCCCATTCAAGCTTGGCTACGTTAAAATCTATCCTAACGGTCAAGTGAAGATGGTAATCTTAAGCGATAAGCTTGCAACAAGCCACATCACAATAAATGAATTCGTCAGAATATACACACTAAGCAAAATCATGAACAAAATTTCTCTGAGAAAAGATCTATTGCTAATAAAAGAACTCATAAACTCAAAACGAAAGGAAAACGCTAAGCAATCGAATAAGGATAACAAGACTGAAGTAAAGACGAGTATGACAGTGAGTATTAAAACATTAGATGTTACTCAAATGCCAGATGAGACGGAAATAAATCAGAATCTCTTAAGAGAGCTGTACTATGTAGAGATACCAGCGTTAGATGGTATATGCCCGAGATGTGAGAATCCTCTATCAGATCTCGACTTATTCGCTGGGAATCCTAGAACCTTTAGTGGAGAACTGAAACCTAGAAGGGTTTGCCACAAGTGTCACTTTGCATCAACTGTGTAAATTATACAATCAATTTCACAAATCTTTATATTTTAGTTGAACAAAAAATTTAAGTATCATTGTTTACGTCAACTGATATACCAGATTGACAAACTAAAAGTGAAAAACAAGACACCAAGGGATACCATGCCAAGTAAATACGACAGTTACTGGGTCAGTAAGCTGAATGTGATACTTGAGCTAATCAAAGAGGCTGAAGAGAAAGGAGTGAGCAGAAGCTTTGACGTTTCCGACATAACAGAATATGGCGAAAGAAAGAGCTGGTACGGAGATGTGGTGGTTTCTGATGAAGGGTTAGTAAAAGGAGAGATGGCCCACGCCAAGTCTCTTGGAAAGATTTTACTTGAAAACAAGATGATTTCCGGGAAGTTCAGATTCGTGATAACTTCAAATCTAAAGCTGAAGGTTGAGAAACTGGAACCTTTTAAAGCAATCAAAAAAGCTGAAACGCCTACAGAATCACAAAACAAATTGTCACACATCCATCCAATCTCCACTATCCTCTCGGAAATCCCAGTCGATGTTTGGAACAGAATAGTCCAGGAAGAACCTGAGTGGAGGTTCATGCTCGAACTCTTTGAAAAATACGATTTTGGTAAATTTGCAGTTCTGATGACGGTAGCTGGATTGAATGACTTCCAGCTTAAAGGAAAAGCTGAAGTTGCATACTGGCCGGAGATAAGGAAGTTACTTAAATCCCACAGAACTCCGAAGTCTCTCAGTGAACTCAGGTCGGTTCTGGCTAAATTTTATGCTAGAGAAAGACTGTCGGATCTGAAGCTCAGAAGACTGAATCACTTCCTTTCAAGCAGACTCGCAGAATGGCTATGGAACGCAGATCCAAAAGAGGTCGCTGAGAACTTCGTAAAGATCTGGCATGAACTCGCTGTAACTATGAAACAGGAGAGAGATGCAAAGACCATTGCCTTCGCGATGAAATGTCTCGGTATTGCACTACTTATGGCTGGAGAGAGCAACTTTAGTTTCGAGAAAATTCCAATACCAGTTGATTACAGAGTCAGAGAGTTTACAAAAAAACTGGGTGTTGCTGTTAGAGATAACGAAGATGTCAGAATTTTCTGGAACGGAGTTCTGAAAAAGCTTAGGAGGAGAGGCATTGAGATAAACATGATCCATCTCGACTCCTTGATCTGGCAGATTGGAGTGCTGAGTAACTCCGAAATACTAGACTATTTCTCAAGATTGGGTTTGAAAGGTCTTGGGGAAAGAATGCTTGGAGGTGACAAAATGAAGTTGTGTGTGGTTCCATGTGGTAGCAGGAAAATATGGGATAGCTTCCCTCAGGCTGGTCCTACGAGAGCCAGAGATGTTTACATCGGTTCATTCGCCAAAATGTGCATAGAATATGCCGAGAAGTTCTATTCCAACTCTTATGTCATTCTATCTGCCAAATACGGGTTCCTTTTTCCAGACGAGATCATTCCAGAGAACTACAATGTGACATTCAACGATCCAAAGACAAATCCGATTGGTGTTGAAGAGCTGAGAAAACAGGCTGAAGAGAAAGGATTGACTAAGTATGATGAAATCGTTGTTGTGGCTGGAAGCAACTACGTGGACATCGTAAGGAAGGTTTTTGCAGGGAAGAAAATTGTTACTCCTTTGAAAGGTCTTGGTGGGATGGGAATGATGATGTCGGCAATGAGGAAAGCCATACAGGAAAAGAGAGAATTGAAAAATTTAAAATTTGAATGTATGAAGGGAGAAGAGGTAGCAAAAATAATCGAGGTTGTGTATGAGGGCGGTGTATTCAAACCTCTTAAAAAAATAGAATTTAGGGAAGGAGAAAGACTGATAATCGAAATCAAAGGCAAAGTTGAAATTCAAAGTGGTTTAGCACCTTTGCAACCCCTTTGGGCAATTAAAATTTTAAGCTTTAAGGTTCTTAGACCGGCAAAACCGTACGCAGAAATGGATGATTATGGAGAGACAAGGAGAATCAAAGTCACTGTTGAAATTAATGGTGAAACCAGAGAGTTCATAGTTTATGAGTTCCTAGAGGAAAACAAAGAAAATATTTGCTATGTTGTAAACGGATACTGTAATAGGTTGAAGGAAACAAGAAATAAAGATTTCTATTACGATCGTGAAGGTGTTTTCTTTCCGGCTTGGGGAATCTCTTGGAAAAAAGAGACAAGACATAAGTTTGACGAAGAAGAGACAGAAAAGATTTCAAAAATAACTGGTTTTAAGTATTCTGAAAAACAGAGGAGGTTTGTGGTATATATCCACCAAAGTCGAGAGCCACTATTGCTTGGCTCTGGACTTAATGAAGAACTCGCAAAAAAACTAATCTTGGGTTGGCTCATATGTTGGGAGTTGCTTTGATATGGCAAAGATCTGGAGACTGTTCCTAAAAGGTGACTTCAGCAGAAGGTTTGAAGATGCGAGACAGATTCTAAAAGAAGTCTCAGAAATCGACTTCAAAGCGAGATATTTCATAACCCCGGGTGGTCTCATTGAAATTCCTTGGAAGTTTCAGAGCTTTAAAGAAGCAGTTCATGAAGCAAAAATTTGGGCTGAAAGACTGATGAGAGGGATAGAAATTAATGCAGATTGCATAACCATAGGGATAGATTCTTACAGCAGTAAGAACTTAAGAAAACCTCACGTCGAACTTGTTGGTTTTAAAAGCGATGAATGGCATTTTACAGGGAAGATATATCCAACAGTTGATCAGCAAAAGGGCTTGCTCAGGTCTGATTTCGATTCCCACTTTCTGGAAGTTGGAGAGAGGGTTATGATTCTCGGTTGCCACGATCTGAACATTTTCAATCCAAGATCTATCAAAACAGCTAAGGGATGGAGAAAAGAAGTTAACGATAAATTCAGAGATAAAGCAAAGGAATTCAGTCCGGAAATTGTACTCCACCACCCCCACTACACAGATTCCTTCCGAATATGGCTTTCAGCCTGGAGAAATCTTGAAAGAGAGCTTTATTCAGTGAAACACTATGCATCATCAAGTGTCTATTTCAGGAGTGGAGGTGAGAGATCGGATTTGAACGAGGTTTTAAAAGCTACAAAGAAAGGAAATGTTTTGGATATTGTTATCAGCTATAATCGCTCTTTGAGATCTTAAGATTAAGAATTTGCCTAAAGAAGCTTGGAGTGAATTTTGAGTACTTAGAAAGGATTTTATAGGACTTGTTTCTATTTGACCGCTCACTCACTCGCTCAGCCCGAAAATGCTGCCCCAGCATATTGGCTTTTCGGCCTCTCTTAAACGATTTCTTGAATGACGGCACGCTCGCCTTTGCCCATACCCTTCAAATGAATTTCTGAACGGCGAGCTCGAAAAGCACATAAGCCGGGTACGCTCGCTCGTTCTCCACAAACCACCTCCTAAGCCGAATAAGAAAGAAAAGGAGGTGGTTGAGATGCCAGACGATTTAAACAGTGGCAAAAGGTCGGCAGGAGAGTTAAAAAAGGAGCTAAGGTATTCTACATTCTCGCTCCCATCAAAAAGAAAGTTCCGGTAAAAATCAGGAGAGAAGATGAAAGGATAAACGAAAACGGAGAAGTGGAAGTCATAGAAATCGAGGAAACGATATACCTTGACAAGCTTGTAGGCTTTAAACTAACCCCAGTTTTTCGGTACGAGGACACCAAAGGCGAACCACTGCTAGAAGAAAACTTTAGTATTGAATTCCATACGAATTCAAAGACTTAGTTGAAGAACTTGGATTGAAGGTTGAAACAACGGCATTCAGCAATTACTACGGCATATACAACTTAAAGACTAAGAGCTCACCATACGTTCAGGATTCTTTTACGACTTTTGTAAGTACAATTACGAAAAGGTAAAACATATATTTGATCAAGTAAAACATAATGTGGTGAGAGTATGACGGTTAAGATATCCACAAAAGGGCAAATAGTTTTGCCAGCCGAACTCAGAAAGAAGTACAAAATTGAATCGGGCAAGGAGGTTGAAATTCTGGACTTTGGAGGTGAGATAGTTATTGTGCCCGTTCCAGAAACTAAAGGAAGAGGATTCATAAAATTCAGGAGAAAACTCAGCGATATAATGGCAGAATACAAGGAAGAGGAAAAGAGGAGAGAGGAAGGAGGGAGATGAAAGGATGAACTACATCCTCGATACCTTTGCTGTATTGGCCTATCTAGGTGATGAAGATGGAGCGGATAAAGTTGAAAAGTTACTTGAGAAAGCTGGCAAAGAGGTAAAGCTTTTCATGAATTACGTCAACCTTGGAGAGGTTTACTATATTGTAGCGAGGGAATTTGGAGTTGCAAAGGCTAATGAGATTGTTGCTATTGTAAAGAGTTGGGGTATTGAGTTTGTTGGTGTTAACGAGGGTATTGCATTAACTGCTGCCAGAATTAAAGCTATGCACAACCTTTCATATGCTGATGCTTTTGTTGTGGCAACCGCTGTAGACAGGAAAGGTGTGATTGTTACCGGTGATAGGGAATTTGAAGGGTCTCATCCTGAAATTCTGTGGATAAGATAATTCGATTCGCAAGATCGAAGGAGGGCTTTAGAAACGAATAAAATCCAGAAATAAACAAGAAGCTGCTCGAGATCTATGATTAGTTATGGATATTCGGCGATGATATTACTACCCTCAACCACAGCTTCGTAATAAAATTCTCGTTTCCACTTCTGTTTTCAAAGTTTATTGCCTAACAATCTTTTCAAGACTATAAGACGATTCAACATTTTTCTCAAATCTTTAATACTATGCTTTAAATCCTGAATCTCCTCCAATTCCTTTCCAATTGATCGTGAACTCTGAGTTTATGGCTAAAATCCTAGAATACCGACGTAAGTTAGCTTCTTCAGGCTAGCTAGGCTAACTACCAACAAAGCATGAAGATGTTAACTCTGATAGCCCCAAACTTTCAAGGACCAACCCATCACCCTCAAATTCCCAATAACGGTTTCGGTGTATATGAATTTACGAGGCAATTTGGGTGAGCAAGAGTTTTTGCGTCGCCCTTCAGGTTAACACCGAAAATTTTACTGCTAGCTTCGCCTGATTAGAGAAGAACGATCAACGTTTCCTTTATACATCACCTCCCAGCAATCTTCCAGACCACCCTTGTCTGTATCGACCGATTTATCGTCGGGATCGAATGAGGCAGGAAGGGAATCGATATAGCGAATATCTTCCTCATCTACTCCATCCTTTATCCACTCGGTATTGAGAATGAAGTTTTGTGCATCACTATTTAGTTTTGAAAATTTTTCTGAATACATGCTCAGTTTAGCCTTTGTGTCATATATACGATAAATAACACAATCGCTATCCTCGTAGATCTTTTTGAATTCTTTGATATCTTCTCCTCTGATCATTTTAATCATCATCAATTCCATAGCTTTATCCTTCATCTCCCACCCGTTTTTCTTCCTTTCTATGTAGCTTTTGGCATCCTTGCCAGAAACCTGGAGGATTACTGACAGGAGATAAATGCTCCTTTTTGGGATGTAAAAGTATTCAGCATTGTACTTTCTCGCAACCTTTACGGCATCATCTGGGTTATCTGCAGTCAGGGCTGTAGATACATCCTTTATTATCTCATGAGGTATGGTTGGCTCGCTTTCGCTCCAACTTGCAACTGTGTAGAGTATTTCACTGCTTGGAGCGTAAGCAATAGCGTATCTCCCAGCATACCCCATCAGCATTCCCGCATAGTCCCACCAGCATAAGAATCTGCTATTTTCAGGCGTATTCTCCTTTATCCAGTCAAGAGATGGAGAGAGTCTGTCATCCCACATATATCCGTGGTAATTCGCCCCATTAACTGAAAACTCAACTTGCTTGGATGTGTGGGTCTCACCTCTGAACGAATAAGTGTAATTCCACAAACTTCCATTGTAGGGCCCGTCAAAATCCTGTAATTTCTCTTTACTTATCAACTCAGGCCTCTCCTGCTTTTTAGCTTCGCTCTGTTCAGTTTTTTCCGGCTGGATACATGCAGAAAGTATAAGGGCTATGCATAGGAGTAAGAACAGGTATTTTCTCATGATTGTATTTTTTGGCATTAAACCTTAAAATTTTCGATTTGCCATCTGATCAGACCTTCCACCCCTTCACGCCGCCATCTTCAGTGAGACGGCTTTTCAAGAGCCGCGGAGGAGGTGATTTGGATGTTTGTAGTGTGTCCGGTTTGTGGAAATGTTAGATGTTTTGAGGTTGTTGATGCGATATATTCAGTAAGCAGTCGAATACATGCAGTGCTGCAAGTGTGGAGAGGTTTTGAAGGTCGTTTTGGTTTGATAAGCTCGATTGGTGCAGATGAAAAATACAACTATCAGGTGATTTCATGAGAAAGATTCTGATTTCGAGAAGCTACATCAAGCTCAAATCAGGCAATCTGGAGTTCTTTGTCAGCAGGAGATACTTTGGGATGCTTAAAGCTGCAATGGAGGAAGCAGAGAGGATGAGGAATGGAGAACTGAAAGAGATAACTCTCTAGGGTTTTTTAATTTTAATCAAGTTTTGAACTCATTTGCAATGTTTAAAGCCCTTCTGTAAACATCTCTACCAAGCCAGAAACCGGAATCTATCAGCCTATCCAGCTCTTCTCTCAGACTTTCTACGTAACCCATCTTTTTGGCCCAAATGAGCAGGCCGACGGTTCCCATAACCTCGAGTCCAAGTTTTTCTGCAAGATTTCTTGCATCTTTTTCATCAAGCAGGACAATAGCGTTAACCTCATGCAAGTGTTATAGCTTCGCTTTCTCCAGCATCAAGATAAGCTCTCAGTAGGTTATAGAGCTTTAAATCGCTTATATTTTTAATCTTAAATCCAGCTTTTTTAACCTCTTCTACGCCCGTCCTTCCTTTTCCTTCTTCAACAACTTCTCTCCAGACAGCTTCAGGAATAAACACTTCAAAATGATTGAGGAGATCAAGTCTTGAAATCTTGCACAGATTTATGAGAACAGATGAATCAGCCACTACCTTCAATTAGCTCCCTCACAACCTCTTCATCTTTTTCAAGCTCTTCTAGATCATATCTTCTCACAACTTTCTCTTTTGCCAGCAGCTCGTGGAATTCCCACTTCGTCATTCCTCCAAGTTCTCTTGCTTTTCCAAATCCGAGCAATCCCTTCTCGTACAGCCTTACTGCGAGCTCTTTCCTTATTCTTCCCTCAACTTCATCTTCCGGCAGCCTCATCGATTTTGCTATTTCAGCGGGGATCTCTATTTTCAATCCCATGGATTTTCCTATGTGGTTTAAAATATAAGAAAGTTAGCATTGGTTTTATCATTTTGTTTTGGTTATTTGATTATAGCCTAGGCTCTTTTTTACAGGACTGAGGACATGCAGCCCGCTAACTCCAGTGAAGCGGGCTTTGGCTCGCTGAGGAAGTGGTTGCATGGATAAGAAAGCTAGGATAAGGGAAGCAATGGAAACTGTCCTCAAAGCGTTTGAAAGCAATCCGGAAAAGGTTGCATTAGCAGTTTTTAAAGGCAAAGGCAAACCATCAGACAACTGGAGTTTCTTCAACCGCCTGATAATGTACATGCATGGGACAAATGATGCGAGAGGCTTTCAACAATGGAGACAGGTAGGAAGGAAAGTCAAGAAAGGAGCTAAGGCTTTCTACATACTAGCTCCCATTCGCAAGAAAGTTCCGGTCAAAATCAAGAGGGAGGAAGAAATCGTAGCAGATGGAGAAGTAGAAGTCATAGAAATCGAGGAAACGATATACGTTGACAAGCTTGTCGGCTTTAAACCGATTCCAGTTTTCCGATACGAGGATACCGAAGGTGAACCATTGGAAGAGGAGAACTTCAGCGTTGAAATTCCATACGAATTCAAAGGCATCATTGAAGAACTTGGATTGAAGGTGGAGACAACGGCATTCAGTCATCACTACGGAACGTACAACTTAAAGACTAAGGTCATAAAACTTGCTTCTCCCGAACTTATCGTCTTTCTGCATGAACTTTGCCATGCAGTTGATGATCGCATTCATGGCTTGCAGGGAGGTCAGATTTCACTTCAGGAAGTAGTTGCAGAGTTTGCTGCTGCTGTCATCGCTTATTTGATGGGTTATCAGATTCCTCTGGGGAATGTAAAGGAATACATCGAGCATTACGGATTTACAGAGCTTTTCAAAGCATTTGCAAGGGTTGAAAGGGTTGTGAACTTTATTGTCGGATATAATTTGTCTTAGATTCTTCGTTTTAGCAATAGTGCGTGCACTCAGTAAACTTGTTCTCCTGGTGTTAAAGAAACAAGAATAAGCTTGAATTTCTGCCCATTGTTGGTTGGTGTATGAAATGGAATTGAGGTTAATATAGACTTTTCTATTTTCTCGAAATATTTAGATTTACTGCAAACAGCATGTTCCCTAGTAGTTTCTATTATTGTTGTTTCTGATTCTGAAGAAAGAATTATATCCACCTCTTTCTCAATCCTATCAAATTTCAATTTAATATTTGAGTTGAATTTGACATTTAATTTATCTGAGAGATAGCAACCGAGTAAAAAGTTTGATCTGTTAAAATTTGTTCTGAATTTTAATCCAGAGAAAGGATAACCCGATAACAAAGTAGAGTGGCAGCTCCCACCACGACATGAAATACGGTCCAATTAATATTAATCCGAAAAGCCAACCTAGTAAATAAGAGATTGACCAAAATGGAATGACATCGAATAGGGCTATTATAGCCACAATTGAAAGGATGTTAAATAAAATAGCGAATGAGCCTAAAAGTACTTTTGCGATGAGTGAAACAACAAATCCACTTATCATTTCACTGGTAATCCGATTAAATCCATATTCTGCTCCAGGCATTGTTATGGGGTAATTAAGTTGATATTGTAATATCTTTCGTCTGGAATGAAAGTATTTTGTATTGGTCGATCTGAAAGAGCGTCTTTAGTTATCAATTGAACAAAAAATTTAAATATTGGAAAAATAATCAACTATTAATGGTAAATGCCTATCGCAGAGGTAGGATTGCGGAGAAGAAAGTGGTGGATTGGTTGAAAAGCAAGGGATTCAAGAATGTTAGAAGAAGTAAGGGTAGCAGAGGGGCATATGACATCTATGCTGTCTCTCCTGCCGGCTATAAAACCTACGTCCAGGTAAAAAGCTATTCTGCTAAAATGACGAGGGGAGAAAGAACTAAGCTCAGAAATGTTGCAAGAAAGAGAGGTGGTTTTGCCGCCTACGTGCATTACGGAGGAAAAGGAAGATTCAGAATGACACCATTGGGCAACTGGGGTAGAAAAGGAGATAGAAATTAATTCCTAAAAGACTATAAAAATACTAATATTATCATCATGACTTTTCAGAATAGCTTATACTTTAAATATACCTTAGAAATGTCCAAAACAAATCAGGGGGCGATACTGTGGCAATAAAGTTGGACGATGGGATGGTATTTGTTGAATGTGAAATCGAAAATCAAGACTTATACGAAATTCTGAATGAAATTAGAGAAGAGGAAAGATGCAGCGTTTTTATTGACATAGTGAAAGTTGGAGTCGCAGGTTACAAGAGGATGAAAGTCGGCGTGGAGCTCGATTTCGTGGAGAAAAGAATAGATGATATGCTTACGAGGCTTGAGAAGTTCCTCGATCCGCATCTTGAGACAAGTCACCTTGGCGTTTTATGTCTAGATTAAAGGAGTACTTCGATAAGGGCGGAAAAATAGAAGATATTCTCGATCATACAACAGAAGACACTCCCCTTGGGAAGTTTGTAAAATCTCTCAAGGAGTATTTTGACAGCGGAGGCAAGCTTGAAAACTTACTAGATCCTGATTGCGATACGAGCCCGATCGGTAAGTTCAACAAAAAGCTGGATGAGTATCTCGGCGGAGGTGGAAAGCTTGAGGAACTTTTGAATCCGGCTGAAGGTAATTCTCCCTTGGGTAAGCTCAAAAAAGAAATACTGGAGGAAATCAAGGAGATTAGGGACTTACTCCAGAGAGAGGAGGGTAAGAGAGATATAATCGATGCAACAACTCTTAAAGGCTACGAATTCGAGGATGCCTGCGAGGAAATTCTAAGCGATTGTGTAGAATTTGGCGGTTCTTTGGAGAGAATGACTGATCAGGTTGGAAGTATACCGAGAAGCAAGAAGGGTGATTTTGTTATCGAGCTTGAAAATGGAAAGAAAGTAGTTTTTGAGGTTAAAGACTGGCAGAATGGTGTATCCCTCAGCAAAATCAAAGATGAAGTAAATGAGGCGATAGAGAACAGGGGTGCAGATTACGGGGTGTTCGTTTCAAAGTATATTGAAGCTTTGCCGAGGAGTAATGGCTGGTTTAATGAGTATGGGAACATACTCGTATGTGCTCTTGGAAGTAGAGAGGCTGATACTTTCCATCCAGAGATTCTGCATTTAGCCTATCAATGGGCAAAAATGAGGATGAAGAGTGAGGGTGAAATTGATAAAGAGGCTATTAAAAAGGCGATTAACGAGCTTGAGGGGCTAGATGATGTGCTTGATGATTTTTCAAAGATAATAACCCAATGTAGAAGTGCCAGAAAAGCTATTGATGGTATTGAAGAAAAAGCAGAAAACCTTGGAAAAGTTGTGAAAGATAAATTAGAATCACTTAAACATGCGTTAGGAGTGATATCTAATTGAGGTGATATATTGCCATTTGTTGGCATATGTAAAAATTGTAACTGGACAGTGTTGGGAGAAAAACTGAGAGAAGTCGTATCCCAACTACACTTACATATGATGATGAATCACAAAAAAGATGACTATTTCTCGAATTGGATGAAATACAATGTAAATTTTGAAGACTTTGTAAGATATGAGACTGAACTTGAAAGTCCATACGACCTATTTCGAACCTACACCTTTTCGTCCAAAATATATTATACATACGATTATTGCATTGCGGTAATTACGCACTCAGACTTTAATTCACACAAAAACGCTTCTACTGAGACCTTGTACAAGTATTTCAAAGAATACTTCCCTCCTCATGCTCTGGATAAAAACAGAACGATGGTGAAAATCAAAGAATTTGAGGATGTTTCTAAGCTATCTGACAGAGAATTGAAAGAATTGAGTAAATTTGTATCCAAAGAATTAGAAAAGAGGGGTTTAAGATAAGTTTAATTAATTATCAACCAATATTATCAAAAACCAAAACTCTTAAACTGATGTGTCGAGAGATAATGAAAATAATCAAAGGGGGATAAATATGGAAAAAAAGTTCATCGAAACTGATTATTTTCCGCTTGGAATTGTGAACGATAAATCCGTTTCTGAGAAGCAGGGTGGTGGAAGGCCACCTTACTGGGAAATGGTCTTCTGGTGGACGAGGAAACCCCTTGTTGGGGCAAGGGCCGTAATTGCCGCATCTTTACTGCCCGAAAACGTGTCACCGGATGCATTCAAGAGCATTGTGAGGCTCGATGCGAAAACTCCGCACAGGGAAAATCCCATAATCCCTGAAAGTGTGAAAGAGTATTTTGAGGGTAAGAAGCTTCTTGATCCCTTTGCGGGTTTTGGTTCTATACCTTTGGAGGCGATGAGGCTCAGACTGGATGCTACAGCCGTTGAGCTGCTGCCTACCGCTTACGTGTTTTTGAAGGCTGTGCTTCAATATCCGGCAAAATACGGGAAAGAGGAGATTTCAGTTATAGAAGAGACTGAAAAGAACGGAAGAAAAATAAAGAAGGCGAAGAGAGTTAAAAGACTTGTTTACGACGTGCAGAGGTGGGGAAACTGGATTACTGAAAGGCTGAGGGAAGATGAAGATATTAGGGAGTTATATGATGAGGATGTTGCCGTTTATATTGGGACTTGGGAGGTTAAGTGTCCCCACTGCGAGAGATGGACGCCCATAGTTGGCAACTGGTGGCTTGCGAGGGTTAAGGATAGCAGCGGGAAATACAAGCGTCTGGCATTCATGAAGCCTGTTGTGAACGGAGATAGAGTGGATATTGAGGTTGTTGACGTTAATGCTGTTGTTGGGGATGTTTCGAAGGCTAAACTGGATGGTAATGTGATAAGAGTTGGCGATAAGGCGTTTGAGGTGCCTGAGCCGAATAAATATCCTAAAAGAGCTTCTGCTAGGTGTTTGTTTTGTGGAAATGAGATTGAAAGCGTTGATAGCGAAGGTAATGTTGCAGATAGTGGAGAGTGGTACGTTAAGTGGGCTTTGAAGAAATACCATGAAGGTGACGAGAGTTATGCTAGGCAGCGTTTGATGGTTAAGGTTAGGATCGTTGATAATGATTTAGTTTTTGAGCCATGTGATGAGGAAGATAACAAAAAACTGGAGAAAGCAAAAGAAAAAGTCAGAGAACTGACCGAGAAAGGAGATCCAGATATTCCTAACGAATTAATGCCGTGGTATCAATTACAACCTCCTGCTAACTTTCCTCCATTGTTATATGGTTTTAAATACTGGATTGATTTGTTTAACCCCCGCCAGCTCCTTACCCTCGTTAAGCTTGTTAAGTTGATAAGAGAGGCTGGAAAGAAGGTTGAGGAGGAGAAGATTAAGGATGGATGGAGCAAGGAAGAGGCCAAGGATTATGCCGAGACTGTGGCAACGTTTTTAAGTGTAGCTTTGTGTAAGTATGCTGACTACAATTCACTTTGTGCTGGTTGGAATCAATCATTAATTATGGGACATACATTGTCAATGCGTGGAATCACAATGATGTGGAATTTTTTCGAAGAAAATCCAGTAACTAAGTGGACAGGATCTTTATTTAGGAATTTTGAGGCTATAAGTGCCATTATAACCTATCTTACATCTGCTATCCATAACCCCCAAACTCTTTCATCGTTCATCGAAACTACTCAATCCAACGGCAAAACCAAAGTCATTCTCGACGACGCCACATCCCTTTCAAAACTCAACGAAGAAAAATATGACATCATAGTTACAGATCCACCGTATGCCAATGACGTTCCTTACACCGAGCTATCCGATTTCTACTACGTCTGGCTCAAAAGAGCTTTAAGTGACTCTGACGGCAAAAAACTAACTCCCCGATTCTACCCTGAAGCTTTCTTTAGAAAAACCGATTTCGGCTATGAGGAAATACCTACGCAATGGCAGGAGTTCGCAAGACGAGAAATTTCAACCAACCCTGGTAGGTTTATGGATAGAGACGATAAGGAAGAATTTGCAACAAAGCACTTCGGGAATCTCTTCAACCTTACCTTTCTCTCCATGAAATCCAGACTGAAGAAAGATGGCATCTTGGTAACTTACTACGCCCACACATCTCCCGAAGCTTGGGCTAATCTCCTCTACGCAGGCTGGAAAGGAGCAAAGATGCACATAACCAACGCCTTTCCCATAGTAACAGAATCAGCCCAGCGTGTGACTGGTAGAGGAAAAATGAGACTCGATACGTCCATAATAGTCGTGTGGCGTAATGGTGTTAGCGGTACAGCAAGGATAAATGAGCAGTCTTTCAGACTGAAGGTTATTGAATCAGCCAAGAATAAAGCCCTTTCTCTTCTCAAGCTATCAAAACACCGTGACTACGCTTTGAGAGGCAGAGATATTCTCATAGGAACAATGGGTGCAGTATTGGCCGAACTCACAAAGTATGAGGACATTAGAGATGCCAAAGGCTCAATAACGGTGAAAGACCTTACCGAAAAGTACGTCTTCCCTATGACTGTTGAAGGCATGTTTCAGGCTCTAGCAGAATATTACGGCGAGGGTATGCAGTTTGCCAACATCGAGGATGCCATTGCTAGGTACTACCTCTTACTCAAAGCCTTCTTCGGCGCAACTGCCAACGGTGGTAAGTTTGAAAGGCTAAAGGTCTCACCCAATGAGCTCATAATGCTGAAGCTCGCTACAGGCGTTGACGCTTCCATACTCATAAGACCTACAAGACCTTCACCCAACACCACGTATCTCTTCAAGAAGTCAAGCTCTGGCAGCGAGTTAACTTTCCTCGAACCCTCAAAAGCAGATTCAAAGTATCTTTCCTCCTACCTTGAGGAAAGGGGCATTATTCAGAGTGATAACCTTGTTATAGCCAGCTCAATAGATATGTTCCACTACCTCTCCTACCTCGCCTCCAAGGGAGCCTCGTCGAGAGACTACGAGGAAGTGAGGACGCACAACCCGAGGGCTTTCGACGAAGCCAAATCTATTGCACTAATTCTCTCAAAGGTCCTTCCAGATAGAGATCCTGAAAAGAGGATTGCCGACACAGTTCTGGGCTCGGTGTTTGGGGGCTTTTAGATGCGTGGCAGAACTTGGAAGGTGGAAAGTGATAAAGCGGACGAAATCAGGGCGTATCTACTGGATAGCGGAGGGAAGGAGCAGGAAGTAAAAAGCCCGTACGAAGTGTGGAGAGTTAGATTTTCTGACTCAACCTTTACATATTATACGACCGGAAAGTTATACAGCACACCCTCAAAATCACGTGACCCAGCAGTTTTTAACGCATGGGGGCATATTGATTCAATTGCAGGACCAAAATACATACCACCCACAAAGGACTACCTTATAGGGCTTGATGAAACAGGAAAAGGAGAGGTTATTGGGCACACTGTTCTTACAGGTGTTATCTTTCCAAAGGAGATTTTTTCCGTGATCAACGACAAAGTTGGTTCAGCGGACACGAAAAAGAGGCACAGTTTTGAGTATTGGGACGAAATTTTTAGAGAATTGGACTCGCTCACACCACTCGGTTTCGATTTCATTTTTGAGAAAGTACCACCATGGCATGTAGATAGATACAATCTCAACAAAATCATGGATGTAGTTTACCAGAGGATACTTTCCAGCTTCTTCAGAAGAGTTGAGATTAGTAGGTGTCGAATCGTTCTTGATGACTATGGTGTTGGAGATACTTTGAGTAGATTTCTAGACTTTCTTGAAAAGCAAGGGGCGGAAGTTATCGTTACCAACAATTCTGAGGAGTTTTACTTGGAGGCGAGAGTAGCTTCCTTAATTTCTAAGAGGATAAGAGAGGGGGTAATTAAAAAGATAAATGAGAATCCTAACTTCCAGATCGACGGAATTTCGGTTGGATCCGGGAATGCGGGAAACCCAAGAACTGTTGAGTGGCTTAAAAGATGGCACGCTTCTGGGAGAGAATGGCCGTGGTTCGTGAAGAAGTCTTTCAAAACTATCAGAGAAATTGAGGAAATGTCTACCGACCCAAAGAAAGAAATTCCCCCAATAAGAGAAGAACTGATGTCCAGAGAGTTTATGGAGGAGCTTGATAAAGGCAGACTTTCCATTACTTCACTTTCTATCGTGTGTCCTAATTGCGGTGAAATTCTTAAAGGTGTAACTTTTGCTATAACTGGCAGAGATTCTACAATAAAATGTCCTGAGTGCAATGAATTCATCCGGGATGCTGGAATGACTCTTAGGTATTATTGTGGCTATTTGATTCCCGACAGCAGCATCATACAGAGAGGACTTATAAGCAAAGATCTGGAAAAGTCAAGGGTTTTCGAGGGATTCACAATTGTTCTTGTTCCGGTCGTTAGAAAGGAGTGCGATAAGACTAAAAGAGGCAAAGAAGAGTTTGACAAACTTGCTCATTTTGGTGAGATTGGAAGAATACGGTTGGAGGCACATGGCAGTGTAAGAGATGTTCCGAATAGCCTCTCAAATGTCGAGAGGGATGAAATCATTGTTGATTCTGCTATTGAATTAAATGGAATACTGCTTACCGCAGATAAGGGGATGAGGGCTTATGCGATTGGTAGAGATGTGTTTACAATATTTATTTAGAAAAATTTTAATGGGGGATTCTAAATGAAAATAGCTGTTGATTCTGATGCTCTTATAAAATTAACAAAAGCGGGACTGAAAGACTTAATCGTAAACAACCTTGAAGTAATCATCCCGGAAAAGGTTTATGATGAGACTGTCAAGATTCCAAAGACCAAGGGCTTCCCAGATGCTCTGGAAATCGATAAAAATGTAAATGCTGGTAAGATATCAGTTAAGGAAACCTCAAGAGAGGAAAAGGGGGAATTTGAGGTTGTAAATCTTTACAAATCAGGAGACTTCAAAGCTGTTGTGAGTGATGATAGAAAGTTCCTTAAGAAACTTGATAAAATAGGAATACCATATCTGACACCTTCTTCACTGATACTCTATCTATTCTACAAAAGAATACTTTCAAGGGAAGATGCTTTAGCTCAAATCAAGAAGCTGAGAAAGTATATATCGGATGAAGAATATTTTACCAGTATAATGGAGGTGAAAAAATGGGGGAGGTCATAATCATCAGAGACTCATCTCTCAGAAGTGTTCTCGACCTCATGAGAAAAGAGGGCTTGGATGAGGAGGGAGCGGTAAAGAAGATCATTCGCCTCGGGATCACGGATTATGTTCTTGAACTCTACAAGCGTGGTGATCTTACGGTAAGAGAAGTTTCCGAAGTTTTGCAGCTTAGTCTGAGAGAAACCGTTGAGCTCATCGAAGAGAAAATCGGTGGAAATGTTGCCATCCAGGAGCAGATAAAAGCTATCGAACTTGCCAGAAAGCTATCAGAATAGAGTTTATGCTTAATAAGAGGTGTGTTGAGCATGCTGAAGCAGACATGCGATCTCTGGGAAGATGTTCTCGACCCAAAATTTGATGGATTTCTCGCTCCTGAGCCTGGAAGCGAGGAGACTATTGCCGATGAAGATGTTAGAAAAATTTATTTCGATGCTAGGGAGTTTTTTCGCAGGACATATTTCACCGAAAACATGGTTAGAATTCTTGAAGATGTTGTTGAAGCCTTTAACGACGGACCCAAAAGAACCTTCGCTGTAACCTCTCTGTTCGGTGGAGGTAAGTCCCACACGCTCCTGGCAATCATGCACGCCTTCAAGTCACCCGAATCACTTAGAGATTCAGAGATCCTCTCCTTCTATGATACCGATATGGCAGGAAAACTCATCGAGATCTCCAAGAGAATTGCTGAGCTTGAAGATGTTGAAGTTATCGTGATAAGCGGGAAGTACGAGAGAAGCGGAGGAATGTCCCCTCTAACTCCAGCAATGCTGGATGGTCAGCAGATAAAAACTGTCTGGGGCTACCTGGCTTTTAAGCTTGGAAAATACGATGAACTAAGAAACTACGATGAAAATGCAATTGTTCCTTCTCCCGATATACTAACAAGCCTCATGAGCGGGAAAAGAACGCTTATACTGATTGATGAAATACTAGAGCCAACAATTAAGCTTCCTGATACTGTTAAAGACTACAAGAAACAGATAATGCAGTTTGTTGAATACATAGTAAAGGCGGTAGCAACAACAAATTCTGTACTAATCGTTACACTCCCTTTCAACATTCAGGCAGGCGAGATCAAGAGTTATGACGGTTCATACTCTAAGGAATACGTTGACCAGCTCTATAGGAGGCTAAAGGATGTTGGCGAATTCGTACCTCCTGTAAGCATTGCAGCAGGAGATTTGAGCAGGATACTTCAGAGGAGGCTTTTCAAAAAAATAGATTCTAACTCGGCTAAAACTTTCCTGAGAGAGTTCTCTGACACCTACTCAGCCTATCCGGATATTTTTGGATCCGAAGACTATGCTAGGAAAATTTCCGATACTTACCCATTCCATCCAGAGACGGTGGAAATCCTGAAAACCATTGTTGAAAGAGCCGATTTAATGAAAACCAGAGATCTGCTAAAGATAGCAAGAAAAGTTGTCAGAGCGGTCTGGAGTAACCCATCTAATTCATATCTGATTATGCCTTGGCACATCCCGGACATGGAGGGAGCAGAAGACCTTCTGTTCAGGGGTCTTGAGGGATACAAGACTGTCTTTACAGACTCCGTAGAAAAATCAGCAGAAGGCTTTCAAAATCCTGAGCTCGCTAAAATTGCTTTACGCTCAATTTTCCTGAAAACATATCCATATGACCAGAGGAGCAAGAGTGATGCTTTTCCGAACAGGAGAATGATTGCACTCATGGTTTATGAGCCGGATTTCTTCAATAAGAGTGCCTTAAACCCACCTTCGATTTTCTCATTTTTGCAGGTCCTGGAGGGTGATGTGAGAGTTCAGTATCTTTATGATCATGATGGAGTATTCTGGTTCTACCGCAGCCGTGGAATAAGGGAAAGCATCCTAAAAGAGCAGGAGAACATATACAATGACAGGATAAATGAAGTCAAAACCAGATTTGCTGAATACGTGATTGTTTTAAGCAAGGGTGGGAGAATTGGTCATAAAAAGATTGACTCTCCAAGATCGCTATACGCCATCAAGGCCAACAGAGTAACTGTTCTGGGCGAGTACGATGAGCTTGCAGATGAATTTGATGACTACGCTGTTGTCTTCCTCTCTTACCCCGTTAACCTCACCGAATCCACTCCAAGAACCGATCCAGAATGTATCAGAATAAGAGATCTCATTTTCAAAGCAGGCAAAAATACGAGATCAAACAAAAACACCGTGATAGTGGCCTATTCCACCAATGAGTCCAGACTGAAAGAGTGTCTGAAATATGTATCTGGAATACTTGCCTGTGAGAAAATTTCGAAGGATCCCAGAGCTTATGTAGAGGACATCGAAGACGAAGATGAAGTTGAATATTACAGAAACAGAGCAGAGAAATTCAAGGATGAGTTTATAGACAAGCTCATTAGAGCGGTATTTTCAGCGTACGAGTACGTGGCTTATCCGAAGTATGAAGACAATCAGGATGTTGTGGGAGTTTTCAGAATGCAGACTGGAGCAGCAACGCTCCTTGAGGGAGTTGTACAGACCCTTGAGCACCCATCAGTGCAGAAAATAATCAGAGGGATTAAGACCTTCTCCACTCTCAGAGACGTTTTAAGAGAGGCTCAGAACATAGACTTAGAAGAAGGAACAAGAGAATACAGAGTTGGAGAAATACTGGACAAGTTCATCAAACACCCAGGAATGCCGATAGCTGATCAAAAAGACTTGGATATAGCCCTTAAAGAAGGTGTTAGGGATCTCAGAATAGGAATCATAGATACGAATGACAAATTATTTTTCAAAAAAGTCCATGAACTTAGAAAAGGTGAAAGAAAACAATTTAGTGAGACGGGTTTAGTCCCACCAGGGATTCAAAGAGACTACAGAATACTTCCCTGGAAGCTTGCTGTTGAGAGATTTGTTGAAGAAATAAGAGAGGATCTTGCAAAAGAAAGGGATGAAATTGTTGAATACAAGGTGCAGATTGGCGATGAATTTATCGATCTCGACACAATCCTATCTGATCCGGGATGGGAGGACACCATTCGACTGTCTCCTGTAATCAGATATATTACGAAACTAAAAGGTCCAAGAGTGAGATTGAATATCGATCCTGGAAGTATTAGTGGAAAACCCGGGGAAGAGAAGGAAGTTGCGGTTGAAATAACCTTGGAAGACCCTGACGACACAGGAAAGGCTTTTGAGATTGAAATCTCTGCTGATGGTACCCTTGACAGAAAGATTTTCGAATTACACAACGGTGAAACCTCTACAGCAACTTGGAGAGTAAAAGTACCTGATGGAAGCGGAAGTTTGTTTTTATCTTTGAGTGCAGCGATAGATGGAGAGGTCAAAGCTACTAGGAATCTGAAAATCAGCATTGATACTGGCACAATCGTTACGGATGAACTAAAGAGTGAACATTCAACAACGAATTTAGTCAAAATAACTGACATAACAGATGAATATTCCCTAGAACGGATCAATACTGTCATAGAACAGTTCAGACTCCCAGAACCAAAGGCAAATGGTAGCATCTCTACCAGTTACGCGGGTGTTATCGACATTTCTATTCAGGGCGCTCCACCTAGAAAAGCTTTAGAGCTACTTAGAGTTGTGAAAGGTTCTGGAGATTATAATATGAAAATAGAGATAGGTTTTGGAGAGAATGTTACCCTTGACGAGATGCTGGTTGCTCAACTTACAATGCTTAACAGAAATGTGAGGTTTCATTTGAAGGAGAGGTAAAAACTATGCCAGAGCCCCTATATATCCTGAGATTCAGGTATGTAAAGCCAGCAAAAACCCTTATAAAGATGGAACAGAAACTAGCTCAAATCTTTTTGTACACACCAACTTCCTCAAAGAAAAAGAGAATAGGGAACAAGTCAGTGTCACCCGTCTTAAGCGCCAGAGTACCTTTCAAAATTTTTAGGAATTTTCTGTTAGAGAGTGGTTGGGAAGAAAAGGATGGCATATTGTTCACTTCTAGAGAAGAGCCCTATTATAGAGCAATCATTTTTGCCGCAGTTCTTCAGTGTACCCGAGACAAGTATTTGATGGATGAAATGTATACTCTTGTTAAAAACTTACCTTATGTTGATATTAAATTCTGGAGCAAGGTGTTTATTGAGGCTTTTGAGAACAGAAACTGGAGAAGAGATCTCTACAAACCCGTACGTGCAATGAAGGAGGTATATAAATATGTCTGATACTAAGACAAACCTTCAGTATGTTAGGAGTTTGGTAAATTTGTTATCCAAATCAGACCCTTATCTGACAATAGCATCAAACTATTCCCCCTCCCCAATTGATATTTATCCACACCAAGTTGATTTGCTTTCCCGGGTAATGTTTGTTAGACCCATCAGAATACTCGTTGGTGATGAAATCGGTCTGGGGAAAACCATCGAGAGCATCTCAATTTTGAGATACCTCGAAAAGATCGGTGAATTGAAAAGAGCCTTAATCATAGTTCCAAGAATCCTCACAACCCAGTGGGTCGCAGAATTGATGAAAATGGGTGTTGCAAAGCACGATATTTTTGTTTTTGGCTCTGGAAAAGATGTGAAAGAGTTGAAAAACAAAATTGAAAATCAAAAGTATTTCATTATTTCAAAAGAGCTTGTTAGAATGGAGAACCACCTTAAAAAACTACTCAAAATAAACTGGGATACAATTGTAGTAGATGAGGCACACAACGTGACACTCAACAGTGTTAAAACAAAAAATGCGATTCAAGAACTCATAAAAGACACGAGCCGAAACGTCATCTTTCTTTCAGCAACGCCCCACCGTGGTGTAGCTAATGATTACTTATTCAGGCTCAGACTGCTTGATCCATCGCTGGTGGAGGACTATTCAAAGCTCGATATAAATCCATTTTACGAAAGTACTCATGATTCTCTTCTTTTTAGGAGAACAAAGGAAGTCATTAACAATTTACAAGACAAAGAAATCTTCAAAGACTGTAAATTCCAATTGCACTTAATCCAACCTACCCCAGAAGAGAGAGCTTTCATGAATGCTCTTATAGCGTTCTTGAAAAGGAAAGCCAAAGAACTTGGAGAGAACGGTGTTAACACACCAGTTGGGCTGCTTCTGGTATTGTTAAGGAAAAGAGCCTCCTCTTCTCCCTACGCGGCTATGAAAACTCTCAGGTCTATGATAAAAACACTCCAGAAAAAGCAAGAAGAAGGTTTTGAGGGGGATTTCGAACCAACTGAGGATATCACGGAGTTTGAGGAAAAACTTCTTGGCGAAGATTACTCAGTTGATATAGAAACCGATTTCGATGAGATGGCAGAGAAGCTCGTTAAAAAATACTCCAAGGCATTAAAACCAGAGGATATTGATGAAATCAGCAGGATTCTTAAACTCGCAGAAGAAGTTTCTAAAAATGACTCCAAACTAAAAGCTGTCAAAGAGCTTGTTTTGGAACTTGTCGGAAAAAACGAGGGTAAAGTGCTAGTTTTTACCGAGTACAGGGACACGCTGGAATATCTCAAAAGATCTATTGAGTCGGACAAAAACTTTAGAAACTTGGGTATTAGATTTGAAACACTATCCGGAAAGGATAGAAACAGGTTTGAAGAAGTTAAAAGAAAATTTGAAGATGACCCGTCAGTACAGGTTTTAATAGCAACTGATGTGGCATCTGAGGGTCTCAACTTACAAAAAGCAAACCACATGATTAATTACGATGCTCCTTGGTCACCTGTCAAGCTTGAGCAAAGGATTGGTAGAATTTGGAGATTAGGACAGCAATACATCTCATATGTGTATAACATCTTTCTTTCCACAGACTCAGACCTCGCTATCGTGGAAAAGCTGTATGAAAAATTACTTAACATCGAGCGTGCTGTAGGCTCCACCAAGCCAATAATTGGCGAAGAAGTCCGGGTGGCTAACTTAAAGGCTTCGAGTGATATATGGAAAGCAGGAGAGGTTGGAGAGATAGATTACAGAGGTAAAAAAGTCAGGTTCACAGAACATAGAATGATATACGCGGAGCTTACAGACCAGCTTGACGAGTTCGTAAGGGCGTTTTTGGCAACAATTCAGAGTTTGAACAGTGAATTGAGGTCAAAAAATGTTTTCCCTATTTATTCAGCAAAGAAAATAAAAAATAACCTTAAGAGGATATTGGGTTCTGACAATCTGAGGGAGTACGAACAGGTGCTTCGGGAGATGGTGATTCGTATAGGTCATCTTGAAGGGAAGAGCACATATGAGATAAGTTCATTAAGCCATCCCGTAAGGATACTCGAATATCTCCGGAGTGGCGAGGAAAAAAGTCTACCAAAACTTCTGTTCACAACTTCAGAGTCCGATTCAGGAATATTTCAAATTTTAAAGATCCAAGTTAATAATAGAGAATATTTCGTAGGATATGACAGAGAGGAAAATAGAATACTCAATGGTGTGGAACTGCTTAAATTCATAGCAAGAATTTCAAAAAATGGATTTTCCTCTCCGTCTTCTTCGATTGGTATGGATAGATTTGAGAGCCTCAGTATAAACCAAAAAAGCCAAGTTAAAAACTCCATACAGAGGATGATAGGGGATTTGCTAAGCCCCTTTAATTACTATTTCAGGGAATCTGATGAATTAGGAATCAGAAGAAATGGCTGGAAAGTTGACTTGCAAATAGGAGAGCCCGAATTGGTATCAACAATTGTTGTAACAAGATTTGAAGAGGGTTCAGAAATACTCGATGAAACTCTAAGAAAGAAGATAGAAATGGCAGCAATGGAGGTTTCACTTAAATTCGAAGGTTCAAAAGAGGATGTTCTTAAAACCGATCCAGAAGTGCATAAGACAGAAAGCTTTGACATACTTAGCTACCTCAAAAACGGTGGAAGTAGGTTCATCGAGGTAAAGGGGCACCTTGGAATGAGAATATATGCTGAACTTACACCTAATGAGTACGAACTCGCTGAAAAACTTGGTGAGGACTACTATCTACATCTTGTAATAAACCTGCATTTGGATGAATATGAAAATATTACGACAAACAAAGCGATACTTCTTGAATTCAAGGATCCTCTTAAAAGTATGCGAGTTAAGAAGGTTGGGGGTGAGGCGAGGTATTTATTATTCCCATAAATAGTTATATGACTTTATGGAATAATTTAAATATTTAAAAAGAAATGTATCATAGGTGATTTTATGCAATTTTGGTTGTGTATCACCACTGAAGAGAACTGGAAAGTTATAAAACAGAAAAATGTGTGGGGTGTTCCAGAACGACATAAAAACACTATTGCAAGAGTAAAACCGGGAGATAAACTCCTAATATACCTCAAACAAGAAAGAGACAAAGATAAAATCATAGAGCCAAGAATAGCAGCTGCATATGAAGCAACGTCAGAAGTTTTCAAAGATTCGTCGAGAATCTTTAAGACACCACCTGGCATGCATAATGAGAGCTTTCCCTTGCGCATAAAACTTAAACCGATAAAAATCTTTGATAAGCCTGTTGACTTCAAATCTCTTATCCCTAAGCTGAAGTTCATCAAAAACAAGCAGAAGTGGACCGGACATTTAATGGGCAAGGCGATGAGGGAAATTCCAGAAGAAGACTATAAACTCATAATGGGCTCAGCATGACAGAAAAGAGAAAAGTAGAAGTCTATGAAAAACTGAAAAACAACCCCAAGAATGTTAGATTCGAAGACCTCTACAAGGCAGCCGAACTTTTCGGTTTCAAATTTAGGGGCGGAAAGGGAAGCCACAGAGTTTATACTAAAGAGGGAGTTAAGGAGATTTTGAATTTCCAAAATGTCAGGGGTAAGGCTAAACCATACCAAGTAAGGCAACTTTTAAAAGTGATTGAGAAATACAATTTACTTGAGGAGGAATAAGATGCACAAATACACGATTGAAATCTTTTACAGCGAGGAAGATGAAGGATACATCGCTGTAGTTCCTGAGTTGCCGGGCTGCTCTGCCTTTGGTGAGACTGAAGAGGAAGCGTTAAAAGAGGTTAAGGTTGCTATCGAACTATGGATAGAAGCTGCAAAGAAAGAAGGTCGTGAAATTCCAAAGCCGAAAGGAAAAGAGTTGCTTAAAGCTGTTATGGAGGTAAAAGGTGAAGTTTAGTCAGATTAACTGGACTGAGGTGTGATTATGGAGAACATAGTTGGCGTAAGCTATCCAATCCCCAAGCAGTTCATGGATCGCTTTTTCAAAGGCAAAGACGTTTTCGTAAAACCTGCAACCGTATGGAAACAGTTAAAACCGGGAATGAAGTTCGTTTTCTATCAATCTCATGAGGATACAGGCTTTGTGGGAGAGGCTAAAATAAAGAGAATCGTTCTTTCGGAGAATCCGATACAGTTCTTCGATACCTATAGTAATAGGATCTTCTTGACAAAAGATGAGCTCAAAGAATACATAAAATCTCAAGAAAGATGGAGATCAGGGTGGAAAAGCAGAGGACAAGAAAAGAAAAAGCTGTGGATGGCCATCGAGCTTGAAGACATAAAGAAGTACAAGAAACCTATCAAGCCAAAGAGGTTTGTGCCTGTTGGTGGGCAATACTTGAGAGAAATGAGGGAATAATTATGTCAATATTAATACATTTAGTCCGGAGAGAATGTTACAAAGCAAATTAAGAGCTTTAAAAGGTTGGCAAAGTTGTTGGGTGGGTAGAGTCGTTAATTTGCAGACACAACCCAAGTGGAAAAACGAGGGGTAAATTGATGCGCAGTTACGAGATCGGGATGTCAGGAAGTTGAGATTTAACGTTAAGATTCAGGATGTCGGACTTCAGGATGTTAGGATGGCATATCCCACCGCTGCGAGTATGTCCCTTACGCTGATCTGATTAACGAAACCACACCGGTAACACTGCATTGCATACATTGCCTTATTCCTCAGCTCCTGATACAGCATGCTTTGCGGGGGTATGGAGATGTGGATTAACGAGCCACAGGAAGCGCAGGAAATTGCAGTTCGCTGGGTTTTGATTATCAGGCTTGCTGTTGCGAGTTTTCTATTGTTCTCAATAATCTTGAGTTCCTCCTTTGCATGTCTTTCCTTCTCCTTCTTTAATGCATCAATCTCATCCATGAGAAACCTCACTTCCTCAGCAAGGGAATTTCTTTCCTCAACCAATTTCAAGAGCTCGATTAGCTTTTCAACGTTAAATTCGAGATTTTCACATTCTTTTGCAAATGATGAGAGTTTGCTTACCTTGCTTACACCCAAACTCTCTAGGCTTTCCTGTCCTTTTATCAGCTCTGCTAGTTCCTCCCTTTTAGCCATGTATCTTTCCTCTAGCTTTTCCAGATCCCTCTCCACCTTCTGCTTTTTCCTCTCCAACTCATCAACTCTGGATTTTAACTCTCCAAGAATGGATGACTTCTTTTTCAGCTCATTTTCCAAATCCTTAAGGGCCTCATCATAAGGCTTTCTAAGCTTCTCTTCGAGTTTGCATAAGCTGATGGCTGAGTTCACGAACTTCTCAACAGGAAAGTCTTGCGGTGAAATTCTCTCGCACATTCTTATAAAGCTCTCCAGCTTATCAGGCTCAACAAAGCTGAGTCTTTCGTAGAACTTCAAACCAATGATAACTTGAGGAATATCAAGTTTATTCTTTTTCATCCTTACAGCCAGATCCCTGAGCTCATCTAAGATGTCAAGGGCCGAGACAAATTCAGGATACTTTCCATCTCTCAGTTCCTTGATTATGTTTACAACGCTACCCTTAGCTATTCCCGCTTTACTAGCTATCTCATCATACGGAAATCCTTCAAAGTATAATTTCAGAACTTCCATTCGCTTCTTCAAAGGTATTTCACGCATCGCGCATTTCAACCTCCTTTTCTAAAGGGTAGTTGAGTACCTTAGGGGTCCCCTTGACCACCTCCCCCTACCTTTTTCTTACCACCCTCCTTCTTAACCTTATCCTAAGCCTGAAACTTAGGTCATTTGACCATTTGACTGACTGACCATTTGAGCGATTTGACCGAAACTTATATATGCTAAATTAGCTATCCCGCTAGAGGGATATTTAAAACTTGTGATACCATGACGAAGTACGTTTGCCTGGGATGCATCCACATATGGTCGGCAAGATCAAAGGATGCAAAGGAGAGGCAGTGTTCTAGATGCAGAAGGAGAATGGCGACAAGCCTAGCTGACCTCGAAAAAACAGTTCTGGTTGTCAAGGACTGGATTGATGCACACAAGCAAATAATTCCAATCGCTCCGCTTCACTTTCCACCAGCTCTTGTCTCAGCCCTCCAGCTCATAGGAAAAATAAATCCCGAATTCCCTTTGGGGATAGAAATTCTCAGAAAGATTTTGATCATAGCTTCAGAATACGAGCCGGAAACTGAAGATATGGAGATGTGCTTATTGAGATTAAGGTCGACAGGAAAGCTTAGTTAATTTGAATAACATGGGCTTCTGAGTTGTATTCTTGTTAACAGTAATTAGTCCCGACATAGGTTTACGAATCTTTACATCTCCCACTAATCTTACCCTGACCTGACAAACCTCGGATGAAATACCCAAGGAAAGCTTATTTCCTCAACTGAGATCCTCAAGCAACTCATCGTTTTTTATGATAGAGATCCTAATAGCATCTTCAGGCATAGTTATTGAAAGTATCTCATAAGCCTTAACAGTCGGTTTATAGCCACTTTTGATCCTAGAATGCCCTCGACAAGACCTAAAGCTTTCAGCACTTCCATGTTATGCCCCAACGAAAGATAGAATCTCAACTCAATAACTTAGCAATTTCTCCTCCTCTAACCTGAGATCTCGTTTTGTTGTAAAAAGATATTAAGGTGTAGAATACATCTTCCTGGGTTTGGGTTGGCCCAACTTCTACATAACTACCTCTCTTTTTATCCTACTCAAAGCATTTTGTTTTGTACTTGACTATCATATTCTCTTCTTTTTATCCTCCTGCTTCAGTGTCTTACAAACTCCGATTTCTTACTAAGAACTCATCTAACCAGAAACAGGCTTAATTGAGGTACGTATGTGACAAGAAGAAGGACAAGAATTTCCACCACAACAAAAGGAATAACCCCTTTTAGAACTTCTGTTATTCTCAGTCCAGATAACTTGCTCAGGATGAATAAGTGCATTCCAAGTGGTGGTGTGACCAGTGCCAGCTCCATGTTAACGACGAAGATTATTGCGAAGTGTATTGGATCAATATTAAGAGCGTTTACAATTGGGAGAAAAATGGGTGAAGTCAGAAGGAGAATCGAGATAATATCTATAAAACACCCCAATACGATCAAAATAATATTGACAATTAAAAGAAAGGTTATTGGAGTGATATTGGCACTTAAAACCGTTGCAGTAATTTTTTGAGGAATTTGAAGGATCGCAAGTGCGTATGCAAAAACAGACGCTCCACCGATAATAATCAGAATTAGAGCACTCGTTCCAGCAGATTCTGCAAAGATGGAGGGTATCTCTCTAATTTTGAAACCCCTATACAAGAACAGCCCACAAAGGAGTGCGTAAATAACCGATACTCCAGCGGTCTCTGTTGGTGTGGCTATCCCCCCATAGATCATACCCGCTATAATCACAGGCAATAAAATAATCCAAAATGCTTTTTTAAAAGCAGCTTTTCTTTCTGCCCATGAGAACTTTTCTACTCTCTCAACATCCTTTCCGAGGAGATAGGCTCCAACCAAAATCAAGCCCAATGCTAGAATTATTCCTGGTATGACTCCCGCAATAAAAAGCTTCGCTACAGATTCTTCAGCAACAACCCCATAAACGATCAAGGGGATGCTGGGAGGAATGAGGATTCCCAATCCACCAGAAACGGCTATTAAGCCAGCACTATATCTGGGGTTGTATCCTCTTCTAATCATCTCAGGAATCAAAACGGAACCTATTGCAACGGCTGTTGCTGAACTTGAGCCTGATATTGCGGCAAAAAATGCACAGGCAACAACAGCCACAGTTGCCAACCCTCCTCTAACATGTCCTAACAGAGTTTCTACTGCATTGACTAATTCTCTTGTTAATCCGGCAAAAATGAGTATGTCTGCCGCAAGAATGAAGAAAGGCACAGCACTGAGCGTGATTGTGTTAAGGGACATGAACATTATTTGTGGTACGCTGAAAATTGCATCACTGCCAAGCATGAAATAGAGGAGAAGAAGACCTGCCAAACCTAAAGAGTAGGCTATGGGTAATCCGGAGAGTAACAGTATTATCAGGGTTATAACTGCGGAGATTGCCAAAACGCTTTCACCTATCAGTTTCAGCCCCTCCTGTGTTTGATGTTAAAAGTCTGAAATGACTCAAAGCTTTCTGTAAAAATCGGATGAACATGATTGATCCGCCTAAAGGAATTACCATCTGCGGAATCCACATCGGTGTTCTTAAAGCTGAAATCGATCTAACATCCAGCTGAATCGATTGGATTACCAGAACCAGTCCGTAGAAAGTTAACAACAGGGTGAAAAACGTTCCGCATGTGTAAGCAAATGTCTGAAGAACAAGTTTCTTTCTTTCTGAGACTCTTATGAGGAGGACATCTATTGTGAGATGTCCGTTTTTGTAGAGCAGATGGCTTGCTCCGAAAAAAGTACTCCAAATTATCAGATAGCCTGTAATTTCTACAAATTCACCTATTGAATACGAAAACAGATATCTCAGAAAAACAGATATTGTCACAAGCAAAGAGGCGAGAAATAGGGACGCTCCAGCGATTAGCCTTTCAATTGGTACAGTTTTTTCTGAAATCTCCGTTACAACCCTCTCAAGACTATGGGTGTTCATCTTAAACCCCTTATAGGGTTTAAATAAAATAAAAAAATTTTGATTTTATTTTTAAGTCAGGTTATCTCCTGAACTTCCCTTATCAAGTCTGGGCCAATCACGTCCTTGTACTTATCGTAAACTTTGCTGATTGCCGACTGCCATTCTTTTTTCTGTTCAGGAGTTAGCTGGATTATCTCTACACCACCTTTTTCTAAGGAGTTAAGCGATTTCTGTTCAAGTTCGCTAAGATCTTTTCTGTTTTGTTCAGTTGCATATCTAACTCCATCTTTGACTACTTCTTTGAGATCATTTGGAAGTTTGTTCCAAAATTCAAGATTCATCACAACTGGATAGGTTATTGCGCTAACTCTACAGACTGTGACGTATTTTATCACTTCTTCATAGTGATTTGAGGCTGCATAGGTTACTGTGGTCATCGCTCCATCAACTACACCCTGCTGGAGAGCTAGATAGAGCTCACTCGCAGGCATAGACACAGGATTTCCACCCAAAGACCTTATAACCTCCTCAAGTAATGCTGTATGAACCCTTATCTTCTTTCCCTTGAAATCTTCGGGCTTGTAAATCTTCTCCTTGCTGAACAAATCTAACGGAACGTTTGAAACCCAGCCAAGCCCCTTTAATCCCTTTGATTCGAGCATTTTCAGTAGCTTCGCTCCAACTTTACCATCTTGGAAATGGTATAGAGTTTCTTGGCTCTCAAAAATCATTGGCAAGTCTACTACTTGAAATTGAGGAATCATCGTCGAAACATAGCCTGTACTTGTGATGCTCATTTGAATTGTTCCCTTTGAAGTGGCTTGGATGATTGTGGCAGGATCTTTATACAACTGGCCTTGTGGGTATATCTCCACTTTAATCCTTCCTTTTGATTTTTCCTCCACGTATTTCTTGAAATTCTCTGCCCATACACCCTTGGGATGCGTTGGTGGCACTTCATGTGCCAGTTTGATTGTGTACGTTTTTTGCTCTTGGGCGCAGCCTAAGAATAGAACTCCAACGAGAATACACGAAAGAGCCAATACCAAAAAACTTTTCCCGTTCAAAACCACCACCTCACGATTTAATTATACTCTTTTCAACGATCTCTCTCAAAATCCTGACAACTGAGGTGTTTACTGACAAAGGCAAGCCATCAGCACTGGGATCAACGTACCCTGTAATTCCATCTATGAAGGATGCATTTGCGGATTCTCTGAGTATTCTTTCTTCAATAGCCTCGTTGTGGAATATATTGATGTTTTTGGAGAGCAAAGACAGACATGCTGTCACGCCGTAAGCTCCCCAGTTTGAGACAGCTGCTGCAACAAGGGTATCGGTTACAGTTTCAGGGGCTATCCCACTACCACAGCCACATCTGCATTCTGCACCGAATGGAATATTTTTCCTGATTTCATCTTTTATAAGCCCCATTCCGATTTCATTTCCGCCGTCACCTATCCCAATCGTTACAATACCTCTCTCGGAGGCTTCTGTAACGAGATAATCTATTTTTGCGAGTACTTCAGTTGTATTATCTCCACGACTCGTGTGTATCTCGCCCTTCTCGTTCATTCCGCCCCTTTCTATGGTTACTACAGCTGCTGGATCATATTTATCAATCAGTTCTCTCGCTTTAGCCTCAGCTTCCCTTTTATCTGTTGGAAAGCTTAGCACTGCTGCTGCATGGATGGGAGCACGGGAAAAGGCGCTCTTAATTGCCTCTTCTGGATTTAATATTCTAAAGCCAGCAGCCTGCACTACTTTCGAAATTCCCGTTACGAGTTGTTCCTCCGCAAAAATAAAAGGCACAGCATTGAAACCAATATGTAAGCCTCTTGCTAACACAGCGGCTCCGGGAGGCCCATCTGATTCAGCAATTTTATGAGTGATGTGAGGTCTGTCAGGCCAACCAGTTGCCAAAAAGACCACTTTTCCCGATTCCAATCTTTCTTTCAGGAGTTCGGCTGCATTCAGGCAAAGCGGGAGAGAGATTTTTTCCCTTGCAAACGAGTATAGCTTGCCTATAACACCCCTCAATCCAACGTCAAGCGATATTACTTTATCTACCTGTTCTGCTGCGTACTCAATATTTTCCTCCAAAACCTACGCCCCCTTGTTCGGAGAATTAATTTTAAAATATTTAATCCTTTTGGTATGCTATTTCCATTACCACAGAAAGTTAAAGGAAAATTTATGGAAAAGAGTCTTTCATTCTAAAACATATGTGGTATAAAACAAACCTATAGAGAAAAGTACAGGTTGAAATGGTACTATACCTTAAAAAAACCGTTTTGACAAGTATTTTTATTTAATTAAACAACAAGAGTAGACTAATCTTATAGTAACTACTCAAAACCACAAAAACTATGGAATTACGTTTCCAAAATTTGTGGAAATAGATTACCAATAAACTTAAATATTTTCAATTGATGATACGTTTGAGGTGGTATCATTAGCAAAGAAGTTAAAATTCTTGTTCCTACTGGACATCTTGGGTACACCCCTTTTGAAGAGGAAAGTTTCTGGATGGGTGTATCGAAAAATCCAGATTACATAATTGCGGATTCTGGGAGTGTTGATATTGGCCCTCAAGCGCTCGGTGCAGACACCCACGTAAGTCCGGAGGAGTGGCAGAGACACGATCTTGAATTGATGTTTCTCGCCTCAAGAGAATTAAATGTGCCAATGATCATCGGTTCAGCAAGCGATACGGGAACAAACAGAGGTGTTTTGCAATTTGTGAGGATAGTAAAGGAGATTGCAAAGGAGCGAAACATAACAAACTTCAAAATTGCAAGTATTTTCGCCGGTGTTAGCCCTGAATTTATCAAAAAAAAGTTGGAGAGTAATGTCAGGATTGAAGGCCTCTATGGAAGACCGGATCTAAGCTATAGAGACTTGGAGAGAACCAAGAACATTGTGGCGGTGATGGGAGCTGAGCCTATAGTTAAAGCCTTAGAAGTGGGAGCGGACGTTATAATAGCGGGAAGAAGCTGCGATTCTGCGATTTTTGCGGCCCCTCTTTTGAAAGAAGGTTACAGCGAGGCAGTAGCATGGTATGCAGGAAAGGTTTTGGAATGTGCTTCCTTCTGTGCTGAGCCATTTATGGGTAAGGAGTCAATTATTGGAACGATTGAGAGAGATGGCATAATAGTTGAACCTATGCATCCTATTCAAAGATGTACTCCTTCTTCGATTCTGGCACATACAATTTATGAAAGACCGGAGCCCTATGAAGAACACGTGCCAGGAGGATATGTTGATATGAGGGATTGCAAATACGAACAAATAGACGATCGTAGGACGAGAGTGACGGGAATGAGATTTGTTAAAACTCCATACAAAATCAAGCTTGAGGGTGCAGGAAAAGTCGGCGAAAGGGCGTTTGGATTTGCAGGTATAAGAGATCCATACCTAATTAAAAACGTTGATGCGGTAATAAATTGGTCTAGAGGTAAAGTAGAGTCAAAATACGGTAAAGAAGGCTATATGTTATTTTATCATCTGTATGGCAAGAATGCTATCTTGAAGGAAATGGAACCGGTTAAGAAAGACCCCCACGAAATAGGGATACTTATTGAGGCAGTAGCTGATACCGCTGAAAAAGCACTTGATATAGCTCATTTGGCTACAAGATGGCTGTTTTATGCAAGGCTTCCTTTGGTTAAGGGAACTGCAGGAACTTGTGCCTTCCCCTTTGAGGAGGCGTTGTTAGGAAAACCTGCCTATGAATTTACGATCCACCATCTGATGCCATCATCTGAAAAGGAGGCTTTGGAAGAGATTTTTTCTGTAAAGGTAGAAGAGGTGTGAGCATGGACAAAGTTAAGCTTTACGATCTTGCAAAGACTATAAGGAGCAAAAATGGGAAAGTTGATCTTGTTACTTTTGATATCATTTTCAAAGATGAGAAAAGCTGGGAAATCGCCAAAAATAGCAAGGTTTTTACCAAAGAAAACATTGCAAGGCTTTTTAACATCCCGCAAGAAAGAATTTACTCTTTCGTGTATTTTGAAGAGGGAAAATTGATAAAGTTCTCGATTAAAAGAAAGCACCCTTGTGGTGGACCTGGAGATACAGATATCCTTGGAGCTCAATGGTATGGACCTTTGCTGGACTTAGAGATTCCCTTGCCCTAATTGATTGCAGGTTTTTATCTATTTGAGATTTATGTTCTGACCATCTGATAAGTTAATCTTAAAATACTTCCAGCTTAATCAACCATGATGTCACCAATCAAACAACCAACCAAACTCCCAAAAACGGCTATTGAAATCTTAAAAGTTCTTTATGTAGATGAGAATAACCCAAATTCCATAGAAATAGCTGATATATTCAAAAGGAGAGGTATAGAAATTGATTCTAGGACTGTTAGGTATCATCTTAAACAACTTAAAAACATTAAACTTGTAAAAAATATAGGTAGAAAAGGTTGGTCTCTCACAGAGGAGGGAAACAGATACATTAGGAAGCTGATGGTATATGAGCGTCTCGGCAATCCCACTCCAACATTTAACAATTTAGTTTTCGGGTGCAGTTTCAATTTAGAGAGGTTTGAGGGAGATGTACCATCAAATGTTGTTTTTATTCCAAAAGAGAGGTTTGAAGAGGCACTCAGTATTCTTGAAAGTGTATCTAAACTAAAGATCTTTCCATCCCACCTCTTGGCAATTTCCGATGAAGGTGAAAAGCTTGGAGGTTTAACCGTTCCTAACAACTATATCGGAATTGGATGTATATCATCTGCGATATACGATGTGGTTTTTCTTAAGAACGGCATATATATCGAACCTTTGGCTACTGGGATCTATGAAATTATTGGGGGCCAGCCAGTTTGCTTTGTTGAACTTATTACTCATGCCGGTTCTACAATTAGCCCTGGTGAGTTGTTGATTAAATCTGGACACACATCAGTTTCAAGCATAGTTGAAACGGGCAGCGGTTATGTCACGGCTGCCATAAGAAGATTTCCCTCAATTTTCTACGAAGTTGCTGAAAAGATAACAAAAAAGATGCTCCATGCTGGTATCGAAGGGGTTATCGAGTACATCGATCAAGTCCCTGATTACGAGAGGATTGACCTCTCTGATGTTAGTAAAAGTCGAATAGTTGTCTATGGAGGCGGAAACTACTTCGCACCTCTTGTTGAGAAGAATTTAGTTAAAGAAATTCATATAAATGCCACCCTAATAGATGTTAGTGAGATGAAGACTCCACTATCTTTAAAATAAACACATTTCGAATGGTTATTCGATTTAACCACAAACTAGATGGTGTTATGAAACCAAGAATTGCATGAACTTAAGCTCCTTTCTTGTTTATTTATTGGCAACCTTCATAGGCTTTGCCTTCGGTATGATGACTGCCGTCTCCGCTCCTTTAGCTAGCGATTGCTTTGGCCTGAAACACTTTGAAGCGATTTTTGGGCTGGTGTTCACAGCTTATGGATTCATTGCCGGCTTAATCGGGCCATTGCTGAGTGGATACATCCTCGATTTTACGAACGATTTCAAACCTGTTCTCCTCTACTTGGGGGAGCTTTTGCTTGATCTCCCCCTTACCAATTCTGCAGGTTAGAGCTGAGGTAAGTGGGAACTGAGAATTGAGAATGGGAATTGGAAATAAGAGTTAGTTGGGAGTTAGATTAGGTGTTGGAGAAGTTAGGAGTTAAAGCCAAGACTAAACACTGAAGGGGTGTATTCGTAATTCATAGTATTTCCAGATTTATTTAGATTTAAAGGTAGCTATATCAATAATTAAAAGAGCTTACAGAGCTTAGTTTACAGGTTTATAGACTTAAAGCTCATAAGCTGGAATCCTAGACTATTTCAGAACCCCTGGATAGCCGAAAACAACCTTAGGCCTACAAAAACTTTACACATAGCTCTTAAACTTAGCTTGCAAAAGCTTACAATTAGCTTGCGCTAAGCTACAAAAGAACTTCCATTCCAAGCTTCTCAGCGAGTTCCTTATATCGATTCCTTACAGTCACTTCCGTGACTCCAGCTGTAGTTGCTATCTCCTTCTGAGTTCTTTTATCTCCGCATACTATCGAGGCTATGTAGATAGCTGCTGCCGCAACCCCACTCGGACCTCTGCCTGAGGTAAGCTCTTTCTCTTCAGCTCTCCTTATGATTTCCATGGCTTTCTTCTGCACTATACCATCAAGATTTAGAGCTGCACAGAATCTTGGAATGTAGTCTGATGGGTTTGTTGGCATCAGCTTCAAGCCGAGACTCTTTGCGAGGTATCTGAAAGTCCTGCCTACCTCCCTTCTCTTAACCTTCGAGCAGGCTGCCATCTCATCCAGCGTTCTAGGAATTCTCGCTTTCCTGCATGCTGCATACAAGGCTGCTGCAGCAACTCCTTCAATGCATCTTCCTTTGATAAGATTCTTACTCAAAGCTTTCCTGTAAATGAGTGCAGCTTCCTCCTTAATGCCTCTAGGCAATCCAAGAGCTGAAACCATTCTGTCGAGTTCTGTTAGTGCGAAGGCTAGATTTCTCTCTGCTGCGTTGCTTATCCTTATTCTTCGCTGCCATTTTCTGAGTCTGAAGAACCACGCTCTGTTCCTAGGAGATAGGCTGCCGCCTGAGTAATCCTCGTCCTTCGAGCTTATTGCAGTTGTAAGCCCTAGATCGTGGAATGCATAGGATACTGCTGGCCCTACTCTCACCCTTCTTTCCTTTTGCTCGCTGTCAAAAGCCCTCCATTCTGGACCCTCATCGATGTAGGCTTCTTCAATCACGAGTCCGCAGTCTTGGCACACGAGCTCTCCTCGCTTGTGGTCTAGCATTATTCTTAAACTTCCACATTCTGGACAGAACTCAAGTAATTCTTCGATCTCATTCTCTTTCTCTTTTTCTTTTCTTTCTAATTCTCTCTCTTTTCTTTCTATTTCTATCTCTGCTATCCCCTATCCCCCCCTTTGTTTAGTTAAAGCAAAACCTAAATAACGTTTACTTTGGACTGCATTTGCTTTAAGCTTTGATGTGTTTACAACCTTTTTATAACTCCTGTTAAGCATTCTTCTATCTGAATCCTAGGGCAAACTCCAACAAGCTTCAATTTTGAGAATACATCACTGCAAATTCTTCAAACTAAAAGGACTCGTTATTCAACCAGACCAAAATAACTCCCAGATGCTATATCCTTTCTAATTGTTAAACAAGGCACCCCTCAACCTTGCTTTTAGATCTAAATACAAATCGGTTATCCCTAGCTATCTTTAAATAGTTATCTTTAAATAAGTGTATATTTTAATTTGTAAAAAGGGCGGAGGTGAATTATGGAGTTTTCTCCTTTTTATGAAAAAAAGAAAATCGAAAACTTAAATTTAAAAAAAGAAAAAATTAAAAGAGACGAAAAAATATGGTATCCGCCCGCTACACTGAAAGAATACCGCCGGGTCCGCTATTTTATGCTTCAAAGGACTTATGGAGGTTTTTTAATATCTTTTACCAGTGATTTCCTCGATGTATTTTGATTAAGTTCCCTTCCTTATTTTTAGCAAAAAAGTTATCCTTTTGTTTTAAGGACAAAGACTGACTTTGAGTGTGAATAATACAATACCTAGTAATATATAATTGTTTTATAATTGAATATTTTTTAAGCTGATTTGCAATATATTGTAAAAATCAAACTGGATTTTTAAAGTTAGAAGAAAGAAAAATATAAATGTAGCTCTAAATAATCACTAATGAAATGAATTACAATTCTAAATCAAAAGGTGATCTCATTAAAGAATTGGATGAGTGCAAGAAAAGAATTTCTGAATTGGAGAAAATTGATGCCGAAAGGAAGAAAATTGAAGAGGAATTAAAAGAGAGTGAGGAAAGATTTAGGAAGATGTTTGGAATCTCACCCGATCTTCTTGCCCTGATTGATAAAAATGGGGTATTTATAGAAGCCAATCCTGCAATGCGAAAGAGCTTAGGTAAAAACCCTATTGGGAAATCTATTTTTGAAGTTTTGCCTAAGGAGATTGCAGAAAGCAGGATGGAGAAGATAAAGGGGGTTATTGAAAATAATGAGGTAATAATCTTTGAAGATTCACTAGATGCTAGGGAATTCATAAACACCCTCTTGCCAATCACCCTGGAAAGAAAGAGATACTGCATGGTTATTGCAAGGGAAATAACGGAGATGAAAAGGATGAACAGATTTTTGAGAACGATAAATGAGATAAATAGTCTTATCGTCT
>Ga0209426_1000276_pt1 | contig 65122 bp, 67 predicted proteins | sample Deesub1362B_J571_FD_187697 | JGI IMG/M metagenome (GOLD analysis project Ga0209426, IMG submission 187697) | Deep oceanic, basalt-hosted subsurface ecosystem from Juan de Fuca Ridge flank, Pacific Ocean, CORK Borehole 1362B_J2.571 (SPAdes)... ... | reverse complement strand
TGGGCCGTTCGCGGTATTGAAACGTGTTAATCCCAATCGAGGGAGAGTACCTCTCCCTCACTTTGAGAACCGGTGGGCCGTTCGCGGTATTGAAACACCGGTGGCTCTGACCCATCGGAAGAGGCTCCGGGCCTCTTTGAGAACCGGTGGGCCGTTCGCGGTATTGAAACACCCTCTCGCGGTACTCTGCCGGTTCTTCACCGGCAACTTTGAGAACCGGTGGGCCGTTCGCGGTATTGAAACTTCTTTGTCTTTTTCATTCTCTTTCCTCCTTAATGTGTTCTTTGAGAACCGGTGGGCCGTTCGCGGTATTGAAACCTTTGTGCCAAGGTTTCTTCAGTTATAGTTATAGTTTTCTTTGAGAACCGGTGGGCCGTTCGCGGTATTGAAACCAATCCAATGGCCATTATCAACATCAAAACCAATAAAACTTTGAGAACCGGTGGGCCGTTCGCGGTATTGAAACCCTTAATTTGGGTCTTTGATTTTTGTTTGAAAAATACTTTGAGAACCGGTGGGCCGTTCGCGGTATTGAAACACTCCAGGGCTTTGGCATAAGAGGTCCCTAGAGTGGCTTTGAGAACCGGTGGGCCGTTCGCGGTATTGAAATGAAATTGCTTTAAGCAACGGACGCCGTTTTTCATCGGGGACTTTGAGAACCGGTGGGCCGTTCGCGGTATTGAAATATCACCAATTCAATATCATGTTTGTTATAAATAACTCTTTGAGAACCGGTGGGCCGTTCGCGGTATTGAAATGAAATTGCTTTAAGCAACGGACGCCGTTTTTCATCGGGGACTTTGAGAACCGGTGGGCCGTTCGCGGTATTGAAATTCATGATAATCCTCCTTCCTCCCTTTTTCTCTGTACTTTGAGAACCGGTGGGCCGTTCGCGGTATTGAAAAATTTGCCTACCGTTTTTGAAGTGGGCTTTGAGTGAACTTTGAGAACCGGTAGGCCGTTCGCGGTATTGAAATCAGTATTGGATATAGTCCCCCGGCTTGTAAAATAGGCCGGCTTTGAGAACCGGTAGGCCGTTCGCGGTATCTATGCTTTTCCATGTGGCTTATGGAGGTAGCAAAATGAGCCATTTTCTTATTTCTTTTGATACGGACAGAATTAAAGACTATGTCTTTGCTACCCATCGCCTGAGCGAGATCCGCGGGGCCAGTGCACTGCTGGACCGATTAAATCGTGTAGATATGCCTCGGCTCGCTGGTGGCACCAAGATATATGCCCATGGAGGCAGTGGTCTTTTCCTTGTGCCAGCAGATCAATCAGGAACTACTATTGAAAATGTCCAAAAGGGTTATTGGCAGGCCACAGAAGCAGCAACCATCACCGGAGTGAAAGTGAAACTGCCAGAAGGATTTAATGAAGATAGTGATCTTCGCCCCCACTGGCAACGCCTTGGTCTGAAGATGCGTTTGGCTAAGGACCAGAATCCAGATCGTTTGACCGCTGCCACACATCCCTTTTTTCGACCATGCGATTCTTGTGGAGTTCGTTATGCTACTGAGGATTATATTGAGCCAGACCGAAGTCTCTCCCTTTTGTGCCGCAGTTGTTATCTTAAGCGTCAAGAGGATCGACGTATCAAGGACGAGATCCCTAAGTTGACATCGGGCAAACTCAAGCCCCAATCCGGACGACTCTGGCATGGCCTTATCCCTGAACTCAAGAAAGATAATTATCCCTTTGGTGTTCTCAATCGCCCCGAAGATTTCGATACATTAGGCCGACAATCGTCACCCGAAGGTTACATGGGCCTGATTTGCGCCGATGGCAATGATATGGGACGGAAACTGGAGGAAATTTCCTCGCTTAAGGAGATGCGCCGGTTCGCTGAAGCGGTGGATCAGGCTGTTTATGGGGCGGTAAAGCAAGCGATACTGAAACACCTGCAACCCAGTCCCAAGGCCACTTCATTGCCCTTTGATGTCCTGCTTCTTGGAGGAGACGACCTGGTCATGGCTACTACAGCCCAAACGGCCATTGAGACAGGGGTGACGGTGGTCGAAAAATTCAGCGAGTTAACCAAGGAGAACTATGGCAGAGCTCTCAGTCTTTGTGTAGCCATAATACTCGTTCATGTAGGATTTCCTTTTCACTCCCTGGTTAGTTTGGCTGAAGATGCGCTGAAATTCGCCAAGAAGGTTCGCAAAAAACGTGCTCTACAGGAGGGGCTGGTCAACTTTTTGGTGGTGAGTAGCCCTAACCATTTGGGTTTTGAAGAATTTTACAAAGAGACACTTCGGGTGCAGAGTAGCGGCCAAATCCTCTATAGGACGCTTCGACCTTATACTGTCGCTGAGATGGGCCGTCTTATTCAGACCAAACGAGCCTTATCCGATGCCCCACGAGGAAGACTGGAACAGATGCGGGAGGCCGTCTTCAAGGGCCGCCATCAGGCAATGTTGGAGAGTTTGGCTACATGGGTGAGATGGCGTGATGAAGCTCAAAAGCGACAGATATGGCAATTTGTTGAAAGTTTTTCAGGTGGCACGCCTTCTATTTTTCCTTGGGTGCAAAGAGACGGTGATTACTACACCCCAGTGCTTGATTTAGTCGAATTATTTGATTTCATCCCCTGAGGAGGGCCTAACATGCTTCGCACCGATCGGATAGAGGTCTCTTATAGGCTGAAATTTGAAGCCCCTTTTCATTTTGGGACGGGACTGCGTAGTGGGCTCATCCACCGTACGGTCAGTCGCGATGCCGAGGGCTATCTATATGTGCCCGGTTCAACTGTCAAAGGGGCGTTGCGGGAGCACTGCGAGTACCTGGCTCGTTTCTTTGAGTTGCAAGTTCACGATCCGCACGATGAAAGGAGCGCCCTGGTCGAGTTCAAGCCTGATCAAGATATTATAGACCGCGTCTTTGGTTCACGCTTTCATCCAGGCAGACTCTATTTCGATGATGCCCACTTAATGCAGGAGGATAAGGAATATTTTGATGGCATTAATGTGAGGAAACTTTATCTGGAGCGACAAGTGCAGCAAAGGACCCAAGTAAGTATTTCTCGTCTAACTGGGGCCGCCCAGCCTGGCATGCTTTACAGTGGTGAGTTCGGGTTAAGGTATTTACGCTTTGAGGGAGAAATATACGGATTGCTGCGGGGATTTGAGTTTCCCGGCTCTCAGGAGGGGACCTATGGTCTGCTCCTTTTAGTTGCTGGATTGCGCTCTTTGGCTCGTTTGGGAGCTAATCGTTCCAACGGGGCCGGTAAAGTTACCTGTGAGATCATATCACTACGGGTAAACGGAAAGGAACAGGACCCAAGAGGCTGGCTAGAGGAGCTGGATGCGCTCGGGTGGTATAGGGAAGAAAGAGAGGAGATGAGGTCATGAGGGCCTGCCTGGTAGTAAGGGCACAGACGCCGATCTCGCTGAGGGCTGGGCGAGAGAAGGAGGGAGCACGGACGCTTTCTTATATACCTGGCACGGCCTTTTTGGGGGCTCTGGCGTGGGCGCATACCATACTGCGTCCCAATAAGCGAGATGAGTTTGCCGAGTTCTTCCTGCGAGAAAGGATCTATTTTGGCAACCTTTACCCTGCAGACTTCCGCCATCCTGATTTACAGGACGATAGTTTGCCAGTCTGTCCCCTTCCCCGCACAGCTCACACTTGCAAACGCTTTCCGGGATTTCTATTCGGTGCTGACCTGGAGGAGGAAGAACGACATGGAGTCACAGACCATTTGATTCCGTGGGCCCTATTTGCCCTTAGTGGGGAGCAAAGCATAAACCCCCTGAACGCTGTTAAGCACTGCCCTGAATGTAGGGGAGTTGTAGACCGAGCAGAAGGTTTTTATCGGCGTGGGCTTCAGGGAGGGCAGATAGGGAGGGCAGAGGTCAAAAAGGGCATCCGCGTTCGTATCGGCATCAGCCGGTTAACCGGCACCGCAGCACCAGGAATACTATACGGCAGGGAGGTCTTACACGAAGGTACCCTGTTTTGGGGAACACTTAGGATAGCTGATAAACAACTCTTTAATGGGCTGCGCACATTTGTTGAGGAGGCGACTTCGGAAGGGCTTCTTCGCCTGGGCAACAACCGCACTCGGGGGTTCGGCCGTGTTGTTGTTTCCCGATTTAGGGAGTTTGAAGAGGATGATTCAAAAAAGATAGCCCGACAAGCACGGACATTTGATCGCAAATTTCGAGAAAAAGCTAATGAATGCAGTATATCTACACCCCATCGCTTTTATCTTCCTTTAACCTTGCTCTCCGACACGATCATTTCGGAGTTTCCGCAATCTTATCGCCTTCTGGTAACAGGGGATTATTTAGCAAAGCAATGGGACCTTGTGGGTGCCCACTTGGTCTACCATAATGCTGGCCGGCGGCGGGTAATGGGTTGGAGCGAGCTTTGGGGCCTGCCCAAGGCGGACGAATGGGCCATCACGATGGGCTCGGTATTCCTATTCGGTTTTCCAGAAGAGCCAGACTTTGAGGTGATGGCTCGTATACAGAATCAGGGTATCGGCTCAAGGAGGAGCGAAGGCTTTGGTCAAGTACGCTTGGCCGATCCTTTTCATCAGGAGGATAAATTCCTATGAACGCGCAGCAGCATATGAAATTGATACGCCAGATATCTATCCAGGCCGACCTCTTCTACACCGAAGCCGAAGACTTGGGGAAAATAGCCCACCAAAATAATCTTGACCGCCATCAGCTAAAAGGGCTGCAACGGATAGCCGAGAGCGCCTTTAAGGTCTCCGATGTGCTGGACTATATCAAGATACAGACCGGACGCCATGAGAAGTGGCGGAATCGTAAATTTGGTCCTAAGCTGTTGAATTATATCCGCGAGGAACTGAAAAGAAGACGCACCGAGGTGTGCAGGGTCATAGGTCTCCAAGAGAAAGGCATTGAAGCCCAGCAGGTTTACTTATACCTGATCCGGGCCTTTGTGCGTCAGATGGTAGCATATTATGAAGTGGCTCCACATTTACCGTAAATTGAGCAGGAGAAGTACCTAATGGAGCTAACCCGAGATCAGCAACGAGAGATCTGGCTCATCAGTGACCGAGACCTTTATTGCGAGGCCGAGCAGTTTCTGGCCGACCATGGGGCCGTCGACCGGAGCCAGGCAGAGGGATTGCTGGATAACGCCCAATCTTTTGGAGAATTGCAACGTTTTGTCCGGCATCAGGCCGGGCGGGATTGGACGGGGCGTAAGGAACATTACAGGGACTTTTATGTCTCATTGGATGGTTTTCTTAAGGATTTACGCCGTCGGGTTCGAGATCAATATGGGCTTGTGCCGCAGGGTCTCCCTAAAGAAGAGACGAAGGAGCAAAATGATTACTTTGCAGAGCTTTTGGCGAGGGAATTTCTGCAACACCTGGTTGCTGAGTTGATGTTTCAAAGGCGTTAAGCAGGAGGGAGGGCGATGCTGACCTTCAAACGACGCTATCTTTTCACCGGGTGCTTGATGCTGAAGACCGGGCTTCACATCGGCGGAGGGGAGATAGGCCTGGGAGCCAGTGGGAGTCTAGTAGTGCGCACCCCCGATGGTAAGCCTTATATCCCTGGCTCCTCGTTCAAAGGGGCCTTTCGCAGCACGGTGGAGAGCTTAGCCCCGCTGGTAGGGCTCCGTAGCTGTGGTTTAATGGCTGGGCAGGGTTGTCCTGGTGCTCAGGGATCGGAGCAAGATGCGTTTAACAGGCGGCGCCGTGCGGAGAATTGGCGCGATCGTGATATTATACGCCATCTACAGGGGGGTATTTCAATTGATGGTCAAACGATCCGCCTTTGTGATACCTGCTGGCTTTTTGGCTCTCCCTTCACGGCCTCCAGGATCTTCTTCAGCGATCTTTATCTGGGGGGAGATGAAGAAGGCATCGTACAGGTGCGCGATGGAGTGGCCATTGATCGGGATAGCGAGCGAGCGGTGGAGGGCTTGCTTTATGACTATGAGGTTGTAGCGCCCACTCAGGTCTTCCAGATGGAGGTATGGCTGGAAGACCCCACCGATACCGATGTGGGTCTTATTTGCTTAGGTCTGAGTGAATTCCTCAGCGAGTTTGGAGGATTAGGTGGACATCGCTCCCGTGGTCTGGGGCGTTGTCAGATCACAGACCTCGAAATATACGAATTGGACCTGACAGTGGATGATTTAGAAGAGCGTGCCAAGCGCTTGAGGAAATATCTTCTTGGGAGAACACCAGCGGATAAGATGACCAGAATTGAAGATCCTCAGGACTTCATTAACCGCCAGATTGAGGCCCTATTCTATAAGGAGGCGGATCATGCTGAAAAAGGCAGTCAATGAAGCGAAGTTTACATTAACCATAGAGGCGACCGGGCCATTGTTGATCCGCTCAGGCCATGCCACTATCAGCGGCCCGGACATGACTCCTGTACGGACTTATCGCAATGGCCATTGGCAGGTCTACTTGCCGGGTAGCTCACTGAAAGGTGTGATCAGAAGCCATCTGGAGAGGGTATGCCGGACATTAAACCCCTCAGCCGGTGTAGTGTGTAACCCCTTTTTGCGCATGGAAGGCTTGGAGAAAAAAGCTCAAATTGAGAATGGACGTTTAATCTGTCCGGATTACCCGGAGGTCTCCTGCGGGGAGAAGTTTAAGGTGCGAAGCAAAAAGGATAGGCTCATTAAGATCAAAGGCTTTCAGCCCATGAAGCAGGAAGAACTCAGCAACGCCCAGGTTTATGCCGATTCCTGTCCCATCTGTCGCCTCTTCGGGTCTACCTTTTACGTTGGGCGGGTAAGTATTAGGGACGCCTATGTAACTTCCACTGAACACACTGAGTTGAGGGATGGTGTGGGAATTGATCGCCTGACCAGCGGGGCAGCTCAGGGGGCCAAGTTCGAATTAGAGGTGGTTTCATCAGGTACCAGCTTTGAAACAGAGGTCTATCTTCGCAACTTTGAGACATGGCAGTTGGGGATGCTAATGCTTGCCGTGCAGGATCTAACCGATGGCCTCATCCGAGTGGGCTCAGGGCGATCACGTGGTTTAGGTTCTGTGAGGGGAGAAGCGGGAGAAGTAACCATCACTCATCTGGGCAAAGTAGAGAACAAACCCTCTAATGAGATCTGGGGGTTGGGCAAATTCATCAAAGGTGACGATTGGTATAGTAGATACGGCACCTGGTCCGATGATGTGCTGACCATAGATTCGGCTCCTAAAGAGGAGCGCAATGGTATTCGAGAGGTTAGCGTATTCTGCAACGAGGCGCTAGTCGAGCTCCAGCGCAGGGCCATCAGTGCATTTGTGCAACGAATCGAAAGCTGGCAGGTCCCAGATGCGATGACTTTTGAGCATCTGGATTTCCGGAAGGTATGATATGGGTGAGGCCATTTATCAGGTAGATTTAAGGAGTTTGAAACAAGTAATCCCCGTCCTACCAGTGACTGAGGATACCTTAATGCTCCTGCAGCGGGTGCCGGGAAATTGGCTAAGTGAAGAGGAACGGGCGGAGGGGGTGCGGCTTGAGCGTTTTGACTCAGCTACCAACTTCGATCAATGGGAACAGGGGCGTATTTTCAATGCTGAGTTTGAATTGCGGTGGGAGCAGGTGGACGGAACCTTTCACGCGGTTTATTGCGGAGATAAGAAAGAACCACCGGGGTTTGCCGAGGTTAAAGAAATAGACCTTGCGGCCCTTACAACCAAACAAAGGTCTTACTTCCTGTGGGGAGAACGGGTTAAGGAAGAAGATTTGCCGGTTATCGGTCAATCGCCGGGAACATTGGTCTTTCTTGAATTTCAGGTTCCCCGTCTTTTACACTACCCGGTTTCACCCCAAGCTAAACGGGCAAAGTTGAAGGTTCTGGAGTACCGAGATGCTACTGGAGCGTTGGTTTATTATCGTTTCTGTGGGGTGGAGAGGGTGCCATGAACCCATACGATTTTGTACGCATTGATTGGGAGAAAGGGGTACCACGCCGGCCACCCGATTATTATCACCGCTTTGGCGTCGGGTTGTTGAGCGGTTGTATTGAAGGGACTATTATCGCTCTAACACCGCTTTTTATTCCTCAGACGAAGGACTTGAAACTCAAAGAGCAGTTGCTTCAGGCCAACCGTCCTATCACCTTCGCTCGTAATGCAGCAGGCGAGCACATCATCCCCGGCAGCTCGCTCAAGGGGCTTTTCCGTAGTCTGCTAGAGACATTGGGGCCGGGATGTTGGTGGTTATTCGATGGAAAATACAGGGACAGAATTGATTACACAAATAAGCTCCCCTCCAACTTCAAACAGTGTCCCCGAAGCGACGGACTCTGTATCGCCTGCCGTCTATTTGGGCTCATCAAAGGTGGCACACTGCTTCTAGGGCGGGTCGGTTTTGATGATGCAGTGTGTAATCAACCAGTTTCCCATGATCCCATTTATACCCGGATCCTGGATACCCCCAAACCACGGCACAAGGCTTGGTATTTGGATCCTTCAGGGAAGTGGGTTGCGGGACGCAAATTTTATTTCCATTCAGATCGAATCCATACGGAAAGCGCCATTCAGCGCAGTGGACGAGGTGTAATCTTAAATTCTTATATCCATCCCATCGGCCCCGGTAGCACCTTCACTTTCTCCATGCACTTTACCAATGTAGCCCCCGATGATTGGCCGGTTTTGCTCTATGCGCTGGTTTTGGAACGAGAGGATTGGGGACATGCCCATAACGTGCGTCACAAGATAGGTTATGCCAAACCGACCGGGTTAGGCAGCATTGAAATTCAACTGACGCGATTGACCCTTGTGGATTACAATAGGCGGTATACTGCAGAAGATCGTGGTATTACGGTATATGAGGATAGGAAGTTGAGGGATTATGTGAATGGCCAGATAAATAAACTTGTAAAGGCCACTTCCATAACCCTTCAGGATCTACGTCGTATATGGTGCTGGCCTCCACTCAAGGGTGTCATTTATAAGTATCCTGACCGAGATTGGTTTAGGAAGCATCCTCACGAGCCAATCAGGAAGACCCCTTAAGAGGTAGGGGAGATGGGGAAGGTGTTGGTAGCTACTCTGGGCGATCACCCCGTTGTGGTCACCGCTATGGTAGAAGCACTTCGCAAAATAAAGGAGCTCCATATTGAGCTGCTCCACATTATATCCTGGTGAAGAGTCTGATAAGCTCATTCCCTTGGGGTATGAGATGATCCGGGAGCATCTACAAGACGTATGTCAGGTCCAAGGTTGGCCATTAAGCTTCGCTGACCCTCATACCTATGAGGAGACCATGGTCTTCTTACGCACTTTGGCTGGTGTTCTCGACCTATGTGAGCGTGATGGTGACGATGTCTACCTCTCGCTTGCGGGAGGACGGAAGAATATGTCGGTGCTGCTAGCCCTTATTACCCAGTTCTATCCGTACGTTCGGGGTCTCTATCATATACTTGATCGCTATGAATATGACGACAAGCGGCGAAATTTTTACACGATTGAAGAACTAATAGAGATAGGCCAAAACCAACAGGCACAAAAGTTGAGCCCACCGGTTGAAAATCTGAAGCTTGTGGAGATCCCTTACGAATGCTTTGGTAACGCCCTTGAATTACGAGGCTATTTTACCGCTGTAGACAGAGGTGAAGACTTCGTGTTTCAGACATCGGGGGCAGCGGATGCTTTCTTTTCTGCAATCTTCCAACCAAAAGGAGCAAGGTCTCCACTTCAAGTTTATCTTGCCAAAACGGCCTGGGAAGAGTATCAGGGCTTTGATACCAACATCCGCCATCGGTTCGATCAGTGTTTTCACCGAATGACTAATCCTCGGTTGCTAGAGAGACACAAGCATTCCAAGTTTAAAGGTCTTAACACTGATTGTTATTGCTTTAAGATGGGCCGAACGCAAGAGCGACCTTTTTACTACAGGGAAAAAGATCATGTGGTCGTATGCCGTTTGACATTGAAAGATTCCTCTTATGAGCAGCTTATTGAGGGAGGAGAACTCTGGAAGGCTGACCATGCTCCTTATAAGGCATTGGCTGAGTTACATTCAGAAGAAGCTATGCTACTTGTGCCTTTAGGCGAAACACCTATGGTGGCTACTCAAACTTATATACTGATACAAGAACAAGAGAATCTTAAAATATCCCCTCTTGTGGTTTTATATCCTTCTGCACATGCTCCAGTTCGTAACGGTGTTCAGTTACTTGAGGATATATGTGGGCGTCGCGGTATCCCCTTTGAGGGGAGACCGATCCCATATTTTAAAGATATAGATTCATATGAGGCATGTAAGACCTACTTGGCCGCTTTGATAGAGACCATGGATGATCTACAAAATGGTCATCCGGGAAAGCGTCTCATCCTTTCTTTATCAGGGGGCCGTAAGGGAATGAGCCCCCTGACATTGTTTGCAGCTCAGAAACAAGGAATTGAAGATGTTTATCACACATTGATCCTGGATACCGCTTTAGAGGAGCAGGTTGAACGGGAATGTAGTTTGAAGGGTCTTAGAAATTTAACACCTAGCCAACAGGCCGAAAGGCTTTTCTTAGATACATACGATAGAGGTAAATTCGCTTTATTTCGTGTGCCTGTAATTCCTCTCAAATAACGTATTTTTCAGATACTTATAAATTACATTGTCAAACTTGGGTTGGAAGTCGAAAAGGTTTGAACCCACAGCCAAGGAAGGAGGATATCATGGGGGTTCGGGATTTCTCCATCGGGGATGTGATCCGACGAAACGCCCGAATTTCTTCAAATCGGGAATGCCTTGTGTGCGGGGAACTTCGGTGGGATTTCCGGCGCTTCGCCCAGGAAGCCGAGGCCTTGGCCTCTGCCTTGAGCTCTCTGGGCCTGAAGAAGGGGGATCGGATCGGCATTGTGGCTCATAACTGCCATGAGTTCCTTCTCCTCTACGGGGCGGCGGCTTTGGCAGGATACGTGATGGTGCCGGTCAATTGGCGTCTGAAGATGGGGGAGATCCGATTTATCCTGGAGGATACTACACCCACGGTTGTCTTCCTGGGACCGGACTTTCTCCAGGTAAAAAAAGATCTGGCAAGTGACCTCTCCTTTGTGAAGACTTGGGCGGCCCTGGGTGAAGGGGGAGGAGAGGGTCTTCCAGCCCTTTCGGATCTCCTTGACAGGGAGAGAAAACCCCCGGAAGAGGTGGAAGTCACTTGGGATGACCCCTACTTAATCATCCATACGGCGGCCGTTGAGGGCAGGCCTAGGGGAGCTGTCTTGACCCACGGGAATCTCCTCACGGCCAACATCCAGGCCATGGCCCTCATGGGACTTGGGAACAAACCCGTCTACTTGAATCTCCTTCCCCTCTTCCACATAGCCGGACTAAATTTCGCCCTTCATGTCCTTCACGCTGGAGGAAAAAACGTCCTTATGAGTCGGTTCGATCCAGAGGAAGCAGTCCGCTGGATCGAGAAAGAAGGCGTCACTGTAATCGGGACCTTTCCTCCCATGCTGACCATGCTCCTGGACAAAGCCGAGGAGCTCGGGAAGGACCTCTCCTCGCTGGAGATGGCCGGAGGGTTGGACCATCCGGAAACCATTCAGCGTTTCCAAAGGGTCACAGGGGGCACTTTCTGGGTGGGGTTCGGCCAGACAGAGACCTCGGGGTTCTGCTCCTTGTGCCCCTTTGACGAGAGGCCGGGATCGGCCGGAAAGGTCGCGCCCCTTGCGAGACTCCGGATCGTGGACGACTACGACCGCGAGCTTCCTGCTGGAGAGGCGGGTGAGATCGTGGTGCGGGGGCCTTTGATCTTTCGAGGATACTGGAACCTGGAGGAAGAGACCCGGTATACCTTCCGTGAAGGATGGCACCACACCGGGGACATCGGGCGCCTGGACGAAGAGGGCTATCTCTGGTACGTGAAGCGCAAGGCAGAAAAGGAGCTGATCAAACCCGGTGGGGAGAACGTCTATCCCGCCGAGGTGGAGAAGGTCCTTCTTCAGCACCCGGAGGTGGAGGAGGCCTGTGTCTTCGGTGTGCCGGACAAGGAGTGGGGAGAGGCTATCAAGGCCGTCTGCGTGCTGAAGCCAGGAAGCCGCCTGCAGCCTCAGGCTCTCATCGATTTCGTGGCGGATCGGATCGCCCGTTACAAAAAACCCAAGTACATCACATTTGTCCCCTCTTTGCCCAAGACGGAGGACGGATCTGTGGATAGGGATCGAGTCAAAGGGGAACATGGCGGCAGGTAGTCCATCCGAGCCATGTCCGTGATGTGGGAGAGAAAGAGACGCCTAGGTCCAGCGGCGAGAGCAGGGAGGGCCAAATCCGTGCTATAAGTCGGCTCAGCGTTCTGGGATATGGGACTTCACTTGGACTTGGAGGAGGGCCGTCTTTTTCTGGATCGCTTCGGGATCCAGGGTGGTGATCCGCCCCTGCTGAAGCACGTGACGGCCCCCGATCCACACATGTTCCACATCTGAACCTCGAGCCGAGTAGACCAACTGGGAGACCGGGTTGTAGAGAGGCCGCATATGGGGTCGGTCCGTTCGGACCAGGATCAGGTCCGCATGATATCCCGGCTCCAGAAGCCCCATGTCGTGGAACCCCAAGACGCGGGCCCCTCCCACTGAGGCCATGTGGAGGACTTGGGCCGCACCCACGACCGTGGGGTCCCCCTCCCTGAGCTTTTGCAATTTGGCCGTCTGGTCCATTTCGCCGAAGAGGTCCAGATCGTTGTTGGAAGCCGGCCCGTCTGTCCCCAACCCGAGGGGCACTCCCTCCCTGAGGTAGCTGACAATAGGAGGGGCCCCCGATGCCAGCTTCATATTGCTTTCCGTGCAGACGACCACGCTGCACTCCCTTTGGGCCACGATGCGGATCTCCTCCTCGTCCACCCACACACCGTGAACCAGGACTGTATCAGAATCCAGCAACCCCAGACGATCCAGATGCCGCACTGGAGTAGTCCCGTAACGACTTCGGATCTCCTCTACTTCCCAACGTGTCTCCGCACAATGGATGAAGAATCGTACCCCGTGGGCGCGGCAGGCCTCCTTGGATTTGACAAGGGTCTCCGGGCCGCACGTGTAAGGGGCATGGCAAAAGATCCCCGGACGAACTGGTTCCTCATCCCGGGCTTGGTTGACGAAGGCAATGGCGTGCTCCACATTGAGGGATGGGTCACGGCAGCTGGGAGTTGGGAAATCCACCACTCCCGCGGCCAACACCGCCCGCATCCCCGCCTCCTTGACCGCGTCCAAGGCCCTGTGCTCGAAGAAGTAGCCGTTGCCGAATGTGGTGGTCCCCGTCCGGATCATCTCCCAACAGGCCAGTAACGTTCCCCAATAGACGAACTCCTCCGAGACCGTTCGGGCCTCCACTGGAAAGATGATCTCCTCGAGCCAAGTCTTGAGGGGTAGATCGTCGGCCAAGCCGCGAAAGAGGGCCATGGCTGCATGGGTGTGGGCATTGACCAGACCGGGAAGGAGTATTCCATCCTCGGCATCGATCCCAACTTCTGCCCTGGCCCGGACCTCAGGTGGAGGTTCACCCTCCCCACACGAGTGGATGCGCCCCCCCTCCATAAGAAGCCACCCCTTTCTCGTCACCTCGGGCGGAAGGCTCGGGTTGACGAGCACGGCGTTGTGGATCAAGGTGTTTCTCATGGGGAAACCTCCGGTGAACCCGTATTCTTTCTCAAGATCTGTTGAATCTCTCTAGCGATTCCCTCGGCTGCATTCAGCACGGCTTCCAGATCCAAGGTGAGGATTCTTCCCTCCTCAACCACCACCCGGCCGTTGACCAACACGGTTTTGACGTCCGAGGCACGGGCTGAATAGACCAAATGAGAGGTCACATGAAAGAGGGGGAGAAGATGTGGAGCCTCGAGCCCCACGATAATCAGATCCGCCCGCTTCCCAGGGGTCAATGTCCCGATTTCCTCCTCCATGCCGAGGGCCTTGGCCCCGAGGGCGGTGGCCATTTTCAGGACGGTCTGGGCGTCGAGGACCGTGGGGTCCTGGGAATGGACCTTGTGGAGCTTGGCCGCGGTGTCCATCTCGCCGAAGAGATCAAGGTTGTTGTTGCTGGCGCAGCCGTCCGTCCCTAATCCCACGGGGATTCCCATCTCGAGCATGCGTGGTACAGGGGAGACCCCGGAGGCCAGCTTCATGTTGCTCTCCGGATTGTGGACTACGCCCACACCGGATTCCCTGAGGAGTTCCAACTCTTCGTCATCGGCCCAAACCACATGGGCCGCCACCGTAGGACCCTCAAGGGTCCCGAGGCGGTGAAGGTGACGTATGGGGGTGGTTCCATGCTCGTCTCGGACACGCTCTACTTCATCTCGGGTCTCGGACAGATGGATGATGAGGGGAACTTGGTTTTCATCCGCCACACGCCGGGCCCGTTGAAGGAGCTCAGGAGAGCACGTGAAGGGGGCGTGGGGCTCTACGGCGGGCTGGATTAAGGAATCTCCTTTCCATTTTCGGATGAGGGCCTCGGTGTAGCGGAACCCCTCCTCCAGGGGGCCGTAATTGGGAGAGGGAAAATCGTAGAGGACCTCGCCGACCACGGCGCGCATACCCGCCTCCTTGGCGGCCGAGGCCACTTCCTCCTCGAAGAGGTACATGTCGCAGAAGGTGGTGATCCCACCCATAAGCATTTCGGCGCAGGCCAAGCGAGTTCCCCAGCGCACCCACTCCGCCCGAAGATGGGCCTCCACAGGGAAGATATAGTCTTGGAGCCAATCCATGAGGGGTAGATCGTCGGCCAGGCCGCGGAAGAGGGTCATGGCCGCATGGGTGTGGGCATTGATGAGTCCAGGAAGGACCACGCTTCCCGCAGCGTGGATGCGACGGCGCGGGCGATATAGAGATTCCAGGCGGAGCCGCTCTCCCACGTCCTTGATCCGTTCCCCGGAGACGGCCACCGCTCCCCCCTCCAGTGTTCCCAGATTCGGGTCCAAGGTCAGGACCCAATCTCCGCTGATCAACAGGTCCACCGTCTCCATAGCTCACTCTCCCGTGCTGGCGAGGCTGCTCATGATGGCCTCCAGGAGGATGGTCAGTCGAGGAGTAGCTTCTTTCGATGCCCTCAGGATCTCATCCACGAGGATAGGCTCCATACAGTCGGGGCGATTGACGTTGGAGATGACCGACAGCCCCAGAACGCGCAGGCCCACCGATCGAGCCACGATTACCTCTGGGGTGGTGGACATCCCCACTGCATCCGCCCCTGCCGCGCGCAGGAGGCGGGTCTCGGCCGGGGTCTCTAGACTGGGACCGGGAATGGAAACATAGGTCCCTTTCCGCAGGGGTATCCTCAGCTCCAAGGCGGCCTCCTCCGCCATCCGAATGAGATCCGGATCGTAGGCCTGCGACATGTCCGGGAAGGGGTTTCCCAAGCGTTCGTCCAGCAGTCCCCTCAGGGGGTTCTCCGGAATAAGGTGGATGTGGTCCGCGATGAGCATCAAGTCGCCTGGCCGAAAAAGGGGATGAAGCCCCCCAGCCGCGTTGGTGACGATGAGGATCTCGATCCCCAGAGAGGCCAAGACCCGAACTGGGAAGGTGATCTCCCAGGTGCTGTACCCCTCGTAGTAATGGAAACGCCCCTGGAGGAGGACCGTTGGGACACCGGCCATCCCCCCGAAGAGGAGATTTCCCCGATGGCCCGGTGCTCGGGAGCGAGGGAAGTTTGGGATCTCTTCATAGGGGACGACCAGGGGAGATTCTAATCTCTGGTCCCATTCTCCAAGGCCGGAGCCCAGAATGACGCCCACTTTGGGACCGAGCACCCCTCTTTGAGAGAGGAACCGTGCGGTCTCACCCATATCTTCGTATGCTGGCTGCATGTCCCCTCCTAATGTGCATTGCGGCAATGAACTCTGGAGGTGGCCATCATACCATGTCCTGCCTTTCTGGAAAAAGATCCCTGGATCGACCGATTCGAGCTCCCACGAAAAAACGGACTTTTTTGTTATAATCCTCCAAGCCCGATTTGGAAGGTGGAAGTGGGATTTCCATCAGAGGAGGAACGAGGTGAAACCTTGGGAAAAGCCTTGGCTGGATGCAGCAGCTGGGAATGTTCGGGTGGACCTCTTGCTGAAGAACGTCCGCCTTGTCAACGTGTTTTCCAGTGAGATTCAGGAGACCTCTGTGGGGATTCACGCGGGGAGGTATGTGGGCCCTGGTGAATACCGGGCCAGGAAGTCGATGGATTTGGAGGGCCGATACCTCGCCCCCGGTTTCTTGGATGCCCACTGTCATATCGAATCGAGCATGCTCCATCCCAAAGAATTCGCCAGGGCGGTGCTACCTCACGGGACTACTGGTGTGGTGGCCGATCCTCATGAGATCGCAAATGTCCTTGGATTGGAAGGGATTCGGTACATGGTGGAGGCCGCCCAAGGCATTCCCTTCAGGTTCCACTATGTGCTTCCATCCTGTGTTCCCGCCAGCCCTCTTGAGACCTCCGGGGCTCACCTTGGCGCAGAGGACTTGGCCCTTATGTGCCATGAGCCCTGGGCCGTTGGGCTGGGAGAGGTGATGAATTTTCTCGGGGTGATTCAGGGGGATCCGGCATTGCTGGAGAAGATCCGGCGGTTCCAGGGTCGACCCATGGACGGCCATGCCCCGGGGCTTGGGGGGAAAGAACTCAATGCCTACATCGCATGCGGGATCCGATCCGACCACGAATGCACCTCCCTGAAGGAAGCGCTGGAGAAGCTTCGTCGAGGCATGTGGATCATGATCCGGCAGGGGAGCACGGCCAAGAATCTGAAGGACCTCCTTCCGTTGGTTCACGGAGCAACGGCCAGACGATGTATGTTAGTGACCGATGATCGCACTCCCGAGGACCTCCTCAATGAGGGACACCTGGATTCCCTATTGGCCCAGGCCATGGAAGAAGGGCTGGATCCCGTTACCGCCATCCAGATGGTGACCCTAAACCCGGCCCGCTGTTTCGGCCTGGAGGGACTGGGGGCCGTGGCGCCAGGATTTCTGGCCGACGGGGTGATCCTATCCTCTCTGAAGCCCCCGAAGGTGGAGATGGTGATTGTCGGAGGCAAGGTGGTCTATCGAAGGGGCGGGGCCGTCCGGGGCTTGGGAGGGGCGGCGGGTTCGCTCTCCCCAGGGTCCTTCAGGGTGGAAGGCCTCTGCATGAATCGCATCCGGGTCCCTGCCCGAGAGGGTAGGATCCGCGTCATGGAGCTGGTGCCGGGCCAGATCCTTACCCGGCAGCGCTGGATGCGACCCAGAGTGGAGGAGGGGCTGGTGGTCTCGGACCCGGATCGAGATCTGCTCAAGGCAGTAGTGGTGGAGCGACATCGTGGGACGGGAAACGTGGGCATAGGCTTTGTCCGTGGATTCGGGCTGAAGCGGGGGGCGTTGGCCTCCTCGGTGGCCCACGATTCCCACAATATCGTCTCCGTAGGAGTAAGCGACCGAGAGATCCTCAAGGCCGTGAACGAGGTCGTCCGCATGAGGGGCGGCCTCGTGGTGGTGGATGGCGGCCTCGTGAAGGCGCGGCTTCCCCTTCCCGTGGCAGGCCTTATGTCCACCTGGAGAGTGGAGCGGGTGACCCATCGGCATGAGGCACTTCGCAGGGCGGCCCAGGATCTGGGCTGTCCGCTCAAGGACCCATTCATGGCACTCTCCTTCCTGGCCCTTCCGGTCATTCCGGATCTGAAGTTGACGGATCGGGGATTGGTGGACGTGGGGAACTTCCGGGTTGTGGAGCTCTTTTCCAGGTGAAAGCCAACAAGGAGGCCCCATAGGTCAAATGCCGAGAAAGGCCTCCTTGACCTTCTCATTCTCCAAGAGTCCCTTGCCTGTGCCTTCCAGGACGATGCGTCCGTTTTCCAAGATGTAGGCCCGATCGCATAGGGTGAGGGTCTGTTTGACGTTCTGCTCGACCATGAGAATGGTCATCCCTTCCCGATGAATCCGCTGGATCAGGCGGAAGATCTCTTGGGTGAGTATGGGAGCGAGGCCGAGGGAAGGTTCGTCAAACATGATCATCTTGGGCCTGGACATAAGCCCCCGCCCAATGGCGAGCATCTGTTGTTCTCCTCCGGAAAGAGTGCCGGCAGGCTGCTTTTGGCGTTCCCGAAGTCGGGGAAAGAGGTTAAAGACCCATTCCATGGTCTCCCTCCGCTTGGGCTTGGACCGAGAGGTGAGGGAGCCCATGGCTAGGTTCTCCCATACACTCATCTCCGGAAAGATCTGACGTCCTTCGGGGACATGAGCGAGTCCCAGCTCGAGGACGCGATGAGCGGGAAAGAGGTCCAATCGGTGTCCGAGGAAGGAAATCCGGCCCTTGGAAGGGCGAAGGAGACTGGAGATGGTCTTCATGGTCGTGGTCTTTCCCGCTCCATTGGCGCCCACCAAGACCACGAATTCCCTTTCCTCCACATGGAACGAGACATCCCAGAGGACTTGGAGATCTCCATAGAAGACATCGATGTGGTCGACTCGAAGCATCGGTCCTCACCCTGGCGTCGAGTGTAGGGCGGAATTCCCTCGGCTCCCCGCTTCCCCCGTCTCCCACGGGCCTGGGACGGTCAGATCCCTCTTTCCTGGGCTCCTCCTATCCTCGAAGAAAGGGAAATGGAAGCGGAGGGCTACAACTTCAGGCATAAGATTCCCCAAGATAAGCCTCGATGACTTCCCTGTTATTGGCTACCTCTTCAGGGGTTCCCTCTGCAATGGTTCTTCCGTAATTAATTGCATGGATCCTGTCCGAGATGGACATGATCACCTTCATGATATGCTCCACTATGATGATGGTCACGCCGCGGTCCCGAATCCTAAGGATCAGATTGATGGCCTCATCCAGCTCCTTGGGATTCAATCCTGCGGCGGTCTCGTCCAAGAGGAGCAGTTGGGGACGAGTGGCCAGGGCTCTGGCGATCTCCAGGCGCTTGCGCCCAGCAATGGGGAGGCTTCGGGCCTGTTTGTTCCGATGGTCCATCAGGTTGCAGAACTCCAAGGTCTCCAGGGCCACGCTTCTCGCATCCTCGAAGGTGCCGACGCGAACGAAGGCCGAGGCCATGACGTTCTCCAGTACGGTCATTCTTTTCAGCGGCTTGACCACCTGAAAAGTTCTCCCGATGCCCAGCTTGGCAATCTGGTGCGTCTTCATTCCCTTGAGGCTCTTCCCTTGGAACCGGATATCGCCGGAGGTGAGAGGATAGAATTGGTTGATGAGGTTGAAGATGGTGGTCTTTCCGGATCCATTCGGCCCGATCAGGCCGAAGATCTCTCCTTGCTTCACCCGAAAACTGACCCCGTCTACGGCCATGAGGCCACCGAAATTTTTTCGGATCTCTTCGACTTCGAAAAAGCTCACCCTCTTTCCTCCAACCTTCGAACCTTGCGCCCCTTACCCAGAAGGCCCTGGATCTTGGGCCAGTCACCCACGATACCGTTGGAAAGATAGAGGATTACGAAGATCACCAAGAGGCCGAAAACCAACACATGGGATTCGCTAACCCACTTGGGCGCCAGACCGAAGATGGCGCTCCGGAAGGTTTCCTGGAGGAATACCATGACGAAGGCTCCTACGGCCGGGCCCCATATGGTGCCCACCCCCCCAATGATTCCCACGAGGATGGCCATGATGGAGATGTAATGGAGGGAAAAGACGACTTCCGGATCGATGAAGGCCATGTAATTCATGTAAAAGGCGCCTGCCAGTCCGGTGAAGAAGGAGCTGATCATGAGGGAGACGTTCTTGTAGAGGGTCGTATTGATCCCCATGGACTCAGCGGCGTCCTGATCCTCACGAATGGAGACGAAGTAGAAGCCCCATTTGGATCTCATGACTCGGCCGAATACGAAAATGGAGGCCGCGGCGAGGAAAAAGGCCAGGTAATAATATGGCCACTTGGCCCGGAACGTCTGGATGATCAAAATGCCGACCATTCCCTCGGTCAGACTCTCCCAGTTGATGGCGACCAATCGAAAGATCTCCCCTGCGGCGATGGTGGCCAGGGCAAAGTAAGGACCCCTTAGGCGGAAACAGACCCATCCGATGAACAGGCCGATAAGGGTGGCTGCCGGTCCTCCAAACAGCATCCCCCACCAAGCGGAGATCCCCAACTTGGTGACGCATAGTCCCGCCGTATAGGCCCCGGTCCCGAAAAAGACCGCATGCCCGAAAGAGACCTGGCCGGTATACCCCGCCAGAAGGTTCCATGCCCCCCCGATGACAACCCACATAAAGGCGAGGATCATGAGATGTTGGTAGTAGTCGGAGCGTATCACCCAAGGAAAGAGGACGAAAAAGAGGACCAAGATTCCGAGGATGACGGCGCGACGCTTCATGTGCTCATCCTAGACTTTGGTGAGGCGCTTCAGCCCACCGGGCAGGAAGATCAACACCAGGAGAAAGATGATGAACCCCACCATCTCCTTGTAGCCCATTCCGATATAGGTGGCTCCCAAAGATTCGGCGATCCCCAAGGTCAATCCTCCGAAGATAGCCCCCACCGTGCTGCCCAGCCCGCCCAGTATGGTAATGACGAAGGCCTTCAGGGTGAAGGGACCTCCGATATCAGGAAAGAGATAGAAGATGGGCATCAAAAGGCTTCCGGCGGCGGCCACCAGGGAGGCCCCTAAGCCGTAAGTGATCACCGTAATCCTGGATGCGTTAACCCCCATCAAGAGGGCGGCCTCGCGGTTTTGCGCTGTGGCGCGAATGGCTCGGCCGAGATCCGTCTTGAGTAGGAAAAAGAAGAGACAGACCGTCAGAAACACCGCGATGAGAAACGCAATGGACATGGGAAGGTTAAAGGAGATGTCCCCCACGAAGAAGACCTTGGAGGTGTAGCTGGTGGTCACGGATTTATAGTCCGAATGAAAGATGAAGCGGGCGATCTCGGCGAGGACCATTCCGATCCCCACGGTCATGAGGACTTGATTTTCCGGGAGGATGGATTCCACCTCTAGGAGGGGATTCAGCAGGTACTTCTGAATGACCAATCCCAGAAGGAAAAGGGAAGGCATGGTGACGACCAGGGAGATATAGGGATCGATGTTCAGGAAGTTATGGAGGACGAAGGTGATGTACATGGAGACCATCATGAGTTGGCCGTGAGCCAAGTTAATGATGCCCATGACCCCCATGATCAAGGTCATTCCGAGCCCGATAAGGGCGTAGATTCCACCTATGAGGACCCCGGCCACCAAGGTCTGAATCAGGACTTCCATTATGGCTTCCTAGACGGGTCTCAGGATTTGGGCCCTCTCATGAGACGGCCCGGAAGAGACTCTTTGGGATCCGCGCTGAATCCCCGCCAAAGATGATAAAGGGAGACCTCGAAAAGGGAGATGCTGTCGTCCATTTCGAGGTCTCCCCCTCGGGCTCAGTATCCCCACTCTTTGAGCCAATCAACAGGGTAGACGTATTGGGCATTGGCCAAGTTTTTGGGCCAGATTAGCTTGAGGTGGCCGCCAATCCACTGAACCACGTAAGTCGTCAGGCGGTTTTGGTTGATCTTCTTGTCATAGGAGACGAATTTCACGGGCCCGAAGACGGTCATCAGATCGGTTTCCTTGAGGGCCTGTTTGATGTGGTCCGGAGAGAAGGACCTGGCCCTTTTGAGAACATCTGCGATGACGTACGCGGCAGAGTAAGCCTCGGCCCCATGATATTCCGTGTCCTTGTTGTATCGCGCCTTGAACTTGTCGAAGTATTCCTTGGCACCCGGTAGAGGAAGAACTTGATGCCACAGTGTGGCCGAGACCACCTTCTCAGCGGCTTTGCCTGCATTTTTCGGAAACTCGGGGAGGGTAAATCCGGCTGCCCCTCCAATGAACAACTTCGGGGTCAACTTGAGTTCCCGAGATTGACGCATGAGAAGGGATGCGTCCATCAAGTACGAGATCATATAGACGATATCGGGATTTAAATGTTTGACTTTGACCAAGACTGGCTTGAAGTCGATCCCTCCGTGTTCATAGCCCTGAGACATCAGGACCTTAATTCCCAACTTCTTGCAGCTCTTCTTGAAAGACTTCGCCCCTTTGGTCCCGAACAGGGAGTTTTCATGAAGTATAACGGCGGTCTTTGGTCTGACGACTTCCTTCAAAAAGCTTTCCAAGCCAGTGGCATACTCGCTTACAGGAGGATTCATGCGGAAGACATAGTCCCATCCCTGTTCTGTGATCTTGTCCGCAGATCCTGTGTTGATCAGGAAAGGGATGCGGTTTTGTTGGGCAACACCTGCGACCGCAAAGGTCACTGAGGATGAATAGCCTCCCCCTAGCATGACCACTTTGTCCTTAGAGATCAGCTTCTCCGCGACTGACCGACCCACGTCAGGCCTTCCGGTGTCGTCCTCGATGAGAAAGACGAGTTTCTTTCCATTGATTCCTCCCTTGGCGTTGATCTCCTCCAAGGCCATGTCAAAGGACTGCTTCTCAATCTCTCCGAATTTGGCCTGTGGGCCGGTGAGGGGAAGGACTATTCCCACCTTCACCTCATCGGCGCACAAACCCATGGGGGTCCCCGTGATCAGAAGGAGAAAAAGCCCACAAACCGCAGGAAAGATCCTTTTCATGATGGTTACCTCCTTTCCTGAAGTTGGAGAAGGCCTGCCGTCTCCGCACCATCGATGGTGGCGAGGCTGAAGAAGGGGTTCGACGATCTCACCCGGACAGTAAAATTGCGGCTATCTCTGAACTGGTCATCATATTTGAGAAAATCCCAGATTTTGTCAAGGGGTTTTCCCCATGGGCCGTTTTTATCGCATGCCCCCGGGAAGCGGTTTGTGCCCACGAGGGCCCGCGGGATCAGCCGAGTTTCGTTCGACAAAGAGAGATCGAAATTCATGGAGTGGGGTAGAAGATCCGGGGAAGGAGCAAGGAAATGGGGGGAAGGTAGGTGATGGCGAAGAGACAGACCAGAAGGATGATCAAAAAGGGCACCACGGATCGGGCGGTCCGCATCAGGGACCACCGCGTCAGCCCCATGGCCACGAACAGGTTGAGCCCAAAGGGAGGCGTGAGGAATCCGAACTCGATGACCAGCACCATGATAATCCCGTAGTGGACCAGATCGATGCCGAAGCGGTTTAGGGTCTCCAAGAAGAGGGGAGAGAGGATCAACATGGCCGACACATCATCCATGACCGATCCCATGAGGAGGAAGAGGAGATTGACCAGCAGGAGGAATAGCCATCGGGAGTGAACTCTCTCCATGATCCACTGGGCAAGCAGGGTGGGGATCTCCTGGGAGGTGAGCAACCATACGAAGGTCATGGCGCAGGCCAAGATGAACAGCAGGCATGCGGAGAGCACGGCGCTCTCCTTCAGGACTCGCGTGAGGCCGGAGAGGGTCAGCTCCTTGTAGATGACTGTTTCCACGAAGAGGGCGTAGACCACTGAGATGGCCGCAGCCTCCGTGGGCGTGAAGACCCCCGTGTAGATCCCCCCCAGGACGATGAAAGGGAGAAGCACGCCCCAGAAGCCCTTCCGTAGAGCCGTATAAAGCTCAAGCAAGGAAGAAGTTTTTTGCGCCCTCCAGTTGTTTTTCCTGGCCAGGAGGTAGGTATATCCCGAAAAGGCCAGACCTATGAGTATTCCAGGGCCAATGCCGGCCATGAAGAGCTTGGCCACCGAGACATTCATGACGAAGGCATAGAGGATCATGGGGATGCTTGGGGGGATGACGATCCCTAGGGATCCGGCGGAGGTCAGAAGCCCCACCGAAAAGTCTTTGTTGTACCCGGACTTGACCAGGGCAGGGATCATGATGCTGCCGATGGCCACTACAGTGGCCGGGCTGGACCCCGAAAGGGCAGCGAAGAACATGCAGGAAAAGATGGAGACCAGGGCCAGTCCTCCTCGGAATCCCCCAACCAAGGCATTGATTACGTCGATGAGGCGCTGAGCCAGCGCCCCTTCGGTCATGATCCCACCGGCCAGAATGAAAAAGGGGACCGAAAGGAGGATGAAGTTGTCCAGGGCGTTGAAGAGTTGCTGAGGGAGGACCATCAAAGATGTAAAGGTGTGTAAGTGGAGTGTGGCGGCCGTCACCATAGCCAGAAGCGCCGCAATGGGGAAGCTCAGCAAAAGGAGGAGTCCGAAGGTCAAAAGGATGGTCAGCAACATGAAGATGCCTCAACGTTCCCTCTCATCGGGGCGACTGTCCACCAGGGCCCTCCCATGGCGCCAGACCAAATGGAAGTGTCGGATCGCCATGGTGGTGCAGAAGACCGGGATGGGAAGATAGGGAAGGTACATGGGGATCCGCATGGCTGCAGTCAGGACCCCGTAACGGTGGAGCTTCTGGCTGTGGAGGAAGCCGAAGTAGGCAACCATAAGGAAAAAGAGGCCGCATGTGAGGTTGACGAAAATCTTCACAGCGTGGAACCAGCGAGATGAGAGCGGCTGTAGCAGCGCCTCCATGGCGAAATGAGTGCCGTATTGGACGCCCAGGCTTGCTCCCAGAAAGGTCAGAAAGATCCCCCCATAACGGGCGAGCTCTTGAAACCACACGAAGCTGTAATGAAATACATAACGGAGGACGACCTGAACGAAGGCAAGCAATGCGAGGGCCAAAAGGCCATAGCCCACGACCCACTCTTCGGCTCGAACCCAGCCCTTCACCCATCGTCGCATATCGGCGAGCCCCCCAGCTTTGTGGAAGGGGGCGGGCCCTCAATGAACCCACCCCGCAATCCCTCTTACTGCCGGTACTTGTTGATCTCCTTCACTTTGGCCATGAAGGCGTCGAAGACCTCGGGTCCTATTATCTTGCGGTATTTCTCATAGACGGGCTTCATGGCATCCTTGAAGGCCTGTCGCTCTTCGTCGGTCAACTCGATGATCTGCACCCCCTGTCGTCTGGCCTCCTCGTAGATGCTCGGTCCGGGAATCACCTTTCCCGTGGCCTTGTCCACCTTTTTCCTCAGCGACAGGGCGAGCTTGTCCTGGGCCGTGTGGCCTCGGTTTACCAGTTCCACCTCATAGGCTGCCTCCCGGATCACCTTCTTGTAGCGGTCGGGCAGGCGGTTCCATAAGTCCAGATTCATGATCTGGACGCACTCAGTGAGGATATGGTGGGTGATGGTGACGTACTTGTTGACCTCTGTGAACTTCATGAGTATGGAGGTGTAGAGGGGATTGTCCTGACCATCGATGACCCCCTGCTGTAAAGCGTTGTATACCTCAGGAAAGGGCATGGGGACCGGATTGACGCCCAATTGCCTGAAGGTGTCCAGGTAGACGGGGCTCTCCATGAGCCGGATCTTCAATCCTTTGAGGTCTTCAGGCCTTCGAATGGGACGCTTAGAGTTGGTCAAGTCGCGGAATTCGTTCTCTGTCCATCCAAGGGCCATGAACCCTTTTGCTGGAAAATAGCGGAAGAGGAGATCGCGCACTTCGCTGTCAAGCACAGCGTAGGCCGTACGGCGATCCGGAAAGAGGAAGGGGAGGTCTACCACAGCGGCCTGAGGGACGAAGTTAGACAGGACCGCGGTGGTGATGGTGGCCATCTCCAGAGTCCCCGCCTGGACCTGCTCGGCCAAGGAACGCTCCCCCCCCAATTGGCTTGCGGGGAAGTGCTTTACCTCGATCTCGTGGTTGGTCTTTTCTTCCACATAGCGCTTGAAGTGCTCTACTCCCACTGTCTGGCCGTGGAATGGTGGGGCCACATGCCCGTATTTGATGACCAACTTGGGGGCGGCCGCGGTGGGGGCTGCCGAAAGGAGAATCAAAGCTACCGAAAGAATCAGGAATGCGAAAGGTTTCATCGTCCGCATGAGACCCTCCTCCTTATCTGAGTGGAATGAACCTTATTTATCCTTCAAGAACCCTGTTCCTTGTTTCGAGGTCTCACCTCCTTTCCCTCTTGGAGCATAGAGGCCGCTGGAGGTGACCGATGAACGCCCGGCCCAGATGGAGGGGCGCTGTCTCAACGGACTGAATTCAACCTTCGAAGCTTCAAGTCTGACGAGTGTCGAGCCGGACGGCTCGGTCAGCTCCTACACCACCACCTGAATGATGTCTGAGGGTCGGTTACCGCCCCTTGGGGAAGGGAATGGATCCTAAAGGGGGGGCGGGAAGACGGTCGGCCCTCTCTAACCACATTTGAACTGGACGATCCTCCGAGAAAGCTCCGTCAATCTTGTGGAGGTCCAGCCTGTTTGTATCCGAGGGGGGAGACCTTGTCAAGGCAGCCAAGGGGATGTGCTAGTTGACACGCACCAAGGATCCCTCGTAAGATGCACCGGGGAGAGGAGATTTTTTACCCGCTTGACTAGACCATCAAGGACGGCTCCAGAGGGATGAATCGAACAATGGCTCGGGGATTTCTCCTTGTGGGGTTGGGATGGATGCTCGTCCTTCTGGATCCCTACTTGGTGTGGCCCTCGCAGGGATCGAAATCGGGTTTTTGGGTCGTGACTTTGAACTTGAGGGAAGAAGAGGAAGCCCGGTTCAAGGGGAGCAAAATTTTTCCCGGTATCAATGCTCTTATTCTGGAGGAAGACCAGGGTGGGATCCCTGAGATCGTTGCCTTGGGGGGGCTTAGAGCCAGGAAGGAGTTGGAGAGCATCGTCATTGAATTGAACAGAGGGCTTGAGCCGGATCGACGGACCTTTGTCTCGTGGCCTTCCACGGGGTATCAAAGGGGGGGCAAAAGCGGGTTGGCCCTTGTAAGCCGTTTTCCCCTTGTGCGGCTTCGGAATTTCACCCCTTTGGGCTCCTCCTCCTTGCTCTATGGATTACTGGATGCATGGGGAGAGCCGCTTCACGTCTTCGTGGTATGGTGGACTCTGACGGAGAGGGAAGGGTTGGATCACCGCACGAAGGAACTGGCGGAGATCTGCAGGGACTTCGCCGATTCCCTGCTCCGAGCTCAGCCCGAGGCGGCCTTATTGATCCTGGGCGACTTCGGCATGCCGATGAATTCTCCCCTCCTTCGCAAGATTCGAGGACTCCATGGGGAAGAATCCTTGAGGCTTTTCCCTTTAGATATAGATAAGGATCGGAGCCGGAAGGCTTCAGAAGGGACGGCTCACATGTTGGTTTCCAAGGTCCTTTATGGGAATGCAAGAGATCGCCTTCGCGGGTTCGGAGCAGTGCCCCGTCGGGGTGGGCGGCATGCCGCCGTGTGGGGCTGGGTCTCCTGGCCCAAGGAGAGGAGGAGACGGTGACGGAGAGTCAGAGGCGGCTTCGATGGCCCAAAGACAACGGGATGGAGATCCCGGAAGGGGAGTGGGATGCCGCTGTCACCTATCTAGTACAGCATGTGACTCTGGAGACGTGGTTACAGATCCAGCAAGCCATAGCTCAGAAAGGCAAACGTTGGTATGTGGGGGAAGGGAAACGGTTGGGCAGGGCAGTGAGGTATCTCCTCACGCAGGGTGGCTTTCGGTGGGGAGCGGTCTGCATTCAGGCCAATTGGTTCCGCCTCCTCGAGGAAGGGGCCAAGCGGGTCTTTTTCGTGCGTGTGGACGTCCTACCCTCATCGGAATGAGACATAAAATGGCCTGGGTTTGACTTAGGTCCCACTCTGTTGGAAAATATACATCCCTCCTTTTGGAGGGAGTAAGCTCGGCGCAAAGACAAGGCCCCCGTAGCTCAGCAGGATAGAGCAATGGATTCCTAATCCATGGGTCGCACGTTCGAATCGTGTCGGGGGCACCAAGGATTTCAAGGGGGCAGCCAAAATAGGCTGCCCCTCCTTTTTTGGTGGTGTCAGCGACGAGATCCTCATAAAAAGAGGACAGTGGCCCGGCTTCCAAATTTTTACAGGCGTTTGCGTACAAAGAAGACGCAGTGATGCGTGGGTTTTGGATCGGTGAAATAAAGAAGTCCACCCAGTTTCCCGCCTTCCTCCTGGACAAGCCGAAGTCCGTGTTCCTGGAGGCACTGGAGTACTTGTTGTTCATCGTAAAGGAGAAAGCTTCGCTCGGTTCCGTAGTCTCTGTCGAAGACAGTAAGGGTCCCCGACCCGTTCTTGAACATAAGCTGTAAAACACCTCCAGGTTTAATCACCCGTGCGAATTCAGGGAGGACGGTCCTGTAGACCGCCTCGGGTTCGATGTGCTGGATCACGGCATTGCAGAGCAAAAAGTCGAAGTGCTCGTCCGGGAAGGGGAGGGGGTCGCGAAGGTCATGGAGCAGAAGCCGGTCGGCGATCTGGGGATGCATCTTTGCGGCTACCAGGAGATTTTCTTGAACGGCATCAAGACCCACAACGTCGTAGCCCTCCCTCCAAAGGAGAAAGACGTCTCGGGCTCCTGCCCCGCACCCAGCATCCAGTCCTCGAGGGCCGGGGGCCAGCTCCTTGAGCCGTTGAAGGAGGTCAAGATCGCACGTAAGCCTCGGATGGGAGGAGGAGATGTAGACCGACTGGCGAAACCCGTGGGCGACCTCCGCGTACTTCCAGGCGAAACTGGAATAAAAGGAAACAGAGACGTCTTTCTCGTTGCGAATCCCCTTTCGAATGTCTGAAGGACCCATGATTCCTTGAACCTCCTCTCCTAGCGCCTTAGTTCCAAGCCAACTCGAAAGGCATGGGCGAGGAAGGGGCCTACCTTGTAGTAGGCCTTCTTTGTTCCCGAGCCGTACACGATGGGCTCGATCTTGGCGATGTCCGGCCTTCCATCCGTCAGATACTCTTCCGAGACGTGGACCTCCTCGATCCTTCCGATGAAGAGGGTATGACTTCCCAGATCTATGGCACCATGGACCCGACATTCCAGATTGACCGGGCACTCCTCCACCATGGGTGCGTTTTCGAGTTTGCCGTAAAAGACGGAAAATCCACAGGCGGCGGTCTTGTCCTCTTCTGTTCCCGAGACGATACCGCAAAAGTCCGTTTCCCTGACCAACGAGGCGGACGGCACATTGATGGAGAAGGTGCCGGACTCCTTGATCCCTCTGAAAGTGTGACGGTGGGGCCGGACGGCCACGCTGGCCATGGGCGGCTCACTGCATACGATTCCGCACCATGCGGCCGTCATGAAATTGGGCCTTCCTTCGACCGTTGCACCGATGAGAAAGGCCGGCATGGGGTAGAGCAGGGTCTGGGGGCCCAGGGTGATTTTGGCCATGAGAATTCCTCCTTGATATCTTTTTCTTCATCTAGGAGACAATCACGCGACGCCGGGAGTCAGTGACGAGAATTTTACCACTTTTCAACGAATCGAACATCTCCCTTCGAGCCTCCAATTACCCTATCGCCTTCAGCCGCATTGCCGAAGCGACAGCTTTAAATCCTGTAAATTCGGGAGGATATAAGTTTAACGCTAAACCGACAGATTCAGGATGTTATTTCATGTACTTATCAGAACAAAATTTTAATTATCCGGTTGGTTTTAGCAAAGAAATGTTGGTCTTCTCAATTTTTCCCTTGACGTCATCCTTGTTTTATGGTTTATCGTTAAACCAAAATACGGCGGGACATCCCATGACCAGGCGGACGGTGCCGAGGAAGAACGCCAGAGTCAGCAGACTCACATTGAAAGACATAGCCCGAGAAGCGGGAGTATCCCCCACTACAGTGTCTCTGGTCCTCGAAGGCAAAAAGACTTCGAGGGTAAGCGACAGGACCCGCAAGCGAGTTCTAGAAGTCATCGATAGGTTGAACTATAAGCCGAATGTAATCGCTCGATCTCTTGTGAAGAAGGAGAGCCACAGCATCGGTCTGATCATCACTACGTTGCTAAATCCTTTTTACGCAGAGATAGCCCAAGATATCATCGATCGGGCGAAAGAAACCGGATATGGAGTTGTTGCCTGTTCTGTAAGAGGGGGAATCGAGGATGAACAACGAAGCGTGGAGGATCTGATCTCCCGCGGTGTGGATGGTTTGATCATCTGCTCTTCGCTTCGACACGATCCAGTCGTCTTTAAACTGGCTGAAGATCGATTTCCGTTTGTTTTGACGCTTCGTTCCGTGGAACATAACCCTGGATCCCCTCCGGTCGACAGCATTGTGGTAGACAACAAAAGAGGGGGGTTTATGGCCACGGAACATCTCATTAAAATGGGGCACAAAGACATTGCCCTGATCGCCGGTCCCCAAGAGACATCCACAGGATATGAAAGATTGGCCGGAGCTCTGGCTGCATTTGAGGCCTATGGGTTAGAACATAACCCCGATTTGATTCTTTACGGAGATTTTCATAGAAACTCAGGTCTTCACTTAACCAGACAGTTGCTAGAGAAAAAACCTGTCCCCACAGCGATCTTTGCAGCCAATGATCATATGGCCATGGGGGTACTTGACGCCTTGAGAGAAAGAGGAGTCCAGGTCCCAAACGAAATGGCGGTGGTCGGCTTTGATGACATTGAGATGTCAGGACTTCCTGGAATTGATCTAACCACGGTCTCTCAAAAAAAGGCCACCTTGGGCAGATTGGCCGTCGACCGCCTATTGGAGAAGATTCGAGAAGGGGAAGGATCCGTGGTGAAGAGAGTGATATTGGATCCCATCTTGGTGATACGACGTTCATGTGGTTTCCAAGATCGAGAGGAAACCTATGAAATTGAGGGCGCAAACAGCGGTCCTGTTCAAGAAAGGCATGACCATGAAAAGAAATCGATTTGATCTTTCCGGACGAGTAGCCGTTGTGACCGGCTCGGGCCGAGGTATTGGAAAGGCCGTCGCCCTGGGGTTGGCCGAGGCGGGGGCGGACGTGGGGCTTGTCTCCAGGACCCCCGCGGAATTGGAGAGGGTGTCGGAAGAGATCCGAAGCCTTGGAAGAAAGGCCGTGGCCGTCTCCGCAGATCTGACAAAGGTGCAGGACATTCCCCACATCGTGAAGGAATTTGTTCGTGCATTCGGCCACATCGATATCCTTGTCAATAATGCCGGTATCAATATCCCCCAAGAGGCTACGGATGTTACGGTCGATGCCTGGGATCGGATCATGGATATCAATCTCAAGGCCAGCTTTTTTATGGCGCAATCTGTGGGGCGGGAGATGATCCGAGAAGGCCGAGGGGGAAGAATCATCAACATCACGTCCCAGACCGGCTCCGTGGCTCTGGTCAAACGAGCTGCATATTGCGCCAGCAAGGCGGGTCTCAACCTAGTGACTAAAGTCCTGGCGCTCGAATGGGCCCCTTACGGGATCTTGGTCAATGCCGTGGCCCCCACCTTTATTGAGACGGAGTTGACCAAGGAGTTTTTATCGGACCCGGAGTTTCGACAATACGCCCTGTCCAAGAACCTCTTGAAGAGGTTTGGGACGGTCGACGATGTGGTCGGGGCAGTCATATATCTGGCCTCACCGGCCTCATCGCTGGTGACGGGTCACGTGCTTATGGTCGACGCCGGATGGACCGCCCATTGATTAAGGGAGGAGAAAGGGAGGTCCCCTTATGCCCGGCGAGAGTATTGAGATCTAGGTTTACGGCTGGCGGAGGACTTTAGGAAAGGAGGTGATCTGCTCGGAATCAGTTTTTTGGAGGAAAGGGGGTGAAATGGCATATCCTGGGTGTAAACCTTTCCTTCGTGTCTAACCTCACAGCATAAAGGGGGAAGAAGACGCCATGAAAAAAAGAGGGACAATTGTTGGATTCCTGGCCGTCGCCTTGGTTGCTTTCTTCGTCTTGAACTGGCAGCCGGTCGCTGCTGCGGAAAAAGAGGTGCGCCTCGGAGTCATCAGCCCATCCAGCGGCAATTACGCGGATCAGGGCGCTGCAGAACGTCGGGGCATTACAATGGCCGTTGAGGAGATCAATGCCAAGGGCGGAATCCTCGGCATGAAGGTGAGAATGATTATCGAAGATACAGAGACAGATCCGGCTGCTGCCGCCCGTAAGGCTAAGAAACTCATTGAACGGGACAAAGTGCACTTCATGCTCGGTGGCATCTCCTCATCCTGCGCCATTGCCATCTCGGAAGTCGCGCAGCGGGCCAATGTGATATATTTCAATACCAACACGAATTCCGATGCCTGCACCGGAAAACACGCCCATCGAACCAACTTCCGCGTGGGACCAAGCAACCACATGCTTGTCTTCGCCATCGGGCCCTGGCTTATCAAGAACATCGGCAAAAAGTGGTATTTCATGACTCACGACTATAGCTGGGGACGTTCGGGGACGGCGGTCAACCGCCAGATCCTGAAAAAATACGGCGGCACGGAGCTCGGAGAGGCGTTGATTCCGCTGGGGACTCGTGACTTCAGCTCGTATCTTATTAAGATCCGAAACCTGCCCACAAAGCCCGACGTGATCATGTGTACAGTTGGCGGGGTCGACCTTTCGGCCATGCTGGAGCAGGTCCATGAATTCGGCATGGACAAGGATTACAATTTCGGCTTCACCCTAAGGGACTATCCAGATGTCTGGGCGGTTGGGCCGGAAAAAAATATCGGGTACTTTGCGGTGGAATGGTACCATAAGCTAGACGCCCCTGGTGTTAAGGAATTCGTCGCGAGATACAAGAAGCGATTCCCCAACGCCTCCATCCCTGTTCCTGAAAACTGCTGCTACAACGGATACATCGGGGCAAGAGAACTATTACGAGCGGCCCAGCGGGCAGGCACCCTGGAGACAACCCCCATCATCAAGGCCCTGGAGGGATATACCTTCTCTGACAACATGAAATACAATCCCACCACAATTCGCTCCTGGGACCACCAATTCATTCAGGATGTGTTCATCGGCCAGGCCAAAAAGCCTGAGGAGCTCAAGGAGGATCCAACAGACTTTCACAAGATTATCGGATACATGAAGGGCGAGGAAGTGGCGCGAACTAGGGAAGAGAACCCCGTACAGCTGGAACCCTATCGGTGATCCACCGATCCGCTAGGAGACCCCCCGCATCCGCGGGGCGGTCCCCCGTTTCTTTCCGCAAGGGGAAACCAAAGAGGAGAGCAATATGGCGGAATTCCTTTCTCAACTCTTTAACGGCCTGGTGTTGGGTCTCCTATTCGGGGTGATGGCACTGGGCTTTATGATGATCCTAGGAGTGATGGAGGTCATCAATTTCGCTCACGGAGCCTTGTTCGCTTTAGGGGCCTATTTCGCTTTGACCCTTCAGAAGGTGCTGGGGTATTGGTTGGCTCTCCTCATCAGTCCCTTGATAGTGGGAGTAGTGGGACTTGTGATTGAATGGACCGCCGTGCGGAGGGTGTATCAAAAGGATCCTCTCTTCGGTCTGCTCATGACCTTTGGCTTGGCCATGGCCCTAGAGGAGGTTATCCGTATCGTATGGGGCAAAATCGGATACTCCATTGCAGCTCCCAAATTCGTCGCTGGCCCTGTGGCCATCGGTTTTCTGTGGTACTCGAAATACCGTCTCTTCATGGCTTTGCTTTCCCTTATCCTGCTGACCGCGGTCTGGTTGTTTCTCGAGAAAACCCCCTATGGTGCCATCATCAAAGCGGGGGTCTCAGACAGTGAGATGGTCCTTGCCTTGGGGAAGGACCTCAAGAGACTTCGAACTCTGGTGTTCGGATTTGGGGCTTCCTTGGCGGGTATAGCCGGAGTGATTGCCGGGCCTATGTGGAGCCTCAAGCCCACAATGGGTACCGACGTCCTTATGCCTTCTTTCGTGGTAGTGGTCATCGGGGGTATCGGGAGCTTCTGGGGGGCGGTCATTGGGGGGTTGATCGTGGGGCTTTCGAAGAGCATGAGCGTGTTGGTGTGGCCAAGGCTGTCCGATCTCATGATGTACTTCATCATGGCCATCGTTCTGTTGCTGAGGCCCAGAGGGATCATGGGGGAAAAGTCCCTTCTTGAGCAGTGAGACAGAGGAAGACACTATGAAGATTGTGCGATATATGTTGCATCCCATGTTCATCATCTTTGCTGTTTTTCTCGTCGCTCCGATTTTCATTATGAGGGTCGGGGGGATGTCTTTGGCAATAGAGGTAATGATCTGGGCCATTTTCGCGGTGGGATATAACATCCTTCTGGGATATACAGGCCTGCCCTCGTTCGGCCATGGCCTGTTTTTCGGCACTGGTGCATATCTCTGCGGGTTGATCCAGCACCACTTGATCCCCGGAACATGGATTTCCATCTTGGGAAGCATGTTGGGGTGCTCCATTATAGCTGGCATCCTGGGATTCTTTCTGGCCAGAAAGAGGGGGATTTACTTTGCCCTGCTCACCATCGCCTTCACCCAATTGTTTTTTTTCATTGCCTTCCAATGGGATTCAGTCACAGGAGGGGAGAACGGGCTCATGGGAATTGAACGATATCCCCTGAGTATCTTTGGGTTGTTCCGCATCCCCATAGACGGGGTCCTCTCCTACTACTATTTCGTCTATGCCATTCTTGTGGCCAGCATAGTCGTCCTTTGGAAGATCGTTCATTCGCCTTTGGGAAGCGTTCTTTATGCCATTAAACAGAACGAGGTCAGGGCCAAGTACCTTGGATACAATACATGGATGTACAAATGGGTCTCTTTGATCATCTCGGGGCTGTTCGCCGGCCTTGCAGGTGCATTGTATGCTATGCTCCAACATGGGGCCTTTGCCAATCCCATCCACTGGACGCGTTCCGGGGATGTCGTCATGATGGTCCTAGTCGGAGGAGGTCTAACCAACTTCTTCGGCCCGGTTTTGGGAGCCGCCATCTTCATTGCCCTTCGAGACATCGTATCCACCCTAACGGAGCACTGGTATCTCTTTTACGGACTTTTGATCGTCTTTATCATACTGTTCCTCCCTGAGGGGATCTTGGGCTATCTCAAGGTCGGACAGACCTCCAGGAAGATGATAAGTGTTGAGGAGAAATGGTCCCCATCCCTTTCCGGAGGTGCAAGCGATGGCCATCCTTGAGACGATTGGCGTTGAAAAACGTTTCGGCGGGTTGACGGCCAATGCGGATATCAATATCCAGATCGAGGAGGGGGCTATTACGTCCATTATCGGACCCAACGGTGCGGGCAAAACCACGCTCTTCAACATTCTCACAGGTTACTACAAGCCCGATCGGGGGGAGGTGCACTATCTGGGCCAGAACATTACGGGGTGGCCCGTTCATAAGATCGTTCGAAAGGGAATCGCCCGCTCTTTTCAGGTCCTCAACATCTTTAATGAAATTCCTGTATTCGAGAATATACGCCTAGCAGTTCAGGCCGATCAGAAAAAGGGGTTTCATTTCCTGAAGTCCACTAGCAAATTTCGTTCGATCAATGAGCGGGCCGAGGAGATATTAGATGAAATTGGATTGTTCAGGGTCAAAGACGTTATCACAAAGTATCTTTCCTACGGCGACAAGCGGATTCTGGAGATCGGTATCGCTTTGGCTTCTAGGCCCCGTCTGCTGCTGATGGACGAACCCACCTCGGGCCTCCCCTCTTCCGAGACCGAAAGGGTCAAAAATTTCATCAAGAGGATATCGGAAAAGATGACCATTGTGGTCATCGAGCATGACATGAACGTCGTTTTGACCATTTCAGATAATATAATCGTTCTTCATCAGGGTCGGGTGATAGCTCAGGGGTCTCCACAGGAGATCAAAGCAAACGATCAGGTGCAAGAGGCCTATCTAGGAGGGATCGTTTAATGGCTGAACCTGAAACCGTGCTCGATGTCGACAAAATCAATTCGTTTTACGGGGAGGCTCACATTCTCCATGATGTCCACCTTAAGGTGCACAAAGGGGAATCAGTAGCTCTGCTTGGTCGGAACGGCGCGGGTAAGACGACCACATTAAGGAGTATCCTGGGATTGACGCCGGTGAAAGGCGGGAGGATCACTTTTAAGGGGCAGGATATCACTCATCTTCCAACCAATGAAATCGCCAATCTGGGGATCGGATGGGTGCCCGATGATCGTCGTATCTTTCCCACCTTAACGGTCCAGCAAAACTTGGAGATCGCCCGGAAGAAGAGTGCCAGCGGGAGATCGGACTGGAACCTTGACAGGGTCTACAGCCATTTTCCCATGCTCAAGGCCTTGGCACGACACAAAGGCGAAAATCTCTCGGGGGGTGAGCAGCAGATGCTCTCCATCGCCCGGACCTTAATGGGCAATCCGGATCTGATCCTTCTGGATGAGCCTTCCGAAGGTTTGGCACCAATTATTGTCCGTGAAGTCATGAAGATCATTGAAGAATTAAGTAAGATGAATATCGAAATCATATTGGTGGAGCAAAATTCTGTGCTCGCCCTGCGGGTTTGCTCAAAGGTTTATGTCCTGGACGATGGAAAAAATGTTTTCGAGGGGAAATCCGAAGATCTTCTGAAAAACGGGGAATTAAAGAAAGAACTGCTGGGCATATAATACCTTAGAAAATAACCGGGATATGACAATGTATGTTCCTTCCCAACTACTATACCTGCTTCTTGGAGGATCTGGAAAAATTTCCATGATATTTTCATGAAGGGCTCGACTTCGGCACTTTGTTCGCCTTTTCGGCGCCAAGGGCCAGGGCGGCTAGGCCTCTGACTGGGGAGTTTTGAAAGAGGGGCATACTTGGATGGAGGTTCCTCTTGCCACGACGATCCGGAGAAAGTTGAGGGGGAAATGAGAGAGATAAACCGGATTCTAGTGATCGGGGCTGGAATTATGGGTCATGGATTCGCCCAGGTATTTGCTGTGAACGGGTTGCATGTGGATCTAGTCGATCGAGCCGAAGATATCCTGATCCGTGCCCGGCAGTGGATTCGGGAAAACTTGGACCACATGGTGGAATTGGGGGAAATTGGGGCTGACTGTGCAAGTGATGCAATCGATCGAATTTATTACACCGTCCATCTGGATGCCCCTGCCAGGCGGGCCGATTATGTCTTGGAGGCCGTGACAGAGGACCTGGAGATAAAAAAGGCGCTCTTCCGACGTCTTGACCGTCTAGCCCCATCGGATGTGGTTCTCGCCACAAATACCTCCTCCTTTGACATCAATGAGTTCACCAAAGTGGTCACACGCCCCCACCGAGTGATAGGCACCCACTGGTTCCACCCCCCACACATCACCCCGTGTGTTGAGGTCATTCCAGCCGAGGAGACCAGCCAGGAGACCATCGATACTGTCCTCTCCCTGATGGAACGGATAGGAAAGTTTCCCACCTTGTGTAAGAGCGCTCCCGGTTTTGTGGCCAACCGTATTCAGTTGGCCATGGCGGCCGAGGCCCTAGCCATTGTGGAGGAGGGGCTCGCCTCCCCACAGGAGGTGGATCGGATCGTCAAGTCCTCCTTCGGATTCCGGCTGAGCGCTTACGGCCCCTTGGAGATCTGCGATCAAGCCGGACTGGATACGTACCAAGCCATCTACCATTACCTGTATGGCAAGCTGAGGAGGGAGCAGTTCAGGCCCCCTCAGATCCTTCGGGACTATGTGGCTCAGGGGTTCTATGGACTGAAAAGCGGCAAGGGCTTCTATGAATACGAATCCGGAGGGGCGGATGCCTTTAAACGCCAAAGGGACCGAAGGCTTTTCGCCCGTTTGAGGATCTTCAAGGAGGAGATGAAATCCTGAGGATGGCCACGGGAGGATCCTTCCCCCATCCGACCATCCGTCCGGAGGCGAAATAGAGAGGAGGCCACGATGTTGCATCGGGTGATCATCAATTGTGCCATCACGGGTGCGATCCATATACCCAGCATGAGCCCTTACCTCCCCATTACCCCCGAGCAGATCGCTGAGGAGTCCATCGCCGCAGCCGAGGCTGGAGCGGCCACGGTCCATCTGCATGCGCGTGTGCCGGAGACGGGCCAACCTACACCGGACCCCGCCCTTTTCAAGGAGTTCTGTCAAGAGATCCACCGGAAGAGCCAAGTGGTCATCTGCATTACCACTGGCGGTGGTCTGGGCATGACTCCCGAAGAACGCATGGAGGCTGTCATGGCCCTGAAGCCAGAGCTGGCGTCCTTGAACATGGGCTCCATCAACTTCGGCCTGTTCCCTCTCAAGGATCGCATCCGAGAATTCAAGTATGAATGGGAGGCACCTTATCTGGAGATGACCAAGGACTTCGTCTTCAAGAATACTTTCTATGACATGGAGCGGATCCTCGCCATTATGAAGGACAACGGGACCAAGCCAGAGATGGAATGTTATGACCTGGGCCACCTCTACAACGCGGCCTACTGGGCAGACAAAGGGGCAATAGATCCTCCCTTCTGGTTCCAGTTCATCTTCGGCATCATGGGGGGGATCCAACCTTCGGTCGACAACTTGGTCCACATGAGAAACACGGCGGACAAGCTCTTCGGCAAGGATTATCAGTGGTCCGTACTGGCTGCTGGTCGGCATCAGTTCAACCTCTGCACCGTAGGGGCGGTTATGGGTGGACACGTACGTGTAGGCCTGGAGGATAACCTCTATTTAGGCAAAGGGCAATTGGCCAAGAGCAATGCAGAGGCCGTCTCCAAGATGGTGCGTATCCTCAAGGAGCTGAGTCTGGAGCCTGCCACTCCCGAGGAAGCCAGGCAGATCCTACGACTGAAAGGGAAGGAGGCCACGGGCTTCTGTTAACCCTGTTGATGAGGGGTACCAAAAGGCTTTTTCCGTCCTCCTTGGGTCGACCCTTCCCGGGAGGAGAAAGAAAGAGGAGGCTCTGTCGGGCTTTTAATTGCAGGAGGAGCGTTTTGTCAGAGGAGTTGAGGAAGTTCTTTGAGCCCAAGAGCGTGGCCATTATCGGCGCTTCGGGGACAAGACACAAACCCGGAAACGATGTAATTCGAAACATCCTGGCCAACGGATATAGAGGCAGTATCTATCTGGTTAATCCCAAGGGCGGGGAGATCCTCGGAATCAAGGTGCATCGTTCCGTACAGGAGCTCCCTGAGGGTATTGATCTGGCCATAGTCATTTTGCCGGCAAGGCAGAATCCCCAGACAATCAGGGAGTGCGCGGCTCGAGGGATCAAGGCAATCGTCCTTGCGGCCGGAGGATTCTCCGAGGTGGACGAGGAAGGGGAGGAGCTCCAGGAGGAACTTATCCGTGTTATTCGAGAGACCGGGGTCCGCGTCATCGGTCCCAACACCTCTGGCCACACCTCCACTCCTTACAACTTCACCTCCAGTTTTTTCCCATTGGGCAAGATCCCTCGAGGGAGGATCTCATATATCGCTCAGACGGGAAACTTCGCCACCCATACCATGCGATATATCATCACCGCTGAGAATTTCGGCGTGGCCAGGGTGGTGGGAATGGGCAACAAGGTGGACGTGGACGAGAGCGAACTGCTCGAGTACTATGGTGAGGACCCGGAGACTGAGGCCATCTTCGTCTATCTGGAGAGCTTCAAGAGCCCTCGACGTTTTCTGGAGATCGCCCGGAAGGTCACCCGGCGCAAGCCTGTGATTCTCTTGAAAGGCGGGAGCACGGAGCGCGGGGCCAGTGCGGCGGTGGCCCACACCGCTGCTCTAGCCACCGACGACGGGATCATGGACGGCGCCTTGAGGCAGGCGGGGATAGTTCGAGTTCATCGATACTCCCACCTCTTTCTAGCGGCCAAGGCCTTGGCCATGATGCCACTGCCACGGGGGAATCGAGTGAGTTTCATGGCGCCTTCAGGGGCCATGCTCGTGATCCTGACGGACTTCTGCGAACGCGATTTGGGGCTCCGTGTCCCGGATCTGGAAGAGGCCACCCGAAGCCGTCTACAGGAGATCAGCCCGCCGTACATCCGGATGCGCAACCCGGTGGACATATGGCCCGCGGCCACCGTGAGCGGCGTGGAATTCGCCTATCGAGAAGGAATGGAGGCGGTCCTCAAGGATCCCAATATCGATGCGGTTGTCCCCATACTGATGCTTACCGATGAGACCGGGGTGCCTCCATTCGACTTCATCGTCGATCTATCCCGTAGGTATCCCGAAAAGCCCATCTATGTGACGTTCAGTGCAGAGAAGAAGCATATGGAGGCCGCAAAGGCATTCCTTGAACCCCGAGGGGTCCCCACGTTTCCCCTCATCGAGCAGCCCTTCGAGGTTCTCAGCATCTTGGCCCGATGCAGGCAGGCCATGGAGAGGCCATGAAGTTTGCCTCCTAGTCATAAAAAAGGAGAGTTGATATGGCCATTTACTTGAAGAAGGCGAAAGAGAAGCCCCCAGAGGATCTTTCTCAAGTCCGTGAGGTCGTACGGGAGATTCTGGAACGTGTCAGGACTGAGGGTGAAAGTGCTGTGCGGTACTATTCTGAGAAATTCGACCAATGGTCACCCAAAAGTTTCAAGGTCTCCGAAGAGGAGATAAAGGCTGTAAAGTCCAAACTTCCCACCAGCGTCATAGAGGACATCGACTTCTGCCAAGCCCAGATCCGGAATTTCGCTCAGGAACAGATGAAGCGCCTTGTGGACTTTGAAGTCGAGACCCTTCCAGGGGTATTCCTCGGGCAGAAGGTCATCCCTGTGGCTTCTTCCGGATCTTACGTGCCCGGGGGGAGGTACCCCATGCTCGCCTCCGCACACATGACGGTCATAACCCCCAAGGTGGCAGGTGTGCGGCGAGTCGTGGCCTGTACACCGCCGGTAAAAGGCGAGGGGATCTATCCCGCAACCCTCTATTCCATGGCCGCTGCTGGGGCGGATGAGATTTATTGTATAGGGGGTGTACAGGCCTTGGCGGCTATGGCCTACGGGATGGAGGGCCTCGAGCCCGTAGATTTCTTGGTTGGGGCAGGGAACAAGTACATCGCCGAAGCCAAGCGGCAACTCTTCGGCGATGTAGGGATCGACCTGCTCGCAGGGCCCACTGAGATCCTCATCATCGCCGACGCTCATGCTGACCCCCATATCCTGGCGGCGGACCTTTTGGGGCAAGCAGAACACGATCCCAACTCCAGGCAGTGCCTTATCTCCCTCTCGCGTGAGGTGGCCGAAAGGACCCTTTCGGAGCTGGAAAAACAACTGGCCGTCCTGCCGACCAGAGAGGTGGCCGAGGTCTCCTGGAGGGACAATGGAGAGGTCATTGTGGTTGATTCACCGGAGGAGGCTGTTGAGATCAGCGACCGTTGGGCGCCCGAGCACCTGGAGGTGCAAACCGAGAACTGGCGATACTACTTGGAGCATTGTACCAACTACGGCTCCATGTTCTGCGGGGAGGAGACCACGGTGGCCTATGGAGACAAGACCATAGGCACTAATCATGTACTTCCCACCATGCGTGCCGCCAGGTATACTGGGGGGCTTTTCGTGGGAAAGTTCGTCAAGACCGTTACCTACCAATACGCCACTCAGGAAGCGTCCCTCAATATCGCACGGGTCTGTGAACGGGCTTGCAATTATGAGAACATGCTGGCCCATGGTATCAGCTGCAGGGTTCGTATAGACAAGTACAGCAGTCCAGAATAACCAGCCAGTTCTGAAATTACGTAGAAAATAGCTTTCTCTCACCCGGGCTAGGAGCGAGAGGCTCGAGGCTAAAGGCGCATCCGCCTAGTCTTGAATGGGTAGGGGAGGCTTTAGCCTCCCGGACCAGAAGGGGGCGACTAAAGTCGCCCCTCCCCGAACAAAGCTCGCATCTGGCAAGCATTTTCATCCATCGAGGGTGTCACGCCCAGGCGTGACATGGGCAGTTACGCAGAAAACAGCTGGCCATGTAGTCTTGCCATTTTTGTGCCTCAGGGGATTAACTCCGGATAATTCACGAAAGGCCGGTGAAGTTGGGGGCTTCACCCGCAAACCCCGGGATATCCAAAGACAAGCCCTTGGGGGCTTTCCGGGATGGTCGGGAGAGTGGTGGAAAACGGCGAGGAAGTTGTAGGAAGCTGGCGCGTCGCGCGTCAAAAGCAAAAGTGTTAGTTTACCTAATATAAGATAATCCAGTAAATTTAAAAAAGTTTTTAATATGTTCCGCTTGCATTACGGGAAGGTCAAATCCGAGGGCTCGAAGTCGGGGATCTGCTCCACCAAATAGGTTCGAATCTTCTTTTTGAGACGTTCTTCTATTTGCCGGACCCTCTCCCTGGAGATCCCCCATCGGGCCCCAATACGCTGGAGCGTCTCGGGCTTCTCGGCCAGGAGACGGTTTTCCAGGATGTCCAGTTCCTTTTCTCCCAACCGCGCCTTGAGCTCTTCGATCTTTTGCATGACGAGCCTTCTGAGCTGGGCATCGGCCAAGAGCTTTTCGGAGCCCTCCTCGTCGGAGGCCAGCATGTCCTTGTGGCTATACCTGGAGCCTTCTTCCAGCGGACTCTCCAATGAGTACTCCCAGCTGCCCATGCGCTGGTCCATCTCGATGACATCTTCCTCCCGGACATCGAGGCTCTCGGCGATGAGGCGGGGAATCGGCTCGAAGCCGAGGCGCCCGAGCCTCTCCTTCTCCTTTTTCAGATTGAAAAAGAGCTTCCGCTGGGCCTGAGTGGTGCCGATCTTGATCAGCCTCCAGTTGTCAAGGATATATTTGAGGATGTAGGCCTTGATCCAGTAGGAGGCGTAGGAAGAGAGCTTGACCCCGCGATAGGGGTCGAACTTCTGAACTGCCTGCATAAGGCCGAGGTTTCCTTCCTGGATCAGGTCCAGGAGATTCAGGGTCCAGCTCTTTTGGAACTCCAGCGCGATCTTGACCACGAGGCGAAGGTTGGAGGTAATGAGTTTGTACGCGGCCTCTTTGTCTCCTTTCTCCTTGTAGCGGATGGCAAGCTCTTTCTCCTCCTCCCGGGAGAGGAGGGGGTATTTCTGGATCTCCTGAAGATAGCTCTGGAGAGGGTCGAATTCGACCAGTGCCTGATCTGAGGCTAGGTCCTCGATCACCTCTGGTTGAGCGACCTCCAGTTCTCCGTCACTGAGAGGATACTCCAATGGCATCCTGCCCTCGACCTCCTGAACGTCCTCTGGGGGTAATTCAGGGGACATGATATGATCACTGTACCCGAAGCCATTGGATATTGTCAATGAGGGTGGTTGCCAAAGTATCATGGTGGTGGCAGTAGCGGGGAACCGGTGTCCCTCTCAAGGACCGGAGCTTCTCCTATGCCCGACAAATTGGTCGATCTCTCGGAGAAAGTGACCATCCCCCGGGTTCTTTTTATCTACGGAAGCCCGCGTCGAGGGGGAAACACGGATATCCTCACGGACCGACTCGCCGAGGGGGCTGAATCCAAGGGTGCCCTGGTGGAGCGGCTGATCGTGACTAAACACACTATCCGCTCATGTACGGGCTGCGAGGGTTGCTCCAAGAAGGGCACATGCGTCCTTGACGATGCCATGCAGGGACTCTATCCTCTGATAGAGCGCGCTCATCGGATGGTGGTGGGATCTCCTGTCTATTTTTATGGGGTTACGGCCCAGTTGAAGGCCTTGGTGGATCGTTGTCAGGTCTATTGGAGAGGAAATATCTTCTCCATGAGCCCCTTGGACGAGTCCTGGATGGCTTGGCGAGAAAAGGTTATGTGGTCTCTGTGGCCGCATCTTCGGGAGACCGGGTATTCGAGGGGGGTCGTTTTGACCCTAAAGGCCCTTTTCGATGCGTTGAACTTTCAATATGGGGAATCCATGCTTTTGCGAGGTTTGGATGCCAAAGGGGCGGTCTTGAGACAGCCTCGTCTCCTGGAGGAGGCCTATGAGTTGGGATGCAGAGTTGCGGAAGAGGAGTGATCTCTTGGATGTCCTTAGTCCATAGCTCTGTAAGGAAGGAGGAAGATGATGGGGGCCTTTTTTGTAAAAGAAATCCTTCAAGCAGGCCTTCAAATCGAGAAGAACGGACTTTCCTTTTATCGGGAAGTGGCCGCAAAAAAACCTCGACCCGAAATTCGCGAAATCTTCGACCACCTAGCAGATGAAGAGGCCCGACACATTCAGGAGCTGAATCCTTTGCTGGATCGTGTCTCAGAGCCTCCCGAGTCCTTGGAACGAGAAGACTATGCTCTCTATCTGGAAGCCTTAGTGAACAGTCATGTGTTCCGAGAGGATGGATCGGGTCAGGAGGCGGCTCAACGAATCCAGACTCCAGATGAGGCCCTGGAGCTGGGGGCTCGATTCGAGAAGGACACTATCCTCTTTTTTCAAGCGCTGCGTCCGTGGGTCCGGGCCGAGGACCGACCCATTTTGGAACGGCTGATCGATTGGGAGAGAGAGCACCTAACCCGCCTTGCCCGCCTCAAACGCAAGTTCAGGGGGAATTAGATAGAGCCCTTTCATTCAACAAGTGAAGGAGGTCGACAATGAACAAATACGAATGCCTGATATGCGGTTACATCTATGACCCGGCGGCAGGGGACCTTGAGAATGGTATCGCTCCCGACACCGCATTCGAGGACCTTCCAGATGACTGGACATGCCCGGTCTGCGGTGCTTCCAAGGATCAATTCGAGAAGGCTTGAGCAGCACGAGAGAGCTCGATCCATCTAGGAAAGAAATTCATGAGATACATTGTCATCGGCGCGGGTGTAGCGGGCTCCAGTGCCTGTGAGGCCCTCCGGGAGATGGATCCGGAAGGGGAGGTTCGCCTCTTTACGGACGAACCCTATCCCTTCTACACGAAGATCCGCCTGCCGGAACTCGTGGCAGGAAAGGTATCGCCGGAGCGGTTGATCCTGAAAGATGAAAGCTGGTTCCGGCAACGCCGAATCCGTCTCCACCTGGAGGAAAAGGTCACCTGCATTGTTCCAGGTCCCCCTTTTAGTATAGAGACCACAAGAGGGTCCTATGACGCTGATCGGTTGCTTCTTGCCACCGGTGGCTTTTCCTTCGTCCCTCCAATTCCTGGCGCGGATATGAGCGGGGTCTTCACCCTGAGGACCATGCAGGATGCCCTTGCATTGGGCCAGGAGGCGGAGCGGGCAAAGAGGGCCCTGCTCATCGGGGGAGGACTGCTTGGATTAGAAGCGGGAAACGGCCTGCGCCTTCGAGGGTTGGATGTTGAGGTGGTGGAGATCTTCGATCGGCTCTTGCCCCGGCAAATGGACCCCGCGGGGGCCGAGATTCTCCAGAGAATCATGGAGCGGATGGGCTTTTCGTTTTATCTTGGCGTTCGGCCCAAAGAGATTCAAGGCTCCCGAGGAAAAGCACAAGGGCTCCTTCTGGAGGACGGTCGTTTTCTCGAAGCGGATCTGATCCTTATCTCCGCGGGGGTGCGACCTCACCTGGAACTGGCAGAGGGGCTTGGTCTAAAGATTCAGCGGGGTATTGTAGTCAACGATGAGATGGAGACCTCCTCTCCCGGCGTGTACGCCGCGGGCGACGCCGTGGAACATAGAGGCGTCTATTACGGCATCTGGAATGCCGCAGAGGAGCAAGGGAGGGTCGCGGGGGTCAATCTGGCCGGAGGAGGAGCCCGGTATCAAGGGACCCTGATGAGCAATCGCCTCAAGGTGGTGGGAATCGATCTCGTCTCCGCAGGGGAGATCGATACTGAAGGGGTGCACTTCTCCGAGGTAAAGTCGGATCCGGACAAGGGTATCTATCGGAAACTGGTCTACAAGGAGGACAGGATCATCGGCTGCATCCTCCTTGGGGATGTCCGAGGACAACGCCAGTTCCTCCAGGCCCTGACACATGGGACGGATGTGGGGGAGTTGAAGGGAAAATTGCTATCCCAGCCGGAGAAACTCGGCCAAAAGTAATGTCCCGGATGCCGGAGGTCCCAGGCGACGCGGGGCTACATCCACTGCATGAAGTGTTCGTCGTACTCCCTCTCGAGGGTCTCTTTGTGTTTCAGCTCCTCCTGTGCGAGACGAGAGAGGACTCCCTCGAGGGCCGTCCCTCGGTAGTTCTCAAGCAGGGTCAGATAGAGGTTGTAAGAGGCCTGTTCCATCTTCATGGCGAAGAGTATGATGTCCCGCGCGTTGCTGTTGGGACCGACCTCTTCGGCCACCATATGATCGCTCAGGTGGAGGTCGATCACCTCTTTCCCCCCGATCCGGTCGATGGCCTGATCCTGCAAGGCCTTTTCCAGAAGATTCTTGTGCCCGAGTTCCTGATCCGCCAACTCGTTCAACAGGCTTCTGGCTCCGGGGTCCTTGACCATATCCCGGAACATCAGGTAAAGTTCGCGTGCATCGCTTTCTTTTCGAATGGCAAAGGTCAACACATCGTTGAGGGTCTGAAAGTTCATGGGAAGCCTCCATTGGTGTTTGGAGTATCTATCACTGCCCATCCTCATGATATGGCAAGAGGGGACCTTGTCAAGCGGCTCCTCCATTTGAATTCCAAAAGAGCATTGGTATCGGGCCATGCCTGTGGTGTCCGTCATTATCCCCACTTATAATCGAGCCTCCATGGTGACCCAGGCCGTGGAGTCGGTCCTGGGACAGACCTTCCGGGATTGGGAACTCATTGTGGTCGACGATGGATCCGAGGACGGCACCAGGGATGCCCTTGCCCCCTATGAAAGCCGTCTGCGATATTTGGCCATTCCGCACTCTGGGGTAAGTGCGGCACGGAACCGAGGGGCGTCCGTGGCCCAAGGCCGTTGGTTGGCCTTTCTGGATTCGGACGATCTTTGGCTTCCCACAAAATTGGAGCGACAAATGGAGGCCCTTCGGGCTCATCCGGACCGTCCCCTCTGTTATACGGATGAGATCTGGATCCGGAGGGGCCGAAGGGTCAATCCCAAGAAAAAACATCGGAAATACTCGGGTTGGATCTTTGAACGCTGCCTTCCCCTCTGCATCATCAGTCCTTCATCGGCCCTCATCGACCGAGACCTCTTCGAGACGCTGGGGGGGTTTGACGAGGGACTCCCGCTCTGCGAGGACTATGACCTCTGGTTGCGGATCACCCTCAGGCATCCAGTGGTCTTTATCCCAGAGCCTCTCATCGTCAAGAGGGGCGGGCGTCCGGATCAGCTCTCTCAGAGCACATGGGGGCTGGACCGCTACCGAGTCCGGACCCTGTGGAAACTCCTCAAAGAACCGTATCTTAAAGGGCCGCAAAGACAGGCAGTGGTCGATGAACTCCAACGGAAATGCGGCATCCTCGCGGGGGGTGCCAGGAAGAGAGGAAAGATTAGGATGGCTCGCTACTACGAGGAGCTGGCCCGAATCAGTCGAGAGGAGGCTATTCATGGAAGCGAAGTGGGAGATGGTATCGGCCTCAGAGATCGACTTGAGGGATGAGACTTTTCGATGCAGTGTGGCCAGAGACCCGGATCCCCTTCGAGGATCCATTGCCTCGGTGGGGATCCTAATTCCACTTCGCCTTCAGGATGTGGACGGACGTCTGCGGCTCCTCAGCGGCTTTCTGAGGGCGGAGGCATTAAAAGAGCTCGGAATAGAGGCGTGGCCTGTCCAGATAATCCATAGCGGGGGCTCCGATGCGGACCTCTTTGTTGGGGTCCTCCACGAGAACCGCTTCCAGCGTGGGTTTTCCTGGGCCGAGCGGGTCTTGGCCGTGGAAAAGGCGCGGGATATTTTTGGGATGGATGAGGAGCGCCTTTTACGGGATCTCCTCCCTGCGATGGATTTGCCTCCTGCCCCACGGATCTTGAGGGATTATCTCCGGGCTGCAGGGCTCTCTCCCCTTCTTCGCGAGGAACTGATCCGATCCGGCTGCTCTTTGGCCAATGCACTTCGGCTTCTTCGCTGGCCCGAGGAGGACCAACCTGCCTTGATTCCCCTCTTACGAAAGCTCCACTTGGGAGAGAACCGCCTTCGGGAATGTATCGAGACTCTCTATGAGATCGCCCTCCGAGAGGGAAAGGGCCCCTCAGCCATCCTGGAGGAGAGCGAGTTCAAGGAGATCCTGGACGATCCGCGGCAGGATCGTCCGCAGAGGACCGAGGCCTTTCGGGAGAGGCTCATCAGACGGCGATATCCTCTCTTTTCCGCCATGCGCCGGTCCTTTTTTCAGTGTCGCAGCCGCCTTCGTATTCCCCCCGATCTGTCGGTTCAGGCAAGCCCCTACTTCGAAGAGGTGGGAGTTCGGGTCTCTTTTCGCGCCAGAAGCAGAGAGGAATTCCAAAGAATGGCGAAGACGATCTGGTCCATCGCCGAGAGAGAAAAGGATCTGGAGGAACTGTTCCTTTCCACTTCAGCCCTTCCCGACTCATGAAAGACGAACCGAGAATCGATCCTGTGCGAGGGAAGGGATGGGTCGTTCAAGAAGACCCCCTCGACTCATGGTCAAGGAATGGCCTCTTTTGTCGCTTCTTCCAGGATCTCCAGGGCCAGATCGATCTCCCTTTTTCGTACATCCAAGGGGGGAAGGATCCGGATGCTCTCGAACCCACATCCCGCAAGGAGAAGCCCCCTCTGAAAGGCCTTCTCCAAGAGGGCGTTTCGCCACTCCTCACGCTCCACGGAGAAGGCCAGCATGAGCCCTAGCCCCCGTGCATCGAAGAGGGCCGGATGACGGTTCTGGAGGTCACGAAGGCCCTCAAGGAAGTATTCCCCCATAGAGCGGGCGTTTTCCAGGAGATTCTCCTCCTGGATGATCTCGATGGTTCGGTATCCGATGGCGGAGCTGATGGCGTTTCCCTCCCCCCAGGTGCTGGAGATCCGAAGCGGCTCCTGAGGAAACATCTCCCTGCGACCCAGGACGGCCCCCACCCGAAGTGCCTTGGCCGCGGTGATGAGGTCGGGACGGATGCCGAAATGCTCCGATGCCCACCAGCGGCCTGTACGTCCGAGACCGGTCTGGATTTCGTCGCAGATGAGAGGGATGCCGTGTTCCCCGGCAAGACGGGCAACCTCCTGGATAAACTCGGGCTTAGGAAGGTCGTAGCCGCCCTCGCCGAGCACCGGTTCAATGATGACGAAGGCTACCTCTTCAGGGGCGATGATGCCGATTTCCGGGTCAAGGATTTGGGCCATTCGGCTCATTCGACCTTTGCGGCGGATGGTCGCGATGAGCCATCCGCATTCGCAAGGTCCTTGGCATCGACAATAAGGGAGCTCAACAATACCCGGGATAGTGGGAAACCAGTTTCGATGGGCACGCTTGCTCCGGTTGAGGGAGAGGGCGCCCAGAGTCCTACCGTGAAAGGCTCCACTGAAACAGAATCCGTATCCGAAGTTTTTTCGGTATTGGTAGGAGATCTTCAGGGCGTTCTCCACGGCTTCGGCACCCGAATTACAGAGAAAGGCCGTATCGAAGCCGAAAGGTCGGGTGATCTCCATCAACTTGTAATGGAGGTGAGACGGTGTGGGAACAGGAGATGTGTCTGGATCCGCACCGAAGGCACCCACAAAATCAGTGCCCGCGTATCGGTCTGGGTCGATGGAAGCCAGCTTCCGGGAGAGTTCCACAAGTTTGGGATGATTGTAGCCGAGGGGGGAAGAGGCCACATGGCTTACGAAGTCCAGGATCACATTGCCGTCCACGTCCGTGCAGAAGGGACCTGCGGCGGGCCGGCTTCGATCCCAGATAAAAGAATAGAAATAGGTGGAATGGCTCGCGTGTCTGCGGTGGAATCGGGCCCATTTGCTTGCGTTGGGACCGGGTGGGATCACGCGAATCACCGGGGTCTGTCGATCTCGGTCCATTCTCCATCTCCTCCCTCAAGGTCAATTCTCATGCGTAAGCATCGCGGTCTATCGAGATTGAGTCACTCAATGATGTCCCGTGAAAGATCTCTAAGAACCCAAAGGCCTCCGGGGAAGCTTCTGGGTAAAATGAGTGGTTTTGTCAGCTTCAATAATCCGCCGTGGAGCGGGTTTGATTCTTCGAAAGAGGTAAAATCAGCGGAGAATCATAGCGCACAGGACCGCCCAGGGTCAATCACGTGAGGCAGGAGGAGGGAGGACGATTCCCCGCATGCAAAGGGGCGCTAAAATTAATTTCAGGCATCGATTTCCGAAGCGACCTTCGAATGCCCGGAGAATCGGGCCTGGACTTCGTAAAATTCGTCTTGAAGACTTACCCAGATACGGCCACTCTCATCCTCACTGTGATGGAACTCTCCGGAAATCGCCGTGGCGGCCCTTGCAGCAGGAGTTTATGGGCTATATCGTCAAGCCCTTTGTGATCGGAGAAGAGAGTCAACTCTATGACATGCACCCCATGATCGCCTCGGACATGATCGCTAAGCAGATCGCCGAGATCATCTGATATCAGCTTGTTTCCTATGCAGGATCGAACGGACTCCATGGGCTAATACGGATCCCCCTGGGGGCGCGCATTTTGAAGGTGGTTGTGGACTACGACCTTCTGGAGGGCGGCGGCAAGAGCCAAGGAGGAGGCCTTCTCCCTCTCATGGAGCAGAGGGAGAAGGATGTTACGATCCCTTAGCACTGGCCGCGTTAAAAGGAGTCCTCGGGGTCGACTTGCGCTTCGTGCTCAAGAGTGCCAAGTCCAAGACCTTCAGCCCGGAATGATTCTGGCAGAGGAGATCCGTTCCCATCGTTCTTTCCACCGATGTTCTCTCGATTCGGTCTCCCCCCGAGGCTTATCCACCTCCCCTCGAGCAAAGCTCCTGTCCGTATTTGTTAAGACAGAACTTGGTGAATTCAGGCTTCCACGTGTATGATGGAGAAAAAGTGGCAAAGAATGAGGGATTCATGGGGAATCGATCCATTCTGAAAGGCCAGATCGAGCGCATCGTATTTGTCAACGAGGAGACCGGCTTTACCGTGGCCCGCCTCAAGGTTCCCGGCCGGTTGGTTCCTGTTACTGTCGTGGGGAATCTTCCCGGTGTGGGCCCTGGGGAGGGAGTGGAACTCGTTGGAGAGTGGATCGAACACCCTCGATTCGGGTCACAGTTTCGTGTGGAGTGCTTTCAGACTCGGATCCCGGCGACTGTCTCGGGCATCGAAAGGTACCTGGGCTCCGGGATGATCAAGGGGATCGGCCCCATCATGGCCCGTCGTCTGGTTGAGCACTTCGGCAAGGAGACCCTTCGTATTATCGACCAAGAGCCGCATCGGCTGGAGGAAGTGGAGGGAATCGGCGAGAAGCGGATACGGATGATCCGGGATGCCTGGGAGGCCCAAAAGGAGATTCGTGATGTCATGATATTTCTTCAAGGACACGGAGTAAGCCCGGCCTATGCAGTCCGGATTTTCAAGCATTACGGCCGGGACGCCATCCGCGTGGTTCGGGAAAACCCCTATCGCCTTGCCGCGGACATCTTCGGGATCGGCTTTCTCACTGCGGACCGTATCGCTCGAAACCTGGGTGTGGATCCCCAAAGCGAAATGCGGGCTGAGGCTGGGATCCTCTATGTGCTTCAACAGCTGGCGGAAGAAGGCCATACCTACTATCCCGCTGGGCTCCTTCAGCAGCGATGTGAGAAGATCCTGGAGGTGAGGCGTGAGGTCGTCGAGGAGGGGATTCAACGACTCCGAAGCGCGGGGCGCCTTGTGGTGGAAGAGGAGGTCTCCCCGCCCCGCGAGACGGGCTCAGATGCCACGCCCGTTTACCTCGCGGGATATCATACAGCGGAGGTGGAGATCGCTCGAAGGCTTCTGGGGTTGCTCCAAGGGCCCCCAGCGGTTCCACTAAGGGACGCGGACGATCTCCTGGACGAGATCCCCAAAAGGCTTGGTCTTGACCTCAGTGTCCAGCAGCGCGAGGCAGTGCGGACGGCCCTTGGCAAAAAGGTCATGGTCCTCACCGGTGGGCCGGGTACCGGAAAGACCACCATCGTGAGGGTGATCCTGGAGGCCTTCCTCCCACATACGCGTCGGATCTTGTTGGGGGCCCCCACGGGTAGAGCCGCAAAGCGCCTTTCCGAGGCCACGGGATGGGAGGCCCGGACCCTTCATCGCATGCTGGAGTGGGACTTCTCCCGCATGGGATTCCGACGCGGTCCGGACCATCCCCTGGAGGCGGATCTCGTCATCATCGATGAGGCCTCCATGATGGATTGTCTTCTGATGTATCACCTCTTACGGGCACTGCCGCCCCATGCCTTCTTGATCCTCGTGGGGGATGTAAATCAGCTCCCTTCGGTGGGTCCCGGAAACGTTCTCCGGGACATCATAGATTCAGGGGTTGTTCCCGTGGTGGAGCTCAAGGAGATCTTCCGCCAAGCCGCCGACAGCCTCATCATTGTCAATGCCCACCGTATCAATCGCGGAGAATATCCCTACCTCAGGCCTATCCGGGGAGGACAGCCCCAAGACTTCTACTTTATTGAGCGGGAGGACCCGGAGGAGGGGGTCCGTACCATTCTTGACTTGGTGACCCAAAGGATTCCGTCGAGCTTCCGGATGGACCCTTTGGGAGACATTCAGGTTCTGACCCCCATGCACAGGGGTGTCCTCGGATCAGCCAACCTCAACCGCTTCCTCCAAGAGAGGCTCAATCCCTCCCAACGGGAGCTTCATCGGACGGGGAGGAGCTTTCGAGTAGGTGACAAAGTGATGCAAATTCGGAACAACTACGAGAAGGAGGTCTTCAACGGGGACATGGGTAGAGTTGCGGATTTCGACGTCGAGACCCAAACCATGCGAGTGGACTTTTATGGAAGGATCCTGGAATATGACTTTTCCGAGCTGGACGAACTCGTCCTCGCCTATGCCGTCTCCGTCCACAAGTCTCAGGGAAGCGAGTATCCCGCCGTAGTCATGCCGGTCCATATCTCCCATTACGTGTTGCTTCAGAGGAATCTTCTCTACACGGGGGTAACACGAGCCAAGAGACTCGTTGTTCTCGTGGGAAGCAAAAAGGCCTTGAGGATCGGGATCGCCAATGCCAAGACACGCCATCGATATACCGGATTGAAGGAAAAATTGGTCCGAATCGCTCAAGATAGCTTGACAATCAGTGGGAATACGGGCTGAAATAAGGGCTCAGTGGTCTCTTTGAACCATCGGCATTCATTCTGGCATCCCGCGGAAAGGAAGGGGGCTCTGTCTTCGGGGGGGAAACAAGGGCCCCATGGATCCCACCCTGAATAAGGAGGTCTGTCATGAAACGAGCGTTGTTCTTCATCGGCTTGATCCTTCTGTTGTCCGGTTGCGCGGGGATAGATCCCTTCCTTTACCGAGAGCTCCCCGCTACGGATCGATCCATCGAGGAGGCCCGGAAGGCCGGACTGGACACACGATGCCCTGCGGCGTTTCAGGAGGTCGTGAAGCTCAGGAATCAGGCCGAGGCCGCATATAAGGAATGCCGAACAGAGGAGGCCATAGAGTTGGCCAAGGCCGCTCAGGAGAAGGCTTCGGCGCTGTGCCCCTCCGTTCCTCTGATCGATACCGATGGAGACGGTGTGCCCGACTCCCAGGACCGTTGCCCCGGCACACCCAGAGGGGTTGCCGTGGATGTCAAGGGGTGTCCTCTTGACTCCGATGGAGATGGAGTCCCCGACTACAACGACCAATGTCCGGCCACCCCTCAAGGGGTCGGTGTAAATGCCCAGGGTTGTCCTCCGGATTCGGATGGTGACGGAATTCCCGATTACAAGGACCGGTGTCCCGGAACCCCTAAAGGAGTCAAGGTGGACTCCAAGGGATGTCCTTTGGACAGAGACGGCGACGGGGTCTATGATTATCTCGATGAATGTCCCAACACACCCAAAGGAGCGCAGGTCAACGCTAAGGGTTGCTGGGTCCTGCGCAACGTGGAGTTTGACACGGACAAGTGGGAGATCAAACCTGTTTACTATCCCATCTTGAATCGAGTGGTGGAGATCCTCAAAGCTAACCCGACCCTACGTGTAGAGATCCAAGGACACACCGACAACCGAGGCACCCGTGCCTACAACCTCAAGCTTTCGGAAAATCGGGCCAAAGCCGTTAAGGATTACTTGGTCAAGAAAGGAATCCATCCATCCCGCCTGTTCGTCAAGGGCTATGGTTTCTCTCAGCCCGTGGCCTCCAACGCCACAGCCGAAGGAAGGGCCGTGAACCGGCGGGTGCAGATCAAACCCATGTGGTAACGAACCCGATGTCAAAGGGCCTTCGGCCTTAAGCCCTTCTTCCCATGCGCCGATAAGATAAGCGGTTTCAAAGAAGGGTGTCCGGAGGCCTAAGCCCGATGGACCGGTTTTTCCTCAGGGTCCAACATCGAATGAATCCCCTTCATCTCTACTGCAGGTTGAGGGAGCGGGGAATGAACCCCAAGGCTTCTCTCGCCATCGCGAGGCTCTACGAACGGTACCTCTTTCGACCCCTTATCTTTCCTATCTGTAGAGGATAAACGGAAAAGGCCCCGCTACATGGCGGGGCCAGCCCCTCTTTCATACCCTTAATTTGATCTATCCATCTTCCGCCTCCTTCGAGGCCTTCGGGCGGCCGCCATGGCCTCGTATTTTGCCCGGAGTCTTGGCACGCACCACAGGACATAGGCACAGACCACGGCGCCCAGTCCGAGGACAAAGATCTGACAGATGCGCTGAGCCATGGCATCTTGCGGCTTGGTCGGCCCGAAGAGGATCCCCAATCCGAGAAACGCATAGATTGCCATGACGAGGAGGGGGATGACGGGTCCGCCCGGCACACGCAGAGGCCTGGGTGTCTCGGGGCTTCGTCTCCGCAAGCGAAGTACACAGAGGGCCATGGTCACGTAGATGAGGCATTCCACCGAGGCGATGATGAAAATGAAAGCCACTACTTGGCGTGTAATGAAGACTGCAATTACCATGCCCAGGGCGAAGATGCCGAGGGTCAGGATGGAGACCCATGGAGTGGCCCATCGGGGGTGCAGTCGACTGAGGGCCTTGGGCAGGGCTCGATCCCGGCTCATGGCGTAGATAAACCGGGATGCGGTCATCACTCCGGCATTGAAGGAGGTCAGAGAGGCAGTAATGCTCAGGGCGACCATGAGGTAGAGCCCCGGCGCACCCAACAGGTGGCGGGCGAAGAGCAAGTGGGGGATGGGCTTGCCATCGGGATCTAGGACCCACCCCAGTCGCTCCATCCCCAAGGTGCTCGTCATGGCCATGCTGAAGAGCCCGTAGGTGATGCACAATAATCCCAAGGCTAAGAGCATCCCCTTGGGGAGAATGCGGGTGTCGGTGACCTCCTCGGCCATATTGATTACCCATTCGAACCCGATATAGGCCGCGATCCCCACGCCCACGGCCTGAAGGAAGCCGTCGGCCGAACCCACAGAGAGAGGTTTGGGGATGCGAAAGTCGATGGTCCAGAATCCATAAAGGGACAGGATGATCAGGCTCCCGAACATGGTATAGGCGATCACGTCCTGGGTCGTACCGGCCAGTTTGATGCCCCGTATGTTGAGGAAGGCGATGGCCAGGAGAAAGAGGAGGCCCCATAGGAAAGAGGGGATCCCCGGGAATCCTTCCTGCAGGACCTCCCCCAGGATAAATGTCTCGGCCCCCACCACCGACAGCTGGGCAATCACATAGATGCTCGCGAGGATCAGGGCCACCCGTTCGTTGAATGCCCTCTCGATGAATAGCTTAATGCCTGCCGCCGTGGGGTACATTCCCACCAGTTCGGAAAAGCAAAGGGAGGCCAGGGTCGCGATAACTCCCGAGGTGAGGATAGCGATCCACGAGGAGTTGCCCGTCAAATAGCTGGCCAGTTCGATGAAGGAGACGTAGGTGATGGTGGCCAAGGCAAAACCCGCCCCCGTGGAGGTGACCGTGCGAAGTCGCATGACACGCCGTAGTTGCATCACGATCTTCTCCTTGGCCTCCTCCTGGGTCGGCGGCGAGGATGTCCCTGGGCAGAGGGCTTGGAGTATCCGTGTCCAAGGGCATAGAGAGCCCCATCCAAGGCCTCCAACACCTGGTTCACTACCTGCTCGTCGATGACCAATGTTGGCATAAGCCGCATCACTCGGGGATTGTTGAAGGTGTAGATAGCGATGACCCCCCTCTTTCTCAGCTCCACGCTCATGCGCGGGCCGATACTCTCTTCCGGAAATTCGATACCAAGCATGAGCCCCTTTCCCCGGACCTCGCTGATCATATCCGGATGACGCCCGCGAAGATCCGAAAGCCCCGCGAGAAGGAGATCACCCATCCGGGCTGCGTGGCCTGCCAAGTCCTCCCGCTCCATGTACTCGATGGCGGCCATGGCGGTGATGCAAGCCAGGGTCGTTCCCCCGAAGGAATTGACAATGACAAAAGGGTGGGTGACGAGGAAATCGGCCACCTCCGGAGTGAAGACCGCGGCCGAAATGGGGTAGAGCCCCCCGCTCATGCCCTTGGCCAAGATGAGGATATCTGGAACCACTCCATAGTGCTCGCAGCAGAAGAATTTGCCCGTGCGGCAAAAGCCCGTCTGGACCTCGTCCAGGATGAGCAGGGCCCCGGCTTCATCGCAAAGGCGTCGCGCGGCGTGAAGGAACTCTTTAGAGGCGGGTCGGATCCCTCCCTCCCCCTGAACCGGTTCCAACAATACGGCGGCCGTCCGCTCGTTGACGGCCTGTTCCAGGGCCCCCACGTTGTTGAAAGGGACGCGGACGTAGCCCGGAACAAGAGGTCCGAAAGGCTGGCTGTAGACCTCCCTGCCGGTGGCAGGAAGTGCGAAGCCGGTCACTCCGTGGTACCCCCCCTCCATGCAGACGATCTCGGAGCGCCCAGTATGCCCCCTGGCCAGTTTGATTCCCACCTCCACAGCCTCGCCCCCACCGCAACAGAATATCGAATACTGAAGGCGGCCCGGCGTGATCTGTGCGAGCTTTCTGGCCAGCTCGGCACGTCCTCGAACGAGACTGATCCATCCCCCGAGATCGAAGCGGTCTAAGGCCCGCTTCAGGACCTCTGCCAGTTCGGGATTGCGCCTCCCCACATTGAAGATCCCAGCCCCAGTGACGCAGTCGATGAAACGTTCTCCAGAGAGATCCCACACATATGGTCCTTCACGCCGATCCTCGATGATATCGAGGCCCGCGGCCTTAAGCATCCGAAGCCCAAAGGGATGCACATAGTCACGGTAGGCGGCCTCGATCTCCCCCCGGAGGAGGCCGGGATCCCTCTGTTCGAACCACCATTCTAGAAGCCCCATCTTCACCTCCCTGGGGTCACAAAGGATCCCGTGGCTGACAAAAGGCTTTGATGTTCCCTTCTAGTCTTCATAGGGGAGCCTTGTCAAGGGAGAGAGACTTATCCCCTCGAGGTGCAAAGGGAATCTGCGGGGATCGAAGAGGGTTAACCCCATCCGAGGCAGGAGAAAATCCTTGCCACTTCTTTGCTGGAAGGTCTATGCTAGGGGACGCCGAGGTAGAGGAAAAATCAGAGGAGTGGTCCTGCCGTACAGAGGAGAAGAAGGCATGGAGGAGGATCGAGGACGAATCAAACGGGAGGTTCTTCGGGACTTTGCCAGGTATATCGACCCCATGAAGGTCCGGACCTTGAAGGCCGCAGGCCTAGATATCGTCGAGGACAGGCGGGAAGGAGCCAGTGTTTGGGATATTACGGGACGACGTTATATCGACTGTACAACCGGTATGGGCTGTTTCAACGTGGGACGCAGACACCCCAGGGTGGTGAAGGCGCTCAAGGAGGCCCTGGATCTGCTTGACACGGGTATCTTCCTAATGGTCTCCCGCCAGAAGGCCCAACTGGCCAGACGACTAGCGGAGATTACCCCAGGGAACCTCACCTGTACCCTCTTCGGAACCGGCGGGGGGGAGGCCAATGATGCGGCCATCAAACTGGCCCGTGGCTTTACTGGATGCAAAGAGATTCTTTACGCTGAGCGGGGATATCACGGGCATACGGGATTTGCCCTTTCGGCCATAGGACGGGAGGCCTATAGAGAACCATTCGAGCCGTTGATGCCCGGTTTCCGAAGGGTTCCGTTCGGCGATGTGGAGGCCTTGGAGAAGGCTATTTCCGGAGAGACGGCCGCGGTGCTCCTGGAGCCCATTCAGGGAGAGGCCGGAATCCGGATTCCACCGGACGACTATCTCCAGACCGTACGCCGCCTCTGCGATGAAAACGGGGCCCTGCTCATCCTGGACGAGGTTCAGACGGGTTTCGGACGCACGGGACGGATGTTCGCATGCGAACATTGGGGGGTGGTTCCGGACATCCTGACCGTGGCCAAGTCCCTGGGTGGTTCCCTTTATCCCATCTCGGCCACCATCTATCGCGAGGATCTGCTGGATTTTTTTATTGCCCACCCCTTCATCCACCTGTCCACCTTCGGCGGATCCGACTTGGGTTGTGTGGTCGCTCTGGCGGTAATCGACGTAATACAGCAGGAAGGCCTGGTTGAGCGGGCCCGTGCAATGGGGGAGAGGTTCGCCGCAGGCTTCGAGGTCCTTAAAAGGCGCTATCCGGGACTCCTTTTGGAGGTCCGTCAGAAGGGGCTCATGATGGGGCTTCAGTTCACCAATGCGAGCATCGGCCCTCGGATGAGCTATCAGCTGGCTCAGCGGGGAGTGTTGGCCATATACTCCGGAAACGACCCCAGCGTCATGCGCCTGATGCCCCCTTTGGTCATCGGAGAGGAGGAGGTGGACCAGGTATTGGAGGCCTTGGATGAAGCCATGGCCCAGTTGATGAAAGAGCCCGGAATCGGCAAGGAGGACTGAGTGGTACTGCTTCCTGTCTGAAACTGTGGAAAAGGAGGAAAAAGATGGCGACGCAGGAGGAGATCCTCGAGGCCTTGGAGGACTATAAACTCCAGTGCAACAGCAATCAGCGCCTTCGAAGAATGCAAAAGGATTGGTCTCGGGTGATCCACTTCATCTGCAACGACACCGAGGACACCTTTACCATGGAGGTGATCAAAGGCGAGATCACCGAGGTCAGAGCCGGATTGCACGGCCCGGCCGACATTGTGGTCACAGCCGACTCCGAAACCTTTTGCGACATGTTCTGGGGGGATCTAAACCCCACACAGAAGTACCTCCGTGGAGAGATCCAGGTTAAGGCCTCCCAAGAGGACATCATGCGCCTGGACGCCATCACCATGATCATCTGGCCGGACGTCTGAGGAGGATCCCCATGATATCTCAGGAGATGCATATTGGCCTGTGTCATCAGACCACCCATCGGATCACTTCGGAGATGATCGAGCGCTTCGCCGAGGCGACCGGCGATTTCAACCCCCTCCACCTGGACGAAGAGTTTGCCCGAGGGACCCTCTTCGGCAGACGGGTGGCCCACGGAATGCTCCTGGCCGGGATCCTCTCGGGGGTCCTTGGGACCCAGTTCCCCGGTGTCGGGACCATCTATGTGTCCCAGACCCTTCGGTTTCGACGCCCCGTCTTTATCGGAGACGAGCTTACCCTCACCCTTCGTGTGGTCGAGCGGATGGAGGGGAGGAAGCGCCTCCGGCTCGAGACCATCTTCGTCAACCAGGACGGGGAGACGGTCCTCACGGGCGAGGCCGTTGTGATCCCTCCCTCTGCTCCATGAGACCGAGGGTAATGGAAGCGATCCGCGACACCCACAAGAGCCGGTCCTTCTCTCCCCCCACTTCCTTTAAGGGGTTCCGAAGCCAACTCCCTTGGCTTCTCTTTTTCACGAGCCTCTTTTTCCTGAACTTTCTCTCCAGGGTCGTCCTCGCCCCATTGCTGCCCGTCATGGAAGAGGACCTTGGTTTGAGCCATGGGGCGGCCGGAGGCCTCTTCTTCATCGTCTCCTTGGGCTACTTTCTCGGACTTTTGGGGTCTGGCTTCGTGTCGGCGCGTTTCCTGCATCGGGGGGCGGTCGTGGCTTCATCAATGATGATAGGAGTCGCTCTGCTTGCAGCTTCCTGGAGTCGGGATCTATGGGTGCTTAGAGTGGCTCTATGTGTGATGGGCGCAGCGGCGGGAATCTACCTCCCTTCGGGGCTGGCATCGATCACCGAGCTTGTTCGACCGAGAGACTATGGGAAGGCCATCGCGGTCCACGAATTAGCTCCCAATCTGGGGCTTATGGCCGCTCCCTTCCTCACCGAATTCATCCTCCATGTGACTTCTTGGAGGGGATTTTTGGGTATTTTGGGTGGAGTGGGCATTCTGGCGGGCATGATTTTTGCCCGTTTCGGAAGGGGAGGAGAGTTCCCCGGAGAGGCCCCTCGCATCCGAAGCATTCGGGTCCTCCTCTCCGAGCCCTCCTTTTGGATCATGATCCTCTTTTTCGGCCTGGGAATTGGGGGGAGTCTTGGTATTTACAGCATGCTTCCTCTTTTTTTGGTGGCGGAACGGGGATTGGACCGACAATGGGCCAACACCTTGGTGGGGCTTTCTCGAATCTCCGGGCTCTTTATGGCCTTCGTGGCCGGTTGGCTGACCGATGTGGTGGGCCCTAAGCGGACATTGGGCTTGGTCCTTGGTGCCACAGGGGGGATGACCATTCTGCTTTCCTTGGCCCATGCCCATTGGATCGCGCTGCCCGTCCTGCTTCAGCCCATGATGGCGGTCTGTTTCTTTCCTCCGGCCTTCGCCGCCTTGGCCGGAATCGGCCCTCCCGAGGTGAGAAACTTGACGGTCTCCCTGACGATCCCAGGCGCCTTCCTTTTGGGGGCTGGGGCTTTTCCCGCGGGTATCGGCCTCCTTGGAGAGGTCGTATCCTTTTCGGCCGGGATGTTCGTCGCGGGGATGCTGATCCTCTCAGGAGCGCTTCTAGCTCCTGTGCTGAGGCTTAGGCCTCAAGGTGGTTCGGAGTCCCCTGGCAGCACATGACAACTCTATGGAGGAGGTGGGATATGGCTGAACCGATCTATCGCCGTGTTCGGGGTGACGGAGTCCAGATTCAGCTCGCCCAATGGGAAGGGGAAAAGGGGCCCATCCTTTGCGTCCATGGCCTCACGGCCAACTGCCGATGCTGGGATCGGATCGCCTCAGCCCTGATCCCTCATTTCCGCGTGATGGCCATGGACCTCCGTGGGCGGGGCCTTTCGGACAAACCACCAGGGGGATACAGTGTAGAGCAGCATGCCAAGGACATTCGAGAGCTGCTGGACGATTTAAAAATCTCCCGTGCGGTCCTGATGGGCCATTCTCTTGGGGCCTTCATCGCTTTGGCCTTCGGAGCCCTCTATCCCGAACGGGTCCAGGCCTTGGTCTTGATGGATGGAGGGGGGAAACTCACGGACTCACAGAGGGCCAAGGTCTTCGCTGGGATTCGCCCCTCTCTGGAACGGTTGGGGAAGGTCTTTCCTTCCTTTGAGGAATATGTGGAGGTGATGAAGAAGACGCCTTTCCTCCAGCCATGGGTCCCGGAATTGGACACATATTTCAGTTACGAGATCGAGGAAGTGGAATCCGGTGTCCGCTCCAGGGTCAATCCATTACATATTGAGGAAGAGGTGCGGAACCTCCAGGCCTTGGATGTGAGTAAATTCTACCCCAGGGTCCATTGCCCAGTACTGATCCTGAGGGCCACAGAGGGCATGCTTGCGGATGACGATCTCCTGCTCCCTCAAGAGGTCGCACTCGACATGTCGCGGAGCTTACCTCAGGCCCGACTCGTGGAGGTCCCTCGAACGAACCACTACAGCATCCTCTTCCATTCCCATGAGGAAAGGGACCGGGCCTTGATCTCGTTTTTGAATGACCAACAGCTCCCGAGTTCCTAGGAAAGTAGGAGATCCGTCCCGAGAGGTGGACCATATGCAGAGGCGACGGCCGCCTCCCTCCTTCCCGAAGGCCCTTCTACTCGACCGCGACGGGGTCCTCAACGAGGACCGGCCCGAGTCGGTTCTCTCATGGGAGGCGTTTCGGTTTCTCCCCGGTTCTCTTGAGGCCCTCGCTCGTCTGAATTCCCTGGGAAAACGGGTCTTCCTCGTGACGAACCAGTCTTGCATAGGCCGCGGTCTCCTATCTCCTGAGGGGCTTAGCGCCATCCACGGAAGGATGGTGAAGGAGATTCGAAGGGCAGGGGGGAACCTGGACGGAATTTACGTATGCCCCCATCGACCCGATGAGGGATGCTCTTGTCGGAAGCCTGGGCCGGGACTCATCACTCAGGCCCTAAGGGAGCACGCCTTGAACCCGTCCGAGACCCTGTTCGTGGGAGACAGTTTTCGGGATTGGGAGGCGGCCCGGGCCGCGGGAATATCCTTCGCCCTAGTGCGGACCGGAAAGGGAGAAGAGACCTACCGCTTGCTCAATAAGATCGTCGACCCTCTCCTCTTGGGGGTATTCCGCGATCTTTTGGATGTGGTGAGGTGGATCCTATCCTAGACGATCCAGGATCTCCATCAACTGCAGGGCATTGATGGGGGCGTAACCGCCCACGTCGTTGTTGAAGTAAATGAAGGTGCCCTCATCCCCTGGATCCGAGAGGATCTCCCCTGCCCAACGCTCCAGTTCTGCCGGGCTGTATGAACCGGCATATGGGCCCGCAGGGCCGTGCAACCGAATATATCGAAAGGGTCCTGTACTGACGGCCGGAACGGGGAGATCTCGCATGTCGTGGCGGCAGAAGGCCGCACCTACCCGATGGAGGAGATCGTAAATCTCGGGATGAAACCAAGAGGGATCCCGAAACTCCACGGCCACCATAAGGTCCCGAGGCAGGGAGGAGAGGAACGCTTCGAGTCGTGGGGCGTTTCGCCTCCATCGGGGGGGAAGCTGGACCAAAACGGGGCCCATGTGGTTGGCGAGGATACGAACGCGTTGAACGAAGAGGTTCAAGGGCTCCTGTACTTCTCTGAGTTTTTTTCGGTGGGTGATGATCCGGCTCAGCTTGACGGCGAAAAGAAATCCCTCCGGGGCTTGGGATGCCCAGTTTCGGACGGTCGCCTCGGAGGGGAGTCGATAGAAAGTGGCGTTGATCTCTACACTGGGAAACCGTTGGGCGTAATATGAAAGCCATCGGTTCGACCCGAGGCTTTTGGGGTAGAAGACCTCCCTCCAGTGCGGATAGCTCCACCCCGAGGTCCCCACTCGGATCATGGCTGAAGATCGTCTAGCCGTCCGGTTCAAGGCCCCTTCGCTCCCTTGACTGGGTCTCCCTTTGAAGTATAATGGCCCAGACTTTTGTTCCTGAAAAGAGGCGGATTTCCCCTTGAGATGACGGCACCGGATCAAAGGCTTTCCATCGGCACAGGACGACTTCATCTCTACGCCCCTCATCTTCTGAGATGGCTCGGGGCTCGCTTCCTCCACACCGTCCGCGGGGCTGGACGGATGGGCGTTTTTCTGGCCAGAACCTTGGCCTTGACCTTCTTGCCCCCCTACCGGTGGAGGAGAGTGCTGGAGCGAATCCAATTCTTGGGAGTTCGGACCCTATTTGTTATCCTCCTTACAGGGGCCTTTTCCGGGATGGTCCTCGGGCTGCAGATCTTCTATGTACTCAGGAAGTTTGGGGCCGAGTCCCTATTGGGGCCGGCCGTGGCTCTCTCACTGGTCAGGGAACTGGGACCAGTACTTTCGGCACTGATGATCACTGGCCGGGCAGGATCGGCCCTCACAGCCGAACTAGGGGTCATGCGGATCTCCGAACAGATCGACGCTCTGGATATGATGGCCATTCATCCCATCCACTATTTGGTGGTCCCCAATCTTCTTGCAGGGCTGGTGATTTTTCCTGTGCTCTCCTGGTTCTTCGATGTAGTAGGAATTTTCGGGGGATACTTGGTGGGCGTCAAGCTCCTCGGGTTAGCCAAGGGGACATATTTCGGGGAGATCCACACCTTCCTCTACCTAGAGGACATATTGGATGGCTTCTACAAGTCCCTCTGTTTCGGGGGGATCGTGGTTTGGATCTGTACCTATAAGGGCTTTTACGCAGGATATGGGGCAGAAGGGGTCAGTCGCGCCACCACTGAAGCGGTGGTCCTCTCATCGGTGGCCATTCTGCTTTGGGATTATCTATTAGGGTCCTTTCTATTTTAAGAGGAACGGCCTTTTCATGGATGGGTCCAGAGACAGACCGATGATTCAGGTGGAAGACCTCCACCGCGCTTTTGACGGTCAGCACGTCCTTCGGGGGGTGAACCTCACCGTAAGGGAGGGAGAGGTCCTTGCGCTCATTGGACGGAGCGGGTACGGCAAGTCCGTACTCCTTCGCCACGTTATGGGCCTTTTACGACCCGATCGGGGGCGGATTCTCATCGACGGCATGGATATCCATCGCGTTGGTCCCTCGCAGCGCAAGGCCATTAAGGAGAAGTTCGGGGTCCTTTTCCAGGGTGGGGCCCTCTTTGATTCCCTGACGGTCTTCGAAAACGTGGCCTTTCCCCTTCGAGAGAAGTGGCGTCTTCCGGAGCCTCAGGTCCGGCAGCGGGTCATGCATGAACTGGAACAAGTGGGCCTCATCGGGTCCGAGCATAAGTACCCGGCAGAGATCAGTGGGGGGATGCGCAAGCGTGTGGCCTTGGCCCGCGCCATTATCCACAATCCCCAGATCGTCTTTTTCGACGAGCCGACCACGGGTTTGGATCCCGTCACCACACGGGCCATCCATGAGTTGATCGCCTCGACCCACCGGCGGCTGAATTTCACGGCTATTATAGTCACCCACGAGGTCCCTGATATTTTTCCCATCGTCCACCGCGTGGCCCTCCTCCACGACGGCAGGATCCTGGCCACCGGCACGCCGGAGTCCTTCATGGAGAGCGATCATCCCGTGGTTCGGGCCTTCTTCCCCGATGTGGAGGGTATGAGAACCAAGCTTTCAGAGGAGGGTGGGGGATGAGACGAGGATGGGATCTGGAGTTGATAACCGGGGCCTTCCTAATCCTGGGTATTTTGGCCTTGGGATACCTCTCCATTCGTTTGGCCCGTATGGAGGTGGTGGGGCGGGGAGGTTATCACCTGATCGCCCGGTTCTCATCTGTGGAAGGGCTCAAGAACGGAGCCGTGGTGGAGATCGCCGGAGTCCAGGTTGGGCGAGTGAAGTCCATCAACCTGGAAGATTACCAGGCAAAAGTGATCCTCTCCCTTCAGGAAAATGTGAAGATTCCCGAAGATACTATTGTATCCATCCGGACCAAGGGGCTCCTGGGAGAAAAGTACGTCCGACTGAGCCCAGGGGGATCAGAGACCTACTTGAAACCGGGTGAGGAAATCCTCGAGACCGAAGCCCCCATCAATCTGGAGGAATTGATCGCTAACTTCGTTTTTGGCAAGATTTGAAAGGAGACCGGTGGATGAGATCCAAGGAGAAGGACATGAAATCAACGGCGGACGGGAATCCAATGCGGATGGCACTCATCGTATTGATATTCCTATTGGCGGTAGTCCAAGGGGCCTGGGGAGGAGAGCCTCTGGAGCTCATCCGATCTTCCACGGATCGATTCCTGGAGATCTTGAAAGATCCCCAATTGAAGCAACAGCCTGAGATCCGGGATCAAAAGCTCTGGGAGATTGTCACGGAGCGGTTCGACTTCGAGGAGATGGCCCGCAGGTCTTTGGCCCTTCACTGGCGGAAACGGACTTCCCAGGAACGCAAAGAGTTCGTGGATCTCTTCAGTCACCTTCTACACAAATCCTATGTGAGCAAACTAGAGAACTATACGGACGAGAAAGTGGAATGCTTGGAGGATGTGATTCGGGGCAATCGGGCTTTGGTCAAGACCCGTATCCTCAGCAAGGGCACGGAGATCCACATCGATTACAAAATGATGAAGAAGCCCAATGGTTGGAAGATTTACGATGTGATCATCGAGGGGG